>Ga0307509_10000477_pt1 | contig 67805 bp, 57 predicted proteins | sample 10_EM_MG_FD_202245 | JGI IMG/M metagenome (GOLD analysis project Ga0307509, IMG submission 202245) | Populus trichocarpa ectomycorrhiza microbial communities from riparian zone in the Pacific Northwest, United States - 10_EM | ecosystem: Host-associated > Plants > Roots > Unclassified | place...
TCCTCGAGAGAACTAAATTGAGTGAAGCTTCGAGCTTAACTATATTAAGTTTTACCGTTGATTCTTCTGAATTATTTTACCTTATCTTTATCTTCTACTTTGAGTGTTTGGTGCGGTCGCAACCTTATAGTTCACCTCTCTACAGGGTGCCCCCGTTACACAGGTTTACTCCTGTCTAACGAAAAGGTACAATAGAGGGCTAGCGGTTGACCGGCAACCGCTAGGTCTAAGGGAGGCTTCACAGAACTCGAAGGTAATGAGGGATAATAGTTAAAGGGCAACTGGAACTCTGAGATCGCCGTTCAACCAAGTATATTCATAAAACATGAGTCTGCTGAAGTCTGTCGTTCTCCTGCTAGCCAGGAGATGAGTTTAAATACAAGAGCTCTCTCAGAGTGATAGTAATCAGATATCCTGCAACCACGATCATTACCGGGCAGTGCACCTTGCCCTGCATGTCCTGTGATCCCACATGAAACCTAAGAGTCATAACACTGCCTCAATGCTATCGTCAGCTTACATGACCGTTCCTTCACTTGTGTTCCTAAATAAAACAACAAACATGCAAAACTAAACTTAACACAAGCTACCGGGCCTTAATATAGCTCCAGGGCTGTAAAACAATCAAACTAATCAAAGTAAGCAAAGTAATCAAACTAAACATAGGAAATCCTGCACTCCGCTCCTGTATACAGTTACCGGAACATGTATACATGTTACAAAATAGAATATATTTGAACTGTAAAACCTATATAAGTAATAAGTACAAGAGTTATTGAATATGATTAGAACCAGTATATATTCTCTGACCAGCCTGGTGTATCAGCTCAGGAACTAGCACCTGCCACTAATAGCTAGTTCACCTTCTATTTTGCTATCTCTCATATGCGGGAAAAGCAAGTAGGAAGTGAAATTAAGTGAAACACAGTGTCTTTCCTTCTTTTCTTGTCCAAATAGCTTACATAATACTGGTAATCCCATTTTATGCTTATATAATCCACCACGTATTTGTATTTATATATAAGATATAAGATCTTAATGAAAAATCAAAATCTGGTAAATCTGTCAAAGCTTTTAAGTTAATTGAGATTTTATTATCATGAATTGAAGTGTTGTAACTTGGTACACAGATTCAAGGGCGAATTAAGACCATTATGTAAGCCTCTGTGTGGAGAGTATTATGTAAACATTGGAGTCGCTAGACAGTATTATGTAAGCTATTTAGACATAAAAAATAAAATATAATGCCACGGCTTTCCACTTGGTTTCATGTTCCACTTGCTTTCCCCTGCTACGAGCGATCGCAAAATAGCAGGAGAACCGGCTATTAAGGCCATTAGCTGAAACTACATCGTAGTTCTTTTCAACAGACCAGAATAGGGGGTAATCAGGATAATACCCTCAGCATGCTTGGCGATTTTTGGAAATCGGACAGCAAATTACCATATTTACTAGCTAAATCTTCATTGGTTGTCAGGCTCCCAGCCCAGTCCTAGGTTTGATCTGAGACAAAACACTCAGAGAAGAAATAGTTTTTTTTCCAGACACGGTATAGCTTATTTCAGCTGAGCCTGTTGGATCTTATTCATTGGTATTTGTAATTTTGTTAACCTGCTTCGCTCAACCTATGGTTTTTTCAACAGTGATTTTTATTTAGACCACTGTGTGTAAACACGGTCACGCGACCAAATAGCTCGGTCATGGCCATTTCCACTCAATTAAGCTCTCACCTCTGAATTTGATTTTACCGGTAGTATAGCCGGGTTATCTACCTCTTTCCATTCCGAACACTTAAAAAATCCCCATTAGCTTAGCCCCGAACTCTGACCCGAAATATAAACAAGACCACTAAGACCAGCAGGCTCATGCAAAAAAACAAACTCAAATCTGCTGTAGTCCATTCACACTCACACTGCTACACCCGAACGCTACATAGCTATTATATCCCTAAGGGAACTTAATAATCACCACCGCTATTCCAATCCACCACAGTCCGTCACTCGGCGAAAATTTGCCTCCCTGAATAGAAAGCTCACCCATAATACTACACCCACAACCCAACCCAGTGCTTTCTGTCAAAAGGTTCTCGACGTGGGAGGTGAGGGTCGCACGGAAGTCAGCCAATAGACTAAGAGATTTGACCTAGAACTTAGGCACTCGGAGGAGGGAATATGGAACGTAAGTTTACCAACTATAATGCTTCGTTCATTCGCTCTCGCTCGCTCTGCTCTAACTGCTCGTCCGTACTAAAATCAAACTAACGATAAAGACAGGTGTATAAGTAAAAACATAATAGGACATACTGATCCACCTATTGATCACCCACACCTATCTCTGTGTTTGCCTCATGCCCCTATTCCTCTGTACACTCCCGTGATAACAAAGAAAAGAACATCCGGATAAACTCTCTATAGAACATTCTCCCGTATCCGTTCTATCTGCATATCTCCTAAACTATCCTTCCCACTCCCATAACGAAGCCAAGCACATCCGTCTTACAACACTTTAGTGCTAGACTCTTGCCTCCACGCCAAGATAAGGCACTCGTTTTGGAATAGCAACCCCTGAAACCCATGAAGAGTATAGTATTCAAGATGATTGAATGAGAGTGGCTAACAGTGCCGGGACGCGGTGAAGGTTAGATGTGAAAATAACCTCACAATTCATAGCAATCTTGGGTTCCTCTTGAAATCCTGTTGGTTGGTTGGTTGCGGTTGCGGTTGCGGCCCTTCTGAGGTAAATTTTCAGTGTCTACTGTAGATAATAGGAAAGTACAGTGAAACCCCAGACAACCCCAGCAGATAAGGAGTAACACAAAGGCTGGAAGCAATGGGGGATGGAAAGAGGAGAAGGGCCTTGGCACAGGGGCGGTCAGGCATGACTGGATTTCGAGTGATATCTCATGATGGCGAAGAGAAAAGGATGATTTGCCAACATGGAATGATGTACAAAGAACTGAGTAGAGAGTATGAATTCAAACAAGAGAGTGTGGCCAAGGCAGATATAACTAAAGACTATTTTCCACTATGAAGTATGAAAAAAAAGACTACTTTTGCTGGAATTAAGATCCGTGGAATGTCCTGGAATAAGAAACTAACTACAAGAGGCCTAGAATTTTCAGAGGGATTTCCCATACGTCAAATGACGTGGCTCTGCAAACACTGGGATTACTAGAGGGTCAGATGTCCTGGAGGTGGGAAATATCGGAGGTTTCTCTGTAAAGTTATATGAGTTCATAAAATTTATTAAAACAACATGTGGAGGAGATAACAGGTTCAATGATTAATGGTCTGCTTTAGGGTCAAAAAAATATTAATCTCCCTCACAGACTCTAGCTAATTAGTTCAAGGTCTTCCCACAATGGTGCTTCTTGGGAAAAGCGGCATCAATACTAACTACCCCTGCACCGCCGGCAGAGGCTATTCAAGAACAGGTGCCCAATCTTGGCCTTGAGGTACTAGTAGCCTTCCTCAACCACACACCCGCCGCTCTTGACCAGACCGGTACAAAAAGCTCTCTCGATTCGAGCCGAGAGGTAAGAGGGGATGTGAGAGAAGGAGAGGATTTTCCTATAACATCCAAATGAGAGAAAGACGCCCCCATTTTCATTTTTAAATACATATCCAACCCCCGGCACCCTTGATAGCCATTTTGGATCCAACTCCCCTTTTTTCTGGGTCGCCCACCCTACCCACAACCTTCCTCATATGCTAACTAAAGCTGAATTTCTAAGGCTTATCCAAATCACCCAATCCGCAGGTTGGCAAGACAAAATCTTCTTGTTATAATGAGACTTGATCTATGAGCACTGCGCGCAGCATGGGACCCTATGGCAAGAGACGCCATTACCTAGCATCAAATTTTAGAGTGCCAGATATGATACCGTTTTTTCCGGTGTTAGACCCCACGGTCGTAATCTTCGACCTAGTAGAAACACTATAGTGCCATAGTGTATAGTATTTCTGGAATGCCGATATCTTAGACATTGTAGAATTTCACCTGCCCCGCTGCCAAGATAGTACAACATAGGCCCGTAACGCCAGCCCTAGAGGAGTAGTGAACGCCCGGAAAAGGGAGGGGGGAGAAGTGAGGGCGCAAAAACAAGGGAGAGGCAAGATGGGATATCCTTTCCAACTGGCTCCTAGGTCGATATTGTACCGCACCGTGGCTTGGCTGCTCGATCGCTCTTGGCAGGCCGGTGGTAAGATATTGAGGCTCATAAAGTGGGAGTTAGTCTCAATATTAAAAGGCGCTTCACTGTACTAATTTTTCCGAATGAGCAATGCTAAAAGGTATAGCCTTCCTGACTCACTCTCGACCCCGGAGCTCGCGTCTAGAGGGAAATAGTATGTAAATATGACCTTCATTAAACCATGCCCGTAATTGACACTAATTATCGCTATAGTTTAGTGACCAGCTCTCCTCTCGGTTTTACATAAGCCGAAAATTACTTGTGCTTATCTCCGGTTATTTACACCTTCGTCTAAATCCCGATGTCCACGCTTCAGCAATTTAGACTTCAAAGGTGACTGGGATACGACATACCACGAGTGACGAGCGGTGAAACGAAACTCCAAGCAACTCACAGCGAAAAGTGATCGCACACCCAGGGGCTGGGAAGTTTATTCAACGACGACATTCTACCATGAACGACTAACGACGATTACAGGAGCATATATCCACCACAGAGACCTCATCTATCCATAAGCCTCCACTCTACTCCATGTAAGCCTCCCCTTCCCCGTGTTCACCACACTCCCGGGCTAACAAAGGAAAACAAGCTCCCACGGTAGCTTCCGGGCTTCCTACACGCTGCTCTCGCAGCATGCCCGCTTTTCTCCCGTCGGATGCATGGTTCCAAAACTATCGCGCATTCCTGCATTCGAAATGCCCTCCGTGAACACATATGCCCGAAGCCAAAAAAACACATACCCGATTCCCAAGCGCATTTCCGAAGCCCAACAAACGCGTCCCCCGGAAGCTACCGTAAAAACTAAAATAAAAGAACCGTGTGCTATGTAGTCGAGAATTACCCACTTGAGAAAAGGGGCTAAAAACACAGCAAAAACAGAGCTGCTCAGGCCGCCTGAGAGTCATAAAAAAGCAAAAAAACACCAGACCTTACCAGAGGAGGCAACTCCAACGACATAGCACACGGTTCTTTTATTTCAGTTTTTACGGTATCTGAACTAAGGAACTATCATGTGAGCATGCTGAGCAGCATGATCTCCGACACTAGTACTATTAGGGCATAGTAGAAAAGAGCGAAAAAAATTTAGCATCATCGTGGCATACACTAAGACCGGCTACATAGGTGGAAAAATTCTTGTCTTCGTCAAAAGTCCGGATGGAAAGAGTGGATATCTTAGCCCTCAATTCAAATCATGAAATCCTTGCCGATAGCGCAATATACCGAGCCTTTCAAAAGAGCTACCTAAATAACCCTATTCCGCTCTTCTGCTATAGTCTCATTATGACCTTATACAATCTTGACAACATGCGAGAACATAGATACCGGTACCATACATGGACTCACTTACAGTAATGCGACCGCTTGGGATTAATCGGATCTTGTGCTCGAGTAACACCGCCACTTTTCCACTTTTCCTAATCGATCAGCGCCCCCAATCCTTCCAAAGCCTCCCCGGCCTTTTCTACAATACCGGTGCTCGAGTATGATACTGTACCCATATCCCAATTACCGAGGCGTAAATTCGTCAAAACTAAATATATTTATTCATCTTTCGATTACTAACCTACCTAGTATCATAAGCCAAAGAGTCGTCGAAGAAAATGAGTAATCTTCCATCAAAGCCTAGGGTATTAACTCAGGGACTAACTTACCGTACAGCACGGTGCTGTACGCTACAGTCCTTACGCGCAAGATAGTGCTGATCAACGAGGAAACCCACACTAAACAAAGGCAATAAAAACTCATGAGCCTTCATTCGTAAACAATAAATATCCTCAAGTTTCTAAGGAGCCTATCTACATGTCAAACGTGTAAGATATCCGCCAATGACAGGTGAGGAGAACTTCTAGGTCATGTCGGAGGAATAATGCAAAGGACATAGAAGGGGAAAGGTATCATAGAGATGGTGGTGGCTGCAACAGCGTATACTAGGCTCTCTAAGGGCCAGGGCTGGTGCTGGAAAAATAATGATCCCATGCGATTTGGTCGTAATCCATTGACTGCTTCAGGGCTCTACCTCAGCCTAGGTCTTTTATAACAGGTGTGACTCTGCGCATCCGCGCTTCCCACAGACATCCGGGCTTGTAGTAGCTCTACCACACCTCCATGTCCCCTCTTAGCTGCATGAGAGAACGGTGTACCGCCGTGCTTATCTGGAGTGTTGGGGTCGACATCTTCCCGTCCCAGCAATAGCTGAACCACCCCTTCATGTCCCTCGAAAGCAGCACACCCGAGTGGTGTTCGATCATTATCATCCGGGCGATTAGGGTCGACATCTTCCCGTCCCAGCAATAGCTGAACCACCCCTTCATGTCCCTCGAAAGCAGCACACCCGAGTGGTGTTCGACCATTATCATACGGGCGATTGGGGTCGACATCTTCCCGTCCCAGCAATAGCTTAACCACCCCTTCATGTCCCTCGGCTGCAGCACACAGGAGTGGTGTTTGATTATACTTCTTAGGGCGATTGGGGTCGACATCTCCCCGTCCTAGCAATAGCTGAACCACCCCTTCATGTCCCTCGGCTGCAGCACACAGGAGTGGTGTTTGATTATACTTATCAGGGCGATTGGGGTCGACATCTTCCCGCCCCAGCAATAGCTGAACCACCCCTTCATGTCCCTCGAAAGCAGCACACCGGAGTGGTGTTTTATTATACCTATCAGGGCGATTGGGGTCGACATCTTCCCATCCCAGCAATAGATTAACCACCCCTTCATGTCCCTCGGCTGCAGCACACAGGAGTGGTGTTTGATTATACTTATCAGGGCGATTGGGGTCGACATCTTCCCGTCCCAGCAATAGATTAACCACCCCTTCATGTCCCTCGGCTGCAGCACACAGGAGTGGTGTTTGATTATACTTATCAGGGCGATTGGGGTCGACATCTTCCCGCCCCAGCAATAGTTTGACCACCCCTTCATATCCCTCGAAAGCAGCACAAAAGAGTGGTGTTTGATCATACTTATCAGGGCGATTGGGGTCGACATCTTCCCGTCCAAGAACTAGCTTCACCGCTCCTTCGTGTCCATTCCGCGCCGCCCACATAAGTGGCGTACTATCTAGGCAATCTTGTTGGTTGATCCCGCAACCTCCCGTATTCAAAATTCCAGTCACAAGTTCAACAATCCCGAAGAACGATGCGCAGTGTAGTCCGGAGAAAAACGGAGCAGTACTAATGTCTCCGATAAATTCGGGAGGCATAAGCTGCTTTAGAAGTGGTACAGCGGACACGTGGTCTTCGTACTGGTCCAAGAGCTCCAAGGCAAGGGTCCTTGCATGGTCTGAGAGTTCCCTCTTCGCATGTGTTCCCCAGTATCTCGAAGAATATTTGAGGAATGGCATGCTTTGATCATCCGGGAGAGAATGGGGTGTGAGGCTCCTAACCTGCCGTGAGTTCAAATAGGTCAAGCATGTTTCTGCAATTATCGTGTGGGGTTTACTGAAGAGACCTGGATGACCACAAAGATACTCTTGGACGGTATAGTGGATTAACCGAACAGTTGAAGCTTCCTTATCGATCGTGATTAAGCCTTGACAGCAGTGTAGCAAAGTACCGATCAAAGGAATATTTTCGGGATCGAAATCCGTTGCTCCTATCTCTACTGCTAGAGCATGACACAACTCATCCACCTGTACCGGCCGCTCCGAATAGCAGACCCATGTGAGAGTAGCCATCGCAAGTTTTGTCCTTTCGTCGTCCTGAGCCTGTATCCGCTCCAGAGTCACATCATAGGCATCCGCTAATCCTGCACCATTTTTTATTGACTCGAGTGCTTTCTTCCGCCGAGCAATGGTGGTCCCTCGCAGGATTGCTTTGATATGGAGAGAAGCGAGTAGGAATCTAGATTCAAGTATGTCAGCCATTAACTTAGGGCCGTTTTTTCCTTGCACTCGTTTCTACATACGTTTCCGAATTTATTTCGGGAATCGACTTCATAATCTCGACTTCCAATGTGCTGCTCATTATCTCCGGAGTAGTGTCCTTCCGGAGTTTATCGTATAGATATCTGATAACACCATCTTCTGTAGGCCGTATCGATATGGAATTTACCGCTCCATCCAACCACTTCTCCACCTCACTTCGTACCTGCGGTCTTCCAGTCATAAATAAACGAGTATTCGACGACCCCCGAAGAATCTGTCGCAGTGATTCAAGAATTACCATCCGATGCTCCGGCACACATTCGTCAAGTGCATCAATACAGATAATCATGCGCTTCGTAGCTGCGATGGCCTGGAACATCTTCATAATTCCTGGAACTTGCAGACCTCTACCCCCAATACCCTTTTTCTGCTTTTGAAAATCTTGGGCTATCGCTTCGGGGATTCCCCCTAGTCCGCTACCAAGCTGCCTCAGCAGGGAGCCGAGCATATTCATCGGTGACTGCTCATTCCGGGCAGCAAAGTCGAAGTAAAAACACATCACGGAAGTATCTCCTTCCCCAGCCGCCTCGTCGCACAACTTGTCTATAACTAGCGAACTATTATCGCAACCTATCAGCAATACCATTCTTTAATTTCCGGCAATGATACATTTTCTCTTACGTGATGTAGCTCTTTCCCACTCCCGGATTTCCGTCGCAGAATAACGTCGCATGATTAGATTCATCCTCCCTGTGGGCATCATGCCATCGTCTAAATTCTTCGGTTTCTAGTAGCCAAGCTCCTATACCGTCTACCCTCTCGGCTCCGATGTCTCGATGGCGTACCCATGGCTCTAACGGCGACAGCCAGGCCAGTATCTTAGATTCATCGTCGGGGGTAGTGTAGTTGATGGTATGTGCAATATTGAAAGAGTTATTGTTATTGCTGAAGACTTGTGACATTTTTTTGAATTCCACGGCTTTGGATGATGAGGGGAAGGTGTTGTTTAACTTGGGGTTGTTAAGGCAATTGCTTGAGATTGTGAAAAGCGGGGGGTCCACGGTAAAGCCTTACAACGAACGAAAAAACTCACCAATCACTGGATCTGGAATCCGTTACACAAACTTTCCAGCACTGGTTGCTGTAAATTTAGAAATAGTGAGCAGATTCTCATGCAGTTGCCTTAGCGTTGAACTATCATGATTGCGCCCCATGTTTTGTCCGATACATTCAAAGCAGTACAAGTTTCTCTCAGTAGCACGACACCATTCAAAAATCTTTCCAATATCCCCCCCGAAGCCATAGGTTATTGTTCAGGGGCTATATGACACTCTAAGATTCCATATCTCAAAGTTGCTGCTTAAGCGAGCGCCAAGCAAAGTTGTCTGGTGTGGTGGGCAAGCTTGATGTCTAACCACTCTTTTTAGATAGACATCAGTGATGCGAGGCCACAGAGTTATCGAGAAACTACAAGCATTCTCAGCATGCACCCTTAGGCGTGAAAGCTGAGGGACAGAGGTGTCGCGGGAACACATACTAGCAGGGGTGGCTGTAGGGATGGAATAACTCTTGATGGAGAAAGAGCAAGAACCTTTCACAGTATCCGCAACAACAACCCGAGGGCAACAGTCATTCAAATTGCAACATCAACAGCAACAACCGCGACACCTCGTCCCCCTTCTGCCGCCAGGAGTTCGGAACCCCGCAGCCTCCATTTCCCCGCCCCACTGCCTCCCCGCCAACTCGCTCCACCAACACTAGACACCATCAGAGCATTCGTATGTAGCCTCTGCTTGGGATCAAAAAGCCCTTCTGTCCCCTACAAATGCCTAACCACCCAGTTCCACACCCTCCGCCACGCGACCTCTTCCCTCTCCCACCCACACCACTCTGCATAACACAGTGTCAAACAGAATGCGCGGGGCTCCTGGGGATGATTGGTGGAGCAGAGCGGAAGCGGAAATGGAAGCGCAAGAGAAATTGGGGGGAAGGGTGTCGGGAGAAGTCATCGGAATTTGTTGGTTTTGAATGTTTGTACGGTCGCGGGCAAATATTGGCCAGATTTCACGGATTTTTGAACTAGTTTTTATGCATCTTGTGTGGTCTATTGATAGAGGGCGACATGTTAGTTATTGCGGGAGAGCGGGAAAGCCTACATTATGTAAGCTAGAGAAATAGTAGAAGTCAAACACATGTGCGTAGGATATGGCATTGATTTTCGCTGAAGGAGTAGATCCTCACCCGACCACAATCCACGACCAAGTCATTGACCCAGCAACCACCGAGTCAACGACGTAATAAGGCTCCAAAGTGGTGGTAAGTAGAGGGGAATTCCTATCAAATTTCCTACTACAACCAATATCACTAGCAAGCACCATCGGCAGAAACACCCGAACACAATTAGGGAGAAAATAGTACAATATCCAAATGAGTCCTAGCGTATAACACCCCGGGAGTGTTCTACCGTATGCAACCACTCGGTTCGGGAACAGAGGTTACCGAAATCTGAAGCTCATGGCACCATCCATGTACTCGAGTAACTTAGTTTGTGCCCCAGCAGCATCTGCCACTAGAAGAACTGACCCAAAACCACAGGATAAATCTCGGTCAAACGCGACCGAGAGATCGATCGGGGCAACACTCTTAGTATGCGCGACCAATCGAATATCAGAAAGTGAACTACCCGACCGAAAGACCCAATCACGATCATTTCCACTATGGTAAACCAAGTTCCTGCGGATTACCTAAATTTACCTTTTTCCATTCCGAACAACAATACCAAGCATACACACAACACACAATCCACTACAGTGCTGTAACCTCCCTCCACCACCACCCCGCCTCAGGCACTCCTGGCCAAACTAGTATAAAAACACTTTTCTAATAAAGATCCTAAGGAAGAGAAGAGGAGGATTTTTCTCCATGATATGCAGATGAGGAAAAGGGAACCCTAATTTTCATTTTTAAATGTATCATACATAACCAACCCCCGGCATCCCCGGTATTACTGCTGATCTAAATTTCCTCTTGCTCGGTTGAGCCCTCTTTATGCTGTCCTCCTGATAGCATACTGTAGAGACTAAGATAAACGAAAACTGTGCTATGTTGTTGGACTTGCTTCCTCTGGTAAGGTCTAGTATTTTTATTTATTTTTTACTTTATATATCCTTCTGAGCAGCTGAAGAGCTCCTTGTTTTGTTTTTTTTTGTTTTTTTTTTGCAGTATTTTCCACCCGTTTTCTAAAGCAGGGAATTCCGGACTGCATAGCACATTTTTCATTTATTTCAGTTTGTACGCTGTGTTAACCAAGGTCCTGTCTTTAAGGCTTGTCCAAATATCACCGGAACCGGAGGTTGGTATAAGGAAACTTAATCTATCAGCGCGGCCGGCGATCTGGATGCCTATGGTATGAGATATTATTGCCCGGCATCGAATTTTATAATTTGATTTACAGCCATTCGAGATTGTATTATACAGTTCCTTACACCTGTAATTTACCGTATGATATAAATGCCATGCACTACCGTAATGTGGAGCATTATTCGAAACGCCAATGTCCGGGGCATGACAAGGTGTTGTTCTCTATCCCACTGAGGAGAGATAGTTTAGGTTCGTGATTTCCGGTCCGGGTATCCTACGGAGTCCCTCCGAAAAGGGAGGAAACTAACATTCCGGTGGGAAAAACGAGATTGGGGCGGGGCATAATATCCTTGCCAGCTCCGCCATAAGTCAATAGGACACAGTGCTGTAAGCCGTTCGATCTCTCCCCGCAATTCGGGGTGGGTTCCCGGCTCCCGTATAAGTTAGTGAGAGCTAACCCCATTGTTAAAAAGAACCCTTACTGCGCAGTACTAATTTTCTTTAATGAGCTGAACTAAAAAACCTAGACAATCCCCCAACCCCACCATCGAAGTCAAAATCGGAGGGAGGTGGTATGCGAACATGATCTTCATTCAACCATGTCCATAATTGAAACCAATCACCAGCATAATTTGGTTAACAGCCAGCTTTCAGGTCATTTTTCACGAATGTCAGGAATTACTTGCGCTTCAAAACATTTGTTGTCTATAGTTGTATCTAAATAACTCTTATGTCTACCCTTGAGAAGAGGGGAAGAAAAAAAAAGACTATAAATGTGCAAAGCGGACTTCCAACCAGAGAAAAATTATGAAAGTGGATACAATAGAAATTCGCAAACACACTAGGCTATCTCAAGACGATGGAAATAGCCCTCCACCACGACCAAACTCCGGATTATGAACAGACAATAATATATCATAACCCGACTTGATAATTTGAAAAATTCCATAGACAGATTTAGAGGGATGAGCGATAGATATATCCATCGCCATTGCAGATAATTTCATGCGACCAAAAGGACATGTTTAAGATGATTTTATGTAGCAGGCTTACTCAAGAAGGGAAGATGGCGATTCCCGTGAGACGATCGTTCGAACCGCGGGAGGAGGAGGCAGGGAGTGGACGAAAGGAGGGAGGAGCTAGCGGGGGCAAACACGCTCATGGACATGTTGCGGTCGTTAGGGAGATGGGACACAAGTTATCTCGAGTAAAATGGGTGAGTGAGCGATGCCCCTACGACCTTATGCCGTGATAGGGGCTGTAAATGCGGGGGTGGAGTAGTGCTACCACTCCTGCATGGCCACGCCTATCAGCACACCAGAGCGGTGTTTCACCATACCTATTCGGTTTGTTGAGGTCAACGTCGTCTCGTCGGAGCAGGATTTTAACCACCCCCTCGTGCCCATTCACGGCAGCCCACCAGAGCGGCGTTTCACCGGACTCACTTGGTTTGTCGGGGTCGACATCGCCTCGTCCGAGTAGCATTTTCACAACTCCCTCGTGCCCATTCCTAGCAGCCCACCAGATTGGCGTTTCACCAGACTGATTTGGCTTGTCGGGGTTGACTCTGGCCCGTCCGAGCAGTATTTTCACCACTCCCTCGTGCCCATTCAAGGCAGCCCGCCAGAGCGATGTTTGGCCGTACTCATTAGGTGAGTCGGGGATGACGTCGCCTCGCCCAAGCAGCATTTCCACCACTTCCTCGTGCCCGCTATCGGCGGCACACCAGAGTGGTGTTCGGTCGTATCTATCAGACCTGTTGGGGTTGATGTCGTCCCGTTCGAGTAGTATCCTCACCACTCCCTCATGCCCATTCTTAGCTGCCCACCAGAGTGGTGCTTGGCCTTGCTCGTCGGGTTCGTCGGCGCTGATGTCGTCCCGTCCGAGTAGGATTTTTAACAATCCCTCGTCCCCATTCTTAGCCGCACACCAGAGCAGTATCTGGCCATACTCATTCAGTTTGCCGGGATTGACGCCGTCCCGTCCGAGAAGTATTTTCACCACTTCCTCGTGACCGTTCTTAGCAGCCACCCAGAGCGGTGTCTGGCCGTACTCATTAGGTGTGTCGGGGTTGACGTCGCCCCGTCCGAGCAGTACTTCCACTACCCCCTCATGCCCATTCCTAGCAGCCCCCCAGAGCGGCGTTTGGCCGTTCCTACCCGGCTTGTCTATACTGACATCGTCCCGTCTGAGTAGTATTTTCACCACTCCTACGTGACCATACCTAGCAGCCTGCCAGAGCGGCGTTTGGCCCTCCATATCAGCTGCGTTGGGGTTGACGTCCCCTCGTCTGAGCAGCATCTCTACCACCCCTTTGTGCCCCCCCCGAGCAGCACACCAGAGCGGCGTCGCGCCAAACCTATCTGGCTCGTCGGGGTTGACGTCACCTCGTCCGAGTAGCATTTCCACCACTCCACCGTGCCCATTCTCAGTAGCGTTACGTAGTGGTGTTCTGCCAAGCACATCTGACTTGTTGGGGTTGATGTCGCCCCGCTCGAGGAGTATTTTCACCACTTCCTCATGCCCACCCTCAGCAGCAATCCAGAGTGGTGTATAGCCGCCGATACCCGACTTGTTGGGGTTGATGTCGCCCCGCTCGAGGAGTATTTTCACCACTTCCTCATGCCCACCCTCAGCAGCAATCCAGAGTGGTGTATAGCCGCCGATACCCGACTTGTTGGGGTTGACGCCGTCTAACCCGAGTAGTAGTTTCACCACTCCCTCGCGCCCGCTTGAAGCAGCATACCAGAGTGGTGTCCGGCGGTACATATCAGGCCTGTCGGGGTTGACGTTGTCCCATCCGAGTAGTATTTTCACCACTCCCTCATGCCCTCCCCCAGCAGCAAAGGAGAGCGGTGTTCTGTCGCGCACGTCACGTGTGTCGGGGTTGACATCGCCCCGCTCGAGAAGCATTTTCACCATTCCCTCGTACCCTCTCGAAGCAGCCCAGCAGAGCGGTGTCAGTTCGAATCCAATTAGCTGTTCGGGGTTGACGTCGTCCCTCTCGATGAGTATTTTCACAACTCCTTCGTAGTCTCTCGAAGCAGCCCAGCAGAGCGGTGTTTGGCCGTTTATATCAGGTGTATCGGGGTTAATTCCGTCCTGTTGGAGGAGTATTTTCGCCGCTCCCTCTTGCCCATTAGAAGCAGCCCACACGAGAGGGGTACTCCCTGTGCAGTCTGCCTGGTTGATATCGCAACCTTTCGCCCCTACTAAACAAGTTACGATCTCGACAATCCCGAAGAAGGATGCACAGTGTAGACCACTGGACGGGAAAGGTCCATCGAAATAGGGATTGAAGTAGCCCCGTCTTTCTTTGTTCAAAAGGATTCTCGTGGAAACGTGGTCGCCGTAATCGTCAAATAGCTTCAACGCAAGCTGTTTCGCACGATCTGATAGATCTCTTTTCGCGTGCGTTCCCCAGTATAGTGAGGAATATTCTAAAAACGGCGCGCCCCAGATATCGCGAGAGCGACTGGAAAGCGCCCTGACCTGATGAGAATTCAAATAACTCAAGCAGGTCTCCGCCATCGCCGCGTGCACTGTACCAAATAGGTCAGGATGAGCCCGAAGATACTCTTGAAGCGTAAAGTGAATTAGCCGGACCGTGGAAGCCTCCCTGTCGACGGAAACAAGCCCTTGACAACAGGCTAGCAGTGTCCCTATTGAAGGAACATTGTCGCTGTCGATATCCGCCGATCCAATTTCGACTCCAAGAGCGTGACACAGTTCGCCGGCCTTTAAGGGCCGCTCCGAGTGAGAGATCCACATCAAAGTGGCTATCCCAAGCCTCGATTTCTCCCCACCCTGTCCCTTTATCCGACTCAACGTCTGACCATAAACACCCCCCAACCCCAACCCGTCAGTTATTCCGTTGAGCTTTCGTCGCCTACGACTGATTGTGGTTTCTTGCAGGATTGCATCGAGATTCAACGAGACTAGCAGGAATCTGTATATGTATCTGTCAGTAGATAGCTCAAGGTAGCTTCTCCTGTGTCGTTGCTTCTACCTACATTTCGGAAACATCTTCAGGAATTTTCCTTAGGATGTCTGTTTTCAGGCTATGGTCCATTGCCCCTGGCATTGGGTCTTCGCTTAGTTTGTTGTGGAGATAACTGATGATATCATGTCTCCGCGGAATGATGCCTATAGTCATCACTTTTCCAGTGAGGCGGTCCTCAACCTCAGCTCGGATTTGCGGCCTTCCCGTCACGAAAATTCGGGTGCCCGGAGAACTTTGCAGTATTTGACTGAGCGAACCAAGAATCCTAACTCGATATTCCGCCACACATTCATCCAGTGCATCGACGCATATAAATGTGCGCTTTATGGAAACGGTATTCTGCAGCATTGTCACAATATCGCCCAGCTGCGGCCCCCGTCCATCAATGACCTGTTTCTGGTTTTTATATGCTTGGGCTATTTCCTCGGGCACCTTTCCCAGTCCGCTCACAACCTGCCTGAGCACGGCGCCTAGCATTCTCGACGGTGAATGCTCCTTTTGAGCCGCAAAGTCAAAGTAAAAGCACGCAACCGTTACCTCTTGGCCTCCGGCCTGATCACCCAACCTGTCGGTCACCACTGAGCTAGCATCGCAACTTGTTAGCACTTCCCCTTCTTCCACTCATAGAGGTTGGCCCTTGATACTTAATAAAAGTTTTGCCGACCCCCGGATCCCCATAGCAAAACAAAACCGCATTATTGGATTCGCTTCCCCCACAACTAGCGTGCCAGCTTTTAAACTTCTCAGTCTCCAAGAGCCATTCCCCAACGCTTTCGACCCGGCTCTCTTGAATGTCCTTGTGCCGTAACCGAGGCTCTAATGGAGATAACCAGGCTAGGATATCAGATCGATCGTCGGCAGCGGTAAAGTTATTAACGATCGTGTTCAAAGAGTTGATATTATTACTGTATGATTGAGCCATGTCGATGAGTAACTTATTGTGGATGATGGAGGTTGGGGGAAGTTGACAACCAGCCCTGGAATTCCTCGGGTCTGGAGAAAAGAGGGGCCTTAGTGGAACCTCGAGGATACCTCTCGACCGTCCAATTAATCCCCACCAAAATTTTTATCAGCAACACTCTGGCTGTGTTTGCTCGATCAGTGGCAAGAAATTCCTCATCCCTCTAAATGCTATTTTGGGGCTTAGCACTACGGTACCGTATTCACCCGCTGTGATCAAAGAACACCCCAGAACGCCTTGGTTGGTGCCCTTTTTTTTTTTTGTCAAGTCCGTGGTATTGTTTTAGGCATCATATCATACATGCAAACAAAAGTACCCTTCCCCGGGCAAAAACCGCACATCCTTCCCCAAATGAGAAAGACAGGTAGAAAATAAAAACACCACCATTAAACACCAAAAGCAAAGGAAAGAAATTGTAAAGACTAATCGCACCCATTTTTATCATCCCGGCGGAAGGGAATGGGGACCCTTTTCTCGTTTGGAGTACCAAGAAACCTTAGACAAGGCAAGCCCAGAGGCAATAACCGACGCAAAGTGTTTATTTAGCCGGTCCGAGGGGGGGGTGGTGTTGAGCATAGGGAGTGTTTTCTTCCCTGTATACTCGTACCGGTCGGCGAGGTGCCGCTGAGGAAGGATGGCAGGTGGGTAGCCGTAAGGTGCCAGCTATGGTTTTATCTTACAAGAGAGCAATACCAACACAGTTATGAAACTATAAATTCAGTAGCCGGGTATTATGGTGAGATTCTTTTTGTGGTGTTGAGCCTGGTCCCAGATTTTCCAAATGGGAAGCCAAAAAGTGAGCTCTGTGTGGGTTGTGGTTGTGGAGCGTGGCTAGGGTTGGAGCCGCCTAGTTTGGTGAGCTATGCCTTATAAACAAACAAGCATATTGTTTATCCTTGTGAACCGATAAGTAGAAAACCTTTCCATAAACTTATAGAACTCGAGTAGTGTTGTCGCTGCATATTCCCTTGTGGTGTCGCTACGGACTGGAAAGGTTCTTCCTCCAGCCTCGTAACTCACCAGATTCTCTGAGGCTGGGCGCTGAGTGTTTTTCGATTTTCACCAAGACCGCCGAGCTCCAGAGATGGGCAGGGCAGCCCTGTGCAGCCTCACCTTCGGTTGCCGCCCTCAAAAACTCGCCACACTGGGCATGCAACCAAGGATGTCATGCATGCGGCACTGCGCCACACATGCGGCTCCTCGAGTAGATCCCCGAAATCCAATTGACGAATAATGTGCCGGTACCGTACTGTTCGGGTTCCTCCCCGGTGGGCGTTCTTTTACGGGAGTTGTCAATTGTGACAACTGGCGAGCTCCAACCGGTGATAAAGAAGAAAGAAAGGAAATGAAAGTGAAAGATCTCGATGAAGGTAATGGAAGAGTGATGAGAGCAATGTATTTTCTTAATTCACCTGACGGTGAAAAAGACAGACGGATGAAAGGTACAGGACAATTCTCTAAGACGAAAAGAAAAATCCCGATGATGTCCCTGCCTGCGCGGTTGTTCCTCCTCCCATTAAAACAACAGAAAACACACTATGCCGGCTACCCACTCCGTAGCCCTGTGACTGCCGTCACAACCCTTCCCGCAACACCGTAAATCCATGAAAGCTATCAACATGCCTGACAGTACGATCCCCCCTCAACAAAGAAAAGCCTGCGACCCCGCAGGAAAAAAATATATCTTATCTACCTCATGCTCTCTCACTCGCCCGGTATCTCAGAAACCATAGCCATCAAATTACAAGGCTCCTGCACCACAATCCCTTTTGCCCAATCCGTCCATTTCCCCAATTCAACTAAAGCTTCTTGACCTTCCTCCCCTCTCAGAATCCCAGTACCATGAATAACCTTCTCTTTTAGTTCATGGTTTGTATTCCCCACAATCCCATGAATTCCACGAAGTCCATCACTCCTACCCAATATCCTGTTGTCTCGCCGAACAAACAACTTCATGTCATTCACATGACATCTTTCCTTGAGCCCACCTTTCCGTACTCTAACTATCTCGCCTGTCTGTATGTCTTGCAGCCGCCCACTTCGCTTGTGCCAAGATAGATCTGTAAGAACATAGGGCCCTTCCCAACGAGCATCCAACTTCCGACCTTTATGGCGATCTACTTCAAAGCGCCGGAGAAGAACTAGATCACCATTGTCCAATGGTTCCCAAAGGCTCTCAGTCCGTTCTCTGAAATCTGCATCCGAGGCAATTTGACCAAGTGCCTTTGTCCGCTGCTCATCCAATCTAGCAAGACGGGAGTTGTAATCTATGGTTCGTATAAAGTCTGGATCAGAAAATTTGAACTGTTGTGGGTCGTCCTGAAAGGTAGTGGCCAAAACCGAAGTGACTATATAATCGCGAGGTGTAATGCTTTTGGAGAGAATATTATCCCGAGGATTGAAACCAAACAAAAGTTCTGATGGTATATAGCCATGAACTCGAAGAGTGCGGGTATTCATTGAGTGAACAATGTCAGGAACAAACAAATCTCAATGTACCATTTGGTCCTTCTTGTCCTGCATTGTTGCTCTCAACATGCTCATCAGGATTTGCACATATCTCTCAGCTAACCCAACAGATGAAGGATGTGTCTTTGGTGCGGGGAAGTGGCGGACAAGATTTTGCTGTAGGGCCCTCGGGAAGACTCCATTCACAAAGTGCTGGCCATTATCTGAATAGATTGATCGTGGCCATCCGAATGGTCTAACAACCTGATCTTGTAATAGCAGTAGCGCGTTCTGCCCGGTCGCAGCACTTACAGCTGAAGCGAAGGTAAAACGAGTGAAGTAATCGACTGCTATTACAATATACTGACAATGGTTTTCTGCTGTAATCGGAGTAATTGGGCCAATGAAGTCTATCCCGAGCATGTCGAGTGGCTGGAGTTGTATAATAGGTAGGAGTCCTGCTGAGGGGCGAAGAGGTCCAACGAGTTGGCAGTTAATACAGGTACGGCAATAGTAGTAAATGTCCTTCACTCTTGTTGGCCAAAAGTAGCGTCCCACAATCATCTTAACGAGTATGCCACTGGCAAAGTGGCCATGACAGTCATGAAAGCGGTTAAGAACTTCCAGGATCTCTGCTTTCCGTATGCATACAGACAGCTCTCCATTGCGTTCTCTGTATAAAAGTTGAGGCTGGTGATTGAACTGCGATTTAGGGACAAGTTGATAATTCCCACTAGATCGGCGGAGAACTCGGCGGACATTTCGGCTTCTCGCCCACTCAACCGTAGGCTTTAGACTAAAGAGACTACCAGTAAGCTTGTAGTAAATAATTGGTGCTTACCAATCCTCTTCTAACCACTCCTTCCATTCCTCCAGGCTGTCCCGGATCTGATCAAGTCTTTCACCACTCTCAGACTGTACAAGTAATGTATCATGTAGCGATACTTTCAGAGCTTCAGCACCAGAGAAAGCTGGCAAACTAACCGTTGATGAGAGAAGGGCAACTCGACTGAGTCCATCCGCTAGGGGATTCTCTCGACCGCATATGTGAATAAACTCAATATCATATTCCGAAAGCCGTACCTGCCACCGTGCAATACGTCCATGGGCATCATCCTTTTTGAGTAGTGAGATTAGTGCCACATGATCAGTATATACCTTTGTCGGATATGGTGAGCCTAAAATAAGCCAACGAACTTCCTCTAAGCACCGAACAACAGCTAAGGCCTCTCTCTCAGTAGTCGAATATCTTCTCTCCGCTGGAGTAAAGACTTTGGAAATGAACATTATAATACGCTGATCTGGTCGAGTTCGAACTGAGATTGTAGTTCCAGGTGGATGGTTCAGAACTTGAAAAGGAACTCCGCCGAGAGCAAAATTGGAAGCATCAGTAGCCAGATGATACTGTCTTCCTTCGTCACCTCCATAAACTGCGTTCTCAATAATAGCCTTCTTGATATGGTCAAAAGAGTCCTGTTGACCCTGTGTCCAACAGAAGCCAACTGGTTTCAACTTTATCTTCCCCCCTCTTTCAATCTTCTGTATCCCCATCTTTACCTTTCTGTTATCTCCGCTTCCTTTCATATCTTCACTCCTATTCGCTTCCTTCATTCCTTTCCCATCCTTCATCCTTTCCTTAGTTTGTCTTTTCTCTGTCTCTTCCGCCTTTTTGTAGACTATTGCTTGCTTCAATACTCGTACGTGATCTGAGCGACCAGGAATAAAGTGTCGCAGATACGTTGTCATGTAGATAAACCTTTCTAATTCTTCCTGATTGCATGGAACAGGGTAATCACGGATAGCTTGAACCTTGTCAAGCGATGGCCTTAGCCCTTGTCCTTCACTCCGAAAGCCTAGAGGTTCAATTGAGTTGAGAAGGAAACCACTCTTTGTCGGCTTCAAGGTTAGTCTAGCCCACTTCAGCCTTGGGAAGTAATGGAAATGCATAAAATCAAGCTGTGACTTGACACTTGAATGAGCGGCAAAATCATCATCCACGAAGTACTCAAATGCTCCCTCACTGGAATCATCTAATGAAAGCTGCGGATAAGGCCCCCGAATGGGACCTGCGAAGAAATCTTTGAGGCGAGCATAGGTCTGAGGCGCACCAGAGAGTCCTTGCCCCATTCGAAGATAGTGAAACTGACCAATTGACGTACGAAATGCCGTCTTATGCGCATCGGGCCAATGAAGAGGAACAGCCCAAAACCCATTGGCGGCATCGGTTTGCAAGTATACGTGATACTTGGCTTGCATAAGGTTGTTGATAACAGGTTCGATTCGCTTCATAGGATAGCTGTGATTAATCGTAACGCTGTTAATTGGACAAAAGACATGCACCATCCTCAAGCTCCTGTCCTTCTTCCTTACGAATTTTGTATGATGACACCAGTCTGAAACCGAATGTTCCAATATTCCTGCTTCAACCATTTTAGGAATCTTCTCTTTCATCCATCTGTCTTCTTCTGGAGTGAATAGCCTTTCTCTCGCACGGACGGGAACATGGTAGAACCAGGTCGGGATATGGTGTTTGACGAGATCAGTTACCGGCATCTCTCCCAATTCGGTAGTAAAGAGATCAGCCCAAGTATATAGTGTCCGCATAGCTTGTTCTAACTCGCTGCTCATTATCCCAAGTCCCAGCTTAATGCCTGAATTGTCAAACCAGTCTTCAACCACAGAAAGCTTCGTCTCCAAGTCCAAATCGCGCCGGTAAGACTGAGGACGCCTTCTTGTTGGATATCCGCCCATGCTTGCAAACACTCGCTCCTGCTCCACATTCGCTATCTCACCCTCTACTCCGATACCTTCTCTTTTGCCATCTTCCTCCACCATCTTTATAAACTCCTGAACCCATATGGCATGTGTAGCAACATCCTTCCTTGTTTGTAATATGCTCACCTCATTCACCTTGACTCCGCACAACTCACACGCCTCTTTCCGACATCCTTTTTCTGCATAAAATGTTCCTCCAAGATCAACGTAAAACCGCCGACAAAAGACTGCCTCTAATACCCTCTCTCTCTCTGAAAGTACTTCTTTCTCATCTCTTCTCGCCACTTTAACCACTTCCTTTTCTCCGGCCCTTGTCTGTTCTTCTCCCTTGTGTTTGTCCACTGTTGCTACTTCTCTTCCGCCAAAGCACACTTCCCGCAACGACTCTTTCTTCTTTTCACATCTTGCCTCTTCTTCATCATCCCCCAGTAACTGACCCCTACCCTCTACTGACAACTCCGCAACCTTCGTCAACTTTTCCTCTTCCTTTTGCTCTTCCTTCGCCCCTGCCGTTAATATATATTCATTTATCTTAAGGTCTTCCAGTTCTGCCTTGCCAGTAGATTGACCCATATCCACTAGCTTGATTAGTTTTCCTGTTCCCCACTCAATAATTCTCCTGAACTTGACTCATCTCCTCCATAATTCTCGCTTGTAACTTCCTCATTACTATCATCAACCTCCACCTCAGATTCTGTAGTATAAGTATCATACTCGCCATCAGAGTAATCATAGGCTGCAAGATCATCATAGGCTTCATCGGTTACCTGCTTTACTATCTCTTCAAAACTTAGCTCCTCATCCAACAGTAGCTCCTCTACTTCTTCCGTATCTAAATTAGCATTTTGAGAAACATGGTTGAGACCAATTCTCGGCCGAATAGCAGTCCTGTCATCCAGTTGCTTCTCACATGGAACCTTATATTCCTTCCCAAACTGATCCTTTATGATGTAGGTATGCCGCGCATAATCCCCAATCGCTTGTACTTGTCTTAACCAGCGCCTACTAAGAAGAAGGCCAAAGGTTGGTTCACAAGTCGCTGGGATAGCATAAACACGTAGAGGAGTGACGACTGATGCTACCTCAATATCCAGATCGGTATAGAACTCTATCTCAACCAACGATGAAGTTGCGGTACGGATTGTAAGCTCTTGGGTACAGAAAAGGTCTGCTCCCATGGCTTGAAGGACGGAAATAGGTGCAAGGTTAACCACAGAGCCGCCATCAACCAGTACATGCTTCAACTCAAATATTCGGCCATTCAACATCACTCGTGCTGCAGTGTAAAAGTTGACGACGGAAGAAAGCGCATCATACTTCCCAACAAGGGAAGCCTCAACCAATGCAGACTCAAGGACGGGGGCTTCAGCTGCTCCTTTACCCTTCATCATAAACCCTTTTCTCCCCTTTGCTCTCTCCTGAACCATCAGCCGAACAAACTGTCTTTTTGCTTCAGGTGCCAAATCGAAATATTGACCCCAAGATAATCCTGCCACTAGTGTATCTCTGAAGCCGGCAATGAAGTCAAATGGCTTCTGATCTACCATCAACCGGATTGGAGGTCGTTTGCCTTTCTGCTTGTAGATCTTTCGTTGTGGTGCTTCCTGGCCCGGTTGTTTATAGGTAAATCGCCGCTTCTGTGCCAGAGGTTCAACGGGAGTGCCTGATATTTCCGGAACTTCACTATGTCGTCTCGCTCTCTCACCGCCCATTGCCTCGCCTATATACCCATAATCAGTGTTACCAGAAAGTGTCTTCTGCATAATCTCTCTAACAAATTCCTTCTTGCCAACTGCTTTACTACTTGGTATTGATGTAGCCATCGTCATACCAGTGAAAGCAGAAGAAACCTGATCAATTTCGATACCAGCCACAGTACCAACCGTTCTCGATGGGCCTCCATGGTCTAGTAGGGTAGTCGGCTTACCACCTTCCATTGTAGTAACAGTAACGGATGGAATATTGGAAGATTGGCGAAGTGCCAGCGGATCGTTCGAACTAGGTTGAGGCAGATTAGTAGGAAAACCATTCCTATATTGTGCATTAGTATTGTCTGAACTCGGATATCCCAGAAGCGGGCATTCAGTTCTCCAATGTCCAATAACCCCACAGTTAAAACAGGTAACTTGAGATCTATCATAACGCGGATAGCTGCGTTGTGGCCTATAAGGCCCACGAGGATATTGCTCAAAGGGTTGCTGATTGCGAGCAGAAATATTATTGGCTGCTGGTGGCTCCCAATACCCCGAAGCGGTTGGATTACCATTCGTATCCCATGGGTGAAGAGGAGGACGATAAGCAGAATAGCCATAGGAAGCAGGAGGCAGCATAGAGCCTGAGTACGGCCCCTGTGGTATACCAACAGCTGGTGGGACCGGCGGAGCAAGACGATTGCTTACAGCATAGGCATCAACAAACGGTAATGCCTGACGAGGTCTGGTACTTGGTGAAGAAGAAATCTGCGGTGTATTAGTGGTAGGTTCCTGGACTTTCTGAATTAGCTTCTTAATTTCTTCCAACTCATAGCGAAGATTCTTTGTTTCTTCATCCTCATGCCGGGACCTAGCCACTCTGCCACTCTTGTTCCTTTTCTCTCTACTCCGCTTTCTTCTTCTTCGATCACGCTTCCCACTCTCACTGTCACAGTCATCACTGTTACTCTCATCCTCGGAGGAGTTCTCATAAGTATAGTACGTCTCTTTATGGTAGACAGTACTTGATATATCATCAAGCATGCTTGAAGTACGTCGGACCTTGATAATTGTATCATTCATTCACGGCCTGGTACCAAGCGAAGTCATAACATGAACACGAAGTTCACGGGAGTCAAGGCCTCGAACGAATTGGGTTGCCACCAGATGCTCATTTTCAGGAGCCATATGTCTCGCAACTCGTCTTGCGGTCCTAATATAGTCATCTAAGTCCTCACCTCTATGCTGACGTAACTCCAGAAAGCTCTCCTCCGCTTTCCTTCTCTCTTCTTCAAGCTCCTCGTTATTTCCAAACCTGACTCTCAAAGCTTCACAGACCTTCTGAAAGCTTCCAGTAGTTTCTTCATCCAAGCGGCGAACGAATCTCTCCGCAGGACTACCTGCTTTAATGTTTTGTAAAACAAAGTGAACCTTCACTTCATCGGGCCATGCATTCTTCCGCTCATCACACAAGAAAGTCAACTCAATTCCTTTCAAAAACTGAGCTACATTATCCCGGTTACCACCGGTGAAGACCAATGGCTTAAATGCTGAATCAGCCATTTCTTCCGGAGAGTTATGAGAAGAATCACCAAAAGGTGAAGGAGAACGAGACTTAGGTAACTGTCACAAATCGTGACTAAGCAAGGTATATTTTACATGACTAATAGTTATTAGTCATAAGGTATGTTTTTATTATGTTTTTACGCTATGCAGTCAGTTGACTCATAGTTCTCACATGACTCGCACTTGCGTGTCATCGTTATGTTCTGATTGGTTAATGTTTCTATGACTCACGATTGTGAGTCATAATGATGTAATGACTTTCGCGCGTGACTCACATTACGAGTCACGAGTTTCACGCATGTGATGCACTTTGCACACATGACTTGTTTTATGTTTTATGATTGGTTTATGTTTGATTTACGGTATGTTGCGCAGTGACTCATATGGGTCATCTGATGGATTTCGGGTATGACTCATTATGAGTCATGATCGTGTGACTCATAGGTATGAGTCACCAGGGTCAGGGTTATTGCGGGAAGAGGCCTATATAAAGGATCACGACGGGCCGTGGATATAGGATCTTCACGCAACCATCTAAGTACTTTTCTGTACGAACGATATTGCAATATAACTTTATATTCTTCAAGAAAAACCTTATACGTTACGAACCCATATCCCTTTCAAGAGGAGAGGGATTACGAGATAATATTGGACGAAGACCAAGCTCTTTCAGAACTTAAAGAAGTTCTATCAGAAAGCTTCGAACGATAGATTATAAGATAGTCTATCGGATCAAAGGGGAGGAGACTATCGAGGTTATAAGGAAATTACGAACAGGTTAAGTTGTTACCCGTTGCATAATAATCTCACAGGCTAGAATTGTTACATTTGGTTGCGTCTTTTCGCAACGCCTAACAACTAAGCAAAAACGGCGGGCCGACCCCCTAACGAACCGCCTGAATACGACCTCGAAGGCAACGACAATACCGAAGGGGGAACACAAGAAGCTATCGACCAAGAAATAGAAATCGAGGATAGTGAAGATAGTCAAACCGAGGACGAGGACTCAGAAGAAGACGAGGAAATAGAAGACGCGGAAGGGGGAGAAGAACCGATCCCGACCGCCGTCGATCAGCAAGTTGATCTCACGGAAGAAGAAATCAACCTACAATCACTCGAGACTGCGCTAGACGCCTCTCTAGGAGACAACAGAAACCCAAGTCCGACCTCGCCAAGCCCGCCACCGAGCAGGGATCAATTTCCGGAACACGTATCTGAAGACAACACACCTACTATCACTAGGAGGAACACGATGTCGGGAGCAGCCGGATCCTCCAGCGTGACTAATCCGACCATGGTTTCTCTCACGGAAGCACAGTTTCAAGCACTCCTCACCAATACCAGACCTTCACCTGCAGAAGAAAGAACTACGAGGCTGAAGCCAGAAAAACCACCAACGTTCAATGGAGACAGAACAAAATTGCGAAGTTTTCTAGTACTATGCAGAGTTTACTACGAAGCGAACAGAGTAACAGAAGATCGGACGAAGATTACATTCACTGAAACACTACTTCGAGATGCAGCAGCACGATGGTTGACCCCATACGCAGAAGGAAAGAAAGATAAGACATGGGACACATACCAAGCACTTGAGGATGTCCTAAGAATACAGTTCGGAGACCCGGATGCAGAAGGAACGGCTCGAAACAAGATCGAACGACTAAAACAAGGAAACGATACAATAACAGAGTTTTGGAACACCTTCCGATTACTATCTACAGACGCCAACATGGATGACGGGACACTCCAAAGATATTTCCTCAAAGGCATGAGCGGCGAGCTGCAAGATGCATGGCCGAGGTCGCAAGTACGACATCAAACGGTTGAAGAACTAGCCAACTGGGCAGTCAAACAAGAGAACCGGATGGCTACGATAAAACAAATCCGACAATCCAAAACTCCCATTAAAACCTCAGAGGTCCCACGAAGTCCCAATGGAACATTCCGAAGCAGTTTCCAGCCGGACAACAGAGGGGATCCTATGGAGATAGATGCAACAAGGAATAGGAATCGACTTCCCATCCCCGGAGTTGAATACCGGAGGAGGATGAGCCAAGGGTTATGCATCAAGTGCGCACAAAAGGGACACCTTGTGAAAGACTGCAAAAACCCTATCAATACCAAAACCTTAACACCACAAACACGAAACAGTCAGAATTGGAGACAACAACAACCACGATTCCAAGCAAGAGAGATAAGTGCTCCAATCACGGAGGAAAAAAGGGAAGAGTCGGGAAACGAAGAAAGTCCCCAGTAAAAGGTGGTCTGAGGGACACACCACTAATAAAACCCATCGAATTACGAAACTACTACACGGCACTGAATACATCGGAACTATCAGAAAATCAAAACGATCACATCATGGTATCAGCAACGTTCCATGGTACAAAGACGGTCACTATCAAGGCAATGATAGACTCAGGAGCAACCGAAGATTTCATCGACAAAGAATTTTGTCAGAAATATCACATCAAGACAATGGAAGCAGAAAAGATAAGGGAGATTTACCTTGCAGACGGACAACCAAGCGATATGGGGCCGGTTACCCATACAGCTGAAGTACTTATGGACATCGGCGCCCATAGGGAATTGGCGACCTTCCAAGTGGCAAATCTCCAAAGCCATGAAGTGATCCTAGGAATGCCATGGTTAAGGAACCATAATCCTAACATCAAATGGAGCGAAGGGAAAGTTACCTTCGACAGCACAAGGTGCACAACGCTATGCCTAAGAGACTCACCAACAGTCTATGCACGAGCAGAAGAAGATGCCTATCGAGACAATATGCAAGCAACGTTCTCCAAGATCGATGTCCAGAAGTTGGATAAAGAGGCAATAATACCCACTAAGGGCACGAAGAAAGCGGCAGGGCACGACCTGTACGCAAACGAAACCAAGACAATCCCGGCACGAGGACAAGCCATCGTGGGAACCGGAATTGCTATCACACCTCCTAAAGGAACGTATGGCAGGATTGCCCCCCGTAGCGGATTGGCGGCTAAGCACCAGCTTACAATCAATGCGGGAGTAATCGATGCCGATTACACTGGAGAATTAAGGGTGATCCTAGTTAATCTAGGGGAAACTCCTTACCAGGTCCAGAAAGGAGAAAGGATGGCACAAATCATAATCGAAAGAATCGACGAAAGCGAATGCAAAGAAGTACCAAGACTAAAGACCACGAAACGCGGACACCAAGGCTTCGGAAGCACCGGAGCGGCAATAAAACTCATCAACGCAAAAGAATTTGATCAAGAATGTCGTAAGGGAGGCAAGGCTGGGTTCTTCATGGTTCGACATCAAGACGGGACCCTACGACTAGCATTCACGAACGTCAGCACGGAACTGGCAATCAAAGCTAAGGAAGGAAAGAAAGAACAAGAGGTCGAAGATATAGTACCCAAGGAATATTGGCCATGGATGGATGTGTTCATGAAAGAGGAAGCTACCGAACTACCACCACATAGGCCAGGAATCGACCTTGAAATCAATCTGGAAGAAGGAAAACGATTACCACAGAAAAAGATATACCCCTTAGGGGTAAAAGAGCTAGAAGAGCTCCACGCATACGTCAGACTCAACGAAAGACGGGGATGGATAAAGGAATCCATGGTTGACGGAGGCTCGCCGATCATGTTTGTCAAAAAGAAGGACGGAAGCCTAAGGCTATGTGTCGACTACCGAGGACTAAACGAAATTACGAAGAAGGACAGATACCCGTTACCATTGATAGGAGAAGCCCTCGACCGACTCAACAAAGCCAGATACTTCACCAAGTTAGACATCAAGGACGCTTACCATAACGTCAGAATAAAAGAAGGAGACGAATGGAAAACAACTTTCACCTCAAAGTTAGGAACATACGAATACCTAGTGATGCCCTTCGGACTATGCAACGCACCAGCGGCTTTCCAACGATGGATCAACAGGATATTACACCAAGAGATCGATCGGTGTTGTATAGTATACCTCGACGATGTACTGGTATACTCTGAAACACTCGACCAACATATAAAGGACGTCAAAAGGATCCTCAAGCACATATGGCTATCAGGAATGAAAATAAAACCACAGAAATGTGAGTTTCATACCCAGGAAACCGAGTATCTCGGATACATTATCAACAAAGATGGGATCCGAACCGACCCAATAAAGACGGCAGCGATATGGGAATGGTCGAAACCGACAAAAGTGAAGGAAGTACAGAAGTTTACGGGATTTTGTAACTTCTATCGAAGGTTTATCGAAGGATTCAGCAATATCGCAAAACCCCTATATGCGCTCACGAAAAAAGACAAGAAATGGGAATGGGGAGAAAAGGAAGAAAAAGCATTTAACGAAGTCAAAAAGAGACTTACCACGGCTCCAGTACTAATCCATTTCAACCCCAAACGACCAATTATCATCGAAACGGACGCTTCAAACTACGTGTGTGCCGCGATACTCTCACAACCTGACGACAAAGATCGATTAAGACCAGTAGCTTTCTGGTCCAAAACGATGAACAAACACGAATGCAACTACGACGTACACGACAAAGAGCTGCTAGCAATAGTCAAGGCTCTGATACACTGGAGAAAATACCTAATCCAGGCAGAACATCGAATAAGGATTCTCACCGATCATCAAAATCTGGTCCCATTCACCACCACCAAGACGCTGGTAGGAAGACAATGTCGCTGGAGCGAGATCCTCAGCGAATACTGGATTAAAATTGAATACCGCCCCGGAAGAGAAGGGGGAAAGCCGGACGCATTAACAAGAAGAGAGGGCGATTTACTGAAGAATAACGACGAGAGAATCGAACAAAGAAAAAGGACCCTATTACCGAAGGAAAGATATTTCGACCAGATAGAAGTACGGGAATTAACGACCGTAACTCTAGAGGATGATGAAGAAGAACACCTCAGAAACGCAATAAACAACGACGAACGGTTGACAAGAATTAAGGAAGCATTAGAAAAAGGAGAGAAGGAGATGAAGGACGTCGCATTAGGATTATGCGAATGGAAAGACAGTTATCTTTGGTACCAAGGAAGGATTTGGATACCAGACCGGGAAGATATCCGAACGACGATCATCAGAAAACATCATGACGTACCACAAGCAGGCCATGGTGGAACAGCAAAAACTACCGAACTCATCAAACGGAAATACTATTGGCCAAAAATGCGGGAAACGATCAAACGATACGTCAAGAACTGCGATACCTGTCAAAGGATAAAAGTGGTACGACACGCACCGTATGGAATGTTACAACCGAATGAAATACCCATACGACCATGGCAATCTATTGCCATGGATTTCATTACAGACCTACCGACATCTGACGGATATGACTCAATCCTAGTGGTCATTGACCGCCTGACCAAAATGAGTCACTTCATCGCCTGCAGAAAAGATCTAAACGCTAGAGGACTGGCAGATCTCATGACCAAGGAAATATTTCGATTACACGGTATACCAAAAGATATTATATCCGACCGAGGAACTCTGTTCACGTCGGAATTTTGGAAACAATACACGAAAGAAATGGAAGTCGAAAGAAAATTGAGCACGGCATTTCATCCGCAAACAGATGGTCAGACAGAACGAACCAACGCAATATTGGAACAATATTTACGGGCATACATCAACTACCAGCAAGACAACTGGAACCAACTACTGCCGATGGCAGAATTTGCATACAACAATGGCTATCAAGAAACAATTAAGACGACACCCTTTTTCGCAAACCACGGCATACATCCAGAATATCAGACCATTGGTCACACGATAAGAGGACAAATCACGCCACCAAACGAGATAAGCAAATTACACGAAACATTACGAGAAGAAATGTCAGCAGCACAATTACGCCATAAGGAAAACTACGATCAACACCGAAAGCCCGATCCAAACCTCAAATCAGGAGACATGGTATGGTTTCTGCCAAGAAATGTCAGGACCACGAGACCATCACGAAAACTTGATTACAAAAAGATCGGACCATTCGAAATTCTTGCCAAGACAGGAATGAATACTTATAGGCTCAAATTACCCCCAACGATGAAGATTCACAACAATATCCATATCTCCCTTCTCGAACCATACCACAACAACCAATTCCCCTCACAACGACAAGAACCTCCACCGCCTATTATCATAGACGGTGAACCAGAATACCAACTCGAGGAGATAATCGACTCGCGACTCCACCACGGTAAGCTCCAATACAGGGCTAAGTGGAAAGGTTACTCTCCTGAGCACGACAAAGTCTGGTACCCGGCAAACAACTTCGAAAACGCACAAGATGCAGTCCGCAAATTCCACCAACAATACCCCGACAAGCCCTCTCAAGATCGAAATCAAGGAGCAACCCAACGGAGAACAATGGGTGCAAGTCTCCGCCCCACATACGCCCAGGTCGCCCAAGTCACCTGGGGAAACCACTCAGAGAGAGATCACACCAACCAGCCCGGGATACTTCCCGGCCGCATCACCAACACCAACGGCCACAAAAGCCAGATGTCCGGGTGCGGAGTACAGCTGGACAGCTTGCTACGAAGACGAGTGTTGGACCCACCGGACCGACAAGGACGGGGCATACTACCCACAAGGCCCTCGATCCGCTGCTGTGGACTCCGGATGGGAGACCAAGGCAAACCCCCCAGCCGGACCCAAGAAGCGATACGCTCGTCCTGGGTGGAGACAGGGTACAACGGTACCCCACACAACGAAATGGCAGACCTGTTACTTCGACAACTGCCAAACACACGAAAACGAGAAAAGGAAGGCAGGACACTGGCCCAGAAAACAAAAAAGGTCAGCAAGGACGCAGACGATTGGAGAGGGGGGCGAAAAAACAGTAGAGGACTTCAGAAGCCTCCAGAAGAAATGCGAGGAGCTGATGGGGCAGCACCAAAAAGAAACGATGGAAAACGCGCAACTCCGATTATCGCTTGGACGAACGGAACGAAGCCTCCAAGGCGCCCTCGCGGGAGCCGAAATAATTCGTCGGGAATTACAGGAGGAACGCGCCGAATCCGGAAGGCTGCGGGTCAGCCGATTCAGCTTGAAATCGGAGATTCGGAGAAGGGCAAGAGGAATGATGGAGTTGGGACACTCCGGATTGTTAGCGTCTGGGACAGACGCTAGGGGGAGACGGGAGCTAATGTCACAAATCGTGACTAAGCAAGGTATATTTTACATGACTAATAGTTATTAGTCATAAGGTATGTTTTTATTATGTTTTTACGCTATGCAGTCAGTTGACTCATAGTTCTCACATGACTCGCACTTGCGTGTCATCGTTATGTTCTGATTGGTTAATGTTTCTATGACTCACGATTGTGAGTCATAATGATGTAATGACTTTCGCGCGTGACTCACATTACGAGTCACGAGTTTCACGCATGTGATGCACTTTGCACACATGACTTGTTTTATGTTTTATGATTGGTTTATGTTTGATTTACGGTATGTTGCGCAGTGACTCATATGGGTCATCTGATGGATTTCGGGTATGACTCATTATGAGTCATGATCGTGTGACTCATAGGTATGAGTCACCAGGGTCAGGGTTATTGCGGGAAGAGGCCTATATAAAGGATCACGACGGGCCGTGGATATAGGATCTTCACGCAACCATCTAAGTACTTTTCTGTACGAACGATATTGCAATATAACTTTATATTCTTCAAGAAAAACCTTATACGTTACGAACCCATATCCCTTTCAAGAGGAGAGGGATTACGAGATAATATTGGACGAAGACCAAGCTCTTTCAGAACTTAAAGAAGTTCTATCAGAAAGCTTCGAACGATAGATTATAAGATAGTCTATCGGATCAAAGGGGAGGAGACTATCGAGGTTATAAGGAAATTACGAACAGGTTAAGTTGTTACCCGTTGCATAATAATCTCACAGGCAAAAATTGTTACAGTAACGGAGGAAGGGTGGAGGGATGATGGGAGGGGTTTCCTTCCGGAGAAGGTGTAGACGAATTCGAAGCCAGAGGTAAAAACGTAGATTTATTAGAAAAGTCACCACCGTAATTGGCAGCAACAGAATTAGAAACGATTGGAGAAGGTGAAGGTGAAGAAAGAACTGATGACGCAAGGTCAAGAAGACTTGGTGAGGTAGATGAATGGGGCAAAGATGGTGATGAAGAGGAAGAGGCAGTATCAGGGGATTCGTATGGACGAAGAACGTTCAAACTTTCATGAAGAGATCTTGCAAACCGTCTTCGAAACTCCTGATGACTGGACGATGATTCTCTCCACGAAGTAAACCTAAAAGGTAATTCTGAAGAACCCGCTCGCCTTTCTGGCACCAGCTGTTCGGCTTCCTCCCCGGTGGGCGTTCTTTTACGGGAGTTGTCAATTGTGACAACTGGCGAGCTCCAACCGGTGATAAAGAAGAAAGAAAGGAAATGAAAGTGAAAGATCTCGATGAAGGTAATGGAAGAGTGATGAGAGCAATGTATTTTCTTAATTCACCTGACGGTGAAAAAGACAGACGGATGAAAGGTACAGGACAATTCTCTAAGACGAAAAGAAAAATCCCGATGATGTCCCTGCCTGCGCGGTTGTTCCTCCTCCCATTAAAACAACAGAAAACACACTATGCCGGCTACCCACTCCGTAGCCCTGTGACTGCCGTCACAACCCTTCCCGCAACACCGTAAATCCATGAAAGCTATCAACATGCCTGACAGTACCTTGGTCAAGTGCTTTGGACCCCCAATTTCGCCATTATATTTTCTCCTCTGCGCTTCTCCCCCTCATGGCAACTGTTCTTGCCACCCTATAAACCCTATACGGCATGATGGCTGAAAGTATGATAGATCGCTTCAACTTTTTTAAAAACATACTCTAGCCGCCGAGGTTAAGCCAGACGGTCAGAAAAAGGACTAGCGTGCTTCAAGCCACAACTTGTCCATATACAGCCTGCCTCCGAATTCTCAGCCACATTCAATATCAACTCGGCCGTGAAAGTGTATTCGTTCATCTAAATACAGTCAAAGGAAAACAAGGCACCAAATTGAAGCTAGTGCTATCCATGAAAGTTATTAGTCCCTCCATGGAGAATAACTTACTCCAACTTCTGATGAAATGCCCGACAGCGTGAATCAATATACTGCTGTGAGGTTTCATTCCAAACCCGCGCAAGGGTTTTCTTTGCCTCATCTACTGTTTTCTGCCCAACTCCAGTGAATTGATATGTAGCTATCTCATCCTTTTCATCTTTCCAAACCTCTTCAATGGCATTCAAATCTGGGGATTTTGATGGCCAATTAAGAGTTAAAATCCCACGCTCTTTCCTTTCGCTGAAGTCTACCTCACGGGCTTTTTGGTGAGCAGGAGCGTTGTCTTCAACCAAATAGGTAATGGGCATTCCGGTCTTCCATTGAAGATGATCAATAAACGGATATAATTTTGGACGAAGAACCCGTTCACGGTAGGATATCCAGTTAATTCCGCCTTTGCTTGTGAAATCAAGCTTTCGCATTCTGAACATTGACTCTGGGTTTCGCTTTCGTCGTTTGTGCCTTCCAGTACGCTTCTCTGCATCATTGAGCTGATCAATGTCTGTATTGAAATCGTCAAGTGCTTGTTTTTGCCATGTGCCTAATTAAGATTAACATTACTCTCTGTGAGCCGAATATTTTGTGAAGACTCCAGCAAAATATTGGTCGGCCAAGATAATATTGGCAAAAAGGAGTGGGTATTAGGTTAAACATACCATCAATGGAAGCCTGCTTCTGATTATATTGTACTTCTTGTAGACGAAGAGCATTTTCTTCATCAACAATTGTACGAAAATGCTTCTTGTCCTCTTCCGTATCCTTTTCCCAGATATGGTAAGGGCCACGATGTCCAACCACAATTGCTCCCCAGAACATGACTCGTATTGTAGCATCCGTATTGTTGTTGTGAATTGTCCACTGAAAAGGATCTGCTCCACGGACACGGGATACATGTGTTTGCCTTCGGACACTATTAAACTCGATCCACATTTCATCAGTAAAAACAATACTGTGAATAGCTATAGGGAGAGCCATATGAGCAAAGTGCAAGCGCGCTTCAATTTGAGTTTCACTGAGGTATGGCTTGGACATCGGCTTTCTTCGAAAAATATTATGGTGGCTATGAAATACCGTTTCGAGGGTGGACCGGGCTGCTGGAATTCCTAACTCTTTTGCGATATCGAGAAAGGGCATCTGCCAGTGTAGCTCATCACTTTGTGAGAGGGTGCGGAGAGCTTCAGATTCTACTGACCCCTCAGGTATTTTCGCTCCCGGTCCATGGTTTTCCTCCAAGTTTCCTAAACAACTGAGAACATCATCAAAATCCTCTGGATCAGCTGCTCGCCTTTTCGCCCTTTCCACAATTTCACCCGCGGTCGACTTTGGTATATTCAGCTGTGTACCGATTTGTGAGAAACTGAAGCCTGCATGCCAGTGTAGAGTCAAAATTGCTGCTCGTTTAAGGATGTGAACTCGTGGAGCTGTTCCTTTACCTCCTGTATGAGTTGCCGGCATGATAGCTGGTATTTGTGTAATGCACTTGGAACAACGTCGTATCGATAAACCAAGTTCTTCGAGTGTAGGGACTGTGGAAATCGTAAGATTTCACAGAGTGGAATCAGAGCGGGGGAGCTGAGGTCGGCATCACAACTCTATTCGGTTAGTTTACTACTCTTGGGTGTAGCGCTTGAGATTGTATTTATACCATTTTGTATAATACCGTATAATACCGTATAAAAACCGTATTTTATTTTTAAATACGTATTTTATTCACCAGTTCAAAATTTGTGTTTTGAAATACTTTATATAGGTACAATAGCAGAGTTATGTAGAAAATAGGAAATACAACATTCAATTGTAAAGTACAAGGTTACAAATCTGATCTTTTTGCTATCTAGTAGTTGTCATCATTGGTATACCTTGGCCTTTTAGATCCCCTACCCTGAGTATCAAGCGATTGGCCATTGTCATGAAGGTGAAAAGAATTGTCCTCCACAATAGAAGATCCCATGTAATTGGCAGTAGGTTCATCCTCCTGGTCATCTAGCCCAGTCTCTTCTGCATCTCTGTCTCCCTCTAAATAGTCCATAATAATATTAGTAAATGGTGTAAGGAAACAGAGTAAGTCAATTAAAAGAAGTTCAATTACTATACCTTCATCACTCTCAGTTTCAGTTGAGTCCTGAAGTCCCACGATAACATCTTCCAGCTCAATTTCAGCTTTACCCGAGAGATCCTGCCACTGACGTGGTTCACCAGCCTTGTGGTCTAATACACGACGGTTTAGATAAATATAGGTAAGTTTGTCAACTCTAGTCGAGTTGAGACTATTGCGGACCTTGCTGTGAATAAGATTTTGGGCCGAAAAGGAACGTTCACTAGGGACTGAATTGGCCGGTGTACGAAACAGTCTGGTTGCTAAGAGTGAAAGCTCAGGGCAGAAGGTATGCTGAGCATGCCAGAAAGTAGTAGGGGAAGTAATATTCCAGGCTAGATTATGAGGACCAAAAGGTCCATCTTTTGCCCTGAACATGTAATATTGTTCCTGAACACGGTTTTGAATAATAGAATCACTATGGGCATTCCGAAGATACTCAATAACCATATTCTGTTGTTCAACCGTGGTAGTTACCCCAATATTGGTTGGAGTTAGAAAATAGGCTGCCCAATGAAGGGCAAGAACTTGACGATCCATTCTCTTACCAAATAATTCCAAGATTGCAGGCAGAGAGGGCTGTATGTCTACAATACGCTCGAGGTGGTTGCGAATAGTAAGCCAGCGCGAAACAACCAATCCAAGATGTGCATTAGTTGATTCTGATTCAACTTGTACCTTGTGAATTGGCAGAATCAGGTCACGGAGTTCCTCAATATTGTTCCAGAAGTCCCGTGAAGAGAGAAGCTGGGTAACCTCATGCTCAAGTTGGGTGCGATCATCCAGAACATAGGCCTTAAAGGCATCCTTGTTCTTGTAAATAGATTCAATAGCCCGTGCTTGAGTCCCCCAGCGGGTGATTACAGCAAGGACTAAAGCACTAGTTTTGCCATAACATACTCTCTGTTTCTCACGAAGGATGGATAGTTGCAGAGGGGACCGACGAAATGTGTTGATTACCAGCATGATTTGGGACTGGATAATCTTATAGTGTGGAATTCCAAGTACATCCTTGATGAGTAGTTGGAGGCCATGAGAGTCGCAGGGAACAAAAAGAGCTTTCGAGAGTTGCAATCTTTCGTCTGCCGCAAGAATTCGCCACAATAGAAGCATAGTTGAACATGTATCGGTGGCGAAGCTATTGATCCGTCCCCAATCCCCTTTGATGAGTGCACCAAGTCTGGTCATAAGCCAGGAAGCTAAATTCTCTGCCGTAAATGCCATGGATCCAGCATTTTCTGAGCAATAATGAAAGGTGCCTCGATCAGTATTTATGGAGATGTTGATAATCCGATCCTTCGATACATTCTCGCTTTCATCGGTAATAATATTGAGATAGTAGGAGGATTGAATGACTTTCTCAACATCTTCTTTGACCAGAAGATAGGTCTCATCAAGGAGTGTCGTGCGCAATAGGAATGAGCTAGGTGGCTTGTATGCTGGCGAAATCTTTTGAAATGGTGCAAGAAAGTAGGGCGATTGAGTAAGATTGAATGGAAGATTGTTCATATAGATCCCTAAGGCGAAAGAGAGATCGGCATTGTGTTTCTCGATAGGCGAAAGGCGCTGAACTCGGCTGGTAATACGTGTTTGGCCTGCAGCTAGGTTTGTAGTTCCGATACTAGACTTTCCTTCAAGGCTCATCTGCTCTTGGTATTTGGCGCATGTAGATAAATGCTCCCGCTGGCGTGTTGGGCTTTTGGCAAATGTTTTTCCACATGCGATACAACGGACTAGTTCTACCTATATTGATTTTAGTATATGCAAAGATTAATTTTACAAATAAGTAGAATAACATACCTTTTTTCCTGCTTCCGGAGGAAGTGTTTCGAAAGCACTATGAAGCTGTGGGTCCTTCGTACGACCCATTTTGGCAAATATCACGTTGTTGTTCTAGAAAGCCTCTATCAAGTTGTAATTGTCTTTCTCTAATACTCAATTTACTTGTTACAAAAAACATTGTTAACTAAAATCTTAGGGTAACAACTAATTTACAAATAATTATCATTGGGTTAGGGTTTTAGGGTTAACATTTTAGGGCAAAAATATTTAGGGCACGTATGTATGGTATGTATGGTATAAAATTTACGGTCAAAAATACGGTATTTTATAATAAAATACGTATTTTTGAAAGCCCTACTTGGGTGGCTGAAAAGAACTAGTCCATTTTCAGCCGTCTGGCTTAACCTCGGCGGCTAGAGTAGATTAAGGGCAACGACAACCAAACTAAACGCCAAGAGTTCACAACGAAAACGCGATCGCCAACGCGCTACTGCGGAGTGGGGAAGTTTTCTCGTTCCCTCCTTCTCTATCACAACTAACTAACGGTAAAGACAGGAGTATACATAAACCAGAGTCCACCTATCCTCCCATGGACCACCACACATGTCCATGCTCTTTCACGTATATCTCCCTTTCCTTCCGCGCACTCATGCTGACAAAGGAAAAAATAAAGACTCTCACTATCCACGGCCTCCGGTATCACCCAACACCCGCGCATCCGACTCTTTTAGTTCCACTACCGGTATAGGCCCCCCGCTTTCCGTACAGCAGATGCATCGATCCAAAACCTAAGCGCATTCCTGCAGCCTAAATGCGCCCCCTCGCGCCTCGAAAGCTAAAGCGCATTTCTAGGGCCAAAGCACACTTGCAGAAACTATCCGAACAACGCGACCACCGCGTGAGCATCCCGAGCAGCTTCTCACGACTTCCGAGAGGCTTGGCATGAGCTCTGGCAAAAAGGCTTCATTTCCCGGTACCAAATTTTACGGTTGAGAAGTATCTGGTTTTTTTTCCTTCGGCATTGAACTGCAGTCTAAACTGGTAAGTTGATTTACGATATCAATTCTTGTTGTGCTGGGAATGTATATATATGCCCGCGTTGCAGCACAGGAATGAAGGAGGAAAGGAATGCGTGAATGGGACTTGAAAAGTACAGCGCTGGCACCGCTAGACTAATGGGGTGGGGAACAGGGGAGAGAAAGGGGAAATGTCATGCCGGAGTCGAAGATACCACCCAGAATCTGAGTTATGAGGAAAGCGAAGTGAAACCAAGGCCCATGTATATATAAAATAAAGTATAAATAAATAAGTGACTGTACTTAAGTGCTGCACCAGTAACTATAACTAAATCTTAGTACTTTGTCCCATTAAAAATTAAATTTATCCCAACACTCCCAATATACCCTTCAGCTACCGGGCCTTCCACACCAAACCTACACGGCAACAGCAACAGCGGAGAACGCTTACCCCCATTCCCACTCCCACTCTTAGTAGCACAGTCTCCCCGCTAGACGGTAGGAGCCCCACGTATCATACTCGAAACCAGCTTTTGTTGACAATATCGCGTTTCCACCGGCATGTGAGAGGCCCCGGGGTGCGCCCACCGCACCACCACCGCACCACCACCGCCGGCCAAGTCGGTCAGCGGTGGTGTCATTTCCGGCTGGGAGAAATCTCGCCCTGCCTCGACAAACTACTATTCACGGGAACAGGACTATGCACTCCGCTCCTCATGAATTTCTCAGACTTCCGCCATTCCTCTCCCAGGCACATTTCCTTAAGCGCATCAACTCTTCCAGCGTGATCTCCGCATTGCAACTGTTGTTTCAAGCACGATACATCTATCACAATATACCCCATATTGTCAATGACCGTGGTGTAGATTCGTCAGAACCAAATACCTTCCGACGGCTAAAGTTAACCCAAGTACGGTAGTAAGCCCATGCGTCCTTGAATATGATGGGTAATCTCCTATCAGATAATGATATGATGTCATAGCTCAGGAACAAGCTCCTCTCGATAGAGATAACTAACCGAAACCACAAAGTAGACCCCCGCCATACTCTACTCGAGTACTGTACAGTTACTATTCGAACCCTGACATCCTAAACATGGCAGAATTATCCCTACCGGAGCTACCAAGATCATATAGGCTTGCAACTGCCCACCCTAGAGGAAGCAGTAAATTTGCGAGAAGGGAGAGAGAGAAAAAAGAAAATCGATCTGGACAAAACCAGATTAGAACGGGGTGGAATGTCCTTCCTAATTTGCTCCTAAGTTGATATCCCGCAACACCGTGAGCTTTCCAACCGCTCTTCACCGGTCCAGGTAGAATATTGGTGCTAATAGAGTGGGAGGTATTTAACTTCATTATTAGGAGACTCCCTACCATACTAATTTTGCTTAATGATCAAGACTAAACGGTGCAAGCGCCCTCCCAACCTCACTTTTATCAATCTTGCTTTCAAGCCGGGAGCTAACGCAAAGGGGAAGTTCCCATGTGAGCATCGCCTTCATTAAACCGCACCCATAATTGTCAGCAATCACCGCCATGCTTTGGTTTAAAATATAAAAATTACAGGCTGAGGGAACGGAGGAAATGTGTAAAATAATTGAGAGAGATAGACTAGAAGAGAGCAATTCGATTGGGTACAAGATAGACGTTCAATTGCGCATATCATTTCTAACTACATGATCAGGGCCTTTTAAGAGAGAATCTGTCTGCCCTAATGCCATGACCGTGTGGGTGAAAATCTTTCACTTCCGACACGGAGGAAGAGAATTTTCTCCGACTGAAACAAGAGAAAGGTTTGAGCAGCAAGGAGAAAACAGTTTCGATGAGAGTAAGAAAGGTGCAGTAGGGTGTTTCATGAAAGAGCTAACAGGAAAGAATAAGGTTCAAACGATATTGAGCAGACGGGGACAAAATTCCAACACTCCCACTTCCCCAACATAGATATTGTAAAAGGATAAATAGAAAGAATAAACAGGAAGTTAGCCGCAACCTCATTAAAAACCTGGTAGCAAAAACCCAGTGGGGAAAAAGGCTACACAGGGAAAAAGAGTTTCGGGTATACATGTAAAACAGGAATAAAACAATCAGATGAGTTTTCCTTCCTGTTAGTCTAAGAGAATTATTCCTATTCCGTCCATGTGCTTCTGATGCTTGTCCCGCAAGAGAGCTTTAGTAAGTATGTCAGCAGTCATATCTGTAGTGGGGATGTAGACAACTGCTACTTCGTTTCGTTTGCGTGCGGTTCAAATATAATGGTAACGGATATCGATATGCTTCGCTCTAGCATCAAATTGCGGGTTATCAGAGAGCTTAATCTCTCCTTGGTTGTCGGCATAGATAACCTGAGACATAGTGGAAGTTGTAGAAACTTCAGGGAGGACTCCGCTACTTGGCTCTTGGGTATTCAAAGACTCCCACTGCTTGCTAAGCTCATTGAAATGATCAGTTGTAATATTGAGCGGAGTAGGAGTGATCACCCGTGATTCTAATTCAATTAGCAGGCGCTACAGCCAGATAGATTCCTTAGCGGCTTCAGTTAGTGCCACATATTCTGCTTCTGTACTCGATGTGGCAACCAGATCCTGTTTGCAAGATTTCCAAGAGATCGCTCCACCACAAAGTGTAAACACATAGCCACTAGTCGACCTTCGATCATCCCTATCTCCAGCCCAATTGGAGTCCGTATAGCTAGTGACTTTAGGAAAGACACCAATTTCACCACTACCACGTTCGTATCGTATTGCCATATGTTCTGTCTGTTGAAGGTAGCGGAATACACGCTGTAGTGCAACATAGTGGGACTGAGTCGGTCGGTCATTATGTTTACTAAGGGTCGATATCGTGTAGGCCAGATCAGGCCTGGTTCCTAGCATAGCATACATAACACTACTGATCTTCGATTGATATTCTGATCGATTGTCGATATTGGTATTATTGGGGCAAGGCGGTAGGTACACATTGGGCTCCATTGGAGTTAATATTGCTCTGCAATCGGACATCTGGAATCGGGTAAGGATAGTGCAGATATAGGGGGACTGATGAAGCTCGATTCTGTGTAGGATACGATTCCGGACAATTTGCAGACCAATGAACTGTCTGATAGGGCCGAGATCCGTCATCTGATATGTGGTGGAAAGTTTCTTTTTCATCTTGTCTATATTCCGCATATTCTTTTCAAATAGTAGCAAGTCATCAATATAGAGAAGGATTAGCAGATCTTTTGAGAAGTATAAACTATGATCCTCGCTTGACCGTGTCATTCCCATATCCCTGAAGAACCAGTTAACATCTTGGTATCAAGCCCTTGGTGCCTGCTTTAAACGGTACAGGGCTTTCAAGAGGCGCGGCACCAGAAATGCGCTGTTGGGACTAGGCATATTGGAATACTCGGAGTACCCTTCGGGTATCGCCATGAATACCTCTTTATTGAGAACTGGATCAAGGAAAGCCGTCTTGACATGCATCTGCTCTACTTCCCAATCGTGGTATGCGGCAAGAGCTAGTAGTAGGAGAACAGTAACGAACTTGGCAACGGGCGCAAAAGTTTCATAAATGTCAATGCCTGGAACTTGCTCAACCCCACGAATAACTAGGCGAGCCTTATATCAAGTAGAGCTATCTGCGTTTGTCCTTAGCCTAAACACCCACTTGCAGGTAATGTCATGCTTTCCTAGCGGGAGCTCAGCACGCTCCCATGTACCATTATCAACATGAGATTTAAACTCTTCCTTAATAGCCGGCTTCCACTTGCAGTAATCTGGCCGCTCTAAAGCCTCGGTATGACTCTGGGGTTCCTCATGCTCACTTGCCTGCACGGCAAAGGTGACACTATCCCATAACCAGAAGGAAGGCATCCGAGCTCGTTTTGACTTGCGTAGAGCTGGTAACTTATGCCCATCTGGAGCCACACTGTGACAAGTTACGGACTCACCTTCCTCTGGTGCCATAACATTAAGGGTTATGGACCTTACTGTACTTCTTTCCTTGGGGCTGGGTAAGTTATCGGTTTGAGTACCAGGAATTGGCTCATTGGCATCACCGACCCTATCCTCCAAAGCATTGGTAAACCTCCCGCCAGCCGTATCATTGACTTCAGGAAGTCCGGCAGACTGTGGTGGGAGTTGGGTATCGCTAATCAACATAGTACCTGATTGTAAAGGCACATTACTCGTAACTGAGTGGTGAACCGAGTCCCTCAATACTCAATGGAGATACAGAGTTCATTCGGCTTCGTCCACCAAAGCTCCCCTCATCCAAGACCACATCCGCAACATGGATTCCTCGTCCGCTTGCAGAGTCCCATACACGCCAAAGCTTGGTAGTATTATGGACATATCCGAGGTGAATGCATAGGCGTGACTTGGGATCCAGCTTCTTTCTGCGCTCAAGAGGAATATACACATATGCGTCACAACCAAAGCGCCTTAAGTGTTCAAGGGGAGGTTTGGTGCCATGCCAGGCCTCGTATGGTGTTGTGCCGTTAAGAGCTTTGGTTGGACTGCGATTGTGGAGGTATACGGAGGTGTTTACAGATTCTGCCCAGAAACGATCTTCGAGTTGTGATTCGAGAAGGATAGTACGTGCGTGCTCCATAACTGTTCGAATCATACGTTCGCTGACCCTATTTTGATGCTGGGTATACGGTGCTGAGGGTTCGTAGGTTATTCCTTGAGAGGTAAGATACTCCTGAAACACCTGATTATCATATTCACCACAACCATTATCACAGCGAAAATGAAGGAGGAACTTCCCTGAGTGCTTCTCTACTAGGACTTTGATTCCCTTGAATAGCTCCAATACCTCTTGAGCTGACTTCTGCTTCAAGAAGTAACACCATACTATTCAAGTACAATCATCAATGTAAAGGATAAAGTAGCATGCTCCAGCCATAGAGGGAACCGAAGAGGGGTCAATGGAGTCAGAGTGAACTAAGGGTAGTTTATCAACAGTATGGGAGGCGATATTCTGACGATTGAATGAACGCTGTTGCTTGCCTTGGAGGCAAGCTGGGCATGGTAGCAAGGCTGATTGGGATTGATTTATCGTAACTCCAGTGCCTAACTCAGCTAGCTGCCTCACATCAGGGAGATTCAAATGGCCTAAGCGTTGATGCCAGAGTTGTAAATTGTGTCCTCTTTGCTTTGAGGAGGAATTCGTCCCAATGACATTATCGATGTTGCTCTTATCCCCCATTTCAGAGTTAGCGTGACCATCTGCACTACCACTGTCATTTGGTATTGCCTTGCTAATATTCGCATAATGTAGGTCAACCTTGAAGAGATTACCCAGGGGGGAAGCGGAGAGAATGTCGATATTATCCTTCCAGATTTTGCAGCCAGACCGATCAAAGACCACTTGGCACTCAAGTTGAGTAACTGCGCTAACAGAGAGCAGCTGAGTACCCAAATCTGGCACTAATAAGACACGTGTTAGAAGTACCTTGGGATTGAGGTAAATCGAGCCTATCCCATAGGCATGCACTGCAGTGTTATCACCAAGCATGACTCAGACTGAAGGGTACAGTCTTTTGAGTGAGAAGAAGTCTCCTTGCTCATTGCTCATATGGTCAGTAGCACCAGAGTCGATGAACCAGTCACCAAGGGCATACGTAACTGACTCTCTTTTCGTCATTAGAGCATGAGCATCAGCAAGGGAGACACTTGAACTTGGTCCTTCAGACTCAGAGCCCTTGGCTGCTTGTTGTTTCATCTGCTCTCACCTTCCCTCATCCGCCTTTTTCTTTACAAAGCAGTCATTCTGCGAGTGTCCTGCCTACAGGCAGTACCAGCACGACCTGGTACTTAGATCAGAGGATCTCCGGTCAGTATGTCGGCCACCTCTGTTGTGTCCAGGACGGCCTCTTCCTCTCCCACGCTGACTGTATCGTGTTGTAGCTGATGCTTTGGTAGCTTGGGTAGGTATATCGGAGATTTTGGCCTCATGACTGTGCAAGGCTCATTCAAGGTCGTCAAGGGTAAGGTCACGTCTATCGTCCAAGGTAATAAGTTTTTGTTCCCAGGTTGTAGGCAAAGAGGTCATGATTTGGTTAACAAGTTCATTATTCGAAACCTCATTATTCGTTCCTTGAAGCAGTTGTTGAAAGACTCGGAGGCGGTTTATATATGCTGTGATCGGTTCCTTGCTGTCATAGTATGTCTTATAAAAGTCTGGTTTGAGTTTGCACTGGAGGCCCCAATTGTCAACTAAGGTAAGCTTGTTCCTAAGAATTTCCCACATTTCCCTTGGGTCAATGGTATCTTTAACATAAAACTCAACACCGGAAGAGACGGTAGGATTGATTATCGAAGCTGCTTTGCCCGCTTGTTTTGCAATGTCAATAGCCTCAGCCTTATACTCCTTCAAGGCGACCGTATGAGCAGACTCCACAGCCCATGAACCTCCCTCAGCTAGTTCAGGTGCGCTAGGGGCGTCCTCTTCACCTACTACTATCTGCCAGCAATTCTCAGGGATAAGGCGTATTTTGATACTGCGTTCCCACGTGGGATAGTTCTTTTTGGTTAGGAGGGGACACTGGAACCTTTTGTCCGTGTAGGCATTATCGGTAGAGTTGCTAAGCATCTTGTTGGAAGGGCAGTGGATATCGCCTTGGAAAGGGTCAATCCGGGCTCATGACCTATAAAAATTCCAGGCTGAGGGAACGGAGGAAATGTGTAAAATAATTGAGAGAGATAGACTAGAAGAGAGCAATTCGATTGGGTACAAGATAGACGTTCAATTTCGCATATCATTTCTAACTACATGATCAGGGCCTTTTAAGATAGAATCTGTCTGCCCTAATGCCATGACCGTGTGGGTGAAAATCTTTCACTTCCTACACGGAGGAAGAAAACTTTCTCCGACTGAAACAAGAGAAAGGTTTGAGCAGCAAGGAGAAAACAGTTTCGATGAGAGTAAGAAAGGTGCAGTAGGGTGTTTCATGAAAGAGCTAACAGGAAAGAATAAGGTTCAAACGATATTGAGCAGACGGGGACAAAATTCCAACATAAAACTAGCTAGCTCTCAGGCCGGTCTTCGCGCAGTCGAGAGTTACTTGTGCTCCATAGCTCCCATTAACTATATACTTACATCTAAACAACCCCCATAACTAGATTTCAGGGGGGGGGGCAAAAAATTGAATTGGAGAGAAAACTACCGGATAATAAATGTGCGAAGAGAAAGCAACAATATAAACATGGCGGAAGATCGAAGCCACACCGACCTATCACAATATAATAGAAATAAGCCCGTAATGAATACCAAACCATATATTATATATAGAAATATTCAAATCCTAGCCCAACAACATGAGGAAATATGCATAGATGATTAGACGGGCACAGTACGTGACAGATCTTTGCATCTCGATCGCATCTTCTTTTTCCGACAACCACAACAAAAATATTCAATCAGAGATTAGGTGGCAGGCTTAGATCGGGAGAGAAGAAGGGGCGGCGATTACCAAAGGACGGTGCTTCAAACAGCCAGAGGAGGTAAGGAGAGGTAAGGAGAAGGGATGAGTAGTGATAGGGACAGGCGTAGTTATGGGGCTGTTGGGACCTTGAAGAAATGGCACATAAGTACAGTAATCCGTGGTCGAAAGCAGTGAGGGGAACGATGTCGCACGGCCCTCTATCTTGCTAGGAGTCGTAGATGTTAGGGACTAGAATAGGGCTATCAGTCCTGTGGGGCCACGTACCAGAGTAGCGTTTGTCCGTAGATACCGGGCATATATGATTTCACATCTCGTCCGACTAACACCCTCACAACTCCTTGACGCTCTTAGTATCCCACCCAAGAGGAGTCTCACCGAACTCAGCTTATCGGGGCTAATGTTGTCCCGCCCGGGCAGTATTTTCGTCACTCCTCCGCGCGCCCACCCTCAGTCGCACCCAGAGCGGTTTTCGGCCTTGACTAGTTGGTTTGTCGGGACTGACGTCGTCCCGTCTCAGCAGGATTTTAGCCACACCATTGTTCCCATTCACCACAGCCCACCAGAGCGGTGCTCGGCTGTCGCTATCTAATTGGTCTGGGCAGACGTCCCTCCGCTCGAGCAGTATTTTCACCACGCTTTCGTGCCCATTCTTGGCAGCCCACCAGAGCGGGGTTTCACCAGGTTGTCTTGATTTGTTGGGGTTAACGTCGCCCCGTTCGGGCAGTATTTTCACTACTCCCTCGCTTCCATTCTCAGCAGCACAAGAGAGCGGTGTCCGGCTGTTCCTATCTAGTTGGTCGGCGTTGATATCGCCCCGCCCGAGTAGCAATTCCACCATTTCCTCGTGGTTTGCCCATTCTTAGCACACCGGAGGGGTGTTTCGCCATTCTCATTAGGTTTGTCAGGGTTGACGTCGTCTCATCCGAGTAGTAGTTTCCCCACTCCCTCTCGTCCATTCCTAGTATCCCACAGGAGCGGTGCCGCCCATGAGCTATCCAGTTGGTTGATATCAGAAGCCTCCACTTTCACCAAAAAAAGGTACAAGCTCAACAATCCCGAAAATAGATGCACAGTGTAGACCAGTAAACATGAAAGATTGATCGGGATCAAGATCGAATGTACCGGACCCAGAAGCTAAGTAATATTGTCCCTGCTCCTTCAAGAGGATTTCTCATCGAATAGCTTCAACACAAGCTGCTTTGGCACAATCTGAAAGATCTCTTTTTGCGTGCACTCCCCGTATGTAAGAAGAACATTGCAGAAATGGTGTGCCTCGGAGATCGGGAGAGAGACTGCCCGAAAGAACCTTGATCTGGCGGGAATTCAAATAACTTAAGCAGGTCTCCGCCATTGTCGCGTGAGGTCTACCAAAAAGCTCAGCATGAGCCTCGAGGTACTCTTGAAGCGTGGGATGAATTAACCGGATCGTGGAAGCCTCCTTGTCTACGGTAACAAGTCCTTAACAACAAGCCTGCAGTGTCTCTATTAAAGGAACATTTTCGCTGTCCATATCTACCGATCCGATTACGACCCCTAGAGCATGACACAGTTCGTCGAGCCCCAAGGGCCGCTCCGAGTGAGAGATCCACATCAATGCCGCCATGCCAGCCTCGATTCCTCCTCACCCTGTCCCTTTATCCGACTCAACGTCTCGCCATAAGCACCCTCTAAACCCAAGCCGTCGGTCATTGCATTGAGCTTTCGCCGCCAGAGACCAATTGTGGTTCCTTGCAGGATCGCATCGATGTTCAACGAGACTAGCAGGAATCTAGATACATAACTTATTTGTCAGTGGGCAACTTGAGCCAGCTCCTCCGGTGTCGTTGATTTCACCTACATTTTTCAAACATCTTTCGGAATTTTCTTCAGGATGTCCGCCTTCAGACTAACTTTACTGTCCATCGCGCCTTGCCTTATATCTCGGTCTAGTCTGCGATAAAGTTAACTAATGATATCGTGTCTCCGTGGAGTGATGCGTAAGGCCGTTCCTCTTCCAGAAAGACGGTGCCCGATCTCAGCCTGTATATGAGGTCTTCCCGTTATAAACATCTGAGTTCCCGGCGACCCTCGCTGAATCTGGTTAAGCGAATCAAGAATGTCGACTCGACATCGCGCCACACATTCATCTAGTGCATCTATACATATGAATGTGAGCTTCATGGGAACTGTATTCTGCAGCATCTTCACGATATCGGCAAGCCGCAGTCCCCGCCCATCAATGACCTGCTTCTGCTCTTTATATGCTTGTACTATTTCCTTAGGCACTTCTTCCAGCCCACCCACAGCCTGCCTAAGCACGGCGCCCAGCATACTTGTCGGAGATTGCCTTGTTCGAGCGGGGAAATCGAAGTAAAAACATGCAAACGTGGCCTCCTGGCCTCTAGCCCGATCGCCCAAATTGTCTATCACCAATGAGCTATGACACCTTGTTAACACTTGCCCTCATTCCCCTATTTGTAAAGGTTCGTCCTTAATGCCTAATAAAAGTCTTTCCAACATCTGGACCTCCATAACAAAACAACGCGGTTTTATCCGATCCACTTCCCCCACTCCCAGCATACCAGCTTTTAAACTCCTCAGTCTCCAAAACCCATTCCACGACATTTTCGACCCGGCTCTCTTGGATGTCTCTGTGCCGTAGCCTAGGTTCTAGTGGCGATAACCAGGTTAGGATATTGGATCGCTCATCGACAGCCGTAACCTTAACCGCTGTGTTCAAAGAGTTGATATTATTGCTGAACGACTGAGACATTTTGCTGCCTTGTGTTGTAGATGATGGATGGAGGAAATCGACAACAGATCCTAGAATTCTTCGGGGCTCAAGAAAAGTGGGGTCTTGGTGGAGCCGCGTGGATACCTCATGGCTGCCTAATCATTCTTCCCCATACCGGTAATTTTTCTCCAGCTGTCGCCTCCCTCTTTCCAACGACTGAGGGGTAGATCTGCCAAGCAAACACACCCTCCGACAGCCAGCCCACTCAGCAAAATAAATCTCGAATGAACAAACTCTCAAAGAAAGCATCTATGGGCAACACAATAATATTATTATGATATAATTAGTACAAGCACAGTTAAGTTACCTGCTAATAAAATAAACCACTCCCGAGCACAGTACAATAAAAAAAAACATAATCCCACTCCAGCTGAAACTCCGGTGGAGCACTCGTGTAACTTAAACTAGGTATTGCTTGTAGCAATACCCACCCAACCGCCCCCCCCCGGGCTACTGTATTCCCACCTCATCACAGCCCATCACTCACACAGCACAAACCTTCCAAACTTCCATTATAAATCTCCATATCATACCTCCCAAACACAAACCTCTAAATAACCCACTACCGCATCCTCCCAAAAACCATTATCTAAACCATCAAAAAAAAAACCCCCTCAAACTCCAAAAGTAGCATACAGAAGAAAAAGAACCCCCCAAAAAACTCCAAACACCCAACCAAAACCCTATGTTACAAATATCACACCATAACTCCCCACCACAGAAAAAAACCTAAACTCTCCCCAATAATAATCCCCCCTTCCACTCTTATCCTACATCAGGACAATCTTTACCCTCCAGGTGGGTACCCAAGCCCATCATATATATATACTCGAGCGTATACATACTCTACACCCCACCTCGCTCCCCCGAATGACCAAAATCCAAAGCCCTCCATCCGTCCGTCCAAGACAACGAAGTGATCCGAGAACAAATCAAGTTTTTACTGCGAAATTATTATTTTTTGAATTTACAGCCATTTTTCTCATACGGGACAGCGAGGTATCGTATTATTATCTAGTTCCGGGACCAGCGAGGTTTGACTACACTGTGCTGTAGAGCAGGATAGAGGTGGTGGTAAGAGTGAAATATTATGTCCCGTGTTGTGGCGAAGGGATGAATGGGTTTTGACAAGTACAGTATTTGTACCGATATTGATAAGCTACTACGATATGCTAAGGAGAGAGAAAGGAAGAGTCTCCTACCATACGCGGAGATACCCCTCCCCCCCAGAGTCTCAGCCAAGTGAAGTGAAGCGGAGTAAAGCTAAGAACCATATATATTGTGCTTTAACAAAATTAATCGTATTGTACATCAATGAACGTGAAAAACTTTGGCCATGACAACAGCACTCCCCCACCAACCCTACTATTATGAAAATAAAATAAAAAGATATAAAACATAGCTAGTAGAACACATAGTAGGAATTAATATTTGATGGAGAGAAATATCTTTGGAGGGTGTTGAAAATGCAGGGTCATTAGGAGGGTTGTGTTGCCACAGCTGCTCGGTGTACAGGTTAATTTAATTTTGCCAACCGACAATACTTTCCCCATTCCGAACACTTAAAAAAATACCCTACTAGCTTAGTACTGAGCTCTGTCCCAAAATATAAACAAGATTACTAAGACTATGTTCATACAAAAAAGTAGCTGTAATCTGCCTTAGTCCATTCACACATACTGCTACACCTAGACGCAACTACTTCCCTAAAGGAACATAAAATAACCATCCTCTCCACCGCTGTACTCTAAGCCATCACAGAGAGTCACCCGCCTAAAATTTATAGGTTTGAATCCCAAGCTCACCTAGCCCTCCACCCGTACAATCCAATCTGTTCTGCGACCAAAGAAGGGTTAAAGATGAGTTTATGCTGTAGGTTCCTCCAGAAGGAAAGGAAAGGCGGCGATTACCAAGAGGCTCTGTTCCAAACTAAGGTAGGATGCAGGGAGTGGATGAGAAGAGGGGAGAACTAGCGGGGGTAGACACGCTTGCCGAGCTGGTGCGGCCGTTGGGGCCGTTGGGACCGTTGGGGATATCGGACATAGGTTACAGTATCATAGGTTACAGTATGAGAAGTGGAAAAGAGGGTGGGAGCGATACCCCCACCCAATTATACCGTGCTAGGAGCCGCAGATGGTGGGGGCTGTAATAGTGCTGCCACTGCTGCATGGCCACGCCTAGTAGCACAGGAGAGCGGTGTTTGACCATATTGATTTGGTTTTTCGGGGTTGACTTCGTCCCGTCCGAGCAGTATTTTAACAACTCCCTCGTGCCCATTGCTAGCAGCGCACCACAGCGGAGTTTGGCCCTCGTTATCTGGTTTGCCGGGATCGACGTCACCACGTCCGAGTAGTATTCTCACCACTCCCTCATGCCCTTTTACAGACGCACTCCAGAGTGGTGTTTGGCCGTACTTATCCGGTTTATCGGGACTGATGTCGCCCCGTCCGAGTAGTATTCTCGCCACTCCTTCGTGCCCGTTCACGGCCGCACACCAGATTGGTGTTCGGCCGTGGTTATCTGGTTTGTTGGGATTGACATCGCCTTGTCCGAGTAGTAGTTTCACCGCTCCCTCGCACCCATTCGAAGCAGCACACTCGAGCGCTGTTTGGCCATCGACATCTGGTTGGTCTGGGTTGACGTCATCCCGTCCGAGTAGTAGTTTCACCACTCCTTCGTGCCCATTCAAAGCAGCACACCAGAGGGGTGTTTCGCAGTTCTCATCCGGTTTGTCAGGGTTGACATCGCCTCGTCGGAGTAATATTTCGGCTATTCCCTCGTGCCCATTCCTAGCAGCCTACCAGAGGGGTGTTTGGCCATCAACATCCAATTGGTCGGGGTTGACGTCGTCCCGTCCGAGTAGTAGTTTCACCACCTCTTCGTGCCCATTCTCAGCAGCAAACCAGAGGGGTGTTCCGCCATTCTCATTCGGTTTGTCAGGGCTGACGTCACCTCGTCCGAGTAGTATTTCCACCACTCCTGCGTGCCCATCCCTAGCAGCCCATATGAGCGGCGTTTGGCCGCAGTTACCTGGCCTGTTGGGGTTGACGCCACCTTGCCCGAGTAGTATTCCCACTACCCCCGCGTGCCCATTCCTGGCAGCCCAGATGAGCGCTGTTCGGCCGTGGTTATCTAGTTTTTCAGGGTTAACTTCGCCTCGCTCGAGCAGTAGTTTCACCACTCCTTCGTGCCCATTCGCAGCAGCACATAAGAGTGCTGTTTGGCCATCGACATCCGGTTGGTCGGGGTTGACATCGTCCCGTCCGAGTAGTAGTTTCACCACTCCTTCGTGCCCATTCGAAGCAGCACACCAGAGGGGTGTTTCGCCGTTCTTATTAGGTTTGCCAGGGCTGACGTCGTCCCGTACGAACAGTATTTCCACCACTCCCGCGTGCCCATTCCCAGCAGCCGAGCTGAGCGCTGTTCGGCCGTAGTTATCAGGTTTGTCGGGATTGACGTCGTCTCGTCCGAGCAGTAGTTTCACCAGCCCTGCCTTCCCATTCCTAGCCGCCCACCAGAGCGGTGTTTGCCCGTCGTTATTCGTTTTGTTGGGGCTGACATTTTCCCGTTTGAGTAGTATTTCGACCACTCCCCCATGCCCATTCTTGACAGCCCACCAGAGAAGTGTTTCACCCCGCTGACTCGGTTTGCAGGGGTCGACGTCTTTCCGTCCTAGTAGTATTTTCACTACTCCTTCAAGCCCATTCCTAGCAGCCCACCATAGGGGTGTTTGGCCATCAATATCTGGGCGGTCGGGGTTGACATCGTCTTGTCTGAGTAGTATTTCCACTACTCCCGCGTGCCCATTCCTGGCGGCCCAGCTGAGCGCTGTTCGACCGTAGTTATCTGGTTTGTCAGAGTTAACGTCGCCCCGTCCGAGCAGTAGTTTCACCACTCCCCCGTGCCCATTCGAAGCAGCACACCAGAGGGGTGTTCGGCTGTTTTGATCCGGTTTGGCAGGGTTGACGCCGTCCCGTCCGAGTAGGAGTTTCACCACTCCTTCGTGCCCACGCCAAGCAGCACCCCAGAGGGGTGTCCGGCCGTTTCTATCCGGTTTGTCAGGGTTGACGTCATCCCGTCCGAGCAGTAGTTTCACCACTCCCTCGTGACCGTTCACAGCAGCACTCCAGAGTGGTGTTTCGCTGTAGTTACCTGCTTTTTCAGGGTTGACATCGCCTCGTCCGAGCAGTAGTTTCGCCACTCCTTCGTGCCCATTCGAAGCAGCCCAGCGGAGCGGTGTTCGGTCGTAGTTATCCGGCCTGTCAGGGTTGATGTCGTCTCGTCCGAGCAGTAGTTTCACCACTCCTTCGTGCTCATTCTCAGCAGCACACCAGAGGGGTGTTTCGCCGTTGCCATTCGGTTTGTCAGGGCTGACGTCATCCCGTCCTAGTAGTATTTCCACCACTCCCTCGTGCCCATTCCTAGCAGCCCACACAAGAGGTGTCGTCTCTGTGCTGTCCAGTTGGTTGATATCACAAGCTTCCATCTCCACCAAAAGAGTTACAATCTCAACAATCCCGAAAAAGGATGCACAGTGCAGGTTAGTAAACAATTCAGATGGACTTGGAAAACTGGTTACAAAATCCGGGTTCTGTTTGTGCAAGAGCATTTCCCCGGAAATGTGGTCGCTGTAGTCGTCAAATAGTTTCAACGCAAGCCGTTTCGCACAATCTGAAAGATCTCTTTTTGCATACACTCCCCAATATAGGGAAGAATATTCCAGAAATGGTGGGCCCAGATATAGATAAGAGTACCTGAAAGAGTATCTGAAAGAGTGTCTGACCCAGCTAGAGCGAGGGCGACTGTCCGAAAGAGCCTTGATCTGACGGGAATTCAAATAACTCAGGCAGGTCTCCGCCATTGTCGCGTGAGGTCTATCAAAAAGCTCAGGATGACCCTGGAGGTACTCTTGCAGTGTAAAGTGAATTAACCGGATCGTGGAAGCCTCCTTGTCTACGGTAATAAGTCCTTGACAACAGGTTAATAATGTCCCTACTGAAGGAATATTTTCGTCATCGAGATCCGCAGATCCGATTACGACTCCTAAAGCGAGGCACAGTTCATCAACCTTTAAGGGCCGCCCCGAGTGAGAAATCCACATCAAAGTGGCCATGCCCAGCCTCGATTCCTCCTCACCCTGTCCTTTTATCCGACTCAATGTCTCGCCATAAGCGGACTCCAAACCCAAGCCGTCGATCATTTCATCAAGCTTTCGTCGCCTAAGACTGATTGTGGTTCCTTGAAGGATCGCATCGATGTTCAACGAGACCAGCAGGAATCTAGATACGTATTTGTCAGTGGACAACTTGAGGTAGCGTTTCCGGTGTCGTTGATTTTACCTACATTTCTGAAACATCTTTCGGAATTTTCTCCAGGATGTCTGCCTTCAGACTACTATCCATCGCGTCTTGCCTTATATCTCGCTCTAGTCTACGGTGAAGATAACTGATGATATCATGTATCCATGGAGTGATACGTAAAGCCGTTCCTCTTCCAGAAAGTCGCTTCCCGACCTCGGCCTCGATGTGCGGTCTTCCCGTCACGAAAATCCGAGTGCCTGGCGACCCTCGCTGAATTTGATTAAGCGAATCAAGAATGTCGACTCGATATCGCGCAATACATTCATCCAGTGCATCTATACATATGAATGTACGCTTCATGGAAACCGTATTCTGCAGCATCTTCACAATATCGGCAAGCCGCGGTCCTCGCCCATCAATCACCTGCTTCTGCTCTCTATATGCTTGTGTTATTTTCTTGGGCACCTCTTCCAGCCCACTCACAACTTGTCTAAGCACGGCGCCCAGCATACTTGCCGGGGACTGCCCCGTTTGAGCCGCGAAGTCGAAGTAAAAACATGCAACTGTGGCCTCCTGGCCTCTTGCCCGATCGCCCAAGTTGTCTATCACCAATGAGCTATCACACCTCGTTAGCACTTGCCCTTCTTCTCCCATTTATCAAGGTCCGTCCTTAATACCTAATAAAAGTCTTTCCAACACCTGGACCTCCATAACAAAACAAAACCGCGTTATCCGATCCACTTCCCCCACTGCCAGCGTACCAACTTTTAAACTCATCAGTCTCCAAAACCCATCCCCCGACACCCTCGACCCGGCTTTCTTGGATGTCCCTGTGCCGTAGCCGAGGCTCTAGTGGCGATAACCAGGTCAAGATTTGAGGTCGGTCATTGGTAGTGGTATAGTGGTTCGACACATTATTAAAGGAGTTGGCATTATTAAAGGAGTTATTATTTCTAAAAGTGTTGTTATTATTAAAAGAGTTGGTATTATTAAAGGAGTTTGTATTATAATGAGACATCTCCGCTGGTCGGAAACTAGTATAGTAGTAGAAAATGGGCGATGAAAGTAGTCGGTTGATGGAATCGCCGGGAGTTGAAGAAGGAAAGCGGGGCTCCCGACGGAACCTCGTGGATATCCAGCCGCAACCCCCCCCCCTTTTCCAACGACTCAGCCCTAAACCTGTCAAAACAAAACACAACCGTTCGACTGCCAACCCACGCAGCAGAATAAATCTCCCGTGAACAAACTCTTAAAGAAACCATCAGTGTATAACACAATAATATAATTAGTATGAGACAAGCATAGTTAAGTTGCCTATCATACAAAAAAAAAAAAAATAACGTACTCGAATACCGGTACCTTATATAGCAACCTTCACCAAACCCCCCCTTCATTCCACTCCCACCCGCATCACAGACAATCACTCATAGCGCAAACATCCCAAACTGTTGCAATGCGCGATAGATTCAACGTAGAAGTGGTAAAAGAAGACAACCAAGATCATTAATTGTTATGAACAGCTTTTACAAAAATGATAGGAAAGAGAAAGACCAGTTATGTAGTAAAGCGGTTCAGTCTTACTTCTTCCACCAAGATACCGCAATAAAGAAATCCGCAACTAGTGATGGACACGATCAGATCATGATCGAGCAGAGCATCCATGATCTGATCGATTTGCTCGATCATGGGTACTGCTCGATCATGCTCGACCATCATCGAGTATACTCGAGCATCCTGAGTCATGCCCGATCACTCTACTAATCTTAGTGATTAGGTGAGGCGATGAACTTATATAAAGAGAGTCTACCCGTGCACTAGATACTAATTCTTTCGGCAAGACTTTGTGTTGCTAATTCTTCAACAAACTGCTATCCTGACTACTAACTTTATCATAAATTCATAATGTCACCCCTCCCATTGTTTCGGGTCTATGGCAGCTAATGAATACAGCGAACAACTCTGAATCAGCCACAAATTACCGTGATACACTAGGTGGACGATAGGATAGGGATTTTTTGTTCTTGTTATAACCCGAGTGTGAATACTCATAATCCCTATTGAGTGAATGTTTCATTCCTGATAGACACAAAATGGATCATACTCGAGCATAGTCGATGATCATCGATTATACTCGACTATGCTCGAGCAGTGGCCATGATCGATCACTCGATCAGGATCTACCCATTTGATCGATCACTCGATCATAGGTTCTCCTCGATCAGATCATGATCGAGCATACCCCCCATTTTATGTTCGATCATGATAGTGTCCATCACTATCCGCAACAAAGAACAAAGATATTCAAAGAAAGCATATAGAAACAAGACAAATAATAAAGCAAGTATAATGAAGTTCAATCTTGTACCGGACTTGGGAATGAAGGTATAGTTAGCTGAAGGTAGTATTTGAGAGGAGAAAGAAACCTTATACCAACACAAACCTCCACAGCCCGCTCAATAAACCATACCCCATCTCCCCCCCAAAAAAAACCTCCCTCAAACCTCCAAAGTATCACCCATACCAAAGGCATTGAAGCCAAGGCTATTAATGTCTCTATTGAAGGAACATTGTTGCCATCGAAATCCGCCGATCCAATTTCGACTCCTAGAGCATGACACAATTCGTCGACCTCCAAGGGCCGCTCCGAGTGATAAATCCACATCAAAACGGCCATGCCCAGCCTCGATTCCTCCTCACCCTGTCCTTTTATCCGACTCAATGTCTCGCCATAAGCGGACTCCAAACCCAAGCCGTCGATCATTTCATCAAGCTTTCGTCGCCTAAGACTGATTGTGGTTCCTTGCAGGATCGCATCGATGTTCAAAGAGACTAGCAAGAATCTAGATACGTATTTGTCAGTGGACAACTTGAGGTAGCTTCTCCGGCGTCGTTGATTTTACCTACATTTCTGAAACATCTTTCGGAATTTTCTTCAGGATGTCCGCCTTCAGAGTAATGTCCATCGCGTGTGGCCTTATGTCTCGGTCTAGTCTGCGATGAAGATAACTGATAATATCATCCCTCCGTGGAGTGATGCGTAAGCCGTTCCTCTTCCAGAAAGTCGCTTCCCGACCTCAGCCTCAATATGAGGTCTTCCCGTCACAAAAATCCGAGTGCCCAGTGACCCTCGCTGAATCTGATTAAGCGAATCAAGAATGTCGACTCGATATCGCGCCACACATTCATCCAGTGCATCGATACATATGAATCTCCGCTTCATGGAAGCCGTATTCTGCAGCATGTTCACAATATCGACGAGTCGCGGTCTCCGTCCGCCCATGACCTGCTTCTGGTCTTCATATGCCTTTACTATTTCCTCGGGTACCTTTTCCAGCCCAGTCACAACCTGCTTGAGCACGGCGCCCAGCATACTCGCCGGGGATTGCTCAGTTTGAGCCGCGAAGTCAAAGTAAAAACCTGCGACCGCTACCCCCCGATCGCCCAAATTGTCTATCACCAATGAGCTATCACAGCTCGTTAGCACTTGCCTTCATTCCCCTATTTATAAAGGTTCGTCCTTAATACCTAATAAAAGTCTTTCCAACACCTGGACCTCCATAACAAAACAAGACCGCGTTATCCGATCCATCCCCCCCACTGCCAGCGTACCACCTTTTAAACTCCTCAGTCTCCAAAACCCATCCCCCGACACCTTCGATCCGGCTTTCTTGGATGACTCTGTGCCGTAGCCGAGGTTCTAGTGGCGATAACCAGGCGAGGATATTGGATCGCTCATCGACAGCGGTAACGTTAACCGTCGTGTTCAAAGAGTTAATATTATTGCTGAATGATTGAGACATTTTGCTGCTTTGCGGGTTGTGGATGATGGATGATGGGTGATGGAGGAAGTCGACAACATGTAGTAAAATTCTGCGGGGCTCGGGAAATGTGGGGTCTCGGTGGAGCCTCGTGGATTGTCGCCCAATCATTTCCCCCCCCATAGTTTTGTCAACAACACTTCCAGCTGCCGCCGCCCTCTTTCTAACCACCGAGGCGTAGACCTGCCAAAACCAAACACCCAGTCAAAGGAGCCACTGCTTATGATCCTTGTACAGTACTTGTATGATGAACAGTCCCCACACCGACCGAGGCCGCACAAGACATTTCCCGTGAACAAACCCTTCGAGAAATCATCTATGAACGACAAAATAATATAATATGATATAAACACAGTTTCCTACCAATGAAATAAAGTACTCGAGCATAACACACAGAACTCCTGTGCAGCACTTGAGTAGACTACAATATTATTTGTAGCAACCACAACCCCACCGCATCACAGCCTATCACTCCCACAGCACAAACCTTCCAAATTCCCATTATAAATCTCCCTAGCTCCCAAACACAACTCGCCAAATAACCCACTACCGCATCCTCCCAATGACCATCACCCAAACCATCAAAAACTACTGTACAAAAAAAAACCCTCATGCTCCAAGAGTGTCATAATGAAGACAAAGAACCCCTACCCCAAGCTCCAAGCACCCAACCAAAACTCTCCATTACAAGTATCATACCGCACCAAAAAAACCCCACCATAGGAAAAAAATCCCAAACCCTCCCCAATAATACTCTCATCTTCCACTCTTACATCGCGACAATCTTTACCCGCCGGCTTAGTACCCAATCCCATTCTACATATCATAGTCTACAATCACACCACGCTCCGCCGAATGGCCAAAATCCAAAGCATCCATCCGTCCGTCCAGGACAACGAGTCATCCGAGAACAAGTCAAGTTTTCTCCGTGAAAACCGTGTTTTTAAATTCACAACGTTGTCTTCATACGGACAGCGAGGTATATATATATCCGTATTATTATTGAGTTCTGATTTGACTGTACTGTACTGTAGAGCTGGATAAGGATGGTGGCAAGAGTGAAATATCATGTCCCGTGTCGCAGCGCATAGACCAATGGATTTTGACAAGTGCAGTACTTGGGTGTAAGGGTATTTGGGGACCGGCGACACAAACACCTTCGCGCAGCGAATTGCTCACAAACGAGGCAAAAAATGCTTGTGTCACCGGTTGCGACTTCTTGCCGCCGCCAAAAAATCCTCACTCGCCATCACTCGAATTTCCTAACCGGCTTAGTCCAAATACAAATTCCGCCCTTCGTAATGGAGGTGGACACGACTTTTGTCAACCCCCGAGTACAGTATTTGTACCGATAACGATAAGCTACTATGCTAAAGAGGGAAAGGAAAAGTCTTACCAGACCCGGAAATACCCCCCCAAGAGTCTCAGCCAAATAAAGTGAAGCAAAGTGAAGCCAAGAACCATATGTATATATATATAATACAGTATAAATAAATTAAATAGTAGCCAAAAAATCCTAGCACTTTGCCCCCGTACAAAAAAAGGAAAAAAAGAGAAAGGTAAAAATAAAAAAAAGTAATTTATTCCAACGCTCCCTATACAACGCTCCCTCCCTCCACCTACGCCTTCAGCGCCCTACGCCTTCCGCACCAAACCCACACGATGACACCTACACATAAGAAGAGGCAACAGCGGTAGAAAACACCCACCCTTCCCTACCTCCATTCACATTCCCATCTCTGACATCCACAACCTCACAATCTCCAGTCGGGGAGTCCACGGCACTAGCGTAGCTACTATCGGCAGTGCTCCTCCCATTCCCACTCCCACTTCTAGCTGTCGCCTCCTCGCTGGGCGGTGGAAGCCCCACGTCCTCGAAACTAGTTTTTGTTGGCAACATTGTGTTTTTGCCGGCATGTGAGAGGCCCGGGGGCGCGCCCACACCCCTCCTCCTCCACCACCGCCCGCTAAGCCGGGCGGTGGCGGTGGCGGCGGAAGTGGCATTTCCGGCGGCGGAGAAATCGCGCCCTGCGCCAACAAACTACTATCGTATTCGCGGGAACAGGCTATGCACTCCGCTCCCCATGAACTTCTCAGACTTCGGCCATTCCTGTCCCAGGCACACTTCCTTAAGCGCATCAACTGTTTCCAGCGTGATCTTCGCACTGCCACTGTTGCTTCAATCACGATAGGGTACATCTATCACAATATACCCCATATTGTCAATGACCGTGGTGTAGATTCGTCAAAACCAAATACCTTTCGACGGCTAACCTAAGTAGTAGTAAGTCCATGCGTCGTTGAATGTAATGAGTAACCCCCTATCAGCTAATGATATGATGTCATAGCTCAGGAACTATAATAGCTCCTCTCGATAAAGATAACTGGATTAGGCTTGCAACTGCCCACCCTAGGAGGGGAAGTGGTAAACCCGTGAGAAGGGAGAGAAAGAAAGAAAGAAAATTGATCATGACAAAACCCAATTAGGACGGGGTGGAATATCATTCCTAACTTGCTCCAAGTTGATATTACGCAACACTGTGAGCTTTCCTACCACCTTTCATCGGCCCGGGTCAATGTTCTCAACGGGGAAGCCCGTCCGTCCTGGGCCAGGACCAGGACGAACGACATTGCGTCGTCCCCCGTCTTCCCCCGCCGTCCCCCGCCGTCCCCCACCACTCCCGGCCGTTCTACGAGGGCACCTGCCGTCCCCTACCTGAAATTATCTCACATCGTGGGGCTCGTCGCCCTTCATAATGACGGCCGTCCTGCAAGATCACGGACAAGGACGGACTACATTGTGCGGTCTCGTCTCGTCCGGGGCTCTCGGCAGTCCCCCCGCCGAGCCCTACCGAGGCCCTGGATGTTTGAGAACACTGGTCCGGGTGCCATAGAATATTGGTGATAATAGAGTGGGAGTTAATTTCATCTTTGGGAGACTCCCTACCATACTAATTTTGCTTAATGATAAAGACTAAAAAGTGGGGATAACCTCCCAACCCCACTTTTCTCAATCTCGCTTTCGAGCCGGGAGCTGACGCATAAGGGAAGTGGCATGTAAGCATCGCCTTCATTAAACCGCATCCACGATTGTCACCAATCACCGCCATGTTTTAGTTAAAAACTAGGTCTCAGGCCGGTCTTCGCGTGAGTCGAAAGTTACTTGTGCTTCATAGCTCCCATAAACCATATACTTACATCTAAACAACCCCCATAACTACATTCCAGAAGGGAGGGGGGGGGCAGAAAAAAAGGAATTGGAAAAAATAACAGGATAATAAACGTGCGAAGAGAAAGCAACAATATAACCAAACATGGCGGAAGATCGAAGCCACAACAACTTATCACAATATAATAGAAATAGCCCGTGATGAATCCAAACCATATATTATAAATAGAAATATTCAAATCCTGACCCAGCAACATGAGGAAATGCGGATAGATGATCAGACGGGTGTGTAATAGACCTTTGCATCTCGATCGCATATCCTTTCCGACAATCACAACAAAAATATTTAAGAAAAGATTCGGTGGCGGGCTTAAACCAGGAGGGAAGGGGCGGCGATTAGCAAAAGACGGTAGACCGGGGGTGCCCTCAGCGAGGCGACGCCCTCAGCGAGGCTTGGCAGTAAAGAAGGGCACGTTCAGCCAAAACTACCTGCTAATATTTGCCAAGCCTCGCTGAGGGCGTCGCCTCGCTGATGGCACCCCCGGTCTACTTCAAACAGCCAGAGGAGGCAAGTGAAGGGATGAGGAGTGATAGGGACACGGGTAGTCATGGGCCATTGGAGCCTTGAGGAAATGGCACATAAGTAATCCGTGGTCGAAAGTAGTGAGGGGAACGATGTCGCAGGGCCCTCTATCTTGCTAGGAGTTGTAGATGTTAAGGACTAAAATAGGGCTATCAGTCCTGTAGAGCCACGTACCAGAGTAGCGTTTGTCCGTAGATACCGGGCCTATATGAATTTACAACATCTCGTCCGAGTAGCACCCTCACAACTCCTTGACTCTCTTAGCAGCCCATCCAAGAGGTGTCTCACCGGACGCAGCTTATCAGGGCTACTTTGGTCCCGCCCGGGCAGTATTTTCGTCACTCCCCCGCGTGCCCACCCTCAGTCGCACCCAGAGCGGTTTTCGGCCTTGGCTGGTTGGTTTGTCGGGACTGACGTCATCCCGTCGGAGCAGGATTTTTACCATACCATTGTTCCCATTCACCACAGCCCACCAGAGCGGTGTTCGGCCCTCGCTATCTAATAGGTCCGGGCAGACGTCCCTCCGCTCGAGCAGTATTTTCACCACCCTTTCATGCCCATTCTTGGCAGCCCACCAGAGCGGCGTTTCACCTGGTTGGCTTGATTTGTTGGGGTTAACGTTGCCCTGTTCGAGGAGCATTTTCACCATTCTCGCGTACCCATGCATAGCTGCCCAGGAGAGCGGTGTCCGGCCGTGGTTATCTGGTTGGTCGGGGTTGACGTCATCTCGTCCAAGTAGTACCTCCACCACTCTCGCGTGCCCATTCTCAGCAGCCCACCAGAGAGGTGTTTGGCCATCTCCAATTAGTTGGTCGGGGTTGACGTCGCCTCGTCCGAGTAGTAGTTTCACCACTCGTTCGTGCCCATTATTAACAGCACACCAGAGAGGTGTTTCGCCGTTCTGATTAGGTTTGTCGGGGTTGACGTTGTCTCGTCCTAGTAGTAGGTTCACCACTCCTTCGTGCCCATTCGAAGCAGCACACCAGAGGGGTGTTTCGCCACTCTTATCCGGCTTGTCGGGGTTGAGGTCGTCTCGTCCGAGTAGTAATTTCACCACTCCTTCGTGCCCATTCGAAGCAGCACACCAGAGGGGTGTTTCGCCACTCTTATCCGGTTTGTCAGGGTTGACGTCGTCTCGTCCGAGTAGTAGTTTCACCACTCCGTCGTGCCCATTCGAAGCAGCACCCCAGAGGGGTGTTTGGTCGTTCTTATCCGGTTTGTCGGGGTTGACGTCGTCTCGCCTGAGCAGTATTTCCACCACCCCTTTGTGCCCATTCCTAGCAGCGGTCTGAAACGGTGTCTGGCCGTGGTTATCCGGTTGGTCGGGGTTGACGTCTTCCCGGCTAAGAAGTATATGCACCACCCCTTCGTGCCCATTCGAAGCAGCACACCAGAGGGGTGTTTCGCCACTCTTATCCGGCTTGTCGGGGTTGACGTCGTCTCGCCTGAGCAGTATTTCCACCACCCCTTTGTGCCCATTCCTAGCAGCGGTCTGAAACGGTGTCTGGCCGTAGTTATCCGGTTGGCCGGGGTTGACGTCTTCCCGGCTAAGAAGTATATGCACCACCCCTTCGTGCCCATTCGAAGCAGCACACCAGAGCGGTGTTCGGCCGTCGCTATCTAATTGGTCCGGGCGGACGTCCCTCCGCTCGAGCAGTATTCCCACCACCCTTTCATGCCCATTCTTGGCGGCCCACCAGAGCGGCGTTTCGCTTGGTTGGCTTGATTTGTTGGGGTTAACGTCGCCCTGCTCGAGGAGTATTTTCACCATTCCCGCGTGCCCATGCATAGCTGCCCAGGAGAGCGGTGTCCGGCCGTGGTTATCTGATTGGTCGGGGTTGACGTCGTCTCGTCCGAGTAGTAGTTTGGCCACCCCTTCGTGCCCATTCGAAGCAGCACCCCAGAGGGGTGTTTGGTCATTCTTATCCGGTTTGTCAGGGTTGACGTCGTCTCGACCGAGTAGTAGTTCCACAACTCCCGCATGCCCATACATAGCTGCCCAGAAGAGCGGTGTTCTGCCGTAGATGCCCGGTCTGTTAGGGTTGACGTCGCCTCGTCCGAGTAGTAGTTTGACCACTCCTTCGCGCCCATTCCTAGCAGCACAGCAGAGGGGTGTTTGGCCATCCTTATCAGGTTCGTTGGGGTTGACGTCGTCTCGTCCGAGTAGTAGTTTCATCACTTCTGCGTGCCCATTCGAAGCAGCCCAGCACAGCGGTGTTTCGCCGTTCTCATCCGGTCTGTCAGGGTTGACGTCGCCTCGTCCGAGTAGTAGTTTCACCACTCCCTCGCGCCCATTCCTAGCAGCACAGCAGAGGGGTGTTTGGCCATCCTTATCAGGTTCGTTGGGGTTGACGTCGTCTCGTCCGAGTAATAGTTTCATCACTCCTTCGTACCCATTCGAAGCAGCCCAGCACAGCGGTGTTTGGCCATATTCAACTAGTTGGACAGGGTTGACGTCGTCTCGTCCGAGTAGTAGTTTCACCACTCCTTCGCGCCCACTCTCAACAGCACACCAGAGGGGTGTTTCGCCGTTCTCATCCGGTTTGTCAGGGTTGACGTCGTCTCGTCCGAGTAGTAGTTTCATCACTCCTTCGTGCCCATTCGAAGCAGCCCACCAGAGCGGTGTTCGGCCGTAGTTATCCGGCCTGTCAGGGTTGACGCCGCCTTGTCCGAGCAGTAGTTTCACCACTCCTTCGCGCCCATTCGAAGCAGCACACCGGAGGGGTGTTTCGCCGTTCTCATTCGGTTTGTCAGGGTTGACGTCGTCTCGTCCGAGTATTAGTTTCACCACTCCTTCGTGCCCATTCGAAGCAGCCCAGCACAGCGGTGTTTGGCCATATTCAACTAGTTGGACAGGGTTGACGTCGTCTCGTCCGAGTAGTAGTTTCACCACTCCTTCGCGCCCATTCCTAGCAGCCCAGCAGAGCGGTGTTCGGCGGTAGTTATCGGGTCTGTCAGGGTTGACGTCGCCTCGTCCGAGTAGTAGTTTCACCACTCCTTCGTGCCCATTCGAAGCAGCACACCCGAGGGGTGTTTGGTCGCTCTTATCCGGGTTGTCAGGGTCGACGTCGTCTCGTCCGAGTAGTAGTTCCACAACTCCCGCATGCCCATACATAGCTGCCCAGAAGAGCGGTGTTCTGCCGTAGATGCCCGGTCTGTTAGGGTTGACGTCGCCTCGTCCGAGTAGTAGTTTCACCACTCCTTCGCGCCCATTCCTAGCAGCACAGCAGAGGGGTGTTTGGCCATCCTTATCAGGTTCGTTGGGGTTGACGTCGTCTCGTCCGAGTAGTAGTTTCACCACTCCTTCGTGCCCATTCCAAGCAGCCCGAATGAGGGGTGTTTCCCCGCCCATATCCGGTTTTTCAGGGCTAACGTCGCCTCGTCCGAGTAGTAGTTTCACCACTCCTTCGTGCCCATTCGAAGCAGCCCGAATGAGGGGTGTTTCCCCGTCCATATCCGGTTTGTCAGGGTTGACGTCGTCTCGTCCGAGCAGTAGTTTCACCACTCGTTCGTGCCCATTCCTGGCAGCCCACAGGAGCGGTGTCGCCAATCTGCTATCCAGTTGGTTGATATTACAAGCTTCCGCCTCCACCAAAATAGTTACAATCTCAACAATTCCCAAAAGGGATGCACAGTGTAAGCCGGTAAACATGTAAGATTGATCGGGATCAAATCTATCGGGGTCAGAAGCAAAGTAAGACCATTCCCGTTTGTTCAAGAGGATTTCCGCGGAAATGTGGTCGCTGTAGTCGTCAAATAGCTTCAACGCAAGCTGTTTCGCACAATCTGAAAGATCTCTTTTTGCGTGCGGTCCCCAATATAGAGAAGAATATTCCAGAAATGGTGTGCCCGGATATAGAGAATATCCGAAAAGGTGTCTATCCCAGCTAGAGCGAGGGCGACTGTCGGAAAAAAGAACCTTGATCTGGCGGGAATTCAAATAACTCAGGCAGGTCTCCGCCATTGTCGCGTGAGGTCTATCAAAAAGCTCAGCATGAGCCTCGAGGTACTCTTGAAGCGTGAAATGAATTAACCGGATCGTGGAACCCTCTTTGTCTACGGCAACAAGTCCATGACAACAGGCTAATAATGTCTCTATTGAGGGAACATTGTTGTCATCGAGCTCCGCCGATCCAATTTCGACTCCTAGAGCATGACACAACTCGCCGACCTTCAAGGGCCGCCCCGAGTGAGAGATCCACATCAAAGCGGCCATCCCAAGCCTCGATTCCTCCTCACCCTGTCCCTTTATCCGACTCAACGTCTCGCCATAAGCACCCTCCAACCCCAACCCGTCGGTCATTGCATCAAGCTTTCGTCGCCTAAGACTAATTGTGGTTCCTTGAAGGATCGCATCGATGTTCAACGAGACTAGCAAGAATCTAGAGACATTATTTGTTAGTGGAAAGCTTGAGCCAGCTTCCCCGGTGTCGTTGATTTTACCTACATTTCTGAAACATCTTCCGGAATTTTCTTCAGAATGTCCGCCTTGAGAGCAACGTCCATCGCGTCCGGCCTTATGTCTCGGCCTAGTCTGCGATGAAGATAACTGATAATATCATCCCTCCGTGGAGTGATGCGTAAAGCCGTTCCTCTTCCAGAAAGTCGCTTCCCGACCTCGGCCTCGATGTGCGGTCTTCCCGTCACGAAAATCCGAGTGGCCGGCGACCCTCGCTGAATTTGATTAAGCGAATCAAGAATGTCGACTCGATATCGCGCCACACATTCATCCAGTGCATCGATACATATGAATGTGCGCTTCATGGAAGCCGTCTTCTGCAGCATCTTCACAATATCGGCGAGCCGCGGTCTCCGTCCGCCCATGACCCGCTTCTGGTCTTGATATTCCTTTACTATTTCCTCGGGTACCTTTTCCAGCCCATTCACAATCTGTTTGAGCACGGCACCCAGCATACCCGCCGGGGATTGCTCCGTTTGAGCCGCGAAGTCAAAGTAAAAACCTGCAACCGCTACCCCCCGATCGCCCAAGTCGTCTATCACCAATGAGCTATGACAGCTCGTTAGCACTTGCCCTTCTTCTCCCATTTGTAAAAGTTCGTCCTTAATAAATACCTAATAAAAGTCTTTCCAACACCCGGACCTCCATAGCAAAACAAGACCGCGTTATCCGATCCACTTCCCCCACTGCCAGCATACCAGCTTTTAAACTCCTCAGTCTCCAAAACCCATTCCCCGACTTTCTCGACGCGGCTCTCTTGGATGTCTCTATGCCGTAGCCTTGGTTCTAGTGGCGATAACCAGGTCAGGATTTGGGGCCGGTCATCGGTAGTGGTAGAGTAGTTCGATACATTAAAGGAGTTGGTATTATTAAAGGAGTTGTTATTTTCACAGGAGTTGGTATTAATATCAAAGGAGTTGGCATGGTTAAAGGAATTTGTATTGTGATGGGACATCTTCGCTGATCGGAAACCGGTAGTAGAAAATAGGTGATGAAAGTACGATAGTTGGTTGATGGAATCGCCGGGAGTTGAAGAAGGAAAGCGGGGGTCCGGCGGAGCCTCGTGGATATCCAGCCGCACCCCCCCCCCCCTTTTCCAACGACTCAGCCCTAAACCTGTCAAAACAAAACAACCGTTCGACGGTCAACCCACGCCGCAGAATAAATCCCCCGTGAACAAACTCTTAAAGAACCCATCTGTGCATGACACAATAATATAACTAGTGCAAGCATCGTTAAGTTAAGTTACCTGCTAATAAGATACCGTACAGCACTCGAATACCTTATATAGCAACCTTCACCAAACCCTCCCCTTATTCCCAAGCTCCATCTCCGCTACCACCCTGACCCCGCTTTTCACCTTCCTATTTGGGAAGGTGTTAACGAGGCAAAACACCAAAGAACCTCACGATCCTACCCCGGCCACTGAACTTGGAGCTTCATAAG
>Ga0307509_10000478_pt1 | contig 67789 bp, 69 predicted proteins | sample 10_EM_MG_FD_202245 | JGI IMG/M metagenome (GOLD analysis project Ga0307509, IMG submission 202245) | Populus trichocarpa ectomycorrhiza microbial communities from riparian zone in the Pacific Northwest, United States - 10_EM | ecosystem: Host-associated > Plants > Roots > Unclassified | place...
GGAATCCTCGATTGGGAGTGTGTTAACACCGTGCCGGCTTGGGAAGACACCTATCCTCAAATGCTACGGGGAGGAGATATGGAAGAACAGCCAGAGCCCTTGGCATTCGGGGATACTGATGAGTGCCGCGTCGAGAGATGGGAGAAATGGGAGAAGACGAAGCTGAGAAAAATCTTTGACCAGGCTGCGGGTTCGGGCGCAAACAATGACAAAGATGCATGTGATAAGCGCGGCTTCAGAGAGCGACTTGATTTGCTTGAATTTTCGACCAAGATGGTGAGGGACTGGATTGTTAAGTACCGGTATGAGAAGGGAAAGCGTGAGCAAGGCTGTTAAGCGCTATTTTGCCATCACCATTTTACCTACCCGTAAGAACTCGAATAATCGGACCATGTGCTAGGACGTTGGACTTGCCTCCCTATTTAGGTCCGGTGTTTTTTTCTTTTTCTTTTGTCTCGTGGGGGCAGATTTTCGGTGTTTTCGCGAAAGAAATTTCGGACTATAACGCAGGATATGCAGGGCAGAGCATGGATTATATAATCAATCCTTTTATTTTTATGATACCTCCTCTCGATTCCGACAACTGTCCTTCTGTTTAGACTAATTATCCATTTATCCCCGATACAAGTACCATACCAGTAGCACCGCGCGCGCGCACACACACTCATCCATCAATCAGCCAATCAATGCTATTATGCATCACAGAGTGGTCTAGTTATACCACAGAAACCCACACAATAGACCACCCCTTATAAGCAGTCCACAGTACTGTACTGGTAGTCTGAATCTGCAATGCCCGCGCCGATAGACTGACCGTAACACATAACACCCTAATTACTCGTACCGTAAAGGTATAATAAGAATTCCAGGCCTACCGCACATTGGCGGTACGGTTAAGGCAAGGTAGACTAAAATAAAACAAGGTATCATAAGTATAAAAACCCAACTGAAACTAAAATTGCCGACTGGCTTGGGCATCGTAATCCCGATTTCGGAACATTTCCCCCCCCCCCCGTAAGACATACGCTAACGGTTCACGGAGGTTGTCGCTTCATTTGTCGCTTCATCGGTTTTTTCTTCTTCTTTTCATTTCTTGTGTTATGTACGAGTACGGGCATTGGATTCTAATCGATCGTGGGTGGCGGGTGGATCGTTGGTATTATACCCGTGGCGTTGTCTTGTATGATATATGGGTTTTTTTAAACTCCGGGGGGTAGTGGAAGCGGGGGGGGGGCTTCATGTTACTACCGGTATACCAGTTACTCGAGTACTTGTATGGACAGCACTCAACGAGTGAGTGCGGTGGCGTACGGGCGGGAGGGAAGGGAGGGAGGGAGTGAAGGAGAAGAGGACTTTAGCTATTCAGCTGAGCTCCCGGTCCTCCTCCTTTTTCTTTCTTCCTTCTCCACACTTTTTGCTCGGGGACATTTTTTGTTTTTGATTTAGTTCGTTTCATTTGTCATGTTAAGAGTTGGGTGGATTGATTCAACTGTGCTTGAGTAAGGTATGGCCAAGTTATTTATTTCATTCGGTATGAAACTTGGTTGAGCTAGTTTTGCCCCCCCTTCTTCCCTTATAAACCTGCTTGAGCTGGACCGACATGTCTAGGCCATGCTAACCATCATCATACACATGTCTTGCAATGTCTGCAGTAGAGCAGAGTAGAAGTAGCCACCTCAGGCCCCTTGCAGCACGAGAATAACTAACTAGATGGGCTCTACAATCGTATAAATCCTACTCATTATTATCATGGGCTTATCCACCCACCTACCTACCCACTCACTTGAACTTACCTACCTACCTACCTGTCTGTCTGTCTGTCTATCCGCCTCCTTACATCAACCAGCCACTAGCAGGATGAAAGTCTCAAGTGAAAAAGAAAAGAACAGGGATGTGGAGGAGGAAAAAAAAGAAAGGAAAAAAGAAAAAGAAAAAAACTCCTAAAGGAGCAAGTACGGTTCTCCGCTACTCTATCATACCGTAATCGTTACTAAATTACTGCATACCACGGTACGGTAAGTTTAGTCCATCCCCCCCGGATTAGATACCCAGTTGGTCGGGTCGCTAATCGAGCTGGTTGTGTTTTTACAGTTATCATAGTAGTTAGTAACTCTGCGGTAGGGGCGTTTTTATTTTTATTCCAGTTTTTTATTTTTATTTTGGAGAGAAAATCATTTCCCGTTTTTTTTTACTTTTTTTTACTTCCTTGCCTAGTTTCTACGTAGCTTTGCTTATCCCTTCCCCTTGCTTGCTCTAGTTATATTCCCCCAAAATTGCGGGGTAAGGGTGGTCTTCTAAGCTTAGGCCGCACGTTTCCCCCTTGTTATATTGTGTTTGATCGTCATTCAGGTGTGCAAGGGGGGGGGATCGGAGTGGATTCATCGGACATGGCTATGACTTCTAGCAACCCATCACCAGCTACGAAATAACTTATTGTGGGGAGAGGAAGAAAGATTCTATTGTGGTAAATAATGCTATTAAGAATAAAATTTAGGTATCATAATAAATAAATAAAAAAAACGCGAGTGATAGCTTGTGTATGCACTATCTGTGTTTTGTTGCGATGAATTCAAAACATTATGTATCATATGAAATATTGTAAGAATGTGAAAATGAAAGGGAAAGGGGAAGAAGAAGAAGAAAAGTGAGTCCCACGCCTCCCTCCCGAAATACTCGTACCCCCCCTCTTCCCCAGTATTGACCCGCTCGTTCTATCCCTGTTCGTTTTTTTCACCAGTTCTAGAGACGCGGTTTCGCATCTTTGTAGAATCTAGCATTTAGGGCCCTCTCTACATCCTCAGGCGTCATCCTCGCAAACCACACCCCGGGTTCCGGGGAGGAGATTGGAGTTGGCGGCGGCGGCGGCGGCGGCGGCGGTGGTTGTGAGCAGGCAGCCGTAGGACTTGGGATTGTTGTAAAGTATCTGCTTTAAGCTTTAACATGTATGAACGGGGGTTGGGATGGGAGGATGAAGAGATAAGTCTGGGGATAGATATTGGATAGTCTGTGGGAGGAGAGTGACAGCAAGGGGATGATGTACCTTATTACTCCTGCTCCCACCATTCTTTGATAGCTACGACGGATGATAGCTAGTATGAGAAGACAAGCAAAGGAAAAAGCGGCGGGAAGTGTGCAATCCAGCTTGATGACTAGGGGGGGGCACGGTAGTAGTTGTTAGACTACTAATCGTGGTGAATGATAGGGGGGGCTTTTTTTTTGAGGGGAGGAAAGTAGAGTGGTGGTGTCAGGGGAGAAGTCGACGAGCTGAAGAAGGGCAAGGAGTAGGGAGGAACCCAGGCTTTTGTATTCACGCACACTCATGGAGGTTATGGAAGCTTTCCAGTTTCATTTACACCTAGAAAGGCCTTCGATTTTTGACCCATTAATTTTTGAGCTAGAGTGAAGCCACTTAAGACGCGGTGGTACAGGTCTTGGAAATGTTGATCCTGCCTACTTAGACTACTGGTAACTTGCCGAGAGCTGTCGGGACTCCTGCGTCTCAACAGCCACATTGAGGCGCAAGGGCGTGGGGGTTTCGAGGTCTGGATTCTAGTTGGGCTCCATGCTGCACAAGACGAAATGAAAAAAAAACCAACACGACAATCACTGTGGGGGAATAGACGACGCAGAAATTGTTATTTCATTTTTTTAGGAGCTGGATATTATAGTTCGCCGCTCATGCATTAATCCTCTGCGACTGCATTCTCCTTAGTGCTCTCAGAAAACGAGTCAGGATCCAAGACATGGAGTGCAGTATTTTGATCTACACTTTTCATTGCGTTTAGCCATTCTTCATGGTCTGGAACATCCCCAACAATTACTGGAACATCGGGGTTGCAATTTTCCGGGTCTGCATGCGCTTTGTTAAGATAGTTCATGAACAGGTCCAAGCACGTCGGGATGATTGTGCTTGGCGATCTAGCTTCTGTAAACAGGAAATTAGCGCAAGAACAAATCTAAAAAAGAAAAGGAACTAGTTTACCGGAGGAGAAGGTAGCACATCCAAATCGTGGATCAAGGATGACAGACTCGCGAGGCTTGCTATGAACGATGTAGTTGCGGACCCTCTACAGATAATTGTTAATCTCAAAAACTAGTACTAGGTGCGGTGGAGAAAACCAACCTGCATAAGAAATTGCTGGAGTTCAACGTTAGTAATGTTGGGCAAGCAATGAGCAGATTCTGCCATGACCAAGGCGACGATACGGTGTTTCCAATCGTCCCCTGCAAAACCAGTAGTCAGCATTGTGCTCGATAGTAACCCCTTCCTTTAGGCATGGCAACATAAGAGCGGAATAGAACCCACAGTTATTATTCAGAAACACGACAACAGAATATGCAACCATCCCGCATGCCATGATATCGATTTCAGCGTGGCTTGGGATAATTTTGTCCAATACATGTCTAAACACATAGTCCACATGCTCCTCAGGACTCTTATGAGATGGCACTGTGTTCTTGAGCGCGTCGATAGCGATTTTCTTTTCCTTGGTTGCCCTCCATGCACCAAATCCTATCGGAGTCTTGGTCGTATAGTCCCAGAGCAGTTGCCCAGGGTTCATGATGACCACTCCGTACCCAAATTCTAGAGCACTTTTAACCGCATCAATCATGGACCCACCCTATATCGCCTTAGCCTGACTATTCATTAAGGGAGGGGGGGAGGAGAAGTAAAAGGGCGATGCTCCTTACAGTCAAGGCGCCTTCCTCGATACTACGCATGCACCAGATACCAAGACCTCCAGAGTTAGTGTCTGGAGAGAGCACGAGCACCTTGTTGCAAGTTTGCAGGTTTTGCGACACCATGATGGGAACATGTGGCTCCTCAGCACTCACTCCGAGCGGCAGTAGTAACTTAGTTAATCCCAGCCCTTCGAGCCGAGTGACGACAATACTACGGAGACATGCTATTCGTTCGTCTTTCTTAGCCTTTTCCGGCACACTTTTCGGGGAATTTATTTTGTTTTTCTGGGGGTGGTACCGTCAACGGCCTCGCGACGACGCTCATTCAACCTCTCCCTTGGCACACCATGGCCACCATTAGCTGCATACATGTACCCATGATGTTTTCCATGAGCAAAGTAATCGAACCCTTCATCCGGCTTTTCAATTTGGCGAAGTTGGTCCTCCTCGTTGATAAAAAAGCTGATGGAGCGGGTCAAGCGGCAAGTCAGTGTCTCTCTTCCTCTTGCAGGCTGCACTGACGGATATGGAAGGGAGTCAAACGCACCCTAGCTCCTTTAGATCATGGGGAAATTCAATATCCGCCAAGTTCCTACCCGCCTTGTTCTTGCGTCTAAACATTTTTGGTGGTTTAACTGGTTGGGTATAGATGAGTAGATTTTTTCTTCTCGTGAAGTTTGTTGATTTATGGAAGGTGTTGCGGGGGGAAAGGTTTTGTAGTTGGGGACGTTTGCTGTGGCCGCGCACTCCTGGCGGCGGGAGCCCTAGGAGGCCTAAAACAACCGATTGGGCACGGTATCATACATATGATTCGTTTAACCCGCAGTATGCCAACTTGGCAAATTAGGGTACAGTAGCAAAGTAGTAGGCTACTATGATAGTAGCCTCAGTTCCTGTAATTTAGGCGCCTGTATCCGAATTACTAACATATCATTGCTATGACTGCCACTAGATGATAATACCCTCCTATCATAAATATCAGAACCATTGGCAATCAGCCAACTCTTCGTAGTAAGAGAGTAAGAGTGCTCCGTTGGCGATCTAACCGTGGCTCTGCGTCTGCCTGTGACTTTCGTGGAGTCCAGTATTAGAAAGGTAGATAGGGAAAGTGGGTTCAGTTCAGCGTCCGGGTTCCAAAAGAACAAGCCATCCCGATTCGGTAATACTGAATTCCAGCGGGCTGCGGCGGGCGCTTGTACAACCGTACTCGAGCATAACATCCTATTATACTCCAGATGTAAATCTAGGAATGTCGGGTTCCAATACCGGTAGAATGTCTTGAATCGGCCTACTCTTGCGGGGTATTGGGAGATTCCATTGCATGCTAATAATCGGCGATATTTTGGGCACACTTGAAATCTCTGCTGCTCCAATACATGTCTCTACAGCAAAGACAGTCCAAATTGAATTTGCCCCGATTCTTCGCTGCCGATACTAAGGAGCGGAAGAGGGGGGTAAAAGGACCAAGTATGTAAACTATATGACAGACATGGCAATGGTCGATTACAAACAAATAGGGAAAAGAAAAAAGAAAAGAAAAAAAAGGTAGAACGCCGTTCTCCGCCCATGAAAGAAACTAATGAAGTGACTCGTTTTTCACAATAAAGAAACACACCAGCACCCAAAGATCACAAGGACAAAAATAATTATAGACAGTAATGATGAGAAAGAATTATCTGTATCCTCATTGCTATCCCGGCTAGATGGCTCGCCGTAACTCGACCTCACGGAGGGCCTCGGCAAGGGCTTCTTCTTTCTTTTTTTGTTCTTGCAGGAGCAGGTATTCGGCGTACTTGGAGCGGTTGTTGTGAATGCCGCATTCGGTCTTGTTGGTACCTTTCCACCTCCCGGACCGCTCGTCTTCGCCTTCCGCAATAGGACTGTGATAAAATATTAGTAATCGAACCCCCCCCAAGAGAAGGTGAAAGGGGAAACAAACCTAGTGCTATGCCAGTCCCCAATACTCTTGTATCCCACATCCAAAAGGGAGTTGTAGGGAACGTTGTGCTTAGTGACGTATTCCCGAACCTGCTTGAAAGTCCAGTTCGCCAGAGGATTGACCTTGATAAGCCCTGCATCATCCACTTCGATGATATCCAAATCGCCCCTCTTTCCACCCTGACTCTTTCTCCGACCTGTAAGGACAGCTTTCACATTGAGTTCCGCATAAGCCCTCTGTGCAGGCTCAACCTTGGCAAGGTAATCGTAGAGATTGTCATTGGTATCCCACAGATTATCCCCATGAATACGTTCGAACTCGCGTGCATTAGCGCATCCATCCGGCTTGTAGATGTGTAGCTTCGTGTTCGGGTAACGCCCACGGACTTGGTCGACAAGTTCAAGGGTCTCATCGAAGTGGTAGAGAGTATCAAGGAAGATAAGATCAATTTGACGGGGCCCTCCAGCATTGATCCGGGATAGCATATCAAGTGTTACGAGACCAGTAAGACCAAAGGCTGTAGTTTGGTATAGATTTGGGAGAGAAATCATGCACCATTTGAGGACTTCTGTGATAAATGTTAGATAAACGTAAAGCCCGGTACCTGGGGTTTGTAATGGAAAAAGTACGTGCCTTCCGGCTCAAGAGTCTGCAATTGCTCATTTAAATGCTTCAAATGAGGACTTGAGAAGTAAACTTCAGGCGAGCTGGGAGTAGTTGATCCCGGGGAATCATAGCCTGACTCCTCACCCTGCGACATCGATCGCTCTGGGATTGGTCGTTGAGGATATTCAGTTGGTGTTACGGTCATGATGTCTGATCTCGTGCAGGCCTTATTGGTTTTCTCCAGGTACGATCCGCAGGATTAAGTGAAAGGTGAAGGCAAACAAAAGTCCTTTGGATGTTCACGCGAAAAAAAAAAGCACTGATATTTTTTCTTATAATATCCGTTGAGGGATGGAGGCTTAATTGGCGTTCTCGAGTAGCTCTATTGAAAGAGTGCCGAATGTAAAACCAAAACGATGAGGGGGGAAGACAAGAGTAAAAGTACAGATGCCATCTCTTCTCCACTTCCCTCACCATTTCTTGACGAAATCTATTTCACTGGGAACGACAGGGCCGATGGTTGAATCTTTAGTTGAAATTGCGTGCTCAAGTGTGGGAAGAAAAAGCAACGCCAGTCCTGATCGGGTCTTGGCATGTATACGAGTATCATATTGATAATGCTGTAGGGCCCGATGTTGCTAGAAGAGTGCAAACTTTAGAAATCGGTCCCTGACAAAGCAGTAACAAAGGATGGATGAGGCCCCTGTGATGCAATATCAACCAATGGGATTCATAATATCGGAGAAGCCCCAGAAGCCAAATGCCTGTGCGCAGCAAAAAACGTCTTTCCGGCTTTGAGATACAGTCCCCAGTAATTCAAAAATAAATAAATAAGGTACCGTGCTTTAGACCTATGGGGCAAACTCCTATGTACTTCGTATAGTAACCTCGGATGAGCCTGCGGGATTTATTAGTACGGCATTGCTCGAGCACAGTAATACCGGCACGTACACCTAGGGAGCCTCCTGCATGCTTTCCGAATACCCTAGGACACCTCTTCTACCCCTCTGTTCACTAGGTCGTTTTTTCTAGAATCACTATCGCAGTAAACCCTGCGTGTCCCTCCTTCGCCGCAAAATGAGGTTTCTCATCTACTCGAGCTATTATTCAGAGTTGGGTGCGCAGTACAAGTACTCGTAGTGCCCACCGATTGAGTTGACCCATCACCGATCTTCTACGAATTTCCTTCGACTGCCGTTCTTTCCACCCGCGCTATAATGCTCTTATCGCCAGGGTGCGATACCAGCCATGCAACGAGCATTTGTCGGGAAAGGGAAAGAGTCGGTAGGGGCATGTGACCCCTACTAGGATCATGATTAAATGTTTTCTGGGGGAGCAGGCTTGCCAGAGCAGTTTCCAACTGGCTGGCCGGTGATTTCACTAAGAGATTGTATTCCTCACGTAACAGTAGGTATGGGGTGAAAAGGGAAGGAATAAGCGGGGGAAACCTGGCGAGTGATGCATGATGAAGCACTACCCTTTCGTCGAGCAACCCGTATAGAAGGCGATGGGATAGCGGATCCCCTCAGTGTGGACACTACAGAGGGCAGGCCCCGGCTGGTATGGCTCCGACATCCCCGGGTAATCGTGACCGGCCTTTTAAGCTGGAGAGTGGAACCCGTCCGGTAAGTCCAGTCAACCCGGCTTCAAGAAAACCGAGCTTGCCCTCAAAGCATCTTTACGCCACATATTCCCTTGAAGGCACTATCCTAGCAGCCCTCAGGGGCCACAGCTCAGTTTGGTCACTTTGCTATCGATCAAGTGTTTGCCGAAGATAGGGGAACGGGCTCCACTCAAACTGCCTCCCATACCCTCGCAGAGAAAACCCCACGCTATGGGCGATGCAGAGTGACCACGCCGCTCTTAGAGCTCCATAGACCAAGCCTCCCCGTCGTGAGGCTAGGATACCCTCTGTCCATCTTGGGGAAAGGAATAGATGCCTTATGAATAACCTGGAGCTTGAGGTCATATTTACCAATCGATACTCGCTTTGAATAGGCCCAAACCCCGCCGTATCGCCCGCAATGGAGGCTACGATTGAGGGAAATTCTGTTGGAAAAGGAGCAGGGGGGTGAAAAAGAAATATTCGATTGCGTGATTTATGTGGTCGATCGCGCGATAATGGAGATTTTGATTGTGGGGTAAGAGGATATGGTACCAGAAGCGGTAAGGGGGAAGTGTGTAACCCCCATGGCCACGGAGTGGCTTGCGCGCAAATATTGAGCCCGCCGTGGCTCCAAACTTCAATATAATCTAATTGACTGCCCTCTGCTGATTAGAAAAATCGAAGTGGAGGAGTTACAAACACCCCTCCCACAGCATCTGGCACTATATCTGTCGTTATTTCCGAGGTACCTGCGGATGCGGAGTCCCTCTGACACGCATGAAGGGGCCATCGCGGGTGCCAAGTGCGGGGATAACTGAGGATGTGTGTTTGATGGATGGAAGGGTTCATCTTGTATACCACGGAGAGGGGTCTGGGTGGGAAGAGCTGGGGAGTGTGGACCTGCATCGGTGGTCGTGCCTCCGGAATGTACTGGGATCGATACCTTGATAGGGGAACATATTATACAATAACTTCGTGGGTTAGGATCTTGGTCACAGGTTGGACACATTCTTGTTGAATAATTGCTAATTGTACTGCCTGAACGAGAACGTATAAGGTGGTGTGGGAGGTACGCCCGGGTGCCCTGAAATGATCGAAAGTATTCATCAGCAATTTTGTAACATAGAGACGTTTTATATACAAGCACCCGAGCCCTTCACTGATTTGTGCTAAGCGATGGCTACCTCATTTCCCTTTCGTGTGTCTGATTCTCTCCAATCCTAGAACGTTCCTCTCCCACTCCTCTGCGCTGTCATCTGGCTCTAATTTTCTGTCTGCCCTAAGCCTAAACCACCCACCCCCGCTCGATACTACATGATTCTTATCCTTCATGAGCTCCAACATATTGGCCACATTCCTTCCAGCCACAATCGCACATTCTTTACAAGCCCCTCTTAGCTCTGCCAGTACCTCGCTTTTTTTGTAGGATTCCTTAGTCCATGCAAGACCTTGCTGCCGATCGCCCATCGCAAACAGCAACTCTCCGATATAAGCCATGGTAACGGCCTCGGCGCAAGGGTCCGATATCTCCTTAGAAGACTCAGATGCTGCCGGCTTTTCCACCGGTGCGGCAGCACGACGTGCTTGTAATATGGTGGTCAGCAACGCTAGTGCCAGGTGTTTGCGGTCATTACGAGCGTGTAGTATGGAGAGCTCAGTGATTGCTTTTAACAGCAAGGGTGTGTTCTCTTTTGAAGCTGGGTCAGGGAGCAGGGGTAACCCGTTCGAGATTCGGTCTCCGCTATTGGAGTCTGCAGGTCTGGCACTTGCGAAGTAAACGGCATCCATCAATGCCGCTTGGGCGCCAGGCAGATCATTCTTGAACTCGCAGATCTTGGAGACTCGGAACGCTGCAGTGACTCTTTCCTCCCGCCATAGTGATTCTTCGGGCTCGTTCTCTCGGGGCAATCGTAGTATTTGTTGGTAGTGTGCTTTAGCGTCGTCTATCATACCCTCATGCTCCTCCAGCTCGGCGAGATATTTCAGGCTCATTATGTAGCCCTTTCTCCAACCCTTCTTCTTCCTTGCCCACCCCTCCTCTTCCAACTCCGAGACGACTCCCCTCATGGTTTCGATGGCCCCTTCGTAGTTCCCTGTCCATTTTATCAATGCTCTGGATAGATCTAGGCTGTATCGGGCCATGAATGGCATATCTTTAGGTGTAGGACGGAGGGTTTCGATATACACCAACGCTCCGACAAAGGACAGACAAAACGCAACAGCAATAAAGCTGTATCCGTAGGCAACCACTCTCAATAGAATCAGGCCCTCGCGGTGGAGGTAAGCTTTCGCGCTAGCCGAGATGTGACGTCGGAAAACATGGTGGAAGTAGGGTGTGCTGAATATAATGCTCGAAGTAGGCCGTATACACAAAGATAAAGGGCGTGGTGAGTTGTAGGTTCTGAGGGGGCGGAGGGAGGATGGAGGTGAGAATCGTAGGCTGGGAAAGCGGCGGGGGGTGAAGGGGAATGGGTGTAATTCTAGCCGGGCGATCCTCCTAAATGCCATAGAGAGAGAGAACCATTTAACTGAGGATACTCGGAATATGGTTGTGCAAGAAATGGAGATGATGCCGCTGGCGCTCTCATCCACAAATGCAGGTATCTTAGGGGGGGGGGTGGAGCTCTCGATCGAACCATGTTAAGATCTCTGAGAAAAGCAAGGCAACGTGAGGTCATGATCATTGATCTAATCTTATCTACCCCCGATCTCATCTAAGCCTCCTATCGTACATATCACCACGCAGTTTATTCCCTGTCCTTAAAACCCAAAATACTTGCATCAACCAGCCCTGCACACTGCTCAAAGGAAGGCTTTCATAAGCTATTCGAGTATGTTCAACACTTCCCAGACCTTGTCGACCTCAGATGTCTATTATTCAACGACTCCAATTGATCTCAAAGCCCCATACAATGTGACCACTGCTGGTCGGAAGACAATCCTGATTACCGGAGGAGCTCGAGGCTTGGGCGAAGGAATGTTAAGAGAGTTTGCGAAACTCGGGTGAATTTTTTGAAACTCCAACTGCCCCTATGAGAGAAGCTAATAGCAAAGTAGGGCAACCGTGATAGTCGGCGACCTTAACGAGACCCGCGGGGAGTCGGTTACTGCAGAAGTCCGGAAGAGCTCGGGCAATCTAAAGTATGTTTGTTTCCGCACATGACACCTGTTTGCGCGTGCAGGAACCGCCCCACGTGCGAAATTTGAAATTTGGCGAAAACAATAAATCACTGATATGTTGTGATTCTTGCTCTCGGAATAGTGTCCACTTCTTACCTCTCGATGTCACATCCTACACTTCACAGTGTGAATTCTTCCGTAGCGCCCGGAAACTTTCGCCGACGGGAAAGATCACAACTGTAATCGCCAATGCAGGTGTCGCCGAGCTAGGTTCTTTCATCGAACCTTCCCCAACAAAAATCCCTCTCGACGTTGACCCTCCAGAGCCAGACATGACAACCGTGGACGTGAATTTTAAAGGGGTTTTATACACAACAAAGCTTGCACTGCACCATCTGCGGTCGTCCCCTGTCGGTCAAAGAGAACTCATCCTTGTCGGATCGATGTCAAGCTTCACCAGCGGACCGATGATGGCAGTTTACTCCGCTACCAAGCATGGAGTCTTGGGATTGTTCCGTTCGATAAGGTTGTTTCCCAGTAAACGTGACGGAGTCAGGATCAATATGATATGCCCATACTTTGTCGACACGCCGATAGTTCCCATTGGGGGTAAGGTGATGCTGGCAGGGCTGGAGATCGCGGTATTGGATGATGTAGTCGACGCTGTCAAAAGGCTGGTCTGCGACGAGGGAATTGCAGGAAGATGCCTCGCCATCGCCCCTCGCCAAGCAGGGGGTGTTATGGAGGTTGGGGTTCAGGAGATGGAAAATGTGGACGCATTCTGCAGGAGGGTCGTTATAGCTATGAACATGCAGAGCAAGATGGAGATCTTCACAAAGTTTCTTGTGGACATCCTGTGGCTTTTGGTGGTAGGGCCTATACTCAAACTCTTCGAGTAGGGAGGGCAACATTGTCGGCGATCCGCCTTTTTTCTGGTTAATGGTTTGCTTGTTTTCACGTATGTTCCCTCTTTTACATAGCATATACGATTCTAATGTTGGATTGAGTATTGCATCTATCCGGCACAGCGGGGGGCGATTGATACCAAATTGCATTCGAGTGAGATTATATGATTATAGCATAGGTGGCAGTAGCGGTTTTTCATGTTTTTTCTTCGTTTTTCATCTTCCGGTCTGTGTCCTATCATAAATTATAAAGGATGAGCTGTAGACCTCATGATGCCCTCATTATATCAATAAAAGCCTCTCAAGAATTGAGCCCCTATGAGATTCGTCAATTTCCGGACCTGCTTATTCATGTGCTAAAGCTTTCTGTCGAGCTCTGGGGAAGAAAGATCAGAAAGTGGATCGGTATGTACAATATTGTGGCTGTCATTGCTGCTAGGATGCTTAGTTGCTTGCTTTAATCTCAACCTCATTGGCGCCAATAGCTCAGTTGGGAGAGCGTCAGACTGAAGTTCCGCTTCAGTTTATCAAACTCGGGGTAATCTGAAGGTCACCCGTTCAATCCGGGTTTGGCGCATTTTTTTTTTGTCCTTTGTTTGCTTGTATGATACCATAAAAATCGTTGCGGGAGATTGAGATTTTTTAATTTTTTATTCAACTCTAGGTGTTGTATGTAGTAGTGGACAATCTAATATTTTAAGTAGAGTGTGAGTTCCGTTCCTCTCATCCGCTACTGGAACCACCTGCTCCTCCTTTCGTATGGGGTTTTTTTTAAATGGTGTGTCTATAAGGTGCTAAACCATCGAGCGCTTCTAAAGGACCGCTCCCCATCTTTACCTCTGGATCACCAGCCCGTCTAAGAAACCCAGGTCTAGAAAGGTATATCCATATCCTCAACACTCACCTCCTTTTCCTCCTCACAAGAGACCTTGGTGTGCTCAAGAATATACCCTAATAGCATATTCGCATACTGCTTCCCGGCAGGCAGGTAGTGGCCCCCAGGGTGGTACACCTTCCTCTCCTCCCCGCCTGCACAAGCCCTCACAAGCTCCAAGCTCCTCTCCTCGCCAACAACCGTATCCAGCGACCCCAAAACATGCAGCGCGGGCGTCTCGATTTTCGGTTCGTAAAAGTACCTGTAATTCTCCGTGGCCTTGAAGCCAGAATAGCACACGCCGAATTTAAGCGGTGGGTGGGTCGCCGTGAAGCTCTCAGGCCTCCTCTTCCTATCCGGGTTCCGCTCTAATAGCGAGAGGAGCATCGCCGCCAGGGCCGCGCCCTGGGAAAATCCTATCACCCCGTCGAATGGGCCGTTGGCGTCCAGGTAGTTTGAGAGGAATCTCCAGGTCTCGTCTATGCCGACGTATTCCCCGGTCGCATCATTGCGGCGCCACCAGGCGTAATTTTCGATCGGGGCGGGAGCGTCGTCGTTGTCGTCATCGTCGGGGGTGGGGTCCCCCGGGAGGTCGGAGGGGGAGAGCGGGTGCGGGGCGGTTGGGTAGTAGAGGGCGGATTGGGGGGGGAGGGATTTAAGGAGGGTCTTTTGGAGAGCTTTGGTTTTGATGGAGAAGAGGGGGCCGGATTGGGTGTAGCCGTGGAGGAATAACTGAGGGCGTTAATTAGGGCCGGGTGCAACGGTGGGTCGCTTTGGGAGCGGGGGGGTGTGTTGGTGGGAAACTCACGAGTTTGGACATTGTGGTGGAAGCTGTTCTGGTTGGTATTATAGATAGATGGTGGGCTACTCGGATTGGTTGACTAACCAGTTGTAGTATCGGAATGAGGCTCAGCGGCCCTAGCAGGATAAACCACCCGGCAGCATACATCCCCTGAAAAAAAAACAAAAGAAAACACTGCAACATCCAATCCTTAATCTATAATTGCCTATAGAAATCCCCAATCCCATCAAACATGTTCCAAACACTCAGCTTATCGAAAGCCCTCACTCTCGGCTGCCACATCAATGTCCGAGTACTTCGCGATCACGCCAAACGCGAGGCATTCGCGGCTGCTGAGCAAACCCGTCAAGCGCTCCGGTACGTTGGTCTACCCCCCCCCCCCCAACTCAACCATCCAACGAGCTCTCCCCCGCTGACCAGAGCTTGGGAAAAAAACAGATACATCGCGCAAAACACACAACTCCCGCTTCTGCAACGGACAAAGGCGCAGGTTGAGCTCGCGCTCATGAACCCGAACGCTCGAAGGATGAAGATCAAGAACCGGTGTATCGCAACTGGGCGCGGGAGGGGTGTTTTCAGAAATTTCAGGATATGTCGGGTTAGTGCGCTTTTGGGGGGGGAAGGGTTTCTTGAAGGACCATATGCTGATAGATCTGGCGCAGTATCAATTTAGGTTGTTAGGAAAGGCCGGTGACCTCCCAGGGATTAGGAAGGCGAACTGGTAGTTCGTGCTTTGTTGGGGTGGTGATGATGGTATAAATGGGTGGTGGGGGAGGGAGGGGGGTGTCGCGGGGGCTTGCGGTTACGGTAGCTTGCCGCTGTACATACATTTCTTGCGTTGATATGAGCCATGTCAGATGGCGTTCACAGGTTTCTAGATCACTATGACAAAGGGGCAACTCAATAGTCATGCGACATCACTCGTCTCTCTAGCTTCTGGGAAGCCCGTTGGTGTTGGGAAGCTGCTGTTTAGCATCGGCTTCATACTCACGATTTTGAGGTCTGGGCACGGAGGTGAATACCCCGAATGATACTCGACGTCACTGAGGCGGGATATATATAGTGTTCATGTTTCCGTTCGTTAGATGGTTTGATCAGTCGATTGGTTGCCCGCTACTACTTCTCCTATATTTCTGAGAGTTGGATATGTTTCTGGTATTTCGCCAATGACTTAGGGGAGGTTCATCTCTTGTCCAGAGAAGAATGAATGCTCCTCTTGTGGACCACCAAACGAAGAAACCATCACCGCGATTAGCCCCCAATTGACTCACGCCTATGTCCTAAAGGGCTTAGTTGACACCATGGGGCTTCATACAACCCTACAAACTTACGGATTTCTAGGGAAATCTCATACTGCACCCTACGACGGATTTGCCCTGTATTAGCAGAGGGGTTGTGGATTATATTGGCCACATTTAGATTTAGCTTTTACCAACCCCCCCACTGCGCTTCCACCACTCCTCTCTCTCTTCCTCTACCTCTCCAACTTAACCACCGCTCCTCTCTCTCTTCTTCCACCTCTCCAACTTAACCACCAACACATATAACATCCACAAACATGACCTCCAAACCCCCTCCCCGCCCCCCGTCTAGTTCCCATATAGGTGGATCTAAGCCCGGATCCGGACTCATGCAGACAGCCAGCACTATCTTGGATCCTCCGTTGGGAAGTATCGCGCCGACAGTTATGACCGATACTACAGGCCCCGGTTCTCCCGATGGCCCCTTTGAGGACACAAATATACATGCTGAGGGCGCAAATGCCATGCAGAGTGGTAAAGATGACAAGACGACCCCCTTGCCTGCCGCCGGCGCTAATGAGGCCGAAGTTGCAGACTCCGAGAAAAAGCGAACTAGGAAGCGCGAGCTTTGGTTTCGTGGCTTATCTCCGGTCCGCACTAGAACTAGCACTGGTAGCCTTCCGAGGAGACCCCAGAGCTCTCGTATCCAAACCTTCTTCGAAGAGGTGGAAGATGTGACTCCAATCAAGCCGCGCAAGCGTCGTGCCACACTTAACACAACTCCCGCTGTTAAGAAGTCAAATCCTACTCGTAAGCGCAAGTCTGCCCTTATCGGCAGAGCTCCTAAGAGATCCAGGAAGAGTGTGACTCCAGGGGACAAACAAGTTGGGGGCGGCGCAGGTAATGGTAGACAGGCTGCTGAAATCGACGGAAAAGATGATGAATCTGATTACGAGCATAACGTCAAAACCCCTGGCGTTAGCGACGACGAGGCTTCGAGCACGGGTCTTTATTATGAAGACCCGGAAACCGACGCTTGTGCTAAGCCTGACGAACCTGCGCCCAAAGATGGTGTTAAGACCCCTGGTATTAGTGGTGATGAGGCTTCGAGTCCGCCCAGATTTTATGAGCGGGACAGCTACTCTTACGCTAAATCTGAGGAATTTGCGCCCGGGGGTAGATTTCAAAGTCCCGGTGTTAGTAGCGATGTGATCTCAAGCCCTAGTGGATCCTATCAGTATGCCGACGATTACGTTGGATCCGATGGAGCTGTACTCCTCAGGAATAGAATTAAAACACCTGGTATTAGTGATGATGAGGCTTCGAGCCCTGGAGGATACCAGGAACAGGAACAAGCTCATGCTAAGCATATCGGGTGTGGCCAGAAGGATGGGGCCAGAGTTCTCAATAACAATGAGGGCTCCACTAATTTTCGAGCGGATGAGGATGGAGCCGAGGGTTTCAAGGAACCTCAGGCAGCTATTCCCGATGACAAACTTAACCTTTGGATGAACGACCTCGCTGGATACCAAGCTGAGGACGGACCTAGGGTCCAAAGCCACCACGACAGCGTCGAACCCAAGGCTAAACCGGAGCTCAGCCAACCCAGATGCCACGGCCCCGACAAGCGCACCGACGCGGAGGCGCAGAAAGTCACCCATCCTGATCAAGCACCCGAAGTTGCCGATTTCGTCACGCCGTTTGGCATCGAGTTTGCACTGATCGTTCCAACAAGGTGCCTAACCCCGGAAGACTTCATCGAAAATATCAAGACCTTCAGGTTTCAAAACAAATCTGAGCACCACTCGGGGGCCACTCACTTGTTTATCTATTTCGCCTCCCCGGCTTCGCAGATCCAATTTGTGGCCTCGGTCTCTCGCGTGGGCGTTGCCCCTTCCCCACCTATCGACGGGAACGAGGGAACTGGACCCGGCGTTACCGATCACTCCTCCACCGACCACGAGTACGAAGTCACCGCGTTGTGGCAGTTGGCCGAGGGGATCCCGCTTGTGAGACTTCAGGAGGCCTACGAATGCGAGGGGCCGCCGCCAGAGGCTATCGAGGTTTCCCTGGAGTTCTTGGACGCGCACCCCAAGGGTACCATGCACAAGATCTTTTGAGATTGGTCGAATTTGAGAATCGCTCCGGGGGGGGTGAAGGAGGAGGGGGAGGAAGGTTGTATGGATTTCAACGCGCTAGAGTTGAACTTGTGTTGTGACAGGGGTTCTATAATAGTAGTTTATTTCACTGCACTTTTATTCCGTTCTTTGTTCTGGGGGATTCTTGTATAGGGGGATGATAAAAAAGGGGAGGCGTTAAAAAAAGCTTTGATCGGCAGGTTCGAGACTTGGTGTCTTGTCCCGTATGTACCTTAGTTTCGTTTTGTTAATTGAACTGCTGAGAAAAGTGATCGGATTGTCCCTAGAATTTGTGAGTGATGCTTATAGCGAGGTGAAGAATGGGCAGCAAAGTAGTTGTTTTGATGTGGTTGTACCAATACCCATATTATTATACATTGAACCCCTTAATTATCCCCTGCAGTGTTGATAGTGCCGAATTTCCCTGCATCATGCTAAAATGCGAACTAAGAGAAACTACCGTAGCTTCGCACTTTTCCTGAGTATATATAAAAAAAAGCATTTCAGGTCAAGTTATTAACTAGATCTTTTTCCTATTAACGGGCACACTAAACCTGATATGAGAGTGATGTTCGCCAGTAGCTGTGAGGTACGGTAATGAACCTGTCAATATTCACTAACCAATATCTAGAGTCATTTGGTAGCATTAATACCCTTCTTTGAGGTTGAATTTGCTAATCAAAGAAAGACGCTAATTTCGCTAGTGTCTCTTTAGCACGATGTACTCGAGTAGGGAAATTCGGCACTATCAACACTGCAGAGGATAGTGGTCCGACTCTCACATCTTCTCACTCGGTCACTTTCCTCGGTAAACGGAATATTCTAGCTAATTAAACGGAGAACTATGAGAATCAATCAAGTAATTGTGGGGGGCTTCTGGTTTTTTCTTTTCTTTTCAGAGCTTATATAAAAGCTCGTGAAGCCCCTTGGCAGACACTGTATCCGAGCATTGCATGTCACCCTATCAATGAGCTCAGCCCTATTTAAGCTTTCACAGGAGCTCTTCTCAACCAGTCCACGTATAAGTGGGGAGATGAACACCTGAGAAATCCGCACTCGCCCTCTATCCACATTCTCCAACACGGCTTTCAAAAAAAAAAAAAATGCCATCATCACCACCACCACCACCACAATCCCTCACACCACAAGACTTCCGCCTGGCCTGCCGAAATGGCACTCACAATACCACCACCACCCTAACCATCCCAACGGTGCAGTGCAACCTCCTGGCGCTCCCGTCCCGCTACGCCCACTCCTTCGCCCAACTCTGCGCGCGGAACCCGGTCTCATGCCCGCTCCTGTACTCCACCCTGCCCGGGAGCCCGACCACTTCCCTGGCGCCGGGGGCGAACCTGACGACGGACCTACCAAAGTACAACGTGTACAAGGACGGGAAGCTACTCACCCCGGATGGGACAGCCTCGGTGGAGGAGCACTGGACGAAAGACCACGTCGGGTTCCTGATCGGTTGCTCTTTCTCATTCGAATGGGGGCTGTCCGCTGCTGGGCTCCCGCCCAAGCATTCCTTGTGCGTGCCTGTCAAGTGTGTGCCCATGTTCCGGACGGAGATCCCCCTGTCCCCGGCAGGGGAGTTTACGGCCGGGTGTGCGGTTGTCTCGATGAGGGCGTATAAAGAGCAGGACGTGGAGGAGGTCAGGCGCATCACGCGTCCGTTTAGGAGACAGCATGGAGAGCCCGTGGCTTGGGGATGGGATGGGGCCAGGATGCTGGGGATTGAGGAGAAGGTTCGGAAGGGATTAGTGGACTTTGGGGAGTGGGTCGAGATTGATGGGGATGTTGGGGAGGTTCCGGTGTTCTGGGGATGTGGGGTCACACCGCAGGTTGCGGTCATGGAGAGTGGGATTGAAGGGGTGGTGATTAGTCACGTTCCTGGATGCATGCTTGTTACGGATGTCCCGGTCGAGGAGGAGGAGGAGCCCAGTCCGAAACTGTGATTGCTCGGGTTTACAGAGGATTTGTTATTATGAATACAACTTTATTAATTATCAGGGCCCCCAGCGCCTGGTTGGCCCTTGATAATGAATCACTCGAGCCCGCTGCCATAACTATCTCAGAAATTTATCACCATCTGAAAAATTCCCAATCAAACCTATGAAACCCCGCAGTAAATTATAATTTTTAAAAGAATCAGATCACCATATCTCACCTGAAGTATCCTAGCATAGGGGGGTAGGCGACTTTCGCCTACCATAGACGCGATACGTTAAATTCCATGACTAATAAAAGTGGTTCCACGCAACAGGATAGCTGCAAGCCAATGAAAAGGCCCTATCCCTGAGCAAATTGTGGCGTCGGAAAAGTTGGCGAACATTCCTTAGGAGGCGGGCAAGTGAATGGGTGTTTTCCTGTTTGCTAGGAGGTCCTTTTGGCCGTAGAAGTCACCTACTAGGGAGATAACCATGTCAAGAACGCCAAAGGTATCCGATTGTGAAAGTGTGTCTGCTGTTTGCAATGCCGGCGCGTTAGGTTTTGACTGATGCTTCTGTCCTGGTTGAGGGGGTTCTTCTTGAGCTTTTCTGTCTTTAACAGATTTCAGAGCTGCCCTAAGCCGAGAGGCAAGTCCTAATCCACCGGCTTCTTCGGTTTCTGCATGCTTTTCGACCTGGAGGGGTGGTACGGACTCTAGGGTGACCCCACGCTGGGGAGTTACCTCAGACTTGGCAATCTCTTCAACCTCGGAAGTAGCGGAAGAGTCTAAAGTCTGCTCGGGTTGCTGGGTAGCTGCCGCGGCTACAGTGCCCCCGCCTTGCACGGTACTGAGCTCCTGAACTCCCTCATTCCCTTCTTCATCATCATATTCGGCCTCCTCCCCCTCCTCTCTCTGGTCATCTGGAACTCTTCCTCCTTGCAAGGAAATCGCCATACGTTCCCTAATAATGAGGCATCGCTTCCCTAACTCCCTCACAATGCTAGTCTCGTCTGCAGTCAAGCAATCGTCAAGCCTCACTAACAACCCCCACAACCACTGGGACCAGCATCTCCCACCTGTGTGCTTTGCTATCTCAGACATACGTTGTGTCAACCACCTCAAGAGTCTTAGTACCGTCTGCTGATCGATTCCCCAGAGCTCCCTAGGTGTAGGACGAGTGTTGAAGATATGCTGCTGCCACAAAGAGCGTTGCTTACGGATAGGAAGACTTGGTGACACGGCTAGCGGTAGTGGTGGGGTAGGCGGATTCGCGTGTAGACTCTGGTGGACGGAGCGGAAGGATGTGAGAAGAGCATTGTGCCAGAGTGAGAGAGCAGTAGACGGTTCGGTCCGAGGGGTAGCAATAGTGGGGTCCATAGTGGCGGTATAGGCTCCATCGTTATACCAACCTTGCTTATCATCATCATCCTCCTCTTGTCCTTCAGCGACTTCCCCTTCCTCCAGCTCGTCGACCACCTGCTCGATGACCTCCGGCTCGTCGTCGTCGTAATTAAGAGTATCAGACCGGAGAATGGGAAGCGGTGGCGGTCTTCTGACCTTCTGACCAGCGACTAGCAATGTCGGAACACCTTTCGCTTCAGACCTACACTTATCACTTAGCTATCTCACCACTTCCATATCATCAAACGCGTTTCCAACGAACGGGGTCTCGCTACTCACCTAACCATGCGCAAGTAATCCATTCCGTCGTTCGCAGGACCGTAAAAGTCATCCGGCTCACCTTCGAGACCAGGAAACGCGCCACGCTGGCCTGTGACAGAGTCGATGTAACCTTTGCTGGCATCAAAGTCGAAACCGCTATTGTTATTATTATTGCCATTACCACCAGAGTCGTAGCGGGGACGCTTGTTGGCTCCGTTATCGTGATAATTGTTGTAGCTGCTGCCGGCCCCGTTATGATTCTGGGGATTTCTGCCTTTGTTCTGGCCTCTCTTCTTGCGTTTCGTCATCGTTTTTCTCGGAGTTGCTGGGTGCTGTCAGAGGTGAAGCAAAATTTTAATGAAGGTGCTGTAAGCTTCCGAAGGGAAGCCAAGGTGCCCGGAGCAGATGACTAACCTAGTGATAAGCTACTGGGGCCGGGAACTTGCTGAAACAAAAGGCCAAAAGAGTGAGTTGTCCTTATCTTAAACCCGGGTGTAACCGCAACCTTGCCCAAGTCAAACAAGATCCGACTACAATACCGTACTGTACTACAAGTACTTGTATCATACAAGTACCAGCTACTTGCACAAAGAAGAAGTAGCCCGAAAAGAATCTCTTATACAGCACATGCGGCTCAGCTACCAGTATGCTAAATTACCTACCAGTGGCAACTGGAAATTTACTGATTTTAGGAGAAGTTCACACTGTTTTCCAGTATCTGAGCTACGGTAGCCCCCTCGACTAGACAATGCCGAGTGATGGTACAAGTACTGTGCACCTATCGCAATGCCAATGGTGCAAGTACCAGTACCCGAGTATCATGGATGGAAGATCTTGGCACCTTGTTTACCTAAGGGTTTCCCGCATGAGGAACTTAAGGAAGCTGTCCCACGAGATATCAAATAGGAGTAACTTTTGCTGATAGTTAGATCTGTTTTCTTTCCTGAGGTCTAGCCTTTTTATGTCATGGGCTAAATCAGGTCTTGTAAAAATCCCGTGGCTGATTAGATATGTATTGGTATGTTATGAAGTTCTTATATAAGTATCATACGGAATTTAAGAGGAAAAGGGTATCAAGTACAGATTATACTTATGTCGTACTACATTGTACCTCCTTGGCCGCCCTCGTCCATTCGCCCCAGCGATGAAATCGTAGGTCATGTTAAGGCGTGCTAACTTTCCACTCCTCTATTTTTTTGTGCTTTCTCAAGCGGATATTCTCTGCTCTCGCCTTCCCTTGCTCCTCCTTCTGTGGAGCATTCCAGATTCTTCCCCACTTTTTTTTCCTGCCCGAGTAGCTGCTTCCTCGAGCGAGACTGCCGCTTAATCCGCCACCCGGTCGGCCGCAATCTTCAAATCTCCCGGGCGATCACCCCGCTGCGATGCACATCTCCGAGCTGGGAACTCTAAATTCCCAAGAGGAGTCTTCTGTCCTCGACACCACCCCTCCAGCCTCTACCCAGCCTTCGCCTCTCTCGTTACCCAACGAGGTGATTTGTCTGATCCTGGACTGTATCCCTCCACGAGCCCAGAAGAGGCTAGCTCGCGTGTGCTTGGTTAATCGGCAGTGGTACTTTGCTGCCATTCCTTACCTGTAAGCCCCGCTATATTTGCGAGAGATCACGAGAAATTAAGGTAGTCGGTCCGGAATGCTGATTTGAACTCTGGCCTTTTCTCCCGACAGATACCGTTATCCGAAAATCACATCGGCAAACTACACCAAATTTGTAACTACTGTCTCCCCCTCAGGCGTCTTCAAGCCTTCAAAATTTGCTGGGTTGATAAAACGTATCGACCTATCTCGCATTGTCCACGATAGCCGTCCATCATTGCTTGCGAGACTTTTGCGCCGTATTCAAGGGTCACTGGAAGAATTTGTCGCCCCGCAGGTTGCCTTTGGATACATCGCATTGGTAGCTGTGGGAAACTGCCAGCGGCTTTGTCATCTCGACTTATCTCTCGTCTCGCAATCAATTGAACTCGAGGCACTCTTCCGGCATATTCAGGACCTTCCCCATCTAGTGACTATCTATTTCCCCCCATCCTCGATATCCGATGGCAGTAAGTTAACGTTCAACTGGCCGCCCCGTCTCAAGTGCATCTCACTCGCGGGAGGGATCGAAAGTTCATTCTTGACCAATACCAGTGTTCCATCAACCCTCCATGAGCTGCAGATAGCGCATTGCCCCTTTGTCAAGGACTCATCGATCAAGCACTTGCTAAACAAGGCGTCACACCAACTCACCACCTTGAGCATTAACTATCACATCCCTTGTTTAGGGTTCAACGCCCTCGACAAAGTGCTCATAATCTGCTCACACCTGAAGAAGCTCACCATTGCTGTGGACTATGTATCAGCGCACTTATTCGAGGAAGAGAATTCGCCGGCAGGGCACCCACTTCGTTGGCTCAATTTGGACTCCTCCGGCAGCCCCGGCGTTGAGAAAAAGATTACTCCTGATGACGTTTTCATCGCGGTCGCCGAAGAGCGCCTGAGCGAGCTGCGCGTAGTCCGCGCACGTAAGAGGCTCAGGTGGGGGGAGGACTCGAAGCGCATGGTGGCGGACCTCGACGAGCTCTTGGAAACAAGGGCGGAGGAAAAGGGCGAGACAGGCGCTGGTGTATGGATCTTTGAGAACGACTGCTCTAACCAGTGCGAGGCATTCAGAGGGCGGTTGAACGAATTCGAGGAGGATGAGTAGGCGCTACTCTTCCCCCACCGACAAGAAAGGAGATTCAATGGGTGATGCATTGCATGTGCGAGTGTGGATGTTAGTTTCACCCCCCCCCTTCCTCCTCTCTTTCTCACACCCCTTCAATGTTTAAAACTCTACCGTGTTTGATTTGGTTCTAACGATCGATATTGCAGGAATAAAGGAAGTGTGGATACGGAAATCCCGGTCCTTTATTTGCCATACGGATTGGTACGTATTCAATCGAGCATATTTCCCATTTCTGGGCTTACTCTGGGCAAATTCAAATCTCTTTTCTTTTCTTGAAGCGTGGGGAATGGGGATCAAAAAATGGCGCTTGTTTTCCTACCATATTTTTTCACTCTCACCCTTTCTTGCCCTTTCATTGTTTTCTTTCTCCATTCTCTTCTCATCACTTGTCTATTTGTGATATCGTAGGAAGGGTAGGATGTTTGGCGTCTTCTGCAAACTTTGCAAACGGTTACATACCCCGTACTCCGCTAGAGAGAGCACTTCATTGGCATCATCTGTTCGTGTAATATTACAGCAATAAATTCTATTCTATTTCCATCCGGCGTGCCATTGCAATCATATCACATTAGGCTGGAAGGTAGAGAGGGAAGAGGGGGGGAGGGGAGGGGAGGGGAGGGAACTAACATATCATATCATATCACTCGAGCCTGAATGACAATCCAATTTTGTTAGTTTCTCCTCCCGTCTCCGCTGACCGCACGATCACCAAAATTGGGGCGTTATCACACTATGCATCACTTGGGCTACCATATTGTCTCACAAAGTCTGTCGAGTTTGTTTTCTCTTCAAACGCCGAACTTGACTTTTCTTCACTTCCCGCGCGAGAGATCGAGCCGGGGGGTACAATAGAGTGCTATCTCAATGGATTGGAGGTGGCGGTGACACTGCCGTGCCCGTGCAGACTAGGGTACGTTTCTTGATATAGAGAAGAATCCCTTAAACCGTTTTCAAGCACTCCCACTGAGTGCGGATACACCTGGTTGTGGAAGCGATGGGTGGTGAAGTAACTGAAAAGAGCAAAGTTAGGAATAATCGTGACAACTATGATGTAAGTATTATCATGAATGTAAAGGGTGCTAAGATAATCCAGCACCTTTCAGACACTACCCTATTTGGGTAATTGTGATGTGAAAAACCATGTGTTTCAGAAGAGGTGTAGGGCTCAGAATAGTGCTAAATGAGTAGTCTACTGCTCAGCAAGGCCATGATAGAAAGCAGGTTGTCCACGCAGATTTGCTCCCAACTATAGCACAAGCATCAGTACTCTTAATTTATCTGGGGGTGTTGTCTATCGTTACTTTTCCTGCGTCAAGCGTCCTCCTAGTGCGACGCTAAAAGTGAGTGAAATTCGGTACAGACGAAGGGATAAGAGGCCCTTGACACTCCTAATAGTGATCGATCGAGATTTCTTTTTTCCTTTTTTTCTTTCGATTGTTTGCTCTACAGTACCATGCCATGCTACAGTACTCGAGTAGTTCTCCGGAGTATTTAAATTTACTGTGCGGGTCCTCGCAGCCAGTTGTCCAACTGTGTGAGATGGATGGGTCATGCAGAACAGAACACAAACCTGACCCGCCACCACCACTTCCACCATCGTATACTTGTGATAGCAGGGGGCTCTATTAGCTTTTCGCCGTCTACCGTACCTACTCGTACCGGCATCGTATTCCGCCATACTTTCCCAAATGCCAAAGCGGTTTTTTTTGTTTGTTTTTTCCATTTTCTTTCTTTTTTTTTTTAAAAAAAAAGGACTATCATACCGGGACTATTGCATACACACTACCAAAATTTAACCCATTTTGCTTGGATCTAGGGATTACGAGTGCTTGAGAGAGTGCAAGTGCACACACCATCGACACCTCCGTGCAGGAGGAGGAGGAAGACGGGATTCTTTTTGGCGCACAAACTTACGGTACTGTACTGTATGAAATTCGGAAGTGTGCAGCCAAGTTAGGCTATTTCACCTATTGAAATCATAAGTATGATAGTTGAAGGATCGAGAACATCCAACCTCCCTAATTGTCACTACCTTTACAATACCGTATTTACTCGAATACAAGAGAATTACGCTAGACTTGAGGATGTCCGGTGGCGAAACGGAATACTATACTTAGTTGGTATAATGATGGCGGAAAAGCGATAATTGTGGATATAAAGAATCTCAAAAGAAGCCTTTGGGGCCGTCCAGAAACCTGCTGGACAGTTAATCCCAAATGGGAAACTTTCTAATGGTTTTCTGGGTTTTATTGAATGAACTGTGGCCACTGTATTAGCTAGCCTTTGCACATTACGACGGAATAAGGCTAATTAACTTCTACTCGAGTATATCCTTAGCCTTCTGTAGCCTTAGTGTGGTCTTGGTGTGGAACGATAAAGTCCTAGCGCCATTCTCTTAATTGCATATATTCGAGTAAATACGGTACTAGGGCCAATTACTGTCGAGAAGGAATGGTGGGAATTAGCACTTCTGAATTGTGAGATTAGTTTTGAAGAGTTTTTTTCCTTCTTTCGGTAACGGAGAAATATAATACCTTCCTGGGGAGAGTGTATGTGCGGGTCTGAGGAATGGAGGCCTGAAATCTCTCCCTTAACTTAGTGAAGAAAGTGGGCGGTAAGTTACAGTGGTCGTTGCACCCTACGTACCCGAAACTTCAAACATCCCTATGGTAGCGATTCGAAGGTGTGCGGATAAGGAGGGTCAAAGTTCTCGGGACAAAAGGGGAGCTTGGAAAGTCGGTTTCTGCGGTATGCCGGTACAGTACTGTATTGAGCTACTTGCAAGAAGGCATCTTTTTCCTCGATGGCCATGAAAACTTCATAGGTGAGCCCACCCTAACAAGTTGACTTTAAACCGCTCGTTGGTGAACGGGGTTGGCAGTGCCACCAGTATCCATACCTGAAGGCTTCGTGCTGTGCAGTGCTTCGGATCCGTCTCTACTACTCTTTGTCCAGACACAGCACTGTATGCCGCAGCAGAGTATGGTCTAAGCAGCTCGAGGATGCCTATACTCTTTTTAGAGGACGGCGATTACTTCCAGGTCATTCTCGCTATCTTGATTCCTAGCCATGATTCCGGATTGCTGAATGATACTTCTCTCCGGTGAATGTAGGATCTAAAGATTTCTTTGGCCGGAATTTAGCATGAGGGTCAATGATGATTTTTGCTTGATAAGTGCTCATTGGGCTCGCCGGTCAGGGTCCCAAAAGAATACCGGTAGAGAGGACTTGATTTCCCGGCAAGCCTAAATTGATCGGAGATTCTTTTTTTACCTAAAAACTCACTCGCTGGTCTTTAGAACTTTCTTGTAATTATTATCAGGATTAGGTTTGGATGTTGCGAGTAAAACCTTTCTAGGTTCTTTAGGGTATGTTGTTTTGGTGGTTGATTTTGTAATGAGGCTCTAAGCCCCGCGCCAAGCCGAAAATAGCCCCACCTCATGAAGACTTCGATTGACTCACGAAAAAAAAACCTACAAAGTTTACAGTAAGCGTCTCCGGATTCCCCAGCTTCCCAAGTCAAACATTCACAAAATGTCTTCCTCCGAGCTTCCGACTGAGCAGACAGCTGCCCTCTCCGTTGCTGAAGGTGAATCAAGTAAAGATGTTCCCACGGGGTAACGTCCTTCCCTCACCCCCCCCCCCCCCCAAAGAAAACATACCATGGTCGGTCTTTGACTCTTGTGTTAGCCCCGATGGGAAGCCACTCTCCAAGTCCGCCATCAAGAAGCTTCAGAAGGAGAGGGAAAAAGCAGAGAGAGCCGCCGAACGCGCAGCCGAGGAGGCAAAGCAGAAGGCCGCCCGCGAGGCCGAAAACGTCGACCGCGCAACTGAGAACTATGGAACCATGGAGATGATCCAATCGACCGAACGCTCAGGCACCAAGCGTATCCAGCTCTCCAAATTGACCGCGGCAGACGACGGGGAGGAGGTTGTGTTCCGTGCTAGGCTCCAGAATTCTAGGGCACAAGGGGCGAAGATGTGTTTCGTTGTTCTGCGTCAGCAGGGTGACTCTATTCAGGGGGTTCTCACTGCCAATGCTGAAGGCACTGTATCGAAGCAGATGGTCAAGTGGGCATCTGGTGTCAATCTTGAGAGCATTGTTCTAGTTCACGGAAAAATCACAAAGGCTCCTGAGGCGGTAAAGTCAGCCAGCTTGTCTGATGTAGAGGTGCAAATCACAAAACTTTTTGTCATTGCAGAGGCGGAGCCCATGCTACCCATCCAGTTTGACGACGCTAGCAGAAGCCTTACGGAGGTTGAAGCGGGGGCGCGCACTGTTTCCCTTCCTACTAGGTTGGACAACAGAGTCATCGATCTAAGAATTCTAAGCAATCAAGCAATCTTCAAGATTTCATCAGGTGTCTGCACGCTCTTCAAGGAGTACCTACTCAAGCATGGCTTTGTTGAGTTTCACACGCCCAAACTAATTGCAGCTGCCAGCGAAGGCGGTTCCAACGTGTTCAAAGTTCAGTACTTCAACAGGGATGCCTATCTTGCACAGAGCCCGCAGCTGTACAAGCAAATGCTTATCGCTGGCGACTTTGAACGTGTGTTTGAGATTGCCCCCGTCTTTCGAGCTGAAAATTCCCAGACTCATAGACACATGACTGAGGTTTGAATCACGTATTTCCCTCAAGCAAGTTTTTTTTTTCTTGTGCGAGCTGACGATTCTTCGTATCTCTAGTTCACCGGATTGGACCTAGAGATGGCGTTTGAGGAGCATTATCATGAGGTGGTCGAGATGCTCGAAGGTCTATTCGTCTACATTTTCGCAGGCTTGCAGGAGCGCTTTTCGAAGGAGATAGCTATCGTCCGAGCCCAGTACCCAATCGAGGAGTTCAAGGTTCCAAGGGATGGGAGAGTCCTGCGCCTGACCTTCAGGCAAGGGATACAAATGCTCCATGATGCGGGGCACGAAGTTCCAGACCTAGAGGATCTTAGCACGGAAATGGAACGCACTCTTGGTAGATTGGTCGCCGAGCAGTACGGCGAAGACTTTTACATCTTGGACAAGTTCCCTCTCGCAGTTCGTTCACTCCTCCTCCCTCGCTCCACTGGTTATCATTTTCCTTGACCTAGCTGACACAATATTTCTTCTTCTCTCTTTTTACCTCTTTGTAAAACAAACAGGTAAGACCGTTCTACACTATGCCTGATCCGGAGGATCCCCAATACTCCAACTCCTACGACTTCTTCATGCGAGGCGAAGAAATCCTTTCTGGCGCGCAGAGGGTACACAACAGCGAGTTTCTTGCTCAGCGCATGTCCTCCCTCGGCATTGATCCCAAGACTCCTGGTCTCGAGGATTACATCGACGCCTTTAGATATGGAGCTCCTCCTCATGCGGGTGGTGGGATTGGCCTCGAGAGGGTTGTTTTCTTATGGTTGGGCCTTGGAAATATCAGACGTGCGAGTGCATTTCCTAGAGACCCGATGCGTTTGAGGCCTTAAGTTGGAATATAGTTGCTACTCTCATCCTCCTTTCATTTCTTTCAAGAGCATAACTCAGCTCTTAGTTAGGTAGTTGTTAAAATAAAATGTTACTTCAAGTCAGGTTTCGATTCGAGAAAACGCCACTGTATTGTTGGCAGTCAGGCTTTTTCCAAAACTTCCCATTGTCATAGTACTAGTAGTGTGTGGGTTCCGAACTGAGCCTTTCCAACGTGAATCTAGACCCGGCCGACTAGCTGTACCGTGCTTAGCCAGCCAGGTGTGGGTCGGAATATTTTGAGCGGTACTCACGGGATTAGTAGTTGAGTAATTCAAAAAAATATTATGCACTTCTTGAGAAGGGAACGCCCGTAGAAACCAACCAGCCAGCTATGGCAGCTCCATACATGTAGTAGCTCCTTGCATACATCTACAAGTGTCGGTATTGTACATACACACTACTCAAGCAGAGTATTGTACTGTACGTCAAGGCATTCCTACAGCAGTATTACCGCACCGATACCAATACAGATAGTACAGTATCGGTACTTTGCAGGATACCTACAGACCAAGAGAAGAAAAGGAAGGAGACAAGAAGGAAGGAAAGAAAGAAAGAAAGAAAGAAAGGCCTTCCTGCGCCCAAGCACTTCCCACATTGAACCCCTATCCGGCCGCTCACAAACAAAGTATATAATACATCACCAAGGCGATCCGCAACTTTTTTTCTTCTTCCTTTCCTTTCCTCCCCAACCATCGTCACTCCCTTTCTACTTAGCCTTACATTTCCAAACGATCCAAGTACCCGACGTCAACCAAAGAGAGGCAAAAAAGAGAAGGAGGTTTTGGCCTGTCCACCTGCTTGCTTGCTTGATTCATCAGGCAAGCAAGCAGGCGGGCAGGCCAAAACAAAAAAAAAAAAGCGGTGATGCAAAGATGGAAGAAGCAGGTATCACCCCGCCGCTGCTCTTGACGGGGTTTTTTCGAGGGAGTGGTAGGGGGGACACACAAACCCAATCGACCCCCCCCCCCTCTCCGTTTCCACAGATTACATCCCTCAAAGAACAGCTTGAATGGAAGAGATGGGGGATCAGGCATGGAGCACGCTGATGGTACAGACAGATACGATGATAGAAGGAAGAAAGAATCTGACTATCATACCCGTATTCCTGCTCTCGTCCCCCATTTCTTCCATTTGTTCCTTCCTATCCTTGCCTCGCCGCTTTTTTTTGCCTTCTCCCTTTCCTCGGTGCGTCACTTTTCTTTCATTCCTTCATTCTACTTTCACTTTCCTTTCCTTCCCTTTCCTTTCCTTCCTCCTTCTTCTCCCCCTTCTTTCTCTCATTTCGTGGGGTTGTTGGAAGGGTCGACGGACACGCGGACAGCTACAAGGTCGACCAACCTACCCACACACACACACACCCGATATGGCCGAGAAGAAACGGGCGACGGAAAAGAAAAAGATGGAAAAAAAATGGATGTTTGCTTGTCTGTCGGGAACGGATTTGCGATGGGCATACCTGGTTCACTTGGGCTAGGATGGTTGTCGCTTGGCGTGAAATGGAGAAGGTGGAACGGGGAATGTGCTATAGGAATCTCTTTCTTTTCATTCTGGTTTTGTTGCTGGGTGCTTGGATCGTTTGGTAATGTTGGGCTTGGTTGTTCGAGAGTGTTTATGGTTGTTTGTGTCTTTTTCGTCTGTTTCTTAGTCGTGCTTTTGTTGGGTCGGGGGAGAGAACGGGGGGGAGCTAGAAAAGTGGAGCAGAAGGAGAGGTGGAGGAGAGGTGGAGGAGAGGGGGCGCGCAGTGGGCCGCTAGATGGGCAGCGAGGGAGAGGAGGAAGAAGCTAATTGTTTTTATTTTGTACTGCTTTGGATTTCTGCTAGGAGAGAGTGGAAGATTACGCAGATGATTGGTTTGTGTTGTTACTTGTGGTTCCTCTGTATGGTGTTCTTTACGGGGCTATAGGGGGGGGGGCAAGAAGTTAGACAGGGAGGGTTATTCTGTACCAGTATTTTGACTTGATGGCGGAGGGGTTGGACTTGGGATGTATCGATGTACGTGGTATGATATAATATCACAGGAACGAAGTTACAAAATCATTAGCATGGGGGAAAAAAGAGCGCTAGCAAACAAATATTCAAAAAAAGAAAAGAAAAAAAAAACGGATATAGAGAATAAAGAGAGTGACCGGAACGTGATTTGAACACGCAACCTTCTGATCTGGAGTCAGACGCGCTACCGTTGCGCCATCCAGCCGATTGGAGCATCTAGAGGTGCGGTCATCACAAGCCAATAGCTTAACAAACAAGCGAGCGGGAAGCAGAAACATTCGGAGACCCAGCGGTGAAAGCGCTCAAACATCATGGAGGGAAAAAAACCAAGATTTTCACAGGTGAATGGGAGATTCATCCGTCCTGCAGTAATTGAGTCTACTACTTGATTTCGCCCAGCTACCGGTAAGTTACTCGTAATTGAACAAAGTTTCCCCCTAACAGATACCGCGCGACACCAAGAGGCGAAGAAAAGGTCATTCAAGGGAGAGGTGGGGGGGGTTTCTCATCATCAGAGATTTCCGTAGCATATCGTTCGGCACTGTATTACACCATCGAAAATTTCCCCCATGCCAGCGCCAAAAGCTCGATAGAAGCGGTTCCCAGGTATGATATACAGTAGAGTACAGTACAGTAGGCAAAAATTCCCGAACAAAAAAAACAAAAAAAAATAAAAAATTGCATCGTTATTTATTATATCTTACCAATGGGGTGGGAATGGACGAAACGAGCAAACAAGCATTTCTCCGGGTTTGGGAGCGGTCGGCTGGTACGGTACTGCTGCTTGAGGAAAGCTACGATAAGGTTGTCGGAGGAGATTCCTGAAAAGCTATCGATTAAAGAGCATCAGTCGTCGTTTCTTGCGGAAGCAAGTTCTTTAGTTTCTTTTTTTTTTTTAATATGATAGTACATATTTTTTTTTTAAACGTCGGATATGTAACTTATTTTGATGTTCATTTCGTGGGCGAGGTCTCAAATAAGGCATGATAATAGCAAAGGAGGTGGAGGAGGAGGGGATTATAGAGTATGGTATGATATGTAGGCAAAAGGTTATGAGGGTTATCATAAGGTATTTTTGGAAACGGAGAGCTTCGCACGCTGAGGACCACGCTCGCTCTCTCTCTCTCTCTCTCCAGAATTGTCAAAGTTGTGGGGGGAGCAGCTTACCCCCCGAACGCTCGCTGTGGCTTTTTTTTTCTTTCATTTTTTCAAAGTGAGCAAGCAAACCAACTACTCCGGTATTATAATAATGGTGGGGCAAACCTGCGATAGCTTGGCAGTAGCAAATCATTGCCGGCCGTATTTGCTGTGGGTGGTGGTGGCTCAAAAATAAGCCAATCAACCAAGTGTATGAGCACGAGTGCAGGCCCTGTATGATACGAGTACTAGTACGGTACAGTAGTAACGCTCACAACTTGCTGTCTACTGCATGCTGCCGTCTTTGGAATGGCCGGTTCAGTAGGAAGATAGGGAATTAACTTTACGGTGCGAGTTGTGTTACAACAAGGGTGGCCGCATCCTTTCTCTCTCTCTCGCTCGCTTCTAGACCGCCTTTCAAACGGAAACTTTCCCACCACAAACTTCAACGGTTGGTGGGAAACCCCTTGAACACCTGGCTTTTTCCTTGTGGAAAATGATTAATCGAGCACAGTGCTCGAGCATCAGGGTTGGCCCATGGAGTCCCAATCCGGTTTGCTCAAAGGAAAATTCCCAAGTTGGCCAAGATGGAGGTTATCATATGTATGACCTGGAGAGCTGGGGCTTGTCGGATTTCTATAGGCCGAGGTTTCTAAGATTTTTAAGAACACAGACCCTTTTGTTTTTTTTTTGCGTGTGGATTGCTTACCGGTCAGTAGTATGGTACTCGAGTAGGGTAGACCGAGAAGCCCCTAGGCCGTGCTGAACTTGTAAACTTTATTCAACCTCAATGGGACTCCAGAAAAGCCCCTACAGTATTGTCTCTTTGAATGGTGTGTTGACGGTGACCGAGCCTTCTTTCCACACAGGACATACGATCCATCTCACAAATAAAAAGAAAAACAAAGTTTATTCCGAGTCAGTGATCTCACATACCGTACTGTACTCGAGCGCTTACTTACCCGCCTACTAGCAAAACCATTACGGGCCTCGTTTGCACACTTCGGCTATGATACCACCCATACGTTACAGAACATAGAATGTGAGGAATAGATTCGCCGGAAACTGGAATACTGTACCGGAAATTGAGCTCTTGTGAACCCACTCCCGAATTAGTGACTATCGCAGAACCCTTTCCCTCCAATGCGCCCGCAAACCTTGCTTGTCGTGGAGAAATTTGACAGATGGGCCGAATCGTTCGTGGCTGCCAACGTCCTCCTTTCGATTTCCTCTGCTCCCGTCACATGAAGCGGGGAGGAGGGGGGTCCTGCTCGGTAAAAAAAAAAGAAAAGAAAAAATCAGCCAAGAATAATGAGACAAACATAAGGTTATTCTTTACGATTTGAGACGTGGATCTGCAGTCGTTTCCGGATGGATCACTGACGCAAGGGGATCGTGGGAGCAATTCTACTCGAGTACCGTACTATGATAAGAGGGCCAGTAACAGGCCAACAGGGATAACTTCATCCCTTCGTTCGTTCCCGTTTTTCAAGCCCAGGCACATCAATTTTAGTTCGTGTTTAGGGCGAAGCTAAAGTACTAGTATGGTTGTGTGCCCGAAAGGTAACGATACTCGAGTAGACAACACACTGAGATACAGGTCCCTGGCATGAATGGTCCGAACATCAGAGGCCTCCTTAGCAAAGGACTTTCAGCTCTCGGAACCCCGCTGGTGTTCGGTCCATACATGCCAGGGGCTTGTAGATCGAGATCAGGCGGGGTACTCGTGCTCATACCATAGTCGGGAGCAAATCTACGCAGAAAACCTAGTTTCCATCATGACAATACTGAGCAGTACTCACATGGCACCAGTCTGCATGGCACTATTCCGAGCACTACACCACCTCTGAAGCACCACGTTTTTCATATCACGATTACCCAAATACAGTAAGCTATCTCAGCAGTGAAGGGGTTACCGCTACCACCCTTCATGTTCATCATATGCTTCTTACATCATAGTTGTCACAATTATCCCTAACTTTGCTCTCTTTAGTTACTTCACTACCTATCGCTTCCACTACATACCAGCTGTGTCCGTACTTAGCGCGAGTGCCTGAAAACGAACGAAGGGATGGGCAAAAATGGATTTAGTAAGGTTAGGGTTACCCTGTTCGCCGCCCGTCAAGTTTCGCCATGTCCCCCCCGGTGGTGATGACTGTAACTTTTGTGTTCGGATCAATGGTTTCACTTTCCGCGCCCTTCAGGGTTTCCCGTTTTCTGTGGACCGTCCCGCTCCGGGGGGTGGGAAAGGGGAGACATTTCGGTTCAGGGTGGGATGACTGTGCAATGTACCCTGCTGGCATTGTAATTCGGAAGCACGCAATGGAGGGATGTGATCACGACTGTTAATAGGCTTTACTCGAGTACTGTGGTCCTTTTTGCATGAGCAGTACATTATCCCAATCGACATTCATCATGAATTCGCACTGTTGAAACATACTTCTGGCCTACGAGCACAGTACTGTACAGTACTGTGGCACCACTTTACTTTTTTTCTCCCTTACATCAAACCTTATCACATGTCTAAACCTCCTGCACTATTGAAGATATCTCCTTGCATTTGTTTCATTTTCATTCCCCCTTTTCTTGTTACCCTATTGTTATTGTTCGCTCGACCTGTTTGTCTCGCTCCCAAATAGTAGATAATCAGGGTCTTTCGCCCTTCCCTTGGAGATAATGGTGTGTTCCGGTTTTCTCAAGCAATCAATCACTTCTTCATATCTCGCATCATCGCTCCATTCAATATTTCCACAACAAGGACGCAGGTTCGATGAAGCGAGTGAGAGGCTGTGAATGGCTTCTGAGGTGAGTTAGGATCCCCATTCTTGCCCGACTATTGCTATTCGCTGACATATTTTCCTTCTTTTTCCCTATTCCCAGAATAAAAGGAGACCCCTCTCAGCTCTTCTCCTCCGCTCCTCCCCCCCCACCATTGATACAAACTCTAGCTTTTTATTTGCCTCACTAAAAACTTACACCTTTATCATCCTCGACTTCGTAGACTCACTACCCACACCTTTGTCCGAAGCAATGTCTTTCCAATTTGACCTCTCACGTCTCCCTACCATGTCTCCCCATGTGGAGTCATCCATAGCTGTCAGGAGACTGCTGGGCATTGGTCAAAGCGACCAATCCAGATTCGATGGTTGGACCGCCACCCGAGTGCTCCTGTATGCGTTGGAAGCCATCCGCGAAAGACTCCTTGCCGAGCACCACAGCATGAACAGAGCAAAGCTCGTATGCCACTACTGGGAAGATGACTTCCTTCGAGTCCGGAGCTATGGCTGGTGGTATTGGTTCCACTACGGAATAGCTTGGGACAACACAGTAACCAGATGGGAGGCAGAGGAAGCAGAACGAGTTATACCCTTAAACGTCAATAAGTATATTATCTTCCTTTTCTCTCTAGCTTGCCTCGCCATGCTAACCTAACTGGTGGTTGTAGTTGGAGTGACACCGCACGATGGATGCTGTCAATGCTATCGGTCATCGTAAGGGATGAGGAAATAATGAGCAACCATGGTGGCTCGAATGGGCCGAAATCAGTCGCAATCGAATGCTGTAACGCTCTCATGGGTGGCGAACCCAATTTACCGAAGTTTAAGTGGGAGACTCCCCCACCCACCAGGAATGTTCCGGTATGGATGCGCCAGGGGAAAAGACCGGACCCAAACGGCCCGGAATACTTTGGTAAAACATTACCCCACCCACTCATTCAATTAGCTTTTCAAATTCACCTTTAGGATCACCATACTAACAAAGGCGCCCGGATGAAAAAAAAAAAAACAGTCAGTGAAATTTCAAGGCAGCCAAGCGGTGACTTCAACGTGTTCATGAGGGTGAGTGCGCAAATTATCCACTGTGAGGAGCTGTGGAATACTGACGCTTTCGTAGCCCCTTCCTTGGGATCCAATGCCTGATCTCGGTCAGGTTGACATCTTCGATCCTGATCTGCCTGGTGCACTTAACCGTTGGTATTATGATGAGGAATCAGGTTATGGGTCTGAGCAAGGGTCGGAGTTTGAGTATTGGTCCGAGTCCGAGTCCGAAGCCATTGTTTCAGGTAAGTAGTTTACCCCCTGTCATTAAGTTATCAAGCATTAATAAGCAGAAGACATAGGAGTCGACGGAGAACTGAGCCAAACACAAGAGACTCAGCAAGCAGTGGAGGAAATGATAGTGGAAATGGAGGGGATGGTGATCGAGACCGAGATAGAAGGGATGGAGACGGAGGAGGAGGAGGAGACGGAGCAGCCCCTGCCATATGAAATACTGCTTCGGAAACAAGAGGAAGAAGAAGCAGTCAGAAATGCCATCAAAAGGCGTGAGATCTTAATCAGAGACGGCATGGATCCTGACCTCGCCTCCAACTTCGACTATGATTACTGATAGCTGGAATCCCATAGTTGTTAAGGTATGATAGTTAGTTTGGAGTACGACCGGTTTAGGGTCGTGACTGCCACTTGGGGGTTTTTCCCGATGTGTGGGTTTTTCCTGTTTTGTGTGTTTTTCCTGTTTTGTGTGTTTGTGTGCTCTCTTCTGTATCTAGTCTGAGCCACCAGAAGAGAGAGCTTCTTTGTATCGTACATCGAACATCCACATCGTTATCGTTACATACAGGAACTACCACCTACATGCTTTTCTCCGTGCTTCGCGCCGTTACCTACGCTAGCCCAGTCATCATTAGAGAGTTTGCGCAAGGAGACCTAGGTGGCAGGAAAACAGGTTATTTTCTGTTAACCTAAAAGTCTTGGACACCCAGGTGGGTTTCGAGATCATACGTAGACCTCTGCTTGCTTTCACTATTTATCTTAAGATCACACATTCTATTTCAGGCTAAGTCTTGTATCGGGTACATGCACTCTTGCGTAGATTTGCTTCTATCCCTGTAATTATGCAGCCACTCTCGCGACTCGAGAATCTCGCGCCGCTGAAGGAGACGGTATTCCTTTCTAAAAATAAAAATAAAATTGCTTTTCCTTCTTCGATTTGGGAAAGGATCAAAAGTCAGTTCTGAATACTAAATGGATTATCTAGTGAATAGCACTGTCGCATTGAGGCACTCGAATAACCTTTTGCCCTAAATCAGTAACATAATTACATTCCCGCTACTTATACACGACAATCCCAAGAAGAGAGTTGCGAGAAAGTCCCCCTCCTTCGTTCCTCTAAAGAGAAGGGAAAGCAAAGTGAAAAAATGGGAAAAAGTGAAAAAGCGCTTCTGACCTAGAAAAACCCGATGATGGTGGATTCCTATCCTATCATTATGCCGGTCGTAATGGCAATGATGCTAAAAGTGAGGAGAGAGGGAGGGATATAATACGGACAAGATAGAAAATGCCCAAGCAAAAGGAGTACGATATTGCTAAAGCTCTTCAAATATGAGTGGAAAGAATATGCGGAGATTCGCGAGCATGCGACGGGTGGCTGTGGAGGATATTCTCACCAGCGTTGTCGTCCTTAGGTGGAGTTGTAATTGATAGCGACACTCTGATGGCAGCTTGCTCACAATCCAATAGAGAGTTTGCGCATGGAGACCTAGGTGGCGGTTAATAGGAAATGGACCTAGGTCTAAAAATGAGTTTGCGCAGTAGGTGCAGGTAGCTCGGTAGCTGGAAGATGGGGATTGAATATCATACAGTAGGGTAATATCGCATTGTCTGCAAATCTGTTCCGTGGATTCCCAGCTGTACAAGTGGGGTACTACTCATACTGACTGCAATAGGACAGGTAGTAATCTACTACTGAATGCCCAATACTATCATCGGTAAAATCTTTTAATAAAATGTAAAAAGAGAGTTGTGTTGTTGCTGATTTGTTGTTCTGCAGTGATCAGATCTCTTCAGGTCTGAAAAGCCCGGTTTTACACCTCCTCCAGGTACCATGTAACTTGGAATGAATGTTCACACTGATATGTCAACAGAGGTGCTCAGAGGGGAAAAACACTGCCGAGCGGGTAAGCAACGCTGCCACTCTCGTGACTCGGGAATCTCGCGACACAGAATCTCGCGGCGCTGGAGAAACTGTAAACATTTAATGTGTTATGGAAATACCGGTAGACACACCCTTAAAATAGGGAAATTATATTTTACGTGGGTGACGTAGGGCAATACGCGGGATGCTAACCTCCATACCCGCCCTGGCATTCGCAATAGTGAGTAGGAAGCTCAGACCAGGCTCTCGTTCTTTAACACAAAGCACTATGATATCATTTCTCAACAGCCGGAATCCTAAATTTCTGCCGAGTGAGATATCATGATCGCAATTAACGAGCTTCATTCCTCCTCGGATGTCCAAATGCTAAGTGAAGCACCGCCATCCGCCACCCGGAACAAGTGGGCTACAGTCTACACATGTCCCTTTGATTATCTTTAAGGGTAATTCATTGTTATTGTGAAAACCCATCTTGCTCGTGTACAGGAGTAGAAGTTTCACTAAAGGGTTAAAAATTCTCATTATCGATAAAGCTTTTGTAGAACTCTTCGATGTAAAGCTTAAAGACTTATACTATGTTTAAAGACAATATGAATTACAAGAGTTCTTGTATCGCTGAGCTTTCAACCTACATTTTCATTATATATGTGTCTAGGGCTTTGATAGATAAATTCTTTGTGTGATAAGGGTAGAGTGCCCTTAAATGAGAACCTATAGCCCAAAGCCACTACACCCCACAACCAGCACTCATCTTCCATAAATTTAGCCAAAGCTTCTCTCCTCCTCCTTTCTTTCCTCCCTCACTCACAAACATCCACTCCATTTCTTTACCCAAACAACGACTTCTTCCTTCCTCCACTTCATCAAAACACATCAAAAATCAAAAATCGCCAAACACCTAAACAAGATGTTCATCTCAAGGATTTCCTACTTCCTTTTTTCCTTCCTGGCCTTCATATTGCCTGCTCTTACCCACCCTATTGAAGGCCAATCGGAATCTCAAGCCTTAGCAACCACTATCCAAGACCTCGCAGCACTTGCAATCATCAATGACCTGACCCCGAAACCTTTCGCAAACATCACAATTGTGGACGGCCTCACCTCTTAGAATATTACTGCACAAGTCAGCTACATCTGCGATACAACCTCAGGATCCCCAAGTGTACACTGGCTCCGCGAGATATCTGGCCGACTTCGAGGTGAATTCAAGCATCGGGATCGGGAGTGCCAGCAGGTGAACAGGTTTTTTCCTTGCACTGAGCTTCTAACTATGGGTGATGGAGCGGCTACCATCTGCGGGGATTATTTCCGCTGGGTGTATTGCGACTATGTTGGAGAGGCAGGGTTTTGGATCACAGATCATTGTGCTTGGAATGGACTGGCAGGTGGGAGATTCTTTTTGGAGGATGGAAAGGGTACGACATTGTTGTTTCATAAGAAATAGCAAGGGGAGGGGTTACTAGAATGGTGAAAAATTGAAAAAAAAGTGGTTGATATTGGAGGGTTTCATGTAACTAGTTTTTTTTTTTTTTTTTTTGAAAATATCAACTATTACTATTGTCCAATTGTGTCTTGTTTCCCACAGCTCATAGGTGGGTTTATCCATACAGCCTCCAACGTCGCGAGATTCCTCGAGTCGCGAGAGTGGCGGCGTCGCTTATGCTCTTGGCGGCGTCTTTTTTCACGTCTGAGCGCCTCTGTTGACATATCAGTTGTGAATATTCATTCCAAGCTTAGTCTACATGGCACTGTAGACCTATGTTCGCTTTCACCATTTATCTTAAGATCACACATTCTATTTCAGGCTACGTCTTTTATCGGGCACATGCACGCTTCCGTATATCTGCTTCTATGCCTGTTTTTATGCAGCCACTCTGGCGACTCGAGAATCTCGTTGACACTAGAGGAGACGGTACGAGTACTGTGATTGTTCATTCGTTCGCTCTCGCAGAAGGAAGGAGAGTGGCATTTACCACTAGACAAATGGGGCACTCGCCCCATATATCTGTCCACCCGTTATTAATTAACCAACCGCTATTCACAATTCCATTACCAGTAATAATAATAATAGTAATAGATCTTACCACTATTCGCAACCAAAGAAAAAGAAAGAAAAAAACTTCCCGTTTAATATCGCCCCCTAATAGTAGTTGTATGGTCGCAATAAAAAATATTTACCCACCCCCCACTTAACCCAACCAAACACACCAGTAACAAAGCCCAAAGTTCTTCCCCGGCAGACCGGAAGAATATTTAGTACAACGCCGACTAGAGCTGCATTTCTCCGGGAATATTATTGTATATTATAACTTATCGAAGGGATAGAAGTTTTGCCCTCCAGCCCACGAGATCGATCTCCAGGTTCAGCACTCGGTAAGGGAAGTGGAGTAAAGTAGGACTCTTCTCAACACAGGTGTGGAAAGGAAAATGTCGATATTGCAAAAAAAGAAAAAACTTCTTTTTTTTCTCCCAGGTTGTGTTGGGGAGGGGGGAATGGTGATATGTTTCTGATACACTAGGGATTTCGGAGTGAATGACTGGTAAAAACCTTTCTATCGGTGCCCGGAGGTTTTGTGTTTTCTCCTGATTGGTGGCGTGCTATCTTCCTCGCCGGTAATTGTCGGCAATGTTAAGTTTGGCATATTCGAGGGGAGTAAATACCTAGAGAAGATTTTGGAGCGGTATAATAGTAGGAGAGAACTGAGTTTCTTGGGTTCCTCCTGGGTCTATCGTAAAGAAGAGGGGGAAAAAAAGAACCAGAGTCAGACAGGAGATTAGGTTGCACGATGTAATACCGCATGTTTCTGCATCCTGCTCGGGAGGCATTGCAGTGTATCGTATGTGTGTGTAAGGCCCTCAAATCACTCTCACACAATTTACAGGCTTCATAATCCACAGCTATCAGAGATAATCACTCGACCACTAGTCCCCCCCCCTGTTGAAAACTGCGGATCAATGGCCGCACTTGCTGAGGGATGTGCCCGCTCTCTCTGGCTGCAGTGGTGTATGTGGGCCCTAGTCTGAGGACGCGTAAGCCTATGTTTTTGCTTCCACCCCCTTGTTTCCACCTTTCTTCCTGTCTTCTCTCACGACACACCTTTGCTCCTGTACACAAACTTTCCTCATCACTTCCCTTTCATCAACTTGACTCATTCAATCAGCGGTCTTCATCCCCATTGAAGCGGTTTCGCTCCACGGCGTAGAATCCCAACCGTAAATCATTTCCTTCGCAACCACTATTTGCAGCACCCCCCTCCGGACTGATCTTTCTTTTTGTTGTTTAAGAAGAAAAAGACCATGATATGCCCTGCCGTGCCGTGTATTTCCCTACATGGTCCTTCTAAAAGAAGAAGAAACACTAGTTAGCGGTGTTGTCGTGCCCCCTTCCTTGATCGGCGGGTTCGGGTTTATGATGCAATCGCACGACTCCGAACGCCGGTTAGGGAATATCGATAGGTGTGTTATATAATAACCTCACAAGTGCCGTACCGTACCCGTAGCATAACTCCCATAATAAGGTGTTTAGCGCTCGTCGTTGATGTGTGAGAGAACTGGTATTATAAAAAGGGGGAGGAAAAAGAAGGATCAGAATTGTCCCTCATACCGGTATTCCCACATTTTTTAATTGTTAACTAGTGGTTCGAGAGGTATCCACCAATCTATACGAAGCGCCAATAGTATATGAGTCCCCGCTGGGAATACCTCCGTCACTGAAGCAAATATTCTCAACAAGTTATGCGAGGATAGTTCGTTTCCCCGAGTGGGGGTCATGAGCGCACCAGCACGGTGCATGCTTGGGATAGATCAATGCTGAGCTATGGCTATCTGGGATGGGAGCATCATGGAGCTCGTGGGTAGGGGTTTCGGTTTTGATGGATTTAGCCACTCCCCCCCTCACCCCGCGGAGTGGACCGGTACGGAGTGGATGGCAGAGGCGAGCACGATGCACTAAGAATTGGAGACAGCGGATGACTGAGGAGGAGAGAGGTTTAGGATTTCATGGAAAGAGTCAATGGAGGATCCTGCCGGCTCCACTCTATATCATAGGCTTATGATATCCTAGCTGTACCGCTCCGGTCGTCTGACCACCGTGTGTCCGACCTGACATCTCAAGTATGATGTTATACTAGCTGTACTGATTGTACCTGCCTGGCGTCGGCCAATCTTATCTATACTATCATCCCTCGCTTTACTAGAAAAAAAAGCTATCTACACGGGGCAATAAATAGGAAGAGAGTGTCTTACTAGAGCCAAAACAACTTGATAAGTCCAGAACACGAGGCCACAGGTGCAGATGTCTATTATGATACTCGGACTGTGTCCACTAAGAACAATAATCTGGTAGTTGTCATTTGTGTTGAGAACAGCGACAACTGTGTTGCCCGGCTTGGAAAGTGATGTATTGAAGGCCGGGGGAATGCGGTGACCGCTCGGACGGGGTTCGGTTAGCTGTAGAGTACAGGCACATTCGATGCAGTATATACGACCATAGGATGTGAGAAAAAGAGAATCAACATAAGGGCTCTTGAAGAATAGACACTCCAAGGGTGAGATAAACATACTCCGCAGTTCGGTAAATAAGCGGAAGACCATCTTCTCTCATCCAGTTCGAGTGTATATCTGTCAGGACAAGGATGTTGATTTCTGATTTTTACTGATACCTCCCAGCACAAGCTCTCAAGTTGCTGGATCGGAGTTTTATTGCTCTGGGTAGCTCAACATCAACACCAGGAGGAAACGCAACTCTAATCTGGTGAGTTGAGCAGTATGATGGGCTCATTCAACAAAACCAGGGAGCTAAATGCCTGCAGGTAGTCACAACGGCGGCCATCATTTTGAGGACGGCATCGGGAATCATTATACCGGAGGATAAAGGCGTCCATCTTAGTATTTCGGTCCAAGCAACAAGCCCTCCGGGAGCGTTATAACCTCCGACTCCATCCTGTACACCCACAGAGGCCCATTACACAGTTTTGCATCCAGCCGTTCGAGCAAAACATGTCCTGCATAGAGAAAAGGTGGGAAAAGGCCACGAAAGAGGTTTCATTCATGGCACAGAGGTTCCCTTCACCCCGCGCTAGTCAACCCCCCACACGATAGCAGGCGTCAGTCAGGCAAGAGGAGGGAATAATGCACAGTCATGGAATATCACTCGATATCACGACTAGTACATACTAATTACTGTGGACGTGTTTGGGCATGAATACATCAGGTGTAGATAGTTCCTCCGTATCGATTGCCCTTGTAGATCGTGGGCATGAACGTGCGGTATAGCGAGCTGTGAAGGACATAAATGCTTTTGAAAGAAAAAATAAAGTAAAATTTAATAGGAAACAGAAGGAAATACAACTCCTGTTCTGACTAGCCCTCCCCCCTCTAAAAAAACCTCCTCTATTCTTTAACCACGTCCTCCTATTTGTGGCTACTCCTGTGTCATCTTTACTCCCATGGTCTAAAAGGTCCTCTAGTAAGTTTTTGTAGGGTGGAAGGATTCCCGCTGGGCTGAAACACACCTTCTGGCCCTGCGGAGTTTCCCAGCTTTCGGGAATACCGGAGTCTTGAACAAGCTTAGTGAAATCAACCGTGACCGTTCTTATTTATCGGGAGATTACCTTTCTTATTTGCCACCGATAATTCCCCCCTTCTTCCGAGACGGAAGGTGGATTGCCATTATTTAGTCCTGCGGGAGCTCCGTTTTAGTAAGGGTAGAAAGTGGACCGATACAAGAAAAGGACACACCCCCCGTTCTCCGGCCTTTCCTTCGTGATAATAATTTTCAGGCTCGCGCCATTCTCCATCTCGCATACCTCTGGGAGGCAGGCTGTGGATATCTCGTTGACATCCATGCATAAAGTTCGTCTTCTACAGGTCCCTTAATTTCTTCTGGGATCCGGCCGTATGTGCAATCCTGCCCTCCCAGATGTTTTTCGTAGAGATCCCTCGCTTCTCCCTGGATTAGATTGCCCCGTGAGGGAATCAATTAGCAATATATAGATGGAAAAGTTTCCTATCGGGTTTCCTTTTCTTTAGTACGCGCTCCCACTAACCCCCCCTTTCTCGCTGGAGTGTCGCCTCTCTTACCTTTATCTGATCTTCGACTCCTTTGCAAATTCCCATGGATTCGTTGACATTCCGAGGCTGTTCTGAATGTTCTGCAAGTATCTTCTCAACCACCTCCTCGGATATTCCTGTGGGCTATAGGTCTCTTTCTGAAATGTAAGGGTGACTCTAGTTGAAGCATAGAATGTGCACCAAGTGGGTCGGGTTGAAAGAGCAGAGTCTATGGCGCCATAGGCAGCGGGTGGCGTGATAGGTATTTATAATTACATTCTTCAATAGACTGCTTCAAGAGCAACCTCGTCCTCTCGGTAACCCCGGGGGTGCCCACCTCCATGTCCAAGTGTGCTTCCTTTCTTGAAATACGTCTTAGCCCACTCGTCGTGCTTCCACTGGAGGTTCGCTCGCTAGTACCCCTTTATTGCTAAACAAAACTAGGGATTTGGTTGCAACGCCTCAACCATTAAGGGGTCCTCTATTACTCAAGAGGTTGAGCCTTGTACGAAGAGCCCTGGGGAGGGGGTGGAGCCCTCCCCCCCTCCGGGACAGCAAGAAGGGGATCAGCGGGGCTTACTGAGGAGGATACCCCGGCGACACAATACATAGGCCTTACACCACCTAGACGAGTCGCATACGTCCCTCGTCCCCATACACCCCCGTTGTGGGACCTGCACATCGGGCCGCATTCTATTCAAGGGGCCCTCCTGCTATCTTTGGGGTCTACGTGGCAGGATAGCGGTTCCATGACCCCTGTAAGGGGTACGCATCAGGAGACATCTTGCGGAACCCTCGATGGGGACGGCTATATATTCTGGGATTCTAGCGAGTGATATGGTATGATGGCGGCCAACGGGATTCCAGTCAGCATGTATTTGGTTTCCTGTACGTTCACGGGCTCCTGATGTATTAGGGGTATGGGGCCGGCACTGACACAGAGGTGGTAGGGGTAACAAAACGGTCGAGTGATTGGAGGTTTCCCAGGATCTACACCAATACAATTTCGCAGGAAATAACACATAACGGTTTACCCGGAAGGTACGCCTGTTGCGATGATGGCATTCAATCCAATTTATTATCCTGGGGGTCGCCGATGATGGCAGTGCATGACAACGAACAATGGTGGATAACATCCCTTCCCCAATTAGAACCTACCGCCTACACGACATAAGGAAGTATTGTTTACTCAAGCCTTCCAATGGGTTGACCCAGGTTGAAAATAAGTCCACTCGACCCGACCCAACCGTGTTAACCCAACGAGCCCGTCGGGTCTATACTGTTCTATGGAACTTGAGATATCTTTGAAGATATCGTACACATCGCCAGTAACAATTGAGTATACGTTTTACGCGTTCGTAGATACTCTGACCAGTTTATTATTGTCTAAATGTAAGACCTAGGGAACCTCATTCAACACGACCAACTTTCATTGGGCGAACCTTGCGGTCCCCATACCCATGATGATTAAGGCCGACCTTTTCACTTTCTCCAGTATCTTGTTATAAACCCATTTGGTGGTAATGTATTATCCTTCAGTTCCCGTACTTCTGGATGATTGGAGTTGGGAGTATCTTCGCGGTTAGATCTGAAACCTTGATAATCAGAAAGTGGACTACCTTAAGAACTCAAATAATTGAACCGAGCGCTAGGGGGTTCAAATTCTCTCTCTTGGGTCGGAGGTGCAAGGACTGCGAAAACTAGCTCCTCAGCCTCGGCTTTAAGAGTGAGAAGGTGCCGCATTTTACCAGCAAAGGCAACTCCAACGCCCTAAGCAAGGTTCGATTATTTGAGCTCATACGGTAGGGGTTTCTAGGATTGATGGTGGACTTGATAGAACACTACCGGCACCAGATAAAAAGTTCATTATTGAAGACAATGAATTGGATCGCTTGAGAATTGGTAGACTTGCAGGCAAAGCAAAGGTGAGAAGGTTGGACTTTGAAGTGCCTGGTATGTGGAAGGAGGCCACTGTATCCATTATGTCTTACCGTAAGAACCGGAATTTTGAACCTCGCGCTAAGACGTCTGAAATTCCCTCTCTTGGATACGGGGGTAAAAACACTGGGAAAACAGGCCCGCTCAGCCCCAGCTTGAGACAGAAAAAAGTAAAAAAAGTAAAAAAAGTAAAAAAAGTGACGCACCTTACCAGCAAAGGCAACTCCAACGTCCTAGCGGGAGGTTCAATTATTCGAGTGCTTACGGTATTGTGTTTCAGACGATCAGAAACGAGCGATAGCTAGGGACTACTAAAACTTTAAACAATTAGTATCCCGCCAAAGATCTCTTAATTTGGACAATACCCAGCATCTCTCTGTTGTAAATACCATAATCAAATCTAGTATGTGGTCATCCCCGTAGCAGGGGGTTAATCGCCAGTCGAACTACTCGTACTCACTCGTCTTTGCTAAGAATACCTCCGCCAGCCGATATTTTGCGGTAGCCCTTGCCCAATATTCGGCTCCCGGATGTATTCTTGGCAAATACGGGTGAGTACGGTACCATACTGGCCAATTCATCAAGTATCGGGAAATAGAGAAATCCTTAGATCTCACCGCTGGAAGGAGCCACTAACATACGAGTACGGTACAACTAGCGCCAAGGCCGTTTTTTTCTATTTCCTGATACATTATGAATTCGCAAGTAGGTTTAGTTTGGCAGGTTAGGAGGATTGCGAATACCAGCTAATGAGATCCAGCGCACTCCACAAGGTCAGGCTTTACCGTGTGAAGGGAACACTAATCCTTCTTAGGGGTTTTTGTCTCTAAGGATGGAGATTAACCCCTACTCCAGAGATAGCCAATTATACAAGATTTGCGGTATGATAGTGTCTTCCGGTTCCATGGGTTCGGGCTATCGTGTAGGCGGGTGTGAACTTGTTACTCTGGTTGGGGTATGTCGACTAGTGCATATATTAATTCCACACAAGCGTTTCGTGTTGGTAGATAAAAGGATTTTGGGCTATGTGAAGCCTTGATCGCTGAGCTCTATTTCCTCGTCCGTAGACTTTGCTAGGCGGGCATTGTTCTTTAGGAGTTGGTCCCGGGTCCTGAGTTTTGAGTGGTATGAAGACGATCTAGTACTTGGGTGGGAACATACTTTAGGACATGATTTAGCGCATGCAAGGAATACATCCTCCGTAACTGTTTAGCATTGCCTAGTGTTCGTTCGCCATATAAAACATTCACATAATTGAAGACCAGCTGCTCTATTGACTTCCGTAGCGACGTTAGCTCTTTAGCGACCAGCTTCTTCTTCAAATTCAGGTCTTTTAGACCTTCAATTCTTCTTCCACCTGTAGTTTGCTCCGAGCCTCCGGGAATGGATAAGTAGGAATTCCCAAGTAGTCTAGATTTAGGCAGCTTAGTATCCCTCCATTCACCTTGTGAAGCGGAGGAGATGGAAGCCAATCTAGAGGGTGGGGGACTCGCAAAATGTGATTCAAATGGGTCGGATTGATCCCCGTTATCTGAGCCCAAGTCTCTGACCTCTCCTTCGGGCTCTTCCTCTTCCTCAGGCTCATTTGTTAAAATCTTCACCGTCTTCCAAGATGATCCCATCCTCCACGGTTAGTGTGATCAAGTTTTCGGCATTTAGGATTACATTGGTTAGACTCATTGCTCGTTACCAGAGATTGGAGTTGGAGGTTGTAAGGTTTTGCTGCTACTATGTCATCTTCCGATTACGATTCGGGGTAGTCGCTACCTAAGTCGTCCCTAGAGTCGTTGCAACCACGCAGTTAAGGATCATCTGAAGTTTCGGGATTAGAATCGGGATCTTCAGCTTCCGGAATTCTATTGCGCAATTGTCAGGCAATGGTAAAGTGGTTCGGGCGATAATATATTAGAACTGATTGATAGGAAAAACGTACTTCTTTGGTCGATTTTCAGTTCTCATTGAGGTTCTTCCTTGATATCTCACTCCTCAACCACCTCGACCACCTCGACCACTTCTACCGGGTCTACCGCCTGTGCCTCCTCGGCTTCCGCCTCTTCTTTGAAACCCCCCTCCACCTCTGCCATGTCTTCAGGATCTGGGCGGCATGTAAAAATTCGGTCGATTTTGTTACACGATTGTTTGTCAGTAACCTCGTAGGGATTGAACAAGGAGTAAGTTCTGTAGGTCTCTAATATCAAAAGTCAAGTTCCCGTAAGGGTCGTAAGAGCGGGTAACGGAGGAGTAGGGCTTGCCCTGCCAAGCCAACCCAGCTTCCCCACAATAGACGGTAAGAAAAAAAGAGTTGAAGCCCTGAAAATTGCCCCACCATCAGTAAATTTCGTCGAAGCCAAGCAAACCCACCCCGCAGCCACCCCCCCTCCATAATCACTACCCACTAATCGGCGTTGCCCAGCATGGCCGACAAAGATTCATACATCTATCATGCTCAACTCCTGTCGTCAGTGTTCTACCGGCCCAGGCCACTGCCTCGCCTTTGAGTGTTGTTGTTAATGCTCAGGCCCCTTTCTCTATCTAGGACCATTCGTTAAGGAGGAATGTCGATCGGGGGAGGGTTATTGGAAAGCTTTTGGGTGAGGAATGAGGATGGGGCTGAAGTTGAGATTAGAAATTGTTTTGCGGTCGGGCATAACCAGAGTCAAGAACAGGTAGTTCTCCGGAAATCCGCTATTTTATGGAAATTACACTGATTGATGATGTGGTGAAGGTTGAGGTAGATATGGACTTCCACAAGACTGTGTTATGGGTCCATCTGAAGGCTGATCCCAAGGAGGTCCTCATTGGATAGTACGTTCGAGCAGGATAGATGCTCCTAGGTGCTAGGTACCTTTCGATATAGCTAATTAATATACTCAGGTATGCGACCTGACTAGAGCCCAATCCTTTTAGCGCTCTTATCCCGAATTTTTATGCCTGTAATGGTGATACCACCTTCCCCCACCCAGCCATTCATCTTACTATGCCTACCGTCCCCGGTCAGGACATCGCTATTAGGACTTATATATCGTCGGCTTTCGGTGTTCATCCACGCACTTGAGAAGGCGCTTGAGGAGGTTCTGGAAATGTTGGATAGAGTTAGTGAATATGTGGCTAGAGCCACCGTATGCCTCCTGCCCATAGGGTAGAAGTAAGGGACAGGTCAAGGAAGAACCTCGATTAGCACTGAAAATCGACCAACGAAGTACGTTTTTCCTATCAATCAGCTCTAATATATGATCGCACGACCCCTCTTTACCATTGGGGACCGCCCTGACAATTGAGCAATAGAATTCCGGAAGCTGAAGATCCCGATTCTAATTCCCAAAACATCCAATGATCCTACACTGCACGATTGCGAAGACTCTAGGGAAGACTTAGGTAGCGACTACCCTGAATTCCAATCGGAAGATTAAATAGTAGCAGCAAAACCTGACAAGCTCCTACTCCAATCTCTGGTAACGAGCAATGAGTCTAATCAACGTAATCCTAAATGCCGAAAACTTGATCACACACAAACTGAAGAGGATGGGATCATACTACCAACACGAAATGCTTGTGTGGAAGTAATAAATCCACGAGTCGACATACTACAACCAGAGCAACAAGTAAGTTCATCCTCCCTAACACGTTGCCAACTATTCTAGGAAAACAAAAAAGGCTCTCAAGATACATACTACACACCCCCGGATGCCGAGCGGATTAACCCCAACAACACCCAAGACTTCCGGGCTCTCCTTCGTGGAAACTACCGCAACCTCTTCAGGATAGGCTTAAAATTAACTTGGAAAACTCTCAAGTACTTTAGTCAATTCTACTACTCCGATATAATCCTCGCTTCACCGCTTGGGTTGAGTATGACTATTCCTGATGCATCCAACAAAAAAGCGCAACTAGGATTTGCTCTCCAGTATAGAATTGGTGGTGGTGGATCAAGCCGACGCATTGCTTATGCAAAATTGGAATCACCTAGACCATATCTTCAAACACCTCAATTGATACCCAAGGATCGACATGGTTGTGACTTTGGGCGTTTGCGGAACTGGTATTTAGACACTAATGCAAAATACTTCAGACAAACATTGGTGCTTGGCGGGTTGGTGGCACCGGAGATGATGAAGTTGTTTAATCAGAGTATGTTAAATGCTACCGGGAAAGTGAAGACTCAAGCAGTGTATGCAGGGTCCATGATTGATTTGGGGGTTCAAGTTCAACAGGCAATGCCCCCTCCCGCTCCTAACCAAAGAGTTCCTCTTACTAACTATCATATTACAGACACTCACAAGAATAGATCGCCCAACCTCAGCCACACACCCTGACACCAGTTCGACTTTTCCACAAAAGCAGTCCTACCCTCTCTCCCCCGAAACACCTCCACAAGTATATTAATCTTCATACCGAGTGACTTTGACTTCCTCCGAATGCGGGACCACCTCCACAATACCCCTATCTCCGTTGGTGCCATCTCGGAAGAAACGCCCGTCTCCTCCGTTGCCTGCGAATAGTCACCTTCCTTCACAGGCCGTCACTTGGTTCTTCTTTACAGTGGGTGAGCGCACCACTTCTGCTGCTACAACATGCGTGAAGTCACAAGCGTGGTATTCTACACCATGCTGGATAATCGCGGGTGGCTTTATTGGGCGGAGCATTGGTGAGGGGAGGGTTACTACAGCCAAAGGTGCGTGTAATATTCACCAAGTGGAATGCTATAAGCTGGAGAGGGCCGTTGGTGACAAGAGGGTCAGGGTTATGTGTACAGATATAGGTTACATGTTTGAGAGTGTTTGATGGGCCACAGTGATTGTGTGATGGATATTTAAACGTGCTGTATTTAATATCGTAACTTGATAATAGACTACAGTTGGTTAGGAGGTCCTACAATTTTGGACCCTTGGCGAAGTGTTGCATAATCCGTGCAAGTCGAAATAGATTCAGGAGTCTTAGGCTTCCTTTGCCATCTCGCAACCCTCAGCCATAATTATTTGGAACTAGTACACAGGTAATTCCAGCAGTACCCTCCTCCCTCGGGGAATCAAAATGCCAAAAGAAACCCCTGCGAATGCTGGAGCGTGCCCCGTCTCTTATTTATTTCACAAAAGAAAATAATCCTGCTTGCACTCTTAAGAAATAAAAGTTACAACCTAGAACCACCATCCCCCCTACCAATTTGGCCTATTCACCCATCCCAATTCACTTAGCAATACAGGAATCAATCCACTCACTGCCCTAATCACACAGCAAATACTAATGTATCATACAGTGACAGTCGCTCCCCAATACGCACAAACTTAAAGAAGATACTGAAGAAGCGGTTGTAGGCAAACAAGGACAGATGGACGAGCTGGAGGAGAAGAGAAAAGGGAGGGAGAAGAGAAGTTAGTTACCAGAACAGCAAAACAAAAACTGTCACTCGCATCAATCCCCCTCTTTCCTCCGTCACTTGTGCTGTGCAAATGTCACACACTCCTCCCATACGCCCGCCTCCTTCATCAATTTCTTCCCTTGCCGATTTGCTCTGAGCCATGTGGTGGCTGAAAGGGATTTTGCAACCAATACCTCTAGGACCGGCAAACTGAAGGTTATTGCATCCATTGGCTTGAAATCAGCAGGAACATCCTTTCCAAAGATATCCTGCATAGTGATCTGAAATTCGCGTGGTTCTTCAGAACCAACAGGCGGTGAGGGTAAAATAGTTGTGCCAAATAATTCAGTGATGTCTTTGCTGTCCTCCGAGGCGCGATAAACATTCAGTAATGCTTGTAACTTCCCGATTAACGGCATTCGCAGCTTGTCTTGTCCATTGAGATCACGTAACCGGTTGGCTAAATCGAGAAGCTTGGTAGATTTGTCTATACTCTCTATGAGTATTCTCTCCTCCCTTTGTCTTCTCTCAATCGCACTCTCATCTTCCGACACCTCACTTTCTAAATCCGTCCCACTCGTTATATGTGTTTCGGTAAAGCACATCAGGATCACAATTTTTGTTTGACCTCTGGTATTTAGGAGCCATAGTCTGGCATCCTCCTTTAATTCTTCCAGGGTCTCAGCCCAGCCCGCCTCACACACAACGGCTGGAAAGTCTGTGTCACTTAATTTCACGTAGCCGTCAGGAATCTTCTCTGATGAGCCACTCCAGTCCCCTTCGAAACCGGTAAATGCTAAATTCTATTAGTCAAATTTCAAACATAATTCATCCACTAGCATTACTTACAAGTGGTTGAACCGACTTCTACCAACACGTGGGCTTTTAACAATCCTACTTTTTCAACCATGGATCCAAACACAGTTTGTGTAAAAAAACGTCCCAACGAGTCATGGGTTGATGTGGCCATACATTTAATAATTAATCGTTCCGACAGAAAGTTGTACTCGTAACGGATTTCGTTGTGTTCAACAAGTTCCGGATTTTCTGTGATCCAATTCTGTAGCTCCTTCACCGAAGTATTTGGAAAGTGCACATCGCCTTCAGACATTTCCTGTAGCGCTGTTATATTCTTCAATTTCAGGTCTCTGATCGTAATGGTCGGTTCCATGATTTTAACGAGGTTCGGGGAACACGGGGGAGGTAGAAGATCTTGATCACAAGAGATAAGGATTGGCAGGATGGGAGTGCCTTGGGCTTTCAATGCGATGGGAGGTGACGGTGGTTTTATAGCCGGCGGAGGTGATTCAATTTTTTGTTTGACTGGTCTTGGTAACCTGGCCACATGTGCTCGATAGGAACTCGCATCATAATGACTAAGGTAGTGGAGACTTCGAGAGTTGCCACCGTGGCCACCTCCGGCACTAATAGGTTCCTGGTACCCTGAATTTAAATGCAGCCCATTCGACCACATAATTGGATAGACAGCAATAGCAATCAGGGTCACGTGTCAACGTACGAAGGAAACTAGGTAGGTAGAAGAGGAATGAAAGAATTGAGAGGACAGGAAGCAAGGATTGAGATAGAATTGATTTTAGGATTTAAGATAGGATCGTCCAAGGTTTAACTTGAAGGTAGGATCGTAAGTTCTGAGCGAGGAGAGCAGCGAGAGGATAGAACAAGGTGAGAGGGAGGTGAGAGGGAGGTGAGAGGGAGAAAGATATTATATTCAGTATATACGTAAGCTCGGGCACCAGAGAGGATTATACTACTAGTTCTTCATACCCCTGCTTCAGCAACCCAAAATCTTATCTGATGGAATTACATGACTATCTATTTGTGTCCCCCAACCTGGAGAACAATCCACTTCAATACTACGGCAATTCACCTCCTCCTAGCTCGAAAAGAATTTCTGCCATGGGGAACCGATCCTGCGCCCATCATTCACCCCCCATTGTTTTAAGGTCTTCTTTTGGAAAAAATATTCAAATAAAACGCTCCCCTTCCATGAGCTCAAAGGTCTACTTGTAGGCTAAGCGGTGACCAAAGACATTACTCTCCAAGCCGCCATCCCTCTGGAACAAGAGGCCACAAAAATCGCCACTTTTGCCAACATATTCTTTAACGCCATCGATTTGTTTCCCTTCCTCCTGATCAAAAACTACGCAGACAACACGGGTGGGAGGCTTGGTCTTTCGGTCTGCCATTTTATCATCCAGGCGGTATTTCTGTGGAAACTGAAGCATTTCGGAGATAAGCCCCTTGGAAGCGGGCACAGTCAAGTCCAGGGTATAGATGGGGGCCCATGACATGAGCAGATTGTAACTAAAATCGAACTTTATCGCCACAAGATATGGTGAGGAAACCCGATACTTGACAGTGAGAGGAAGCTCCCCCTCATTTCAGTTCGTCAGAAGCTATAAAATATTAGTCTTTAGGCATCCCCACTGGACCGATTAACGAATAACATACACAGGTTCAATCCAAAAACTGCTGCTCATCCCTATTCGTGGATGTGCTCTCTATGGCATTCCAATAACCTCGGATCTCTTCAGGATCTCCCCGAACAACTGCAATCCCTGTCACTCGTTCGCCACTCCCGGAATAAAATATTTGGGTTGGGTTTCTGTGGCGGGCTTGCTCTGGGGGGAAGACGGCGAATATCAGAAAGCGGGGTTTTAAACGGCAGGACGGGTTTGAGAGTGGATAGGGGGAAACAGCACGTAAGCTACCCATGTCGAAATGTGTTAAAGAGGGTGATTCCTCCTCGGCCATGGGGCGTGCTGGCAGTAGCTAATGCTGGGGGCTGTATCATACTAGTGGTAGCTCTTACACTCCCGTGAGGCCACGCTTACCGGCCAAAAATGGTAGGATAGTATTGGGCCTAATTTTTCCTGCCCGCTCGAGTGGTATTTTAAGAGCTCCTTTGTCCTCATTCCAAGCAGCTAGATGCATTAGTAACAATCTTGTTGGTACCGCAACCCCCCACCTATGTCAAACTAGCCACGATCTCAGCGGTTCTGATGAAAGGCACACAATGTAGGCCACAGGGAAGGGAAGGCCTATCCAAATTAACAGCGCGCATATACACCTTACGTTTTCTGCCGGGAGGTTTTGGGAGGATAGCTGGCTATTGTAGTCGTCCAGCTGCTTCAACCCGAGCAATCTCGCCCAATCTGAGAGGTCCCATTTTTGTGCGGATTCCCCAGCACAGAGAAGAATGTTCGGGGAAGGGTGGCCTTGGAGGTCGCCGGAGGGACATGTCGGAAGGGCCTGATGTGCTGAGGATTCAGATCACTCAAGTAGGCTTTGCCATTGTCGAGTGAGTCGCACCGAGGAGCTCGGGGATGAGCCCGGAGGTGCTCTTGAAGGGTAGAGCGGATCGATCGGGCAGTGAATCCTCCTGGCCGACCGGAACAGGTTCTTGGAGACCGCTAACGGTGTCCTTATTGAAGGAATATTGAGATATTGAGATTCGACGACCCTATTTCGACCGCAAGAGCACGGCATGGTTCGCCAGGCTTCAGAGGTCGCTACCTGTGGGAGATTCACACAGAGCCGCCAATGCCAAGCCTCGATTTTCCCTCACCCCCCTGTCCCATTAGCCGGCCTAGCGTTCCACGAGACGCATCCCCCAACCCTAAACCATGCGTATTGGTCGTTGCGCTAAGCTTTTGTCGCCCAAGACAGATTGGGGTTCCCTGCAGGGTCGCGTCGATCTTTAGCAGTTCTAGTAGTACTCAGACCACCGACTCATCCGAGTGATATATTATGTCCCTCAGCCCCTTTCTAAAAAAACTCCTCCCCGTAGGGGCTGAAAAATCCGAGTAAAAAGAACACATTTTTGCCGTTAACGTAGTGGGAGCTCTCTCCAGACCTCCATCTCAACGAAAAAAAAAACCTAGTCCATGACCTACGCATTAGTTTTCAAGTCCCAACCCCAGATACAACCTCCACCAAACGCTTTCATATCCCACATGTGTTCCAAATCCCAGGGCAGCAAACACCCCATTCCCCCATTGTCTTAATCCGATCCGGTGAACAAGAAAAAATTACGGGTTTTTTATTGCTATTGTGCACAATACAGAGTCTTGAATGCCACCGAGCCACTCAAACCGCCTCTCCCGCTTCCATTAAACCTCCATACCATTGCATCCACCCTTCCACCCCTCACCAATTAATTTATTCCCCTCCCATCCTCCAGCGCGATCGGATCCCTGTTTCTTTCATTCCATTGGTAGAATGACTGTATATAGGGCAGGCCACCACTCCCCCAGGCAGTCCTCCCACACTAAGCACGTATGATATCATACTTCTATCCGGGGAGCACGGTGAAGAAGTATCCTGGTTTCCGGGATGGCGCAAGTAAGCGAAATGCCCGCTTTCAAAGGATTTCCTGTGGGATTGCTAGAATGAGGGGGGGGGGTCTGATAGTTTCCAACTGCCACGGGCGGGGGTATACTTGGCGGCAGTCTTAACAGAGCACAAGGCATAAGCCTTATAGATACTTGGCTGACCACGCGGGTGTCTAGGAAAAGGCCCGGGGGGGTCATTTGTGGGTTCTAGCCTTTGCCAGCTTCATCCGTGGCATTGCCGTCACCGGCTTCGGAATGGCTTCGGTTTCTCCTCTGCCTCCGATATTATCTGGGCAAACTTGGTATGGACTTTTTGGAAGGAGAGTCGAGAGGGGTCTACCGCATCCTCTAGAGTATGATATTCGCGGTTATAGCGGGCGCAACGGCCGGTCGCAACCTCGATAACCTGTTGTCTATCAGTTGGGATATGAATAGTAGTTCATCATAGCTCTGCCCCTCATCGCCGCCGGTCCTGTAAGAAGACCCATATTCGGAAGTGTCATTATCGCGGCTGCCGTACGACCGGCCAGAGGATTGGTAGGAAGACTCTTCGTTATCACCGCCACGACCTGAGCGCCCATAAGTGGAGGTGGTGGTACCCTCGCCGCGCCCTGATCTTCCGTAGGAAGATGTACTATTATCGTTATCGTATGAGCCTGTGTTGCCTCGATAAGAGACACTATTATCTTTGTCATGGCCAGACCTTCTATAGGATGAAGTTTCCTCGCCGCGGCCGGGTCTTCCGTACGAAAAGGTACCCTGGTCACGGCCGGATGTTCTGTAAGAACTGCCTGCCTCAGTGCGACTGGCTCTCCCGTAGGAGGAAGAGGTCACCCTCTCATCACAGCCGGCGCTCCCGTAGGAACGTGTTTGTTCCTGACTACCATAGGAAGAAGTATTTTCCCCCGAGCCGCGAGGATAAGATGGTGGTTCGTTATCGTATTTGCTACGCCCAGCGCCACTATCCCAACCATATGGAGACGCCCTAACGCGCCATAAGAACCAGGCGTACTTCCGTCATTATTACCGCGTCAAGAGGAGGAGCCATAAGAGTCTTGCGTATTGGATCCATAGTTTCCGCTGACGGTGCCATAACTATCATTGTTATGCCTTGAGGAGCCATAGGAGCTGGGCCCCTCGTTTGATGGCAAGAGGAGTGACTGGTTCCACTACCGCCATAAAGGTGAGGCCTCCTGCCGATTGCTTCCCGAACCATACGAGGATTGTTGGAGGTTATCTGAATGACGTCCGTTGCTCTGATTGTACGAAGAAGACTCGTTGTTGTTACAACTGGAGCCATAAACTCCGCTAGTGTTGCCATATGAGGAGGGTTCTTCGCGATTGCGGCTAGGGGCGACGCGGGACGATTCCTTATAGCAACCACCATAGGAGGAGCCTGAGCTTTCATCCCCGCCAGAACAGAGCTGTTGATTTCCACTAGAATGAGAAGCCACACTACCTCCTTCCGGCATACCCTTATAGCTGTGGCCACATCTACGCCCAGGATTGGAGTCCTCGCCTTCGTGATTCTTCCCGTTTCTGACACCTTCTCTGCTGAGAGCTTCCTCCAGATGACGTTTTTGACTCCCGTCCTTCTCTTCCCACCATTGCTTCACGGCCTCAAACATAGCACGCGGGCCCGCCTTGTTCTCGTCTCTCAGGGCTGGGTGATGGTAAACTTGAAGTATCTCAATAATCGGGCGGGGTCCCTGCTCCTATCTTCCCAGGCGCTAACAATCAAAGGAACGGCAAATGAAACCGCAGCAGAAGCAACTCCTCCTGCAACCAGATTGAGAATATTTGTGAAATAATCCTTTGAAAGAATGGAGTGAGTTGGATCTGAGCAGTTTGCGTCCTCAAACACATTAAACTGGGCCCGCTGGGAAGGCGCCAGAACACAGCCAGATCCGGCAGCCAGCTCAGCCTTGGTTCTTTCAAGAATACGCTTGACGTAGGGCGCTAGGATGCTGAAGATATAAATTTGCATACCGCCGGTAAGATTTTCCATCAATGCGCTAGCTTTAGGAATCTTATCGATCCTAGCTTGAAAAGCCTTTATGACCTTATTATGGAACTCCAAATAAATGGAGAAGATATCCATTACAGTTTGTTCCGTTTGGCGTTTCATCTCTTCCGCGTTATATCCAGCGATATCCGTCTTGGGTTGAATTGAGGCTTGTTCCATTTTTTTAGCATTAGCATCGTTTTATAGTCAATCAGCCTCCGAACTAAAATCTCCGCCAATACTGAGAAGAGCCCATGGGATATTGTCAAGTATACCCTTCAGGGTAGAAGTGGCCTCGTTGAATTTGTTGGGATCAGACGCATTACTGAGTTTACTGTCAAGATCCTGGACCTCGGATAGCACTATCTTGTCTGATACCTCGCCTAAAACACTATTAAGGAAATCCGTCATTCCCACTAAAAAAAAAAAGAATTAGGAATTAGCTTGCGCTTTGGAGAGGTTGGGGAATCAGACAAAGAAATGGATCGTACATGTTCCGGTGATTACCGGGAAAACTCTCCTTCCATTAATCTCAATCTCAGTTCCTTCTCCAACATGGGGATAAACCTGAGGCCCAAATTCTCTGAAAGCCAACTCGCAGTAATTAGAATGAGCCGCATAGTCTATAAATTTGTCGGGTTAGCATCGATTGAGGTGAGGTTCAGAACACATGACACACCTTCCAAGCAGTGTAGTCCCGTTCCGAGAAGCCTCAAAGCTTCATACAGATCCGCCTCTCTGCCATCCCTGCCATACGCTCAACCCTTCTCAATAGCTTCTTGAAACTTTCTCTGAACAAGTCCGGCATAAGTATCCATACCACGGTCCTCGGATGCGATGTAGGCTTTGAGTCCGGTACGCTCATCAATAACCAACTCTTTACCTTCATCAACGGGGCCGTAGAGACGGGAATCGTATTTACGAGCATCCTCGTTATCGGCGTAGTCCTATAATAGAAAATAGAGAGTTAGGTATGGCACAAGATGCTTTATTGGTAATTTGGGGGGAGGGGTACCTCTGTTCTACCTGTAGGCAGCAAAGGAGCGGGACGTCACCCTGGCCCCGCGAATGGTGACAAAAAGCTGGGAAGATTCATCCCGCACTACGCCTAACCGAAGTCAGCGTATGTCTGGTCTGGTGCTAGTGCTGCGTTAGGAATTGTGAGCTCCGCTTCCCTTCTTCCTCCTTTCCTCCTTCCTCCCCTCCTAGCTCACTCAGAATTGCTTATCCAAAGTAGCCTCGCACCCTTTTTGCTTCTAATTGTGTCGCGGCGTCACTCTTATCATTACTCATAACCTAATCATCAAAACCTGGACAAAATGAGAGCATTGTTCCGACCTTCCGGTAAAAAAATTACCCTGATAACTAAAATTGGGTGTAAACTAACCAGACTAGGGGTGCGTTTTCCAGCAACCTTTAAGCTGCAAGCTCTTATTTCCCGGGCCGCATTTTTCTCCAAAGCGCATTCTCAATACCAACAAGCCAACACCACGCCCCAACAAGGAGATCATACTTGCCGGCCACCTGGTATTGGTCGACTCGAGGCTTTTGTTGGGTGTGAATTCCAAACACACTCAGATCCACAACGCGAGAAAATGTACGCAGTTCAGGCAGTTGCGGCAGCTGCTAAAACCATTTACAAAAAGCGTTTGGGTCGTTCGTTAAGTCAGAAATTTATCTATGTCAACACCAGGGAGGGTGCAGTGTTAGCGGGAATGCAAGTCTCAATAAAGGAGGCTATTGATAAGGTCAAAGCGGCAGATTTGAGATTGGCTAAGCTAGAGACAGAGGCCAAAGCTGCCAAATTGAGATCGTCTGAGCTGGAGATAGAGGCTAAAGCTGCAAAATCGAGATCGTCTGAGCTGGAGATGGAGGCTAAAGCGGCAAAATCGAGAGCGTCTGAGCTAGAGATAAGGCAGAAGAAGACAGAAGAATGGATTGCTACTATGCAGCCGCTAGAGCAAACGGCAATTAATATACGGAAACGGTTCTTTGCTTATCACCAAAGGCCAATTAGTCGCAAATTAAGCTTTACCGACCCTGCCATAAAAAAAGGAAACCAGGCTGCCCATGAAGGCAACATACGAACTGACCGCACTTTAATTAGTCGGGGAGACATTACCGACCTCGTAACATTCTACCAGTTATACGGCATTGAGTATGAGGACGCAGAGCCTTACCTAAGTATGTTGATCACCCTTTCTCTAAGTTTCTTAGCTTAAAAAGTGTACCAGAATCCGAAGATATCGTACGCGAAATAAATGACCGAGCTACCGCCATTGCAGATCGTGGACGGCGCGGTAAGAAATGGAATAAGACTCGCGAAACGAAGTTTTTAAACTCTCTCTCTGCTTTCAATCACACTGAGCAAGTATCCGCAAACAGTGTTGGTGGTGACCAGGGCTGATATATTGACCGGTCCTGAGCATGACTATGGTCAATGACCAGTGGTCAGCTATGGGAGGTGATGAGGGGTGATGAATGGTCAGGATTTCCTTGGCAAGTCCACAATTAGAGAATTGGTTTTTGTGCATGATTCAGTAATACTAATTTTTATAGATGTTACCAGGCCGGTAGCGGACAGAGGTTATTTCAGAATTGTATGCTGGTCCGGCTTTCCTGATGAGATTGTATACTACGGCAATATTCATCTCCTAAGTTTCCTGTTCAAAAGCACCGTGATTCGCCACTCCACTCTGACTTTTTTATCTTTCCTCCTTTTCACTCTCCTAGTACCTAGTCCCAAGTTATGATCCAGTTTTCATTCTTGGATTTCTTGCTTGTTTATGATTATTGTTTGTTTTTAGAATTCTACCTTCTCCTCTATCAAAACTTTTAAACTGTAGCCTACCATTCCTGACCCCTGCTCTGATCGGTCCTGACCACTGGTCATGGCATAAGGGGGTGACCAGTGACTACCAGCTTTTCCAGGTGACCAGTGGTCATCGCCAACACTGGTCTCGGAGGATCGTCGGGAAATGGTATAGCCGGGCACCCACTTAGCGCGGGGTCATAGCTCCACCACAACAGGTCCGTGGAACCCTCACAACATATAGCACCCCCGAATCCCCTGAAGGTGAGATCCTCATGCTCGCTACCGCTCACCACATCTCGCGGCTTTGTTGTCTAGGAAAAGGCTTGCCGGGGTCAATTGTGGGTTCTAGCCTTTTTCAGCTTCACCCGCCGCATTGCCGTCATCGGCTTCGGAATGGCTTCGGTTTCCCATCTGCTTCGGATATTATCTGGGCAAACTTGGTATGGACTTGTTGGAAGGGGAGTGGAGAAGGGCCTACCGCATCCTCTAGGGTATGATATTCGCGGTTATAGCGGGCACAGCGGGCGGTCGCAACCTCGATAACATGTTGTCTATCAGTTGGGATATGAGTGGTGGTTAGTGTTGGAGGCGAATGGCTCACTGGCTATGTCGCAGAGTGCATCTGTCTATGGTACTGGAGACTACAAGAAAGATTCCCTTTATTACGTTAAAAAGTCATTACGTTAAAGAGTGGCGAGAGCGGCAGGTGAGATCCAGTAAGCAGAGGCAAAAGCACGAATGTAGAAGGGTATCGTAATCTACGACGGCACCGTGTACCACTAGCACATCCGGTGAGCACAGCGCCAACCCCACTCTGAAAATACTACACTTCAAATTCCAATAAGTTTCAAAGTTGAATTTCTGAATACACACCAGGAATTAACCTAATACACCGTCACGGTCACATGCGCTCACTGCTCAAAGAGAAGAACGCCAAACGTTCGTAGCTGCATCCGCCGGATTCTCCCTCATTCCCTCTTCTGTTTCCACCCGTGCAATCATAGCTCTGCCCCTCATCCCCCCGGTCCTGTGAGAAGACCCATATTCGGAAGTGTCATTATCGCGGCTGCCATACGACCGGCCAGAGGATTCGTAGGAAGACTCGTTATCATCGCCACGACCTGAGCGCCTGTAAGTGGAGGTGGTGAAACCCTCGCCGCGCCCTGATCCTCCGTAGGAAGATGTACCATTATCGTTATCGCATAAGCCTGTGTTGCCTCCATAAGAACCACTATTATCTTTGTCATGACTAGACCTTCGGTAGGATGAAGTTCCCTCGACGCGGCCGGGTCTTCCGTACGAAAAGGGACCCTGGTCATGGCCGGATGTTCTGTAAGAACTGCCTCCCGCAGTGAGACCGGCTCTCCCCTATGAGGAGGAAGAGGTCACCCCCTCATCACAGCCGGCGCTCCCGTAGGAAAGTGTTTGTTCCTCACTACCATAGGAAGGAGTATTTTCCCCCGAGCCGCAAGGAGAAGATGATGGTTCGTTATCGTATTTGCTACGCCCAGCGCCACTATCCCCACCATATGAAGACGCCCCAACGTCGCCCATAAGAACCAGGCGTACTTCCGTCATTATTACCATGTTTAGAGGAGGAGCCGTAAGAGTCTTGCGTATTGGATCCATAGTTTCCGTTGATGGTACCTCAACTATCATTGTTACGCCTAGAGGAGGGTTAGGAGCCGCGCCCCTCAATTTGATGGCGAGAGGAGTGACTGGTTCCACTACCGCTATAAGATGAGGTCTCCTGCCGATTGCTTCCAGAACCATAGGATGATTATTGGCGGTTATCTGAATCACGTCTGCTGCTCCGATTGTACGAAGAAGACTCGTTGTTGTTACGACCAGAGCCATAACCTCCGCTAGTGTTGCCATATGAAGAGGCTTCTTCGCGATTGGGGCTAGCGGGGACGTGGGACGATTCCTTATAGCTACTACCATATGAGGAGCTTGAGCTTTCATCCCCGCCAGAACGGAGCTGTTGATTTCCACTAGAATGAGAACCCACACTACCTCCTCCCGGCTTACCCTTATGGTTGTGGCCACATCCGCCAGGCCCAGGATTGGATTCTTCGCCTTCGTGATTCTTCGCATTTCTGACACTTTCTCCGCTGAGAGCTTCCTCCAGACGACGTTTTTGACTCCCGTCCTTCTCTTCCCATCATTGCTTTACGGCCTCAAACATAGCACGCTGGCCCGCCTTGTTCTTGTCTCTCAGGGCTCGGTGGTGGAAAACTAGAAGTATCTCGTCGATAATCTTGCGGGGGTCCCTGTTGCTATCGTGCCAGGCCCTAACAATCGGGGGAACGGCAAAAGAAACGGCAGCAGAAGCAACTCTTCCTGCCACCGGATTCAGAATATTTTTGAAATGATCCTTTGAAAGAACGGAGTGAGTTGGATCTCAGCAGTTTTCGTCCTCAAACACTTTAAACTGGGCCCGTTCGGAAGCCGCCAGAACACAGCCAGAGCTGGCAGCCAGCTCAGCCTTGGTTCTTTTAAGAATAAGCTTGACATAGGGCGCTAGGATGCTGAAGACATAAATTTGCATAGCGCCGTTAAGATTTTCCATCAATGAGCTAGCTCCGGGAATCTTATCGATCCCAGCTTGGAAGGGCCTTCATGACCTTATCATGGAACTCCACAATGGGTAAGATATCCTTTACAGTGTGTTCCGTTTGGCGTTTCATCTCTTCCACGTTATATCCACCGATATCCGTCTTAGGTTGAATTGAGGGTTGTTCCATTTTTTTAGCATTAGCGTCTTCTTATGGTCGATCAGCCTCTGAACTAAAGTCTCCGCCAATACCGAGAACCCATGGGATATTGTAAAGTATACCCTTCAGGATAGAAGTGGCTTCGTTGCATTTGTTTGGATCGGACGCATTCCTGAGTTTACTGTCAAGATCCTGGACCTCGGATTGCACTATCTTGTCTGATACCTCGCCTAAAACACTATTAAGGAAATCCGTCATTCCCACTAAAAAAAAAAAGAATTAGGAATTAGCTTGCGCTTTGGAGAGGTTGGGGAATCAGACAAAGAAATGGATCGTACATGTTCCGGTGATTACCGGGAAAACTCTCCTTCCATTAATCTCAATCTCAGTTCCTTCTCCAACATGGGGATAAACCTGAGGCCCAAATTCTCTGAAAGCCAACTCGCAGTAATTAGAATGAGCCGCATAGTCTATAAATTTGTCGGGTTAGCATCGATTGAGGTGAGGTTCAGAACACATGACACACCTTCCAAGCAGTGTAGTCCCGTTCCGAGAAGCCTCAAAGCTTCATACAGATCCGCCTCTCTGCCATCCCTGCCATACGCTCAACCCTTCTCAATAGCTTCTTGAAACTTTCTCTGAACAAGTCCGGCATAAGTATCCATACCACGGTCCTCGGATGCGATGTAGGCTTTGAGTCCGGTACGCTCATCAATAACCAACTCTTTGCCCTTCTCAAGGGGGCCGCGGCCGCGGAGACGGGAATCGTATTTGCGAGCATCCTCGTTATCGGCATAGTCCTATAATAGAAAATAGAGAGTTAGGGATGGCACAACAAATAAGTCACAAAGGTTCCGGATGAACCTTTGGGTTGTCAATATGCTCCTCCGGGTGATAACACCGGAGAAGCTCCTCAGTAACCTCAAACTCTCCAGTTGCAAAGCCAAAGGTTATAAACGACAGGACTCACAGCTGTCAGGTACCTCAGCCTATTAGCATGATTGTCCACAAAAGCTTAACCTAACTGCGGGCTTACCAAAACACAGATAGCATCCTTCGGTAGCTGCTTCAAACCACCGACATTGATGGCCTGTGAACAATCTCTCAGCCAATTTCCCTACACCCCCAGTTAGCACAAGGAACTAAACTTTGGCAATTAAAAAACACTCACAAAGTAAACCCTTTTGACATTCAACCTGTCAAACTTCTTATTCCCAGCTTGACTCATGAACAGCTCCAAGAGCGCTTCCTGGATACCTCCATGACGCCAATTTTTCCCGGCAACTTAAGAAACACTGACAATATTCCCGGCCCCGTAAGCCATGGCCGGTGTAGCGAATAACAACACCGCCCCCGTGAGTAGCAGCACACAAAGCGGAATGGAAGGCCCCCTTCGCAGTCAATCGGCACAAAGTGAAGCTGTGATATGAGAAAGAAAAAGAGGTGAAAAAAGGAGAAGGATAAAGCGAGAAAAAGTGGGAACTAAGTAGGCCCCGGAGACCCCAACGCCCCTTCCCGATTTTCTTTCTACTATCCGGCCCGCCCCTCCCCTTCTCAACCTCAGCACCTAAGGCAAGTCCTGCCGTCATATCCCATATGATACCCCGCCATTTTTTAAGAGGTGAAACCGCGCATCCACAATTCCAATCTTGCCCGTCACCAAGCTGAATTAGCCCCATGACGTTAGTTCCACACTAGTTATCGACCGATCGCTTGAGACTTGCTTGGCGAAAGCTATCCTTCCGAGATCCCCCCTTACTCCTACTCAATTTGCCTTGCCTTGCTCTCACGGATATCCTCCAAGTTATCGTGGTAGTCTAAGTAGCGGGCCTTTGCATACAGCAGCACGGCAAGTCCTATCTTTAAGGTGCGATGAGGGCAGGGATGAGGGGCAAGTTTTTTGGGGGGGATTCAGAATTGACGTGAGGCATTCGTTTCCGCATAGGAAATCCTGATTATGATTCGGGGGCTCCAACGCGTAGACCAAGCCAAGCAACAAGCGCTAGACTGTAGTATCATTCTTGAGCAGCTCAGTCCAAAGGGCACGGGAGAAAAGTGTTGGCGACAAGGTAAAAACTCGCTAGATCCACCACCCGCTGTCATGCCTCTCGCCTTCGCCATCCGAGACAAAGCGCCCCGAGGAGGAATACTCGAGTACTAGCGCACTTCAGAGGTTTACGGAAATGTGGACTTTGGCTTGGCGCTAACTTAGCTGTTGCCTCCTCCAAAGTCCCATGCCAAGTCTCCACATTTCCGGAAACTTCTGCAACGCGCAAGTATATGGCAGGATGCAGTGTTCCCAACGGGCCAGGCCGGGCCGCTCCCGAAATGGCCTAGGCCGATATAGGCCGAATTCGAGCGGCCTACGAAAGCCTATCAGGCCTGATAGGCGCCTATAGGCCCCGTGATTAGCATTGGAAACAGATCGCTTTAAGGGTTTCTCGCTTCCCCCACCTCTTTCAACTTCCTCCTATTTTTATTTTTTTCCTTTTTCCCTTCGGATATTGCTGTTGGAATATGTGGCTTCTCAGGATCGGTTTACTTGAGGTTGACCATGTCGGATGCCTCTTGAGTGTGGCCCAGGTGGGAAACCCTGTTGAGACTAGCTCAGGTGTTTCCTGCCCAGGCAGGAAACCCCTTTGGGACTAGCTCAGGATGGAAGTGTCGTTAGTACGTCACATTAGGAGAAGGGTCTATATCGTATAGGACACAGTGTCCAGTGTGACTCATAAGTCCATGTTGTATATAAGCAGCTCTTTCTTGCGTGAGGTGAAAGGAGGAGAAGAGTATGAATCGCCCCTTTTCGCTGAGAATCAATCGTTTTATACAACAATTGCTTCACAGACAATCACCATGAGCGATACGCAACTCAGCAAAGTCATAACGACTCACTAAATCCCCAATCTAATAAAGCGAAATCATTCTTGTGTTTTTAATGTTATTTTGTAATTGGAAAACATTTACGGTTAATCCTCACTGTATGGATACCCCTTATTATGTACAGTAGTCACCACATTACCGATGCACAGTTGACACACCGCAGTAGCGGTTCTCCTTTCTACAATGAATTAAATTAATTAATGTCACTAGGTGATCGGGAAATATTTACTGTGAATTTTTGCTGTGGACCTGCGTGACTGTTCGCCGAGAGCGAGCTAGCCTTGGCCATATAGGCCGGCCTATCAGGCAGCAGATACCAAGCCTATACGGCCTATAGGCGGGCCCGGCCAGGCCAGGCTTTACTCCGGCCTGGCCTACCTGGCCCGTTGGGAACACTGGCAGGATGAAAGGAGGCGGAAGGAAAGGACGGATTTTTCGGATGTGTGCGGGATATCAGTGGCGGTGTTTACGTTCAAGAAGTCGATTATGAGAATGGCGAACGAGTGACAGGGATTGCAGTTGTTCGGGAAGACCCTATCTATTGTAGCCCTAGAGAGAACCAAGGTTATCGGGATTCCATAGAGAGCACATCCATAAATAGGGATGAGCAGCAGTCTTTGGATCGTATTTGCGTATGGTATTCGGAAATGGGTCCAGTGGGGAAGCCTAAAGACTAATATTTTATAGCTTCTGACGAACCGAAATGAGGGGGAGCTTCCTCTCCCTGTCAAGTATTGGGTTTCCTCACTATATCTTGTGGCCATAAAGTTTGATTTTAGTTACCATCAGCTCATCCCATGGGCCCCCATCTATGCCGTGGACTCGACTGTGCCCGCTTCCAAGGGGCTTATCTCCGAAATGCTTCAGTTTCTGTGGAAATAGGGCCTGG
>Ga0307509_10000479_pt1 | contig 67694 bp, 58 predicted proteins | sample 10_EM_MG_FD_202245 | JGI IMG/M metagenome (GOLD analysis project Ga0307509, IMG submission 202245) | Populus trichocarpa ectomycorrhiza microbial communities from riparian zone in the Pacific Northwest, United States - 10_EM | ecosystem: Host-associated > Plants > Roots > Unclassified | place...
GGAAGACTACCCTACTACCCGTAGGCAAGAATAGACTCCTAGATGCCCGAGAGACCATATATGGGCGACCTCCATTTTGGCGGTTACCCATACTCCCCTTATATATCCTGCGAACGACATTCAGTCAGACGGACGGCAACGACTTATACGGTGTTACGGCAGCTGCTCCAATGACCTCTTTTTACTAGCAAACGAGCAACTATACTGCCGTCTGCCTATGACGCGCCGTCCCAACGCTGGGGCCAGAGGGGGGTGTTAGCTAAACCCGCCCAAGTTCAATAGTATGTTCGGGCCACCCTGATACAGGCGTGGGGCTTCCCGCGCAGATGTGTGTGCGCCCAAGAACATCTAAGAGCCCGTAGAATGTGAGGCAATCGACCTCTAAGTTCTAGGATGACTTTGCCGGTGAAGGTAGGGTAACATGGGTTCCTCAGTAGGGTAACTGGGACCCATGGGCATAATGACCAAGTTCCCAAGGTAGGGTAACTCTGCCCTCTTATGCCTTTAACCCCTCAGGAAGTCCTCCAGTCGACCACAGAAGTCGTCTCGGAGGTCCGTGTAACATTCCCATAAATCGCTTGACTTTATGCGAATGTTTTCCCGAAAGGTTACCCTGCCTAGTAGAGTACCTTAAGGCTACTCAACTATTCCCTAGGCCTTATCCTAGGATTACCAGCCATGTGTATAATATATACTAGACCATACCACCTCTGGATACCACTTGGTATACCATTTGGGCAAAGGTGATAGTGATTGTAGCTACCTATCGTGGGGTCGTTACACTTTCATTCCTCTTTCTCTTCCTCCAAAGCCTCTATCATCGCTCCTTCCTAGACGAATTCGTAGTCCTAAAGAGTCCTTCAAATAGCGCAAAACCCTCTTAACAGCTGCCCAATGTAACATAGATGGGTCAGCGGCGAAACGTCCTACTAATCCGGTTGCATATGCGATGTCCGGACGTGCTGTAATAGCGGCATAAGTGAGGCTTCCTACACACTCCGGGTATAGCACCTTGTCGGCCGCTTCTTCCTCCACCCTTTTAGCATGGAGTTTCGCTTTGACATCCATGGGTGTAGCACACCCTTTGCATTCGTTCATCCGAAACCTTTTCAAAACTTTATCGAGGTATACTCTTTGACTGAGGTAGATGATGCGCCTCCCCCGGTCCCGTTCCACCAACATGCTGAGAAAAAACTTGACATTCCCAAGATCTTTGATAGTAAAACGCCGTTGAATGGCGGAACGCATGCTCTGAACCTCCTCTGCACTCCCGATAAGCAAAATATCATCGACCCAGGCGATTATTGTAGCTCCCGTCGGGGTGGTATATATTCCAGCTTCAAATTTTGAGGCACGCATACTCATCTCCTTCGTGAAATACAATTCCAACATATTGTACCAATTGCGTCCTGCCTGCTTTAGCCCATAGAGGCTTCGGTTTAAGTGTACTGTGACGGAGACTCCCAACTCGATCCTATTACTGTTTAGGATTATGTTCCCATTGTTGGCAAGACCAAACTCCTTGGGTAGATGTAGATAGAGTTCCTCCTCAACTTTGCTTTCTAGGAAGGCGGTGACAATGTCGAGTTGGACGATTTCTTTATTCTCTATTGCCGCTCTCGATAGAACAGTCCGAATGGCGGCAAAGGAGATGGTGGGGCTGTAGGTTTCGGAGTGGTCGATTCCTTCTCTCTGTCGGAATCCGTATGCGACCAGACGTGCTTTATATCTCGCCACCTTTCCGTCCTCTCCTATTTTCTCCTGAAGTGTCATTCTCGAAGATATCGCCCGCGCATCCTTTGGTATCTTTCCTTCCTCCACCACGGACCACGTCTTGTATCCTTCCAATGACATCAACTCGCTGTTGATGGCCTCAATCCTCTTGGTCCGATTAGGTCCATCGAGTGCGTCCGTGATAGTTCTTGGTCCATCGGCGACCAATAAAGCTAAATCAATACTTGTCGCCTGATTGCTTCTTCCTTCTCCTCCAATCTCTCTCCTAATCGGTCTCAGCCCACTGGCAGACCCTCTCCAGTAGCTTCCAAAAGTATTCGCCATCTGACCAGGAGTGCGACTCTTCGGAGTCTTCTTCACCACTCGCTCTGGTTCTCTTCTAACTTCTTCGAAGTTTATGCGTTGGCTCTCTCCGCTATGCTCAGGTTCTGCTTCCTCCTCCTCGTCAGTAGCATGATCAAAATCATCACTACTGAGACTCTCAACATCATCCACGCCTGGATCGAAGTCTGTCTCTTCTCCAGGACTCTGAGAAACGCTGACGATAGAATCATTAGTCGAAGCAGGGCAAAAGATCTGCTGCTCGAGAGGTTTGTAGAACGGAGAGTCTTCATGGAAGACAACGTCTTGTGCTGTAATCAATTTCTTCAGCTTTGGATCGTAGAGGCGGTATTGCTTGATCGATAGTGTATATCCAATAAAGATCAAACGCTCTGCACGAGGGCTTCATTTCTTGTCAGCTCGTTTTGCTGGGTAGATGTGGGCGTACGCTGTGCATCCCCAGACTCGTAAATGTTGAATGTTGGGTTTCTTGCCAAACCATAATTCGTAGGGCGTCGCATCTATTCTACGCGTCCCTTTTGTAATAGACAGGTTCTTCAAATAAACCGCTGTCTGTACCGCTTCAGCCCAATAGACCTTCAGAGCACTAGCTTGTTGTAGAAGTGCATTCGCTCTACCGACAAGGACTCGATTGCTGTTCTCTGAGACGCCATCCTCCTGTGGCGTATAGGGAACCGTGGACTGAAATTCGATTCCGCATCTCCTCAGCTCTCTCTATAATTGCCTCGCCTGTATACTCTCCTCCAGCGTCTGTACACACAGCCTTGATGACGTAGTCCTTCCCACTCCCCTGATGTTGCCGTTCCACATGAGTCTTGTATGCCTTGAAAGACTCAGCTGCATCACTCTTCTTCTTGAGAAAATAGACCGCGGTAAACTTCATAAAATCATCTATAAGTAGCATGAAGTACCGACAACCTCCGAATGACTTCTGTTGCATAGGACCACACAGGTCCGAGTGGATCAGCTCAAGTGGAGCAGACGTACGCTGTGCTGCTGGCTTGAACGGCGTTCGGATCATCTTTCCTTTGAAACAAGCATCGCATCGACCGGTTATTGAGTTTGCTTGTAGAGTGGGCAACCCAGAGACAAGCTCGTTACTGCTCATCTTGAGTAGAGCTTTGTGGTGGAGGTGGCCTAAACGATAGTGCCATAACGTTGTCAATATCGGATCCTTCAATGAAATAAGAAGCCCTTCATCCGTGATACTCGCATCTGTGAGAATCGTCTAGAGTCGGTCGACCTTCTTTGCAATGGCCATTAGAATACCATCGCGGAAGACCTCTGCAATGTTTCTCTTGAACAATATATTGATCCCCTTCACTGTAAGCTGGCTGACGGAGATTTAATTTGTCGAACCGGCACTGGGAATATGTAAGACTTCTTGAAGGAGTATGGTCTGCGATCCCTGGCTAGGTGACCATATCCTAATGCGAACTGTACCGATTCCCGCGGCAGAGACCCACTCCCCTGTGGCGGTACGCATTTGTCGTTCATCAGATGTCAGGCGCTTGTAGGTTCCCTCCAGGAATATACCAGCATGCTTTGTCATATGATTGGTGCAACCGGAGTCTATCACCTAATCTATCTCTGGAACGACGTGCTTCCCCATCATACCCTTTTCCACTCGCTTCTCCTCATGCACGCTCTCTGCATTGGCGTCTGTCGCCAGCCAGAGCTGCTCCTCCATGACACCAGCTCTTCCAGTCTGGTTCACGCTGCGTTTGACGGAGATTCCCAACCCCGTGTCTTCGTTTGCCTTCGCTCGACACTCGCGAATCTTATGCCCGGGTTTTCCGCAGTGGTGGCAAGACCCGGCGAACTTTCCTTTTATAGGTTTGCTTCTAGCACCGGGGGCGACACCTTTTCTCGAATAGTTGGACGGCTTCAGGAATCGACCAGTCTTCATAGACTTTGAATAGAGTGCTTGGCCAGGCTCGATATCCCGCTCGGGTCGTAGTTCAATTCGTAGGCAGTAAGCTTTGCCTTGAGTTCTGTGTAGCCTATGATTGTCCTTTGTGAAGACAGAACACTCTTCGTGACCAGGATCCATGTCTTCCATTCAGGCGTCTTGGGAAGGCCCTCGAATAGATGGAAAATCATCTGGGCATATGTAGGTGTATTTCCGCTAATAACAAGCTTATCCCGTAGCTCGCGGATCTTATTAATGTACTCGAGTACAGTACCGTACTCCTCGAGGTTACATTCGTACTGCTCTTTCTGTAAGTGATTTCCGTCGTAGCCAACTACAGTCTCGTAGTTGCTCTGGACGTCTTTCCAAATCTTCCCTGGTGTTATCCATACTTCGTTGTAGTAGGAAACACCGATGGCGTCTGTCATACCTAGGCGAAGAGTTCCAACAGCCTTCTGAATCCTCCTCCTCTGCACTTGGTATCGGTCCAAGGCAGTCTGGTACTCTCTAGGCAGAACGAGAATGGTGGAGTCAGGCCGCCGCACAATATCTTCATCACCGATCGTCAAATCCCACAGTCCCTCCCGTTGGAGGACATCTGTCATTCGCATGGACCACATGCGATAATTTGTTCCATCAAGGTTTGGAAAGCCTGATCCCATCAGAGATACTGAACCTTCTTGTTCGGTCATCTTATATTCCGCGAAAAACAGCGTCCATTGACTAGGTACGTGTGATAGACTCGCCGGCAATACACCGCTTCGTTGGGTAGATGGATTGATGGATGGATTTGTTTGATCGTCTTCCGTGAAAATATTTCTCCTCCACAGGCAGAAAGAATTTTCCTAGCTTTTTCCGGACTTGTTAGGCTGGGCTCATAACCTGATAGCGACACTCTGATGGCAGCTCGCTCACAACCCAATGATAACTGGGGTAGCGTAGGTAACGGCGTGAAGCACGGAGAAAAGCACGTAGGTGGTGGTTCCTGTATGTGATGATAACGATGTGGATGTTCGATGTACGATCAGGAAGCTCTCTACTGGTAGCTCAGACTAAATACAGAAGAGAGCGCACAAACACACAAAACAGGAAAAACCCACACAAGGGGAAAAACCCTCTAGTGGCAGTCACGACCCTAAACGAGTCGAACCCCAAACTAACTATCATACCCTAACAACTATGGGATTCCAGCTATCACAACTAAAGTAGAAGTGTGTGAGTGATATCTCATGATAGCGAGTTCGTGATCTTTTTTTACAAACAATATACAAAAATCAATACCTTGTTGCCCCGCCATCGGCATCGATCACAGCTTGAAGCCGTCCTGGCATGCTCCGAATAATGCTCTCCAACCTCTCATTTGGAATTGCTTGCCAAATGGTGTTCAAGGCAATCTCCAAAGTAGTCATGTCCCCAATCCTACCCCAAGTTTCACCCAGCTCATTCTCCATGTCCAGCCAAAGGTTTTCGATCTGGTTCAAATCCGGTGATTGGGCAGGCCACCAGATAGATTCCATTCTACTAAGTGCTCTGTATTGCTTGGAATGTCCTTGGTGCCCAGGTGCCCCGTCCTCTACCACTGCTACCCAACCATAAGTTTCACAGCACTGGTGCCAGGATCGCACAAGGTGGGGATACATGATAGTAGAAACATATAGGGCAGAGTCAACCTTGGCTTTGCAGGGAATAAAGACGAGCCGAGACTTAAGAGTACCACAAAACCCACCCCAGATCATCCGGGATTGACGGCCAGACTCAAAGGTTTCATCCACGCAATCTGCATGATATTCCTCCGAAGCCTTTCACATCACCCATGGCCAATTCCCAAACCCCACAGTAGAGAATGTGGACTCATCCATCCACAGCACCCGAAGCCAATCCTGATACCCCCAGCCAAGACGATCACGACACCAAGCAACCCGAATTGGCCGATTTGCTGGCCGGATTGCGAACTTTTGACGGGGTACACGCCCGTCATGCCCCAGCGATTCCATAACGGTTTTTACTGTTCAAGGACAACAGACATACTCCATTTCCAGGCATATTTCCTCCCAGCTAAGACACTGTGTCCTCGCATCGCAGGTAACAAATGCTTCTAATTGCTGTTTCGTGGCATCGTTGAAGATTGGGTGGCGGCCGGTACAGAGTGCATTTGAGGAGGTGTCATTCGCCTTAGTTCTTTGCTATATCTTTAGCTTCTAGTTAGTTTTCAACTTTATACTCTTTAAAACTGAATTAATACTTACTTTTTGGCAGGTTCGGCGATCTATATGCAAGTGCTGGCCAATTTTCGTCAAACCCCAACCTGCATCATCATGGAGTGTAATAATCCAAATTCTCTCATCACAAGTTGTCTCCCGGTGTCTAACACCTTCTGGGTTTCGCTCACAAACACCTTTTTGCTTCATGATTTGCTAATGAATAGGTTCTGAATGTATTTTGTAAATGTATAGTTTACGGTTTCTCACAGTTGGAATACCCCTATCGACCTTCTAGAATAGGTATTCTACCTTGGGGGCGGCAGGGCTGAGAGCTTGTGTCACCGCGCCCGAGATACCCTTACACCCGTGTACACGTACTGTACCGGTATCTACGCTGCCCATAATTTTTAAGCCAGATGAACTACCGTACCGGTAATTCCAACCCCCAACTTGCATAAGCCATAGCCTCACCTGTAGTCTCCCCCGAAGTCCAACTGTACCGTATGCGATTTTCAAGTGCTTGACCCCTCCCTACCCGGCGAGGCAACACAGGCAAATCATCTTTCTTTCACTTTTCTGTAATGCACCAAACCCCCAGCCTTATCATATCATGCCTGGAAAATTCCATTCTTCTCTCCACCCCCTCCCTCATCCATCTTATGTAACTTAGAGTACCATCGGCTCCCAGCTTTTCTCACCTATCTATCGGAACTCCGCCCACACCGTTCTCTAAAAAAGATTAAAAAATATACCGGTATGATACTACTATTCCCGAGACCCAAACCCAGCGTATACCACTCAACATAAACAACCCGTACCCTGCATATTGCTTCGGTTCGTGTTCTCATGCTGTTGCCTTCGAGTACCGCGGCATCGAAATCCCTCCCCCACTTCCACTGCCCTCATGACAATGTTGATCAAGCAGGGAAATTACGCGCCACCCATAGTCTACCCGCTTCTCCCATCATAATTGTGCGCGACCGTCCATGGGCAGTTCACAACTCACTCCCGGTAGAACCAAAAAAAATAAAAAATGAGCCGGATATCATACATACCAAACGAAGACCTCGCGAAAGTCATCGGCACCTAGCACTTACATCGAGCTTATGAGGAACATGAAGAAGGATAAAAGCGGACCAAAACCTACTCCCAATTCCTGCCGCCACTGTTATAAACATGGTAAGATGCCTGATAACCTTCCATGCAACCGAGTAAAGCACAACACTTGGAGCGCTAACGAATTTTGGCTGTGAAAGGCTAAGTTACAGTACCGGCATCACCCTTTTCCCTATAGTTACACAAAACCCCTGCCACGTTTTTTTCAGCCTCCATCAGACGCGATCAACGGGGCGACCGCGCCCATGACCGACAGCCCATACTTCGCGATGGCTAGAGCGGGTGATCGTCGGAGGATGAAGAAGATAGGATACTCCGATATCTCGCCACAATACCAAGCCGAACAAACAGCGACAGACCACTCCTCCGTGCTGCCGGAGATGGACTCGGGGAAAAGACGAAACTACTGTTGAACGGTAAGATATCAACCCCGGCGAGCCCACCCCTGCGAGGAGGTAACACTCACGATGGCAGTGGAGGGCACAAGGGAAAAGCTAAGCTACCCTTAACGGCGAGCAGATATCAGAGCCAATGGTTGAAATGCCCAGGGCCAAAGACCGACCCGTGGGCTTGTAGGCACAGGCGCGAAGGCGCCATGACAACTACCAGCACGGAAAAGACATCAACCCGGACATGCCAACTTACGCGGGCCATGCACTTACGGCTGCTGCCCGAATGAGATTAACGGGTGTAGTAGAGTTTCTACAAGCGCGGAAAGATACAGTCCCCATTCCGGATATTACCATGGCTGAGCGCCACTCTTCCGATGAGGCTAGTTCTGGAGAGGGGAGATGTCAACTACTAATAGGCAAGACGCGCACGGTCAAACAACGATCTCCTGCACTTTGGACGAGACCGATGGCTTAGTTACCCTTCTACGGCTCTGGAAAGATGGGATCGCTGTAGGGGATTCAAGCCCGGAAGGTATATTGGTTCCCAGCAGCCTCAAAAATAACGGAGACGTTACATCTCGCAACATCCCCATATCTACCCACTCCGGCACCTGCCTCCCAGCCTTCGGGAGTGCATGGATCTACCTTAGGGCACTTTGCTGCTCCTCTTTCGCCTCGAATTTGTTTTTTCCGATCACTATCTTAAGCCCTTAACACCTGCGAGGGTTTCATTCCTTCCACAACTTCCCTTTTCTTGTATCCGAATTTAACCCATATGTTGTTTCTGTCATACTCAGATATTCCCCTTTTTGCGTACTGTTCAGAGCGCGGACATCCTACTGTACCCATAGAGGTTAATGTGAGACTATCCGATATTAAGGTTAAGACGAAAAACGGGCAGGGCTGTCAAGACCCACACTTCATCACTCGCATGCTTTAGATTTGCTCCGTGTCCTCTAAAACAGCGGCGTGCTGCCCTAGCCATCCGCCAAAGCCACTGCGCTCTGCCACAACCCAACATTACGCTTTCTCCTCTACTTACTAGCGGAGAGCTCCCGCGGCATTTTCTGGCTAAATCGGATGTCCCGCTCTCAACGAGAACCCCCATACAACAACCCTCCCGGCTAAGTCCTCCAGCACTTGGCTCAATCTCTTGTCCAACCGGCCCCTCCATATTAGTGAAAAGTGATCAGTTCGTCACTTCTCGATTTTTCTCAATTTTTCTTCCTCTCCCGACCTCATGGCGAGAGCTTCTCGTTGGCTCTCCAAGTTTGTGAGCTGAAATTTATAGCTAAAAGCAGGAATACAAGTTGTGGGAAATTGCCGTTAGGGTAAGAGAGGCTTCGGGAGACCCCAACACCAACGACCTTTTGGAAATTAGTACTAGGTGCCATTTTTTCTTCCGGATTGTCCTCGTGCAAGACCTGTACTCACACTAACTAAATCCCCTCTCACAGCACCTGTGTGCCGCAAGATATCATACAATATTATAGAACCCGGGGACTCCTTTCTACATGTATTGAAAATAAGTAAACGAACCTTTCACACGATTTAGTGAAAGATCTATAATATTAAAAATATTAAAATACACATGCTAAGCTTAACCCCCCAGTTAGAAGGACTCATTTTTGAAATTGGGTTGGCCGCGATAAATTGAGCAATCTACCCCAGCCCGGCTCTGCGATGCCCTATACTCATATTATACCCAGCGGTCTCTGTAAATATGAAATGATGTAGCTCTTATGATACCTTCGTAGAAGTTAGTATGTGTTGCGGTAAGGCTTTTCCGGCCCTTACCAAAATCAAAAAGAATCATGCTATAACTCTTCAAGTTTGGTGAAATTTACAGTACCTCTGCCGACCGATTTATTCATACATATGGCACGATATGCTTTCATCATGTTGCCGCAAAAAGTGCTGCTTAATTAGATGCCTCCGTAAAAATAAGGGTTTGCTAGGGCAGCCTGCATAACCTAGAACATGGGTGGCTAGGGGGCTAAGAGGTGGAACTTGACTAGCATCCGGGGGGGCAATCCTGCGTGCAAGAGGGGGGCTACTGGGTTAAGGTAGACCCTCGATATTCCTAGCCATAGTGCTGGCAGCCGACCATGTAGTCAGAGACCAAAATTGTCCCCCCCCCCCCCGAGTCGGCGAAAGGAGGAACCTGGCACCCTCATGTATATTCCTTGAGATCTGAAGGTTATCGATACCAGCTCAGGGACACGGTTCTTGATAGATTTACAGGATGCTGCTGTTCTATGTCGTGTTATGTTGTAACACATGAGATGTAAACTTAAAGTTCGAATCAAATCCCTTTCTGAGCGATACTCCATGAATACCCCATTTCTCTCACTGTGGGAATTCCGGCAAGGTGTGAAACCACCATTCTATAATATGGGATCAGGCTTATGATAAGAGGGGCTTTGTAGAGCGAGTATGTATGTGTGCGATAGTTTACTGATCATTTCTTTTCTCTCAACCCAATTCCTCCCCCGCACCAGTGAATAGAAGAAGGGGAGAAGTAAAAAGGGGAGCGAATGTTACAGGACTAGAAAATTATTGGGCCAAGCACCGTACTGCAAGGAAGCATGGTGACTGCATGTAAACAATAATTCCTACACCAACCCCTATCAGAAACTCACCCAGCTACCTACATTTATTTAGGCCTCGACCATTAATCATTTTCTCCCCCCAAAATATCTTCTCGGCTTTTGTAGAAACTTACCAGTTTCCGTTTTTTGCCTTGTTTGCCTGCCTCCCCTATTAGTCACAGTCGTGGCCTCGCTCGCTGCTTGGACACGTTTTGGAAAAGAAAAGAAAAAAGACAGCTAAAGGCATGGAAAATGTAAGACTTAACACCAATGCGTTGCAAATATACCGCCCTTTTCTTTTTCTTTTTTTTATCGTCATTATTACTCTCACTTCTAACTTATCATGTGGATTTGGACCGCTTTTTTGGCAGGCTAGTAACTTTTTTGTTTTCCCGGCAGGGGTCAAACGAGGGTTGAGTTGTGGCCTGGTTGTGGTTGGTGGGGGTTGGTAAGTAAGTTTACCGGTATGATCTTGATCAGGTGGTTCCTCATGCGAGTGGTTAACGGAGTACTTGTACTAGAGTGCATAAGCGGGACGACTGAGAGCTGTACTGTAGTGGTGTTCGGATATTTCGGTAAATATCTATTCAAGTTTTGGAGCTTGAGAGGTGGCTCTGGATCGCTCACCCAAGAGTCCTCCTTGCCGGATAGCTTCTAGCGAGTAGGGAAAGCACATAGGGATGAATAACGTGAGCTGGCTTGTATTGGGGCTACTAACTAAATCTGTGTGTCAGATATCTTCTCAGCTGTTCTTACTTTATTACCTTGAGAATAGGAATTAATAAGAGCCATTCTTTTAATATGATGGCTAACCTTGAGTGTTTTGCGAGGCTATTGGGGAAACTTTCTCCGGTAGGGAGAGTTGTTACATACACTATTAGAGACGGAGCAGTGAGGGGCATTAATGCAACGGATACTGTACACCCCCTCCCGGGAATAGCGATTGGCTCTTTCATCACTATTTCCAGTTTAATTCTCTTCTTCTCTTCTCTTGTCCGGGGGTTATTAGTCTCCTTATGAACCGCTTTTTTCCTAATCCACACGCCTGATACTGAGCAGCGAAGAGAGGCTAGCAACCCCGTTCAGAGAGAAGAGTGAAGGATGGAGAAACAGAAAGAAAAAAAGTGAACAAAAATGGAATCAACAGACACCTCTGACTCGATCGGAATCTGGAAAGAAAGCTTCCTGCCAGACCCCTATATTGCCGGGAGCCGGGTGATATTGGGCAAATGATCTCAGACCGGGTGTAAAAGGAGCAAATCATTGCCAACTTCATTCTGGCCTTGAGGAGCCTACACTGTAACCGCGCTGCACAGTGTGGGTTATGTTGAATTTCAGGGTTTTAATCTTATGCCTATATACCCGCACCATAAATCCAATCTGACTTTCATGGTAGCCAGCCCTGAAAGCCCACCCCCGGAACACCCCCCAACGCCGTGGGAAATCAATTATTCTGCAGAATTCTAACCACAGTGCAAGGAATACTAAAATCTACAAGGCCTACCAGGGTCAATCCCCATTAGGAAAAGCTAATATTAAATAGAAGAAAGAAAAACAAACTGGCAAAAAAACCACCACACTCCAGAACAAGATTTCGCTTTTTTCTTATAATAAACACTAAATTAATAATCTATATAAGTAAATTGCGAAGTCTTCAAAGGCCATCTGGTTCTACAGGTGGCGAGCCAATTCTCATAAGGTATCAGGCAGGAACAAAATTGGGGAGGAGGAATGTAGTCTTTACAGGAGAGGGAGAGAAGTATAAAACTCAAACTGTTAGGCGCTGGGCAAAGCAGATGTAGAAGTAATATACGGTTCTTGGTGTAAGTCGGGGAGAATATATGATACACGATGATCGGTAGGTGGATAGGAAGGAGTAAAACATGATAGCGACACTCTGATGGCAGCTCGCTCACAACCCAATGATAACTGGGGTAGCGTAGGTAACGGCGCGAAGCACGGAGAAAGCACGTAGGTGGTGGTTCCGGTATGTGATGATAACGATGTGGATGTTCGATGTACGATACAGGAAGCTCTCTACTGGTAGCTCAGACTAAATACAGAAGAGAGCGCACAAACACACAAAACAGGAAAAACCCACACAACGGGAAAAACCCCCAAGTGGCAGTCACGACCCTAAACCGGTCGTACCCCAAACTAACTATCATACCCTAACAACTATGGGATTCCAGCTATCAAAACACACAGCAAAGACAGGGGCAGCTAGAAAGGGTGGATCGAGAACGGAGCTTGGAACGGCAGCGTAATAGCGCAACTGAAGTGGTTTATCGTGTGATGAGTATTTGCTATTTTTGTCAGGATCCCCTGGACCTTTTGGAAGGGCGTTGAGATAGCTCCGAGGGCTCAGTTGCGAAAGGGTCTATTGAGCCACCGCTACTCTCTGACTGAGGAACCAAGCCTTGACTTTCCAATGGCCGCTTTTGAGCTCCCAGATATTGCTTCTCAGAAATGCGTGTGAGTGCTATTTGGCTGGCGGGATTTGCCATTATGGTATCCTGGATAATGCTACACCGCTGCAGGAGAATTTCGACTATTCGAGTGTGCCCGCGTTCCGTAGCCCACGAGAGGGCTGACCGACCGTCTCTATCCGTAGTATCGGGAGCGACATCCGCCCTGTCCAAAATCATCTCCACTATGCCCTCATGTCCATTGCTAGCTGCCTAGGACAGAGGCGTTCGGCCGTCTTCGTCCGAAGTATTGGTAGTGACATCATGGCGGTTCAAAAACGTTTTCACAGCGCCCCCATGCCCGTTCCCAGCCGCCCACGAGAGGGGGGTTCTGCCATCTTCATCAACAGCGTCGGGAGTGACATCCTCACGTTCCAAGAGCCTTTTCACAACTCTTGAAAACCCATTTGCAGCTGCCCATGAGAGGGGCGTTTGACCCCAGTCGTCAGCAGTATCGGGGGCGACATCTCCCCGCCCCAAAAGCATCTTCACAATGTCCTTGCGCCCATTTCCAGCAGCCCACGAGAGAGGTGTTCGACCGTCTTCATCCGCAGTGTCGGGAGTGATATCCTCCCGGTCCAAAAGCACCTTCACAATGTCCTCACACCCATTTACAACTGCCCACAAGAGAGGAGTTCGGCCGTCTTCATCCACACTGTTGGGGGTAATATCCTCCCGTTGCAAAAGCATCTGCAGGACAACCCTACGACCATTTGCAGCTGCCCACGAGAGGGGCGTTTGACCATGGCAATCAGGAGTGTCTGGGGCGACATCCCGCTGCTCCAAAAGTATCCTCACAACTTCCTCACGCCCCATTCTAGCTGCCCACGAGAGAGGTGTTCGACCCTTTTTATCCGGAGTATCGGGAGTGACATCCTCCCCCTCTAAAAGGGTCTTCACGACATTTCGATGTCCATTTGCAGCTGCCCATGAGAGAGGTGTTCGACCCCCTTTGTCTGGAGTCTCGAGAGGGATATCCCCCCGTTCCAAAAATATCTTCACGACTCTAGGATACCCATTTGCAGCTGCCCATGAGAGCGGTGTTTGACCGTTGTTCTCCGCAGTGTCGGGGGAGATATCTTCCCGCTCCAGAAACATCTTTACAACATCCTCATGCCCTATTCTAGCTGCCCACGAGAGAGGTGTTCGGCCCTCCTCATCCGCAATGTCGGGAGTGATATCCTCCCGTTCCAGTAGCATCTCGACGATGCCCGTATTCACTTTTACAATCGCCCAGGAGAGGGGTGTTTGACCGTGGTTATCAGCAGTGTTAGGGGAGACATCCTCCCGCCCTAAAATCATCTTCACGATGTCCCCATACCCCCTTCTAGCCGCCCATGCGAGAGGTGTTCGACCTTGTTTATCTGGAGTGTCAGGGATGATACCTCCCCATTTCAAAAGCATCTTTACCATGTCCCCATGCCCATTTCTAGCAGCCCACAAAACGGCTGTACCACCCCCCACGTCAGTTGCGTTGAGATCCCACTTCCTCATCTCTAATAAGCCAACTGCTATCTCTACCATCCCGAGATATGCGGCGCAGTGTAGACCCGTAAACCCTGTGGAGTCACTCAGTCCAAGCTCCCCGTCCCAATTATCACGGTTAGTGGATAAGAGTATCCCAGACGCTACATGCCGATCGAATCCGTCGAGGAGCCTCAGTGCCAGCTTGTTCACACTTTCTGTGACTTCCCTTTTGGCATGTGCTCCCCAGTAACAAGAGGCATATCCAAGTAACGGGGTTGCTAGCTTGCTCCAGCCAAGGGCAGGCGAAAGGTCCCTAATGTGACGAAAGTTGAGGTATGTTAAACAAACTTTGGCGATCATCGAGTGGGGGTGGTGGAACAAATCGGTATTATTGAATAAATACTCTTGAAGTGTGTAGTGGACAAGACGGACAGCATATGTTGACGCTTCAACTATTACAAGCCCTAGGGAGCATCCCAGCAATGTTTCTATCGCAGGAACATTTTTAAAATTCAGGTCGGCAGACCCGATTTCTACTCCCAGGGCATCGCATAACTCCCGGACATGTAAGGGTCGCACCGAATGTGATAGCCACATTAGAACCTCCATGCCGAGCCTGGACCTGCTTCCCTGCTGCGCCTTTATTCGGGCCAGGGTTGCCGAGTATGCGCTGTGAAGACCATTCCCCTGGATCATCTCCTCTAGCTTTTTCTTTCTCTGGTGGACCGTAACCTCCCCCAGGACTGCCTCGATGTTAAGAGAAACAAGAAGAAATCTATATTCTGTCAACGGGTATCCGATAGGGCCTGGATTGGTTAAAGTGGTTGCTTCTACTCACATTTGTGAAATATTTCTTGGAATTACTCTCATAATCTCAGCCCTCAAATTGTCGTCCATCGCGCTGGGTGTGGGATCTCTATCTAATCTCATCTCGAGATATCTCTCGATATCCCTAATAGTAGGTATGACGACTATCATGACTGCCCTGGTGAAATATCTCTTAACCTCGTCACGAATGTGGGGTCTCCCGGAAAGGAACACCCTCGTGGTCCGCGAAACCCGTACAATTTCATGCAGTGACTCTAGAAGTTCAAGTCGACTATTCTGAAGGCATTCATCTAAACCATCGATACAAATGAACACTTCCGGTAGCGATGTGAGCGCCGCCTTCAGCAGTTCCACCAAGTCTGAAAGTTGCACGGCCCGTCCGCCAAACCCCCTTTTCTCTTTATGAAAAATCTGCCGCAAGGGCTCCGGGATTCCATCTCTCTCCAAGAGCTGCTTGAGGATCGCCCCCAGCATGTTGGTCGCGGACTGTTGCTCCTGGGCAAGGTAATCGCAATACAGACCAGCGACGGCGATGTCTCGAATACGAACTTGGTCGCACAACCAGTCGATAACCAATGAGCTAATATTCCTGTCCTTCAGTAATGTCCACTCATTAGAGAGAGCTTTCCCACTGACCTGATATGAGTCTTCCCCACACCTGGATCGCCGTAGCAGAATAAAACAGCCTGTTCCGGGAGCACTTGGTGACCACTCCACTCCCGAAACTCGCTCCTTTCTAGAAGCCAGCCTCCCACACTCTTCATCCGGTTAGCCTGCAAACTTTTATGTCTGTACCGAGGCTCTAGTGGTGAGAGCCACTGCTTGATCTGGTTATTTTCGTCATCGGTTTTGTTCACTGTGATAATGTTGTAGCTATTCGTTACATTCCCACAGTCGATATTATCAGAACCAAACGACTGTGTATTCGTTATTCGCTCCATCATGCGTTTTTCGGATGTTTCTTTTCTCCGTGGATGCGATTCCGTGAGAATTCGCCTGGTTAAATGGGTTTATGAGCTTTCTTGGGCAGAAGGAAAGAGGGCTGACTTAACCCCCACGTTTCTTCGGTTAAGCTGTCCAACCACTTTACGCCAGGGTACCACAAATAGAAATAAGGCACCCAGGAAGTGGCTGAATTCACTACTCGAGTAGAGGCATCACAACTTGAAGGAGAACCCTGCATCGTGAGCCTCTGTGTGATATAGTATTGTGCCTGTCTTAGTACCGCATACCGCGATGGGTTTTCCACTATTATAGAAGAAGCAAATCTAACAGCCACCTCGTCTACCAATGTCAATCTGAATTCGGATGGCCCTGAAGAAGAAGGCCTACCGCCTTGGCTGGCTAGGGCGGGATAGAGACCCCAGTTAGTTTACGAGTCTTCGCACGTACAGTACTTTCCAAACCAAATCCCCCCCCCCCAACCAAACAGCCCTACGGTGCTTGTGACATGAAGAATCGTCATTCAGCCCACTAGCTTCCCCCCACTAAGGGATTGGAATCCCACCCTGACGGTACGGTAGTCTTTCCACTTGTCCAGAACTTCGGTGTCCGGGGCAAGTGAACAATTCATTGAATTCCCGGACGCAAGTATTTCGTTTAAGCGACTAAGACCACAGCTCGAAAGACGCATGGGCATGTACCTAAGTTACAAACTAACCGAGTCCCAGCAGTCCCTGTTTCCCCCCCTCGTTACCCTGTCCTGTTTGTTCTGCTTGCGGCGAAATATTACCAATGATGGTCTGGGCTCCTGGGAGTCCAAATCTCTCTCGGAAAAAGTCCTAAGCTCTTAGGATGAGCCGAATTATTATTTTCTTTCCCAGATTCCCTTGGGATATTCCGGTAATAGTAGCTTAGTCTTCCTAGTACTTGCCTCCGGTATTTCGCAATTACCTAGTGTTGATCTGAGCACTCTCAAGCTTTCGTACCGGCATTTCAATATTGGATCCCTGGCCGAATAAGGAATAGTGTGTATTAAACTTCAACGGCCGCGATACGATTGCATGAGTGACGAGCGGTGAAACGAAACGAATGCCAAGCAACTCTCAACATAAACGATCGCACACTCAAGTAAGGGGAAAATCTTTTCACTAACAACCACAGGCTCTCGCTCAACACAATCGGTGCTCTCTCTGCTCGGTCAACTAACTAACTGGCGCAGACAGGAGTATATATCAATATCAAAGACATCATATCCATGTGAGTCTCGCCTTCCCTTGCGAGCACTCTGGGGCTAACAAAAGGAAAACAAACACCTTCCTGCCTCGGGGCTCCAACTCTTGACACTGACCTTACAGTGCTTCCGCTTTTCTCCCGGCTTTCCCGAAAGCTGCACAATCCCAGAACTATCGCGCATTCCTGCATTCGCAAATGCTTTCCTGAACGTCCAACAAAATGCCTGAAGCCGAACCGTATACCCGAAGCCAAAGCGAATACCCGAAGCCAAAGCGAGTCTCCGGAGACGAGCCCATGATGGAGGTAGCACGATTTGTGTTCGGGTGTGTTTGACGGAGGAGATGTTGGAGTTGTATTCGCTATGGAGGTTGCTAGCTGCGGTTCACCTCTAGTAGGTAAAACTCTGCTCTTACGTGACAGACGTATGTCTCCGCATATGCCCTAATCATCCATGCTTGCCCTAGAACGTTCACTCGTACACACTTCAGTGTTCCTCCATACATGCCCGCACTGCCCATCGGCCTGCGCTATCTCTGCTCCTATTGCAGTGCTCTACTCCTGGGATTATTATACCATCAACCCATGCCCGGATCCTCAGCGCATGCTCGATAGCAAACCTATGCCCCAAGCCGGAGCCATATGCCGGAATCCTCAGCGCATATTCGAAGCCACAAACAAGCGCACTCCCGGAAGCTAACCAAACAACAGTGCATCAAAAGAATATGGCGGGCAGCACCATTTCTAATAGTATTATTGCTGTATCATGGCTTACTTAGCGAAATAATAATCGCAACCTGCTCTTCCTTTTTTCTATGTATTGTATCAAACCTCTACGCTTAAATTTTAAATTTATAATATACTGGGAAAACTCGATCTATTTCTCTCTGCACCCCCTCGCTTATCTATCCTGCGTGCGCTACTATCAACTCTGGGTAACTTAGAGCTTGTCTATTGGAACCACATCTACACCATCCTCTCAAGGAATTAAATACTATTGTCCAACCCCCACGACCAAAACCCAGTAACGGTATGGCACTCGGCATGATACCTGTGCCATCCACAGCTGTTGGAAATGGTGCTGCTCGCCATACTCTCTTGATACTTCCTTTGTTGTTCGGATAGCTTCCGGGAGCGCGCTTGTTTGTGGCTTCGGATATGCGCTGAGGATCCAGGCATATGGCTCCGGCTTCGGGCATAGATTTGTCTTCGTGGGTGCGCTGAGGATTCGGGCATGGGTTTGTCTTCGGAGACTCTCTTTGGCTTCGGGTATATGCTTTGGCTTCGGGCGTGTGTTTGGAGGTTCGGGAAAGCCATGCGAATAGAGGAGTGCGCGATAGTTTTGGGATCGCGCAGCTTTCGAGAAGGCTGGGAGAAAAGCGGAAATACTGTAAGGTCAGCTTGAAAGAGCTGGAAGCCCGGAAGTGGGAAAGTGTTTGTTTCTTTTGTCAGCCCGGGAGTCATGATGAAGGAAGGGGAGACTTACATGGAGTAGCACGGTGGCTCATGGATATGATGTCTTTGTGGATGATATATACTCCTGTGATCGTCGTTAGTTGGTTTAGGATAGAGCATCGTGGAGCGCTTTGTTGAGCGTGGGCCTGTGGTTGTTAGTGAAGATATTTCGCCCCCACTTGGGTATGCGATCGTTTCATTCTGAGTTGCTTGGCGTTTCGTTTCACCCGTCGTCACTCGTGGTATGTCGATTCGCCATCGCCGTTAAAGTCTAATAACAGCGCTCCTCTCCCGGCTGCCTGCGAAACAACCGAGGTCAAATAGGACAATTACGCTCCACCCCGAGAAAAATGTGCTGTATGAATGGAAGCCTTGCAAAAGTTATTGCCACTAACTTCCAGCATATAGGAGACACGAAGGTTAGAATCAGGCGGAAACCTACCAATTCACACCGACAACTGCTACTAACAAGATAAGCTACTCGATAGCTCGCCATACAACAGAGTAGTCTACCGTACGGTTGAATGCCTGAGGTGCCCACGAATTTCACCCATGTACTCTAAGCCAATCACGCTTTTACCCACGGTCACACAATAACCCCTGTCCCATCGCTTGAGCCTCCGGCGGCCCGGCCGTCAGGAGCGGTTCACGAAGAGACCTCACTCACGATGGGTAGCCCATACTCCACGATGCTGCGCGCTCGGTGGTCAGAGCCCGAAGGGGAAAAAACCTCTCGATATCTTGGCGACAAGACCAAGCCGAACAAAGAGCCACACACTACTTCTGTCGGCTGCCGGGAGTGGGCATGGGGGAGTGGTGAGATATCAAGCGCGGCTCGCTGTATCCGTGAGACCAGGAAGCACTCCCGGGGGCAATAAAAAACAGAAGGGGAAATGGAAGCGACTCCTACAGCGGGAAGACACCAAATCCAATAGACAAAGTGAGTAGGGCCGAAGTGTAGGAGGTTGGTGTTTTGCCGTGCAAGTCCTGTTTGTTGGAGTTGGCATCTGCCCTCTCTCCGAGAAATCTGATCCATTCTCGTTTCTCCATTTAGTAGCCAGCAGGAGTGGCGCTCAGCCGTGGAAATATCCGGGATCGGAATTGACATCCCACCGCGCTAGCATTGGTTCGACTACTCCCGCTAGTTCCGTCCCAGCGGCAATCACGAGTGGTGTCTGGCCTGCTTAATCTGGAATGTCCCGGCTGGAGTCTTCCGAACCCAAATGTAGCGCGGACGTTGTTTTCTACCCACAAATCCCCTTTTCGTATAATTCACATGGTATAGACATCTCAGAGTACCCGTATAGAGTAGTGTCATAACATCTGATACCCCAACAAAGGCGATGAATGGGATGGGGTGATATTTGGGTTGTCAAGCTTCATGATACATCACTTGCATATCCTGAACTAGCTCCCGTCCTCTAAAAAAAAACCTCGGTTTATTACCTCGACCCTCTACTGAAGCGGCCATCCTGTGACGAAACTCGACATTGCACATTCCTTCCTACCTATTATACTAGGAGAGAGCTCCCACAACATTTTCTAGCTAGATCGGATGTCATGCGTGCTGCGATTGCTCAAAGAGAACCTCCATGCAACTGCCTCTGACTAATTCCGGCCTCCTGCACTTAGCCCCATCCCCCGTTCGAGGCCCTCCCTCCCTCATCTTATCAATTTCGCAAATGTCATCGGTTTGTCCGTTCTCTAGTTTTATCAATTTTCCTTCTCCTTAACTCACTTCCCGGGTTTACATTGGCTCTCCGAGTGTGAAAGCTAATACATAAGGCTTGATCAACACATCAAACATCTCTCACTTCCCTATTACCACCGTCACTATCCCTATGACTATCATGCGGCCAGTGGGGCTTTGCTCGCAGGTCCTCGATTGATCGGTTGGCGCCGCTACTAGTGAGTGGAGTTGTGGGGGGCATCGGAGCGCATAATTGGAGGATTGGGGAGCGCAGCGGTACTCTTATATCTCAGCTAATATAGACCTCCGTACACCGCTCACCCCCTTTCATTGAGCCACTTGCATATCCCATAGTTATAACATATAGAACCGAGGCATCGGGGATCTGTAAGCAACTGATGAGATATTTGTTTTCCCTTTCTCCTAACTGATACGCCCAACAAGAATCAGCTAACACTACCCCCTAGAGAGAAGGGAGGGATGAAGGAAAGAGGAATTGAAAGAGAGAAAAAGAGAAGAGCAAAAATGGGAACAAAAATGGGAACAACGAACATCTCCGTCTGGATCGAAAACCCAAGAGAAATCTCCTTACTAGACTCCTATATTGCCAGGGGCTGGGTGTTATCGGGCCAATGATCTCAAACCCTGTCCGTTTCCATCATTTTTACCCTCGTGCCGAGGAGCCTACGCTATGTACTGCACTGTATAGTGTACTGAGTTGGGTTTGCATGTTTTACCCATGCACTACTGGCACCATAAATCTAATCTGGCTGAATTTTCATCAAGTAGTAGTTCATATTAGCTATTCTTGGGAGCTTAGGCCAGGAATATCCCCAACTGAGTGAGAAATCAATTATTCTACAAATTCTAACTGGAGTGCAATCTATATGATACAAGTACTGGATTCTATAAAGCCTGCCGGGGTCAATTCTAATAGGGGAGGGCGAATATTGAAGGGAGGAAAAAAAGAAAGTAAACAGGTGAAAATACACGCTCAAAAAACTACTAAACTCTAAGAAAAGGCTTTCTTCCCCTAATATATCAAGAATATAGAAAAGGAAATGAATAGAGAAAAAGCACAGAAGTGAAAATAATCGTCAGCGCCGAGCCAATAGCACATAAGCGGGGATGGCTAGAGGGTAGAGAGGCCACTCACTCTGCCTTTACAAAGTCCATTCTCACAAAATATTAGACATATTAGAAGTGAGGTATTGTAGCGGGAATGTACTCTATGAAGAAGAAAGGAAGAAAGAAAGAAAGGGAGAAAGGGAGAAAGTAAAAGCATCCAAGACCGAGAGAAAGAAACATCATGGTATAAGTACTATTCCATACCGGGTTTTTTTTTTTGTGATAAGCGGAGGAGAAAATATGATACCAGATGAATGGTCAGTAGACGGCAAAGACGCCGTAGAGTAAGACGAGGAGAGCTAGAGTGGATAGATGGAGAAAGAATTTTAACAGCGCGACTGTGTAGTACCGCAAGTGTGAGGGTTCGTGGGGAAGTGAACATTTTCCATGAGTGTCAAGATCTCGGATCCTTTTTGAAGGGCGCTGAGATGGCCCGGAAGGCTCAGCAGGAAAAAGGCAGATGGAGCTATTTCTACCTACTGGCTGAGAAACAGAACCTTCGTTTTCCGATCGCCGCTTTCGAGTTCCCAGATGTAGCATCTCAGGAGAGTGTCTAGGTGCTCTTTGGCTCTTGAGGTCTGTCGCCACAGTATCCTGATTGAAGCTTCGTCTTTGAAGGAGAATTTCCACTATTCGGGTGTGTCGGCGTTGGACAGCCCACGCAAGAGCTGTTCTACCGTCTTTATCCGTAATATTAGGAGCGACATCCTTCCGCTGCAAAAGCATCCCACGATGTCCTCATGACCATATTTAGCTGCCAACGAGATGGGTGTTCGACCGGCTTTATCCGCAGTGTTGGGAATAACGTCTCTACGCTCCAAAATAATCTTCACAGTGCCCACATGTCCATATCTAGCTGCCCACAAGAGAGGTGTTAGACCGGTAGCGTCTGCGATGTTGGGAGAGATATCCTCCCGTTCCAAAAGCATCTTCATCGCGACTTCATACCCATTCCCAACTGCCCACGAAAGAAGTGTTGGGCCGTCTTCATGTGCAATGTCGGGGGTGAGATCTCTTCGTGCTAAAAGCATCTTCACGATCTCCCTGTGCCCTTTTCTAGTAGCCCACAAGATTGCCGTATTACCCTCCGCGTCGATTGCGCCGAGATCCCATTTTCTCATCTCTAATAAACCAACTACTATTTCCACTATCCCAAGGTAGGCAGCGTAGTGGAGACCCGTGAACCCCGTAGGGTTACACATACCAAGCCCCCGGCCATGGCGACCATGGCTACGGTATAAGAGCATCCAATACGATAGATGCTTATCGAATCCATCGAGAAGCCTCAATGCCAGCGCCTTCCCATTTTCCGTGATTTCTCTTGCAGCATGCCTTCCCCAGTAACAAGAGGCATATCGGAGCAACGGTGTTGCTGACCAGCTCCAGTCAAGGGTAGGAATGGGGTCCGTGAAGCACCCAAAGTTGAGGTATGTTAAACAAACTTCGGCGATAAGCGAGTGAGGCCTGTGAAACAAGTCGGCATTATTGGATAAGAACTCGTGAAGTATAATGAACAAGACACACAGCGTGTGGGGATGCTTCAACTGTGACAAGCCCTAAGGTGCATCCCAGCAGTGTTTCTATAGCAGGAATATTATGAGAATTCCTGTCGGTAGACCCAATTTCTACCCCTAGAGCATCGCATAACTCGTTTGCATGTAAGGGTTCCTCCGAATGTGATAGCCACATTGGCGCTTCCATGCCGAGTCTCGACCTGCTTCCCTTTTGCGCCTTCATTCGGGCCACCGTCGCCGAGTACGCACTCCGGAGACCACCCCCCTGGATCATCGTATCAAGTTTTATCTGTCGCTGATAGATCGTAACCTCTTCCAGGACCGCCTCGATATTAAGCGAAACGAGAAGAAATCTATATTCTGCTGTTAATACATATCCAACGAGGGCTGGATTGAGTAAAGTGGTTGTTTCTACTCACATTTGTGAAATCTTTCTTGGAATTACTCTCATAATCTCGGCCCTCAAATTTTCGTCCATCGCGCTGGGTGTGGTATCTCTACCTAACCTCATCTGCAGATATCTCTCAATATCCCCAATGGTAGGAATGACGGCTATCATGACCGCCCCGGTGAAATATCTCTTGACCTCGTCACGAATGTGAGGTCTTCCGGAAAGGAACACCCGCACTGTGGGCGCAGCCCGTACAATGTCCTCTACTGACTCAAAGAGTTCGCGTCGACTGTTCGGAAGACATTCATCCAAACCGTCGATACAGACGAACACCTCCGGTAGCGTCGCAATCGTCATCTTGAGCATCTCCACCATGTCTAGGAGTCGCACAGCTCTTCCGCCAAACCCCATTTTCTCCTTACGAAAGGACTGCCGTAAGTCCTCCTGAATTCCATCTCTCTCCAAGAGCTGCTTGAGGATCGCCCCCAGCATTTTGGTCGCGGACTGTTGCTCCTGGGCGAGGTAATCGCAATACAGACCAGCGACGGCGATATCTCGATTTTGAACTTGATCGCACAACCAGTCGATAACTAAGGAGCTAATATTTCTGACAGTCAGTAATTTCCATTCGTTCGCGAGAGCTTTCTCACTAACCTAATATGAGTCTTCCCCACACCAGGATCGCCGTAGCAGAATAAAACAGCCTTCTCCGGTACCCCTTGGCTACTACTCCACTCCCGAAACTCATCCCTCTCCAAAAGCCAACCTCCCACACCATTCACCCGGTCGGCTTGCACACTTTGATGCCTATGCCGGGGCTCTAGTGGTGAAAGCCACTGCTTAATCTGGTTATCTTGGTCGTCTGTGTTATTCACGGTGAAAGTCTTGCCGTGCATATTGATAGTGCTGTTGTAGCTATTCGTTATATTCCCGCAGTCGACATTACCGGAACAGAACGGTTGAATATTTGTTATTTGCTCCATGGCGCGTTTTATGGATACTCTCCTCCACCAAGGATAAGATTCGGTGATAATTCAGGCAGATAAGCGGGCTTATAAGCTCTATGGGGTGCAGGAAAACAAGGACTAATTTGGCCCGTTTTTTTCGGTTGGGCCTCTGGAGATTTTTCCACTAAGGTAGCAGAGGGGGAAAGAAGGGAGCCAGGGAGTGGCGTTACAATTTCCCAGGCAAGGCTGTCTCTCGAGCCTACTTGTGATACCTTATTGCACGTCTCTAAGTACTGCGTATGTGCTTTAAGCCTGAACGGGGTACTGCACTCCAATCATTACCCCCTGGGCTGCACTGGTATTTTGAAACCCCTGAAAAACAGACGCCAGGCGGTCCAACTATCACAAAATGCAGATCACGGTGGCAAAGACTAGTTTGGAGTAATGATCAGTTTTCTCCCGTTGAGGATTTCATATGTTGGGTATCGAGACGGTTAGGAGTGTGGCAGTAAATCAATTCCTAGTATGCTTCGCTAGTGGACGCCAGATATGCGCCTTATTGTTACCGGGACTATCAAGATTGAACAGTTAGCGCCAACAAATGATCACATCCCCATGTCTTCTAAACGGAAATCCACAGGCTTCCTATCAGGTAGTCCCGCCGTGTGCATGCTGAACAGTGCCACATAAAATTTCCTTCAAACTTCCCGCTTTCTCCAGTCTGAGGTTGAAATTCACACAGACCGCAGGCGGGCCGCGTGTCCGAAACTTGGACAACGAGAGCGAGTGAACGACTCATTGAAATCCGGGTGGCGAGTATTTCGTTCCAGGCTCCGATGCGACAGGTCGACAGACTTACCAGGACACACCCGAGTTACCAGAATACAAACCATGTTTTCCCCCTATCCCACCCTGCGCCGTTCATTTTACTTGTAGCGGAGCACCTTACTACACATGGAATGGCCTGGCTCCTAGCAGTTCCTATACTTATTCACAAATTTTTAAGCACTCCGGTAGGCCGAATTTTATTTTATTTTTTCCGGAGCGCTCCAGATTTACAATGGCACAGTTTTCTTGGAGATGATGGCCGAGGCTTTCGGCAAGTTCCTAGTATTGAGCGCAGTGCCCGTAATCAATTGATATAATATTATAAAGCTAACTACCCTTGCATCTCACTATCGTACAATCATGTCGCCCTAACCGATTTTTTCGCTATACGCAATAGAAGTCCATTTCACAATCATCACGGCATTACGAGTACTGTACGGGCTAGATTCTTCCTTACCGAGCGCAAATGCACCCGCAAAGCATCTCTTCTGTGTAATGTAAATGTGCCGCTACCCACCCTCCAGGGTTATTAGCCGATCACCGAACGCTCATAATTTTGGTAGTGATGTCGTCAACCTCCTCGATACAACCACCCCAACCTAACCAAGAAAAATATGTAAAAATGATCTAAACACACGACAGTAATCATAACTTAATATACCATCCATCAGCCTTAATAAAAAAAAGAGAAGGTATTATGAAGTGCCTGTTGAGTGGAAATGATTTTTGGGTGGCGCGAAAGCGATGGTTGCTAGGCTCACCCGGGGCGCTCGGTTAATTTTGTCCATTCAGAATACACTTGGAACATTCCATTCGTTCCTCTCTATCTTCCCCTCATTCGCACTATTTATGCTATCAACTCTAACCGCTTCCCAATTGCACCCATACTATTCTCCAAAGAAATCGTGTCTTATAATTATCCCCGTAACCAAAATCAATGCTTGATGACTCAACTTAACTGACGCACTTTACAGTGCTGTAAGTTACTATGCTAAGGTCAGAACTTGAATTGAAGAAAAATGTCTTCAGATGCTGGGATTCTCCTGTCCTGCACACTAGAGAAAAAGGCAAAATCCAATCTCAAGCTTCAGTCAAGGTAAAAAGAAAGGACTATGCACAGCGCCTTAACGAGAGAGGCGAATATCTTACAATCTCTTGTTACCATTATGTATATATCTCAGTTTGAGTTCTTACAGTACCCAGCCGCACCGCCGCCCCGTGTACGACAACATCGACAGCCCTGCCCCCCCCGCCTGCCCACGTAACCGCCAGGGCCAAAAGGGACAATTACCGCTATGCGCCGCCCCAAGTTTACTAGCTTCTCCCATCAAGGTTGTTCTCCATCATCCAGGGCAAGGACACAACTAGCTGCGGCCAAAAGAAATGCGCCAGGTACTGAACAGAGACCTCGCAAGAAGGCCATTGGCTACATCGAGCGTTTGAGGGGCTTGGAGAAGGATAAAATCGAACCAAAGACCACAAGCATTCCCGCCAGCAGCTATTATCAACACAATACTCGGCTTGCCATACTGTCGAGCACTGAACTAACAGTCCAACATTTGAAGCGCTGATAAATTTTGGCTATGAAAAACCACCACCTTTTTACCTACAGTACGATCGTACATGCGTGGACATACCAGTACTATGGTTATGGAGTTACTCCCCGCGCCTGAACTCTCCCTCCCCGAAGCCCCAGAGCATCCCTCACCTCACTCTCCTAACCCAGAATACTCCAGAACCCCACTTAGTCCATCCGGTCGGTTTTCGTTTGGCCATTCCCCCCCCTTCCACTTCTCAGAACCACGGTTGGCTCTTTCATGACTATTCCCTGCTTAATTTTTCTCTTCTATCTTCTTGGTGTTATGTTATTGGTGGGTTCCTACGGTGATTAACCCGCCCACCGCCCCCACCCCACACACGGCTACCACACCAGACACGCGGAGCGGGGGCTAGAAAAACCTCTCCTGATCTATGATAAGTCAGATGTTAAATTATATAAACTTGAGTTTAAGTATACACGAGTGAGGAAGAATATGAGCGCAGCGAGTGCTGTAGCAGCCTAGGGCTCATAATCTACCCTGTTCTCGGTTTACTCTTTTTTTGTTATCAGGTTTTATCACGCCCCGCACTTGTAATTATAACACCGTTTATATCCTTTCATCGGCTGCTTGCCTATTCCGTACTTATTATATAATAGTTCCGGCTAGTTAGGATTGGGGGCTTGCCGCAGGGATGTTCTCAACCAGGTGGGGAGCTAATTATTTATTCCACATAATTCTAGCTATAGTACCAGCCATACTAGACTCTAAAAATCCCACCAAAGTCAAATTTAACTAGTCTAAAGAGATATTAAATGAGAGAAGAAAAAATATATAAGGAACAGGCACAAGAAGCCACCACATTGCGGAACAGGATTTTCCTCTGCTTCCCACAAAATATGAACACGAAGAAAGAAACAAGCAGAGAAGAAGCAAGGAAACATGAAAAATGATGAAAAATAAACCAATACTCCATAAAGGGAAACTGTTATAACATAGAAGGGCTTCCTGCTTTACTCGTAAAATGCTAATTGTAATAAAATATTAGAGTAGTGAAACGGGGGCGTGCCGAGTGAAGGGGCAAGAGAGAAGGGAAGCCACCAAGCATAGAGCGAGAACCGGTATTGTATGAGCACTAGGCCATACGGCTATTAAAGGTAAAGAGTGGAGATGATAAACTGCATTAAAATTGGTAGGTAGATAGCCAGGATTCGAAGAAGTAGTACAAACAATAAAAAGAAGAGCTAGGAAAGATGAATCAAGATTGAGGTTTAGTGGGGCGGCAGCGTAACACTGCTGGTCCGAGAGCCCGAGGGTGGGGAGGTTTAGTCGTGAATGTCAAGATCTCCGGGTCTTTTTGGAGGAGTGCTGAGACGACTCGGAGTGCTCAGGTGGTAAAAAGCCTGTGGAATTATTGTTACCGGGCGCCCAAAGAACAAAACTGTGGTGATCGAATGGCCGCTTTAGAGCTCTTTCGTGTTGATTTCCGGAAGTCTGTGCAATCTCTGTTTGGCCGGTGAGATCCGCCATCACGATGTCCTGGCTAAAAGTACACTGCTCTGGGAGCATTCCTACTGGACAAAGGTGACCGCTTTCCGCAAGCGGCGAGGGAGGTGTCTGACCCCATTTATCAGCAATGTCGGGAGTGACATTTATCCGTTTCAAAAGGATCTCCATGGTACTGTCATTCCCATTTTCAGCTGCCGACAAGAAAGGTGTTCGACCATCTTTATTCGGGGAGTCGGGAGTGACATCCCCCCAGTCCAAAAGCTTTCTCACGACACCCGTATGATCATTCCCGGCTGCCCGGGAGAGAGGTGTTGGGCCGCCTTTACCCGCAGTGTCGGGAGTGACGTCCTCGCGATCCAGCAGCATCTTTGCGATGTCCCTATGCCCGTTTCCTATTGCCCACAAGAGAGGTGTTCGGCCATCTTTATCGGCAATGTCGTGAGTGATATCCTTCCGCGCTAAAAGCAGCTTCACAGCGCCCTTATGCCCATTTCCACTTGCCCACAAGAGGGGCGTCTGACCGCATTTATCCGCAGTGTTGGGAGTGACATCCTCCCGTTCTAAAAGCACCTGTACGACGCCCCTATGCCCGTTTCCAGCTGCCCACAAGAGAGGTGTTCGACCACCTCTATCCGCAAGGTTGGGAGCGACATCCTCCCGCTCCAGAAGGATCCTCACGATGGGCTCACGCCCATTTGAAGCTGCCCACAAGAGAGGGGTTCTCCCGTCTTTATCAGCAGTGTCTGGAATGATATCCCCCCGCCCCAAAAGCAAGTTAACCATGGCCTCACTGCCATTTTCAGCTGCCCACAGCAGAGCTGCTCGACCGTCTTTATCTCTAGTGTTGGGAGTAACATCTCCCCGTTCCAAAAGCAGCTTCACAATGTCCTCATGCCCATTTACAACAGCCCACGAGAGAGGGGTTCGCCCGTCTTTATCAGCAATGTTGGGACTAATATCCTGCCGTTCCAGAAGCAGCTTCACGGCGCTCCTACACCCACTTCCAGCTGCCCACAAGAGGGGAGTTCGACCATATTCATCAGAAGTGTTGGGAGAGACATCCCCCCGTTCCAAAAGCTTCTTCACAACGTCCCCCTCCTCAAACCCAGCTGCCCACGAGAGAGGTGTTCGGCCGTCTTGATCAGGAGAGTCGGGGGTGGAATCCTCCCGTTCTAAAATTATCCTCACGATGCCTATGTTCCGCTGCCAAACCGCCCACAAGAGGGGTGTTGGACCGTATTTATCTGCAATGTCGGGAATAATATCCTCACGCTCCAAAAGCATCGTTACAATTTCTTGATTCCCTATTGTCATTGCCAACCGAAGAGGTGTTCGACCATATTTATCTGCAGTGTTTGGAGAGACATCCCCCCGCTCCAAGAGCATCCTCACGATGCCTATGTTCCGCTGCCAAACCGCCCACGAAAGAGGTGTTTGACTGTATTCATCTACAGTGTTAGGAATAATATCCTCACGTTCCAAAAGCATCTTTACAATTTCTTGATTCCCTAATGTCATTGCCAACCGAAGAGGTCTTCGGTCATATTTATCTGCAGTGTTGGGAGAGATATCCTCCCGCTCCAAAAGCATCCTCACGATGCCTAGGTTCTGCTCCGAAACCGCCCGCGCAAGAGGTGTTTGACCGTATTCATCTGCAGTGTCAGGAATAATATCCTCACGCTCCAAAAGCATCTTCACAATGCCCTCACACCTATTTTGAGCTGCCCACCACAGAGGTGTTCGACCTCCGTTATCCGCAGTGTTGGGAGCGACACCACCCAGTGCTAAAAGTATCTTCACAATACCCCCATGTCCTTTTCTAGCAGCCCACAAGATTGCCGTACTACCCCTCACATCAGTTGCGTTGAGATCCCATTTCTTTACCTCTAATAAACCAATTGCTATCTCCACCGTCCCAAAATATGCAGCACAGTGGAGACCCGTAAACCCCGTAGAGTCACTTCGACCTAGCCTTTGGCCCCAATTAGCATACCAGTCGGAATTCAGTATCCCAGACGCTACATGCTTATCGAATTCGACAAGAAGATTCAGTGCGAGTGTGTTCACAATTTCCGTCATTTCCCTTCTGGCATGCACTCCCCAGTTATGGGAGGCATACTCAAGGAACGGCATTGGTGACTTGCGCCAATCAAACGTAAGGGGGAGATCCTTGATGGACTGAAAGCTAAGGTACGTTAAGCAAACCCCGGCAATCACCCAGTGAGGCCTGTGAAACAAATCGGTATTATTGGATAGATATTCTTGAAGACTGTAGTGTACCAGACGAACAGTGTATGAGGATGCTTCAACTACCACAAGTCCTTGGGAGCATCCCAGCAGTGTTTCTATCGTAGGAATATTCCCTGAGTTTAAGTCTGTGGATCCTATTTCTACCCCCAGGGCATAGCATAACTCGTCAGCTTTCAAGGGTCGTGCCGAATGTGACAGCCACATCAGCGCTTCCATGCCGAGTCGGGACCTGCTTCCCTTTTGCGCCTTGATTCGTGCAAGGGTTGATGAGTACGCGCCCCTGAGACCATTCCCCTGGATCATCTCATCAAGCTTTTTCCTTCTTTGATGGATAGTAACTTCCTCCAGGACTGCCTCGATGTTGAGCGAAACGAGAAGAAATCTATATTCTACTATTAGGGAACACTATCCGGATTGGTTAAAGTGGCTGTTTCCACTCACATTTGGGAGATTTTTCTCGGGACTACTCTCATAATTTCAACCCTCAAATTTCCGTCCATCGCGCTGGGTGTAGGATCTTGGTCTAATCTCATCTTCAGATATCTCTCAATATCTGCAATAGGAGGAACGACGGCTATCATGACTGCCTCGGCGAAGCATCTCTTAACTTCGTCTCGAACGTGTGGTCTACCCGAAAGGAATACCCGTGTGGTCGGCGAAGCTTGTACAATGTTCCGGAGTGACTCAAGAAGTTCTCGTCGATTTTTCGGTATACATTCATCTAAACCATCGATACAAATGAACACTTTAGGTAGGGATATGAGCGCTGTCTTGAGTATTTCCACCAAATCTAAAAGTTGAACAGCCCGTCCGCCAAATCCCCTTTTCTCTTTACGAAATATCTGCCGCAGATGCTCCGGGATTCCATCTCTCTCTAAAAGCTGCTTGAGGATTGCGCCCAGTATATTTGTCGCGGATTGTTGCTCCTGGGCAAGGTAATCGCAGTACAGGCCGCCCACAGCTATATCTCCATCACGAGCTTGATTGCACAACCAGTCAATCACTAAGGAGCTAATATTTCTTTCCATCAGCGATCTCTACTTGGCGGAGAGAGCTTCCTCACTAACCTAATATGAGTCTTCCCCACACCCGGATCGCCGTAGCAGAATAAAACAGCCTGCTCTATTCCTCGGCTACCTCTCCACCCCCGAAACTCGCCTCTTTCTAAAAGCCAACCTCCCACACCATTCACCCGGTTGGCTTGCACGCTTTGATGCCTATGCCGAGGCTCTAGTGTGGAAAGCCACTGCTTAATCTGGTTATCTTCGTCGTCAGTTTTGTTAACAGTGATAGCTTTGTTGTCGTTCAGAGTAATAGTGTTGTTGCTATTTGTTAGGTTCCCGCAGTTGACATTACGGGAGCCAAAGGATTGCATATTTGTTATTCGCTCCATGATGAGTTTGTTGATGCTTCGTCTCGTTGTGGATGCGGTTCCGCGAAGGGGGGGGCAAGAGGGATTACGATCTTTCCAGGGCCCAAGAAAAGATTGGGTGATCTGGCTCGTTTATTCGGTGGTGGCGTCCAATCGCTGAGATGCGAGGGGAATACAGGTAGAAATCAATCAGCCACGAGGTGGCTAAATTCACCAAAGGCACTACGAATTGTCAGACAGCCTTCTACCGATATCTTGAGCTTATGGATGATGCCGTGTTATACCTACCGTATATATTAGTCTTACTAGTACTAGCCTATCATTAGCCTCGAGGCATAACTAGCAGGTCTAACACACGCAAAATATAGGCAGAGTGACTTGTTTGGGTATTTCTAGCATACTGGTAACCGAAGATTAAACAATGAGCAATAAGCAACGTTAAGTTAGCATTTGCATCTTGTCCAAGGACTTGATTTAGACACAATGATTGTAGCCTTGCCACTTGTCGGAAACTTGGGTGCCTGGGGTAAGCGAACAACTCATGAGATTCCGGGAGGGCAGGTATTTTGTTCAAGCGGCTGAAGCAACAGCTCAGCCTGATGGCATCACTTAAATACAAGCCGATAAAGTACCGATACCGGTAGTTCATGTTTCCCCTACAGTAGCCCGCCCTTCTTTGTTCATTCAACTTGGGAGGAAAGATCGCACATGGTCGGCCTTCCTGGGCTCCCGATAGTCTAAACCTCCAAACAAAGCCCTAAGCGCTCGGGATGGGCAGAACTTTTATTTTTTCTCCGGGGTCTTTTTGATAATTCTGAGGAGCTTACCCGTAGTCCGCCAGGGACCTTTCCCCCGGATCTCGGAAATCCCTAGTGTTAAGTTGTGCACTCGAGCACAGTACTGTACTGTACCTCAGCGCCGCCAGAACCCGAATTTGAAGAGAAAATGCCCTGGACGTTACCATCCCCGCTCTCGGCTCTACAAGTGGAAATCACGGCAAACTCAACCTTCACAAAAGTTAAAACAAAAGGGCCATACAAGGCGCCTTACCAGGGGAAGCGATTACAACGTTTTAGAACAGTACAGTACAATAAATATCACCTTGTGTTTCTCTATGAGTTCTCACAGCACTGAACTGGAGCACTTTAAGACAACATCCATGGCTCACCCCCCCTCGCCTACCGGCATACCCGGGGACAAACAAGAAAATTACACACCACCCACAGTTTGCTCGCCTCTCCCATCTGGGCTGTGCTCTATCATCCTCGGCAAGCACCAACTGGCAGAGGCCAAAAGAAATGTGCTGGAGACCGAGTGGAGACCATACAAAAGTCATCAGCACTTACGTCGAGCTTATGAGGAACAGGAAGAAGCATGAAATCGGACCAAAACCCATACTTTTAAGCGAATTGATAGACCGATGACGATAACCAAGCGGAATGGCAAGAATTCGCACAACGAAAAACGATATTCGCAGATGCACAACTCAGAAGTGGGAAGTTCTCTCTTTCTTCCTTCTACTATCACGCTCGCAGCTGACTAACGGTAGTCTAAAGATAGGAGCATATACAACCCACAAATTGTTGGAAATCATGAGATGACGCTTGGCAGGCGCGCACTATAGTGTTATTATTCGAATATCTGCGGGAATGCGCTTTGGCTTTCGGGAAAGCACTTCGGCGGCAGGAGTGCGCTTACGGTAGGGTTTGGATTCATGAATCCGCGGGAAGGAAAGCGGGAAGGTTGTAAGGAAGTAAAAGAGCCGGATGGGCGGATGCAGGATGATGCCCGAAGGTTGCGGACGGTGGGTCTTTGTCTTTCCTTTGTTAGCACGGGAGTGAGGAAGGGGAAGGGGAGAGGTCCTCGTACGTGCAACAGCATGGACATGTGTGGTGATCCATGGAATGATAGGAGGACTTGGTTGTGGTTGGTATTTAGAAGCCTGTCTTTACTATTAATTATCTGTGAGCGTGGCCGTACAGTAGTGAGTGTAGTGTTGAACGAAGAAAACTTCTCTCGCTGCCACTCCTGAACTGTGCGATCGTGTTTGCGTTCCGTTTGGCTGCCACCGCCGTCGATCCATGTCTGAAACAAATAAGCCTCCCCCCTATCCTTGTGCCGATCATAACACATTTCCATTCTCTCCGCCCATATCTCCGTTTTCCCCTTGGTTACTCCCTCACTGACAGAAGAATGACAAAGACTCCCATTCTTCGTAGCATCCGAGCATCCGACTCTTTCACGCTTCCTCACGGGTCTTCGGCTTTCCTGCCGGCGGATATGTCAAGCGCATCTTCCCGAAGCCACAGCGCCTTCCCAGAGGCTATCCGAACAATGAAGCGACTATCGCGAGAGCACGCCGAGCAGCACCTCACGATTTCCAACACTTACGAATTCCTGCCGACAGCTGTTGTCAACACGATAAGAGGCTTGATGACTTGCTATACGCCGAGTATGGCACACGGGTTTTAGGCTTGCAGCGCCAACGAATTTTAGCCATGAAAGACCATCGCCCCGTTATCTAAGGTTACACAATAACCCCTGCCATGTTTTTTCAGCCTTCATCACCCAGCCCTCCAGACACAATTAACCAAGCGACTGCCTCCATGATCTATCCTATGTTCCGCGATGCTACGGGGACCCGGCGGCCGGAGCCCGAAGAAGAAAAATGCCTCGATATCATGACGAGACCAAGTCGAACAAATAGCCACATACCAATCATACGGGCTACCAGGAATGGTCACGTGGGAGTGGCGGGGCTGCTGTTGAGCGGTAATATACCCCGACGAGCCCAATACCTGCGGCCAGGCAACACTCTCGAGGGCAGTAAAAGGCAGAAGAGGGAAGTCAAGCTATTCTCACAACAGGTAGACACCAGATACAATGGCCAAAATTCATGGGGTTAAACACAAGCCCATTGAACTGCTAAGGGCGAGCACATACTGTAGGCATGATAAACCAACTTCTAGCCCAGAACGTCAACCCAGACATGCCAGCCTACGCAGGCCCGAAAATCATAGTTGTTAGCCGGATGAGATTAGCGAGGGCACTCGTGTTACTACCAGCGCAGAAAAATGTCAATCCCAGTCCCAGATATTGCCATAGCTAAGCACCCTTCTTCCCCCGCTTCTTAAGATGTGGCGAGAGGTTGTGGTGTGGATGCATCGGGAAAGGGGAGATGTCCACCTTAATAGGCAAGACGTGCACGGCCAAACAAGGATATCCTACACATTGGAGGACAGGCAAGAGGGTTTAGTTCCGCTCCCGCAGCTCCGAAAAAAAGGTATAGTCGCCGTGGGGGATTCGACCCCCCGAGGTATATTCCTTCCAAGTCTCCGTGAGAACGGAGATGTTGCATTCCACAACATCCCCACATTCACTCACTCCGATGCCCACTTGCCAGCCTTCGGGGGTGCATGGACCCGCCTCAGGACCCTTTGACCGTTATCTTCTCCTTCGAATTTACTTTTTCCCGATCACTATGTTTGTGAATCATCACTCGCTGTGATTTGTGTCGCCGCAAAAATCCCATGATGTTAATTGGGGGAGGGGTTGACGTGACGAGAATGGGTATACCGTAATTAACTAGCTACATTTCTAGCCCAGTTTATAGAATTTAGTGCGGCTAGTTATATAAGTTTGTCATACAAAGTCATTAACCCCTACGAGGAGGGGTTTTCTCTCCAGACGCGCAACTTCGCCCTCTCTATATATAAATTTAGCTCGAACGTTGCTTTCTACTCACAGATTCTCCACCTTTTTGCGTGTTGCACACGGCACAGACCCCCCCCGTCCCACTCACTCATATAAAGTAATGTGATGCGATCCAATACTCGCGCGGCCGAATTGAAGCCGGACACTTCATGTGGTGGCCGTTGCCTTCTGAAGTATCCGGCTTCAATTCGGCCACGTGAGTATAGCGATAAGCGAAGATAAACCGGGCAGGGTTGTCTAGCTTCATGTTATATCACTCGCAGATCTTTGATTTACTGACTGCCCTCCACAAAAGTCGTTGCTGCCTTGACTATCTATGAAACTAAAGCCGCTGTCCCATGACAGTCCTACATTCCACTTTCCTTTTTTAGTTATGATACGGTTATGGATAAATCGTGGATTTAAAAAAAAAAAAAAGTGTGTGGAGTTTGGTTTGGATGTTTCATCTCATGGAGCCATTATGCCAGCACTCTACTAGATCTAGTCTGCCATGGTTCGGTAATACGCTCTGGCTAGTCTTGAGAGGTTACGTACCCTAGGAATACCCTTCAACCAAGTGAGAAATTAATTATTCCACGGAAAATCTAACAATAGTTCAAGCGATCCTAGACTCCACAACGCCAATCGAAGTCGGTTCCAATCGGAAAGAGATATTGAGGGGGGAAAAGAAAAAGGGGAAAAGCAGAAGGGGAAAACTGACAAAAGACCACCGCACTCTAGCACAGGATTTAGCTTTTTTTTTCTTTTCTTTTTCTTTTTTGCTCCGAAGATATGGAGAATATAGAAAAAGGACAAAATCAGCAAAATGTCAAAATAATGACAGATACTGATTTAGCACTCCATAATCTGCGATTGCCAGAGCATGATGGGGCCACCTACTTTGCTCTTGCTAAGCCCATTCTCATAAAATATAGGATATGATAAAATATAGGATATGATAAAATATGGGAGCGGGAATTTACTCTATTAAAAGGAGGGGAAGAGAAAGAAAGGGAGAAATAAGGATATGAGATGCTAAGCAAGAACCAGCATTCTATAGACACTATTTTATACGGTTGCCGAGAGAAACAGAGGAAAAAATATGATACATGATGATTAGTAGGCAGATAGCGAAGATGTGGCAGAGTAAAACACACACAAGAGAAGATCTAGAAAGGATGGATTGAGAACGAAGTTTCGTATCACGGGAGCGTAATACCGCAAGTAAGAGGGTTCGTCCGGTGGTGAGCACTTGTCGTGAATGTCAAGATCTCCGAGTCCTTTTAGAAGGGTGTTGGGATGGCCTTGGGGGCCCGACTGAGGAAGGGCATAATAAGCGATCGCCGCTGGCCAACTAAGGAACTAAACCGTGACTAAATCGCCACTTTAGAGTTTCCAGATGTTTCTCCTCAGAAGTGTTTGTAAGTGCTGCCTGGCTGGTGAGGTCTGCTATCATGGTATTCTGGCTAACGATACACCGCCGGAGAAGTTCCACTATTCGAGTGTATCCGCCTTCCGTAGCGCACGAGAGGGCTGTTCGACCGTATTTATCCGCAATATCGGGAGCGACATCCTTCCTTTCCAAAAGCATCCTGGCAATGCCCTCATGCCCATTTCCAGCTGCCCACGAGAGTGGTGTGCGACCGTCTTTATCTGCAGTATAGGGAGTAACATTCTTCTGCTCCAAAAGCCTTTTCGCGATCTCCTCGTGCCCCTTCCTGGCTGCCCACAAGAGAGGTGTTCCACCGTGTTTATCAGTCGTGTTGAGAGGAATATCCCCCCTCTCCAAAAGCATCTTCACAATGCCGACATGCCCATTTTGAGCTGCCCACGAGAGAGGTGTTTGACCGTATACATCAGCAGCGTTGGGAGTAACATCCTCGCGCTTCAAAAGCATCTTCACAATGTGCTCATACCCGTTTTCAGCTACCCAAGAGAGAGATATTCGACCGTCTTCAGCTTGAATGTTGGGAGTGACATCCCCCGGCTCCAGAAGCATGTTCACCCTATCTTTAGCTGCTCGCTGGAAAGGTGTTCGACCGTCTTCAACACCCTTCCGCCTCAAAAGCCCTTTCACGACGTCCTCGCACCCCTTCCTAGCTGCCCACAGGAGGTGTTTGACCTTTTTTATCAGGGGTGTTGGGATTGACATCCCTCCGTTCCAAAAGCATCCTTATAACGCCCATGCGCCTATTTGTAGTCGCCAACAAGAGAGGTGTTCGGCCGTGTACATCAGCAGTGTTGGGAGTAACATCCTCGCATCCTAAAGGCATCTTCACAATGCCCTCATACCCGTTTCCGGCTGCCCATGAGAGGGGTGTTCGACCTCCTTTATCCACAGTGTTTGGAGCGACATCCTCCCGCCCCAAGAGCATCTTTACAATGTCCTCAAACTCACATAGAACTGCCCACAACAGAGGTGTTTGACCATATGCATCCACGGTGTTGAGAGCGACATCACCCAGTACTAAAAGTATCTTCACAATGCTCCCATGTCCCTTTCTAGTAGCCCATGAGATTGCGGTATCCCCCCTCACATCAGTTGCATTGAGATCCCATTTATTGACCTCTAATAAACCAACTGCTATATCCACTATCCCAAGATAAGCGACGCCGTGGAGACCCGTAAACCCAGTGGGGTCACTTCGACCTAGCACCCGGTCCCAATTATCAAATTTTTGGGATAACAGTATCCCAGACGCTACATGCTTATCGAATCTAGCAAGGAGCTTCAGTGCGAGTGTGTTCACAATTTCCGTCACTCCCCTTCTGGCATGCGCTCCCCAGAAACAGGAGGCATACACAAGCAACGGCGTTGGTGACCTGAACCAATCAAAGGTAAGGGGAAGGTCCTTGATGCGCTGAAAGTTGAGGTATGTTAAACAAACCTCGGCAATAATCGAGTGAGGCCTGTGAAACAAGTCGGTATTATTGCATAGATATTCTTGAAGACTATAGTGCACGAGACGGACGGTGTAGGAGGATGCTTCAACTATTACAAGCCCTAGGGAGCATCCCAGCAGTGTTTCTATCGTAGGAATATTCTCGTGATTTAGGTTGGTGGATCCTATTTCCACCCCCAGGGCATGGCATAAATCGTTGGCTTTTAAGGGCCCCTCCGAATGTGACAGCCACATTAGCGCTTCCATACCGAGTCTCGACCTGCTTCCCTTTTGCGCTTTGATTCGCGCTAGGGTTGCCGAGTACGCGCTCCGAAGGCCATTCCCTTGGATCATCTCTTCAAGCTTTTTCTTTCTCTGGTGGATTGTAACCTCCTCCAGGACTGCCTCGATGTTGAGCGAGACGAGAAGAAATCTATATTCTGTTATTAGCGAACACCACCTAGATTGGTCAAAGTGGTTCTTTCCACTCACATTTGGGAGATTTTTCTCGGGATTACCCTCATAATCTCAGCCTTCAAATTGTCGTCCATCGCGCTGGGCGTTGGATCATTATCTAATCTCATCTTTAAATATCTCTCAATATCCGCAATCGGAGGAATGACGGCTATCATTACTGCCACGGCGAAACATCTTTTAACTTCATCTCGAATGTGAGGTCTCCCGGAAAGAAAAATCCGCATGGTCGGTGAAGCTTCTACAATTTTCCGGAGTGACTCAAGAAGTTCTCGTCGATTTTCCGGAAGGCATTCATCTAAACCATCGATACAGATGAACACTTTAGGTAGGGATGCGATCGTCGTCTTGAGCATTTCCACCAAGTCTAAAGGTTCGACAGCCCGCCCACCAAATCCCCTTTTCCCTTTACGAAAAATCTGCCGCAGATGCTCCGGGATTCCGCTTCTTTCTAAAAGTTGCTAGAGGATTGCACCCAGTATGTTTGTCACGGACTGTTGCTCCTGGGCAAGGTAATCGCAGTACAGGCCGGCGACCGCGATGTCTCCATCACGAGCTTGATTGCACAACCAGTCAATAACTAAGGAGCTAATATTTATTTCCATCAGCGATCTCTACTTGCCGCAGAGAGCTTCGTCACTAACCTAATATCAGTCTTCCCCACACCCGGATCGCCGTAGCAGAATAAAACAGCCTGCTCTGATATCCCTAGGCTACCTCTCCACCCCCGAAACTCGCCACTTTCTAAAAGCCAACCTCCTACACCATCCACCTGGTTAGCTTGCACGCTTTGATGCCTGTGCCGAGGCTCGAGTGTTGAAAGCCACTGCTTAATCTGGTTACCTTCGTCGTCGGTTTTGTGAACAGTGATAGCTTTGTTGTCGTTCAGAGTAATAGTGTTGTTGCTATTTGTTAGGTTCCCGCAGTTGACATTACAGGAACCAAAGGATTGCATATCTGTTATTCGCTCCATAATGAGTTTGTTGATGCTTCGTCTTGTGGATGCGGTTCCGCGAAGGGGGGCAAGAGGGCTTAAGAGCATTCCAGGGCCCAAGAAAAGATTGGGTGGTCTGGCTTCTTTCTTCAGCGGTGGCGTCCAGTCGTTTAAATACGAGGGGAAAAGAGGTAGAAATCAAGCAGCCACGAGGTGGCTAAATTCACCAGGGGCACCACGAATTTTCAGACAGCCTTCTACCGATATCTTGAGCTTATGGATGATACCGTGTTATAACTACCGTATGTATCAGTCTTACCAGTACTAGCCTATCATTAGCCCCGAGGCACAACTGACAAAAGGTCCAACACACGCAAAATATATGCAGAGTGACCTGTTTGGGTATTTCTAGCATACTGGTAACCGAAGATTAAACAATGAGCAATAAGCAACGATAAGTTATCATTTGCATCTTGTCCAAGGACTTTATTCAGACACAATGATTGTAGCCTTGTCACTTGTCGGAAACTTGGGTGCCAAGGGTAAGCGAACAACTCAGTAGATTCCGGGGGAGCAGGTATTTCGTTCAAACGGCTGAGGCGATAGATCAACAGCTTGATAGCATACACTTAAATACAAGCCAACAAAGTACCAATACTGGTAGTTCATGTTTCTCTTACAGTAGCCCGCCCTCCCTTGTTCATTCAACTTGGGAGGAAATATCGCACATGGTCGGCCGGCCTGGGCTCCCGATAGCCTAAACTCCTCCAGGCGAAGCCCTAAGCGCTCGGGATGGGCCGAACTTTTATTTTTTCTCCGAGGTCTTTTTGATAATTCTGAGGAGCTTACCCGTAGTCCGCCAAGGACCTTTCCCCCGGATCTCGGAAATCCCTAGTGTTAAGTTCTGCACAGCACCCACAGCACAGGCAAAAAACGCTATGTGGCTATAGATAATACAACCGCTAAATCCTTCGTTACCCAGCTGATCGACGCTCGCAGAGCATCTTCATTTTTTGTGTAATCTACCAGTACTTTTGGCAAACGGGCCTAAAGCTGAGCATGACCACCTGGAGGAAGCCACAACTTACTGGGGCCAAAAATGATGTGCCGGATACCAAACGAAAGACCTCGCAAAGGCCATTACCAATTACATCCAGCGTATAAGGGCCATGGAGAAGAATGAAAGTGGACGAAAACCAATACTCATTCCCGCCGCCGCTACCACGAACATGATGGGATGCTTAACTTTCCATACAGCAGAGTAAAGTACTCGTACTGTACCGGACAATGTTTGGAACGTTAACCGATTTTTCCTCATGAAAGATTACCGGTCTTGCCCTTTTGCATAGGGTTACACAACAACCCCTACCACATTTTTTCAGCCTCCAGCTCCCGAGTCATCAGCTGCAATTAACAAGGTCACTGTGCGACTAACCACCCGCCACGACAGCCCCAGCGGGCGCCGGAGCATGCAGAAGAGAAAATTCTCCGATATCTTAACCTCAATAGCAAGTCGAACAAAGAGCAACAGATTATTCCTGTGTGCTGTCGGGAATGGACACAGGGAGAGGCGAAACTACAGTTGAAAGGTAAGATATCAACCCTGGCGAGCCCAATGCTTGCGACGAGGTGGCACTCATGAAGGCAGTAGGGGACACAAGAGAGAATAGAAGCTACGCCCACAGTAGGGAGACACCGGACCCAATAGCCGAAATTCCCAGGGCCAAGCACCCACCTGTCGGGCCGGCAGGGATGGGTGAGCGGGCGCGATGAAGCAACTGCCGGCACGGGAAGACGTCAGCAATGAAATGCCAGCTTGCGTGAGCCATACACTCATGGATGCTGCCCGGATGAAATTAACGGGAGTACGGTAGTAGAATTACGAAGGGGGCGGAAGGATGTCAACAAAGATTCCGGGTATCTCCAGGTTGAGCTACCCTCTTCCGGTGGGGATGCTTCCGGGGAGGGGAGATGTCAACTCTAATGACCAAGACGTGTTGGTCAACAACGGCTACTTACATCTTGGAGAACGGGTGCGAGGGCCTAGTTACACTCCTGCGGTTCAAGAGAGATGCGGCGGCCGTGGGAGTTCGACGGCCTTGGAAGTATATTCGTTTCCAGCCACCTCAAAAATAACAAAGATGTTGCATCTCACAACATTCCAACATTCACTTACTCTAATATCTGCCTGCTAGCCTTTCCAGGGTCTATGGATCCACCTCAAGACCCTTTACCATTCCTCTATTCCTTCGATTTTTTTTCTTCTAATCACGATGCCTACAGATTATCACCCACTGATTTATGTGTTGCGGCAAATCCTATGGCGTTGATGGAGTTTCACGTGGTGGGGACGGATATACAGTTGTTATTGGCTATTTCTGGTTCTGTTAGTAAAGTTTAGCGTGGCTGGTTACATAAGTTTATCCAATATGATAAAGCCTTTAACACCTGGGAGGGTTTCTGTCCTGACCACAGCTTCATTTATATATATATATTTGAATACAAATTTAGTCCGGACGTTGTTTCTACGATACTCATAGATTCTACTTTTTGTGTACTCCGGTACTGCTCCGGATACAGGTATCCCAGCATCCCCATGTAAGTAATGTGGGACTATCCGATACTGGTAGTAAACCCGCTACCGGTATTGGAACTAGAGGATATCAATCCCGACACACCGGGCCCTAGGACCAAAGCAGCCCTCTGAATAGCTACACCTAGTAAAGTATAGGGGTTGCGGAGTTACTCTCCACGCTCAAAATCTCCCTCCCAGCTCGCTAGCACGGGCAAAGACCTAGTGAATCCCTCCCCCGGTCCTTCCAACTGAGAGCCTGTTTGGCAAGAAAGAAAAAGAAACAGAAACCGGGGGGGGGGGTCAACCGTTCCGTTTTGTGACTATTTTACCTGCAGAAGCAGTTGTCCCAGAATTTTAGACCACAGGGGAAACGGCCGTTTGTATGGATGGGGCGACGGAACGGAACCGTCGTATCCAAACAGGCTCTTGCGCTTAGCCCTGTTGAAAGTGGTGCTGCTCGCCATACTCTCTTGATACTTTCTTTGTTGTTTAGTTAGCTTCCGGGAGCGCACTTATTTGTGGCTTCTGATATGCGTTGAGGAACCGGGCATATGGCTCTTCGGGTATAAGTTTGCTATCGGATATGCGCTTAGGATCCGAGCATGGGTTTGTCCTCGGGGACTCGCTTTAGCTTCGGGTGTACAGTTCGGCTTCCGGTGTTCTGTTTAGACGTTCGGGAAAGCATTGCGAATGCAGGAATGTGCGATCGTTTTGGGATAATGCAGCTTTCGGGAAAGCCGGGAGAAAAGCGGAAACACTGTAAGGTTAGCTGGAAAGGGCTGGAAGCCCAGTGGCGGAAGAGTGTTTGTTTTCCTTTTAGTTAGCCGGGAGTGCTCACGGGGGGAAAGAGAGACTCACATGGCGTAGCATGAGCGTGCCTGCTGGCTTATGGGAGGATAGGGTGTTATTGTTGATATATACTCCTGTCTTCGCCAGTTAGTTAGGAGAGAGCACCGAGCATCGAGAATTGTTGTTGAACGTGAGCCTGTGGTTGATAGTGAAAATATTTCCCCCGCACTTGAGTGTGCGATCGTTTTCGTTGTGAGTTGCTTGGAATTTGTTTCGTTTCACCGCTCGTCACTCGTGCAATCGTATCGCAGCCGTTGAAGTTTAATAAGTCCATCCGGTACTGTAAGTTTGCCTTTCTCCATCGACCCACCTTCTCTCTCCCCATACTCCTCGCCCGAACACCCGTTGGCTCTTTCATGACCGCTTGTTCCTTCATTTTCTTCTTCAACCTTTGTAGTGCTACCTGTCATCCTTATCACCCCTTCCATTACTATCATTTCATAGGTGATTACTGTATCATACATGCCGAGTAGGAGCTGGTCGAATTTTCCTGCATCAAGGTTAGATATTATAAAGATCTAGGTTCAGTTCTATATGAGTGGGAACGGAGATTAATTGCAGCGATCCATGTCTTGGTCCGGCGAGCATAATTCACCCATTTCCATTTTTCACTACTTTTTTTTTTATCTTCAAGTTCTTTCATTTAGTAGGCAACTTGTCTATTCTGCCCCCCAGAACTTATAGAAATGAGGCATTTGGAAATCTAAAGAGTCAACTAATGTGATCTCCCCCCTTTTCCCCCTCACCCATCAGCGCAGCAACAACCAGCCATCATGACCAAGGAGCCTGCCGGAATATCATAAAAGGTTCGGAGAGGGGGGGAGATCCGAAAGGAGGCTTCCTGCCTCATCCCTACATTACAGGAGCTAGGTGTCATCAGGCCAATGATTTCAGACCAGGTAAAAAAGGGAGCAAATTGTATCCAACTTCACCGTAGTCTAGAGAAACCTATGCTATGCTCGGCTACAGTTATAGCGTGCGTAAAAGGTGATCGGCATGGTCAGAGGGGGATAGTGGGAAGATAGTGATAGCGACACTCTGATGGCAGCTCGCTCATAACCCAATGATAACTGGGGTAGCGTAGGTAACGGCGCGAAGCACGGAGAAAAGCACGTAGGTGGTGGTTCCGGTATGTGATGATAACGATGTGGATGTTCGATGTACGATGCAGGAAACTCTCTACTGGTAGCTCAGACTAGATACAGAAGAGAGCGCACAAACACACAAAACAGGAAAAACCCACACAACGGGAAAAACCCCCTTGTGGCAGTCACGACCCTAAACTGGTCGTACCCCAAACTAACTATCATACCCTAACAACTATGGGATTCCAGCTATCAGATAGTTTGCCTCAGTGGAAGGATTCTAGGCTTGAGGGACACCAAAAATCCACATTGAAAGAGTAGTTATCTTCAAGTGTCAGTGCATAGTTCGATTTATTCATTCATATGGGCCTCTTGAGAGAACCATTCGAAAAGCTGTGGTTCATTCTCCTTTAGTTCTAGCATAGGCTTATACACCCTTAATAAAAGTCTAGGGATTCAGAATCACAGCCTAACTCAATGTGCAACTGTGCCAAGTTAGCAACATCATGCAACGCCAATAATTTTCTGCGACCTCTAATTGATCAGCGCTCCTTGTCTCGCCACCCAAATCTTTCCGACCTCTATGGCCATAAGTTACTCGTGGATACAGCACCATTCAGTGCATTGAGCTGAAATTGGATGGTCTTGCCTCATGCAGTACTGGCACCGTAAATCTAATCTCATTTGATTTAAAGCAAATAGTATCATAATTCATGTTGGCTACCCTTGAGAGCTTGCGTCAGAAATACCCTCAACTGGGTGAGATATCGGTTATTCTACGAAATTGTTACACAGTGCAAACCATACTAGAGTCCACAAAACCTACCAAAGTCGGTTCTAATCGGAGTGGGGAGGTATTAAAAATAAAGATAAAAGAACAGAACATATCATAGAAAAAACAGTTCTATTCAGGAAAGGGTTTTGCCCGCTTTGCTCTCAAAATAGGAAGAATCTAAAAGAAGTATTATATCACATAGACCAAATAGAAAGACAGTGAGACAGCAAAGACAAGAATGAACACTGAATTGACACTGGATCAAGCGAAATCGCTATAGCATGAAGAGGCCACGTAATTTACCTGTACGGGACCCATCCTCATAAAATATTAGATATAATGGAGTAGGGGAGTGTGAAAGTACTCTAGGAAGAAGAGGGTGAGAAAGAGGTAATGGGAGGGAACAAGAGTGGGACAAAAACAGACATTGTATAAGTGTTATACCATACGCTTCTTGGAGTAAGGTGGGGGGGATAGGGGACACTGTGAATAGTGGGGAGAAAGCGAGAATGTGGCAGAGTAAACCAGGCAACAACGACAAGGAAAACTGGAAGAGGTGGATCGAGAAGGGAGTTTAGAAATGCGATAGTGCAATACTGGGAGTGAGAGGGTTTGTCGGGTGGTGAGCATTTGTCATGAATGTTAAGATCTCCGGGTCTTTTTGGAAGGGTGCTGAGGTGACTCGGGGGGCTCGGCTGAGAAATAGCCTATTGAGCTATTGCTACCTGCGGACTCGGAAACTGAACCCTGATTTCCTAATCGCCGCTTTAGAGTCCCCGGGTGATGCGTCTTAGAAGTGTGCATAAGTGCTTTTTTTCTGGTGAGGTCAGACATCACTGTATCCAGGTTAAAGCCACGCCTTCGCAGGAGAAGGTCAACTATTCGAGTGTGTTGACATTCGGCAGGCCACGAGGGAGATATTTTTTTCTCACCATCTTTATCTGCAATATCGGGAGCGGCATCCTCCCGCTCTAAAAGCATCTTCACAATGTCCCCATACCCATTTTCGGCTGCACAGGAGAAAGGTGTTTGGCCACCTTTATTCATAGTGTTGGGAGTGGCATCCTCCCGCTCCAAAAGCAACTTCACGATATCGCGATACCCATTTGCACCTGCCCACAGGAGAGGTGTTCGACTATATTCATCCCCAATATCGGGAGTGGCATCCTCCAGCTCCGAAAGGATCTTCACAATGTCCCCATACCCATCTCCAGCCGCCCACGAGAGAGGTGTTCGGCCGGATTCGTCTGCAATGTTGGGAGTGACATCCCACCGGTCTAAAAGCATCTTCACAATGTCCTCATACCCATTTCCAGCTGCCCACGAGAGAGGGGTTCGGCCGTATTCATCCACAGTGTTGGGAGTGACATCCTCTCGCTCCAAAAGCAACTCCACCACATCCTGATACCCATTTTCAGCTGCCCACAAGAGAGGTGTTCGGCCGTATTCATCTACAGTGTTGGGAGTGACATCCCACCGCTCCAAAAGCATCTTCACAATGTCCTTATACCCATGTACAACTCCCAGCGAGAGAGGTGTTTGACCGTCAATATCCGCAATATTGGGAGTGACATCCTCCCGCGCCAAAAGCAACTTCACCACATCCTGATGCCCATTTTCAGCTGCCCAGAAGAGAGGTGTTTGGCCGTAGTCATCCACAATGTTGGGAGTGACATCCCACCGCCCCAAAAGCATCTTCACAATGTCCTTATAACCATGTCCAACTGCCAGGGAGAGAGGTGTTTGGCTGTTTTTATCTGCAGTATCGGGAGTGGCATCCTTCCGCGCCAAAAGCAACTTTACGATATCCTGATACTCATTTTTTGTTGACAACAAGAGAGGTGTTCGGCCGTATTCATCCGCGGTGTTGGGAGTGACATCCTCTCGCTCCAAAAGCAACTTCACCACATCCTGATGCCCATTTCCAGCAGCCAACAAGAGAGGGGTTCGGCCGTATTCATCCGCAGTGTTGGGAGTGACATCCTCTCGCTCCAAAAGCAACTTCACCACATCCTGATACCCATTTTCAGCTGCCCACAAGAGAGGCGTTCGGCCGTATAGATTCGTAGTGTTGGGAGTGACATCCCACCGCCCCAAAAGCATCTTCACAATGTCCTTATACCCATGTCCGACTGCCAGCGAGAGAGGTGTTTGACCGTCTTTATCCGCAGTGTTGGGAGTGACATCCCACCGCTGCAAAAGCATCTTCACAATGTCCTTATACCCATGTCCAACTGCGAGAGAGATAGGTGTTTGGCTGTATCGATCCGCAGCGTTGGGAGTGACATCCCATCGTTCCAAAAGCATCTTCACAATGTCCTTATACCCATGTCCAACTGCCAGGGAGAGAGGTGTTTGACCGTCTTTATTCGCAATGTTGGGAGTGACATCCTGCCGTGCCAAAAGCAACTTCACAACATCCTGATACCCATTTTCAGCTGCCCACAAGAGAGGTGTCCGGCCGTATCGATCCGCTGTGTTGGGAGTGACATCCCATCGCTCCAAAAGCATCTTCACAATGTCCTTATACCCATGTCCAACTGCCAGCGAGAGAGGTGTTCCACCGCATTCATCCCCAACATCAGGAGTGGCATCCTCCAGCTCCAAAAGAATCTTCACAATGACCCTATACCCATTTTCAGCTGCCCACCAAAGGGGTGTGCGGCTATATTCATCTGCAATGTTGGGAGTGACATTCCGACGGTCTAAAAGCATCTTCACAATGTCCTCATGCCCATTCCCAGCTGCCCACGAGAGAGGGGTTCGGCCGTATTTATCCGTAGTGTTGGGAGTGACATCCTTTCGCTCCAAAAGCAACTTCACCACATCCTGATACCCATTTTTAGCTGCCCACAAGAGCGGTGTCAGGCCGTGTCGATCCGTAGTGTTAGGAGTGACATCCGCTCGCCCCAAAAGCAACTTCACCACATCCTGATACCCATTTTCAGCTGCCCATAAGAGAGGTGTTCGGCCGTATACATCTGCAGTGTTGGGAGTGACATCCCACCGCCCCAAAAGCACCTTCACAATTTCCTTATACCCATGTCCAACTGCCAGCGAGAGAGGTGTTTGACCGTCTTTATCCGCGGTGTTGGGAGAAACATCACCCTGTGCTAAAAGCATCTTCACAATACCCCCATGTCCTCTTCTAGCAGCCCACGAGATTGCAGTATTGCCCTTCACATCAGTTGCGTTGAGGTCCCATTTCTTCGCCTGTAATAAACCAGCCGCTAGATCCACTATCCCAAGATATGCAACGTAGTGGAAACCCGTAAACCCTGCGAGGTCACTCCCATTACCCACCCATTCCCAATTATCAAGGCCACAAGATGACAGTATCCCGGACGCTACATGATTATCCAGTCCAACAAGAAGCTTCACTGCGAGCGTGTTCACAATTTCCGTCGTTTCCATTCTGGCATGCGCTCCCCAGCAACTGGAGGCATACTGAAGCAACGACCTTGGTGTTTCGCGCCAGTTAAAGGTAAAGGGTAGGTCCCTAACGGACCGAAAGTTGAGGTATGTTAAACAAACCTCGGCGATCATCGAATGGGGCCTGTGAAACAAGTCGGTATTATTGCATAGATATTCTTGAAGACTGTAGTGTACAAGACGGACAGTGTATGAGGATGCTTCAACTATTACAAGCCCTTGGGAGCATCCCAGGAGTGTTTCAATCGTAGGAATATTCTCGGAATTTAAGTCTGCGGATCCTATTTCTACCCCCAGGGCATCGCATAACTCGTTGGCTTTTAAGGGTCGCTCCGAATGTGATAGCCACATGAGTGCTTCCATACCCAGCCTCGACCTGCTTCCCTTCTGCGCCTTTATTCGCGCCAGGGTCGCCGAGTACGCACTCCGAAGACCATTCCCCTGGACCATTTCATCAAGCTTTTTCCTTCTTTGGTGGATAGTAACCTCCTCCAGGACTGCCTCGATGTTGAGGGAAACGAGCAGAAATCTATACTCTATTATTAGCGAACACCACCTGGATTAGGTAAAGTGGTTGTTTCCACTCACATTTGGGATATCTTTCTCGGGATTACTCTCATAATCTCAGCCCTCAAATTGTCGTCCATCGCGCTGGGCATGGGATCATTATCTAATCTCATCTTTAGATATCTCTCAATGTCGGCAATAGGAGGAATGACGGCTATCATGACTGCCTCGGCGAACCATCTCTTAACTTCTTCGCGAATGTGAGGTCTCCCGGAAAGGAACACCTGCGTGGTCGGCGAAGCTTGTACAATGTTCCTGAGGGACTCAAGAAGTTCCCGTCGATTTTTCGGAAGACATTCATCTAAACCATCGATACAAATGAATACTTCAGGTAGCGATGCGAGTTCTGTCTTAAGAATATCCACCAAATCTGAAAGCTGCGCAGCCCTTCCGCCAAATCCACTTTTCTCTTTGCGAAAAAGTTGCCGCAGATACTCCGGGATTCCTTTTCTTTCTAAAAGCTGATTGAGGATTGCGCCCAGTACGTTTGTCGCGGACTGTTGCTCCTGGGAAGGGTAATCGCAGTACAAGCCGGTGACAGCGATATCTCGATCACGAGCTTGATTGGACAACCAGTCAATAACTAAGGAGCTAATATTTCTTTCCATCAGTGATCTCTACTTGCCGGAGAGAGCTTTCTCACTAACCTAACATGAGTCTTCCCTACACCTGGATCGCCATAGCAGAATAAAACAGCCTGCCTCGGTATACCTCGGCGATATCTCCACCTCCAAAACTCGCCACTCTCTAAAAGCCAACTTCCCACACCATCCACCCGGTTAGCTTGGAAACTTTGATGCCTGCGCCGAGGCTCCAGTGGGGAAAGCCACTGCTTAATCTGGTTATATTCGTCGTCGGTTTTGTTAACGGTGATAGCTTTGTTGTTGTTCAGAGTGATAAATTTAGTGTTGTTGCTATTTGTTTGGTTCCCGCAGTTGACATTGCCGAAACCAAAGGATGGCATATTTGTTATTCGCTCCATGATGCGTTTTATTAATGCTTCGTTTTGCCGTGGAAGCGGTTCCACGATAATCTAGGGGGGGGCAAGAGTGTTTATGAGCTTTCCAGGGCCCAAGATCTGGTGATCTGGCTCGCTCCCTCGGTGGTGGCGTCCAACCACCTCAATACTAAGCAAACACGGGTACAAATCAGCCGGGAAGCAGTCAAATTCACTTGAGGAACCACGAATTGTGGGACAGCCTTCTACCTACCGGCATATCTTGAGCCCATGTATGATACCGGTACTTGTACTGTACAGTAATACCGGTAACTACCGTACACAGGTATCGGTGTTACAAGTACCCATGATTTTTAAACGGGAACAAGCAATTCCCCCTTCTTCCTCTTACTCGTATTATACCAGCTTATCATCGACCCCGAAGCACAACTACCACCAAGTCTAGCAATGTGAAATATGGATAGAGTGACCAGCTTTAGTATCCGCAGGATACCTGTACGGGACTTAAAGATTACAGTAAACAGTAAGGAACAAGCAACGAGAAGAGAAAACTTCCTGTCTGACAGCGCCACGGTGTCAGAAAATTTTTCATTCAGCCTTCCTGCTTTCCCCTGATCCGGGATTGAAATTCCACAATGACGAGAGCCTTGACTTATCTAAAACTGTTTCGCCCAAGCCGTTAAGACGGCAGCTCCCGGGTCTCGGAAACCCCGAGTGTTGGGTACGAGTAGAACGCCAGCGAATCCCGGTTAGACTATCACCCTTTACCCGAGAACCCAGGGTTACACAACAGCCCCCGTCACGTTTTTTCAGCCTCCCGCTACAGTTGCAGGCCATCGACCCAGTTACAGTGACGGGCCACTACGCGCACGATTGATAGCCCATACTCGAGTACTTCACAACAGCCCGAGCGCTCGGTGGCCTGAGCACGAAGAAGAAAAAATTCCCCGATATCTCGACGACAAGCCCAAGCCGACTAACAGCCACAGGCCATTCCTGCTGTCGGCAATGGACACAAGGGAAAGGCGAAACTACTGTTGAAAGGTAAGATATCGACCCTGGCGAGGCCGATGCTTGTGACGAGGTGGCACTCACGAAGGCAATAGGAGGCACAAGAGGGAGGCGAAGCCACTCCAACAGTGGGTAGACATTGGACTCAATAGCCGAAATGCCTGGGGCCGAACACCCACCTGTCGGCGGGCCGGTAGGAGTGGGCGAGCGGGTGCGATGAAGCACTACCAGAACGGGAAAACATTAATTAGGAAATGCCAGCTTGTGTAGGCCAGATACTCATGGATGCTGCCCGGATGAGAGTATCGGTAGTCGAATTACTACGCGCGGAAGGATGTCAACAATAATTTCGGGTATCTTCAGGCTGAGCTACCCTCTTCCGAGGAGGATGCTTCCGGGGAGGGGAGGTCAACTCCAAAAATCAAGACGTTTTTACAACAAGGTTACAGCACAGCGGATGGAGAGAGTGTTCTAGTCCAGTGTGGAAGCGATCAATTTGTATAGTCGTAGAAATATAAAGAGTGTAACAGAAGACTTATCAAAAGTAAAAGAAACCAAATGGCCAAAGAGCGGACAACAATTAACGAGGAGAGGAAAACACTCAAAGAGACGAAGGACAAGTAAGCAGATAACTAAATGAACAAAGAGAAGATCCAACTGCTTTATATTCTTCCTTGTGGAATCCTTTCCACCCCAGCATGCGTCCTGCACATGCCCAATCTCACAGGAGATTATTCCGTTTCTCTGCCTTTCTTCCCAGCGCTCAGGATCACTCTGGTGGTGATACCGAATTCCCGAGGTCTTTGGTTAATGACTGTGCTGAGGTTTAAGCTGATGTCCTCGGATCAAGTTGGTATTCGGTAGTCCTGAGTATTTGTGTTTCGTTGGATGTTTGATAGTGTTTGATGTTGTTGCACTAAAGATGTAGGGATAGATGTACCGCTGAGTATGAGCTAGTGCTGGTGAAACAGTATGGGAGTGAGAGTGTTAGGCATACCGGAAGGCTTAGCCTTCCCTTAGTGAATAAAGACCTTTAGTTACCCTACCTTAGGATTCTGAGTTCAAAAGGACAAGCCAACACCCCCCTCCCGCACCAGCGTTGGGACGGCGCTACACCGGCAGACGCCGCTATAGTTGCGTCCCCTCACCAAAGACATGGTCATTGGAACCCTCCTCGTAACCCCGTATACGTCGCGGCCGTCCGTCCAACCGGATCCCGTTCGCAGGATATATAAGGGATGACCTTTGGCGAGCTTATGCAAGGGGTTTGAGCCAAATCAGTCAACGTCGCATAAAGTTACTGAACACTAAAGATGAGAGTTGCGAAGGTGGTCACTAAGTAACGGGACGTTTTTACGGACAATGGTTAAGCAACATATTCTATACTCCACACCCTCGCAATGAAAGTCGCAGAAGTGAATAGTGTTGTTGGATAAGGTAGTTTGAGAAATCAGGCATACCCGCACTCACACACATCAATAGCATCCGTAGAATGCTGACGGAACCATACGATAAAGATATGACTACAGAAGGATAATGGCTATTGGTGCGATTATCGTGACAAGTCTATCTTATGCCTCGCAGATGTCGGTTGCAGAATATGTCTGCAATGCTGAGAGGTTCGATAACGAAGCTGGCCCCTTTGTTGGTTTGATCATGGAGACCATTCTGCGTATGCAAAATGGTAAGCAAGACTCCATGCCGACGAAGATGGATCATAACCAATGGACTGATGTGTGGGAGCACCGTCAGGAAATTTCATGGTGTTGTGATTCGGAAGTCGAAGTGAGATAACAGAATTGTCAGGGTCAAATAGTGTTCGCACTTTTAAGAAAAAGCTGGAGTTGTTAGTAGGTACTTAGTTAGTATGAGAACTAGATGTAGCCCGCGACCACCCAGACGCGGCATATAAATATTGAGGTGCCTCCCGAGCTATTTGAACATTATCAAACAACGGAGAAGAGATCTTATCAATATAAGTTTTTACGCTAGAAAAATCTTTATCACTTTACCTACCTCTATTTTGAATCATTGAGCCTTCCTAGACAATCTCCGTCTACGATTAAGATTATCGGCCTGAGTTATCTCGCAAGACTTTGAGATAGGCTCCCGCCTAACAGAGAGTGCGTAGCAGGCACTAGAGCTTGTGTTTTGTGTGCAGCGCGAATGGGAATATGGGGCTGCCGCGGGAGTTTGATGCCCTTTGAGGTATATTTGTTCCCAATCCGCCTCAAAAATAACGGAGATGTTGCATCTCACAACACCCCAATATTTACTTGCTCCAATACCTACCCACCAGCCTCCGGGGGTGCATGGATCCACTACAAAACCCTTTACTGTTTCTCTTTTCCTTCGAATTTTGTTTTTCCAATTACCATACTTGTAGATCGCCACTCGCTGTCATTTATGTGTCACCGGAAATCCCATGGCGTTGATGGGGTTTCACGTGATGGGAATGGGTATACAGCAGTTGACTAATTACCGGTAACTATTGCAGGTTCCGGTTGAAAAGTTTAGCGTGGCTGGTTACATAATTTAAGTTTATCCCATAACTTAAAGTCTTTAGCATCTGCAAGGGTTGCTGTCCTGGCCACAACCTCACGTTTTTTTTGAGTGTTAATTTAGCCCGGACGTTGTTCCTACGATACTCATAGATTCCACTTTTTTTTTGTACAGCCCTATATACAGACATCCTAGCATCCCCATTTAGAGTAATGTGATACTATCCGGTAATGATAATAAACCCACTACCGGTATCGGAACGAGAGGATATCAATCCCGACATGCCGGACCCTTGGACCAGAGCAGCACTCGGCTTAGCTGTATCTAGTAGACCGACAGTGTAGTACAAGGGTTTGCGGAGTTACTCACCGCACTCAAAACCTCCCTTCCCGTCTCGGTAGGCACCATACGGATCAAGTTCTAGAGAATCCCTCCCCCGATCGATCCGCCCCCCCCTCAATCGATCTGGTAAGCCCGCCTTTCACCATCGACCCCCGGCTGGAATAGCCGTTGGCTCTTTCATGACTATTCCGCCCTTAATTTTCTTCCCCCACCTTCTTGATGCTATCAGCCCCCTCCACTATCGTCCCTCTTACTACCACTGTATCATTTCATAGGGGATTACTGAATCATGCATGCGGAGTTGGGGCTAGCAAGACTTTGCCGGATCATGGCTAGACATACAAACGTGAGTTCAGGTATCATTTGTATATTAGTCGGAACTGAGATTCATGCAGCGAGTCTGGTCATTGTCTGGGACTCTTAATCCATCCGGTTCTCTTTTTACTCCTTTTTTGTCGTCAAGTTCTTTTTTCACGTGTCTCGCCCTAATTATAACACCATTTGTCTCTTTTCATTCAGCGGCTTGCCTACTATGATACGTGCTTAGAACTTATAGAAATGAGGCATCTTGAGATCTAATGACCGACTTAATGTGATTTTCCCCCTCTTTTCCCAGCCTCCCTGAGCGCAGCAACAACTAGCCATCACCAACGACCCTACCGGAATACAAAGATGGCTGAGGTGGAAACAAATAAAAATGTGAAAAAATAAAATAGAGCCAACAAACACGTGAGTTAATGGGGGATCCAAAAGGAGGCTTCCTTACGAACCCCTACATTAACGGAGCTAAGTGTTATCAGGTCAATGATTTCGGACCAGGTAAACAAGAGGTAAACCGTCCAACGTCACCGTGCTCTTGAGGAGCCTGCGCTGTATATCGCACTATACAGTGCGTTGAGTTGGGTGCCTTGCCTCAGGCAGTACTGGCACCATAAATCTAATGTGACTTGATTTAAGGCAAGTGGTGATTCACGATGGGTAGCTTTGGGGGCCTACGCCAGGAATACTCTCAGCCGGGTGAGATATCAATTATTCTACAGTACAGAATCATAACACAGTCTAAGCCACACTAGAGTCTACAAAACCCACCAAAGCCGGCTCTAATCGAAATGGGGAGGTATTGCAGGGAAAAAAAGGAAAAGGAAAAAGGGAAAAACAGACAAAAAACCCTCAAATTCTGGAAAGGGTTTTGCCCGTATTCCTCCCAAAATAGGAAAAATATGAAAAAAGTACTAAATAGAAAGAAAGTAAGGCAACAAAGACAAGGACGAACACTAAATTGACACTCGATAAAGGGAAATTGCTATAGCATGAAAAGGCCACATACTTTACCTGTACGGTGCCCATCCTCATAAAATATTAGATATAATGGAGTAGGGGAATGAGAATGTGCTCCATGAAGAGGCAAGAAAGAAGGAAATGGAGCAAATAGGCGCGGAACAAAAATCGACATTGTATAAGTACTATACTATAGAGTTCTTGGAGCAAATGGGGGAGAAAATAGGAGACCATGTGAATGGTGGGTAGATAGCAAGGGCGCAGCAGAGTAAACTAGACAATAAATATAATGAGAACTAGAGGAGATGGATTAAGAACGAAGTTTAGCAATACGATAGTGTAACATCGGAAGTGAGAGTATTCGTCGGGTGGTGAGCAATGGTCAAGATCTCCGGGTCCTTTTGGAAGGGCGCTGATGTGACTCGGAGGACTCGGCTGGAAAATAGCCTATTGAGCTATTGTTACCTGCGGACTCAGGAACTGAACCTTGATTTCGTATTCGCCGCTTTAGAGATCCTGCGGGTTGCTTTTCGGAAGTGGGTATGAGTGCTGCTTGACCGGTGAGGTCCGCCATCACGATATCCTGGTTAAAGCCACGCCTTTCCAGGATAAGGTCAACTATTCGAGTGTGTTGGCGCTCGGCAGTCCAGGAGAGAGCTGTTCGACCATCTTTGTCTGCAATATCGGGAGCGACATCTTCTCGTTCTAAAAGCATGGCCACAATACCCTCATACCTCTTCCCAGCTGCCCATGAGAGAGGTGTTCGATCGTTTTTATCCCCAGTGTTAGGGGTGACATCCTCCCGCTCTAAAAGCATCTTCACAATGCCCTCATGTCCATTTCCAGCTGCCCACAAGAGAGGTGTTCGGCCGCCTTCATCAGCAGTGTTGGGATAAATATCCTCCCGTTCCAAGAGCATTCTCGCAATGTGCTCACGCCCATTTCCAGCTGCCCACGAGAGAGGTGTTCGACCGTCTTTATCCGCAGTATTTGGAGTGATATGTTCCCATTCCAAAAACAGCTCCACCATATTCTCATACCCATGGAGAGCTGCCCACAAGAGAAATTTTCCGCCGACTATACGTGCAGTATTGGGAGTAACATTCCCCCACTCCAAAAGTAGTTTCACGAAATCCTCATACAGATTGTCTGCTGCCGACAAGAAAAGTGCTCGACAATCTCTATCTGTAGTGTTGAGAGTGACATCCTCCCGCTCTAAAAGCATCTTCACAATATCCAGATGCCGATTCCCAGCAGCCCACGAGAGAGGTGTTCTACCGTCTTTAACCGTAGTGTTGAGAGTGAAATATTGAAGACCTGAAAGCATCTTCATAGCGTCATTATATCCATTTGCAGCCGCAAACGAGAGAGGTGTTCGACCCTCTTTATTCGTAATGTCGGGAATAATATCCTCACGCTCCAAAAGCATCTTTACAATGCCCCCATGTCCTTCTTGAGCTGCCCACGAGAGAGGTGTCCTGCCGCCATTGTCAGGAGTGTTGGGAGCGGCATCACTCAGCGCTAAGAGTGTCTTGACAATGCCCCCATGTCCTTCTTGAGCTGCCCACAAGAGAGGTGTCCTGCCGCCATTGTCAGGAGTGTTGGGAGCGGCATCACTCAGCGCTAAGAGTGTCTTGACAATGCCCCCATGTCCATTTCTAGCAGCCCACGAGATTGCTGTATTACCTCTCGCATCAGTTGCGTTGAGATCCCATTTCTTCACCTCTAATAAACCAACTGCCATCTCCACCATCCCAAGATATGCAACACAGTGGAGACCCGTAAACCCCATAGGGTTATACCGGGAAACCCTCCAATCCCAATTAATACGGTTATGGGATACCAGGATCACCGACGCTACATGCTTACCGAATCCAACAAGAAGCTTCACTGCGAGCGTGTTCACAATTTCCGTCATTTCCTTTCTGGCATGTGCTTCCCAGAAACAGGAGGCATACTCAAGCAACGGCGTTGCTGACGGCAAATCAACAGTAAGCGGGAGGTCCCTGATGCACTGAAAGTTGAGGTATGTTAAACAAACCTCGGCGATCGTCGAGTGAGGCCCGCGAAACAAGTCGGTATTATTGCATAGATATTCTTGAAGACTATAGTGTACAAGACGGACAGTGTATGAGGATGCTTCAACTACCACAAGTCCCTGGGAGCATCCCAGCAGTGTTTCTATCGTAGGAATATTCTCGGAATTTAAGTCTGTGGATCCTATTTCTACCCCCAGGGCGTTGCATAAGTCGTCGGCTTTTAAGGGTCGCTCCGAATGTGATAGCCACATTAGGGCTTCCATGCCCAGTCTCGACCTACTCCCCCTTTGCGCCTTTATTCGCGCCAGGGTCGCCGAGTACGCACTCCGAAGACCATTCCCCTGGATCATTTCATCAAGCTTTTTCTTTCTCTGGTGGATTGTAACCTCCTCCAGGACAGCCTCGATGTTGAGCGACACGAGAAGAAATCTATATTCTGTTATTAGCGAACACCACCTGGATTGGTCAAAGTGGTTTTTTCCACTCACATTTGGGAGATTTTTCTCGGGATTACCCTCATAATCTCAGCCCTCAAATTGTCGTCCATCGCGCTGGGCGTGGGATCATTATCTAATCTCATCTTTAAATATCTCTCAATATCCGCAATAGGAGGAATGATGGCTATAATGACTGCCCCGGCCAAGCAACTTTTAACTTCGTCTCGAATGTGAGGTCTCCCGGAAAGGAAAATCCGCGTGGTCGGGTAAGCTTGTACAATGTTCCGGAGTGACTCAAGAAGTTCTCGTCGATTTTTCGGAAGACATTCATCTAAACCGTCGATACAGATGAACACTTCAGGTAGCGATGCGATCGTGTTCTTGAGCATTTCCACCAAGTCTAAAAGTTGCACAGCCCGCCCACCAAATCCCTTTTTCTCTTTGCGAAAAATCTGCCGTAGAGGCTCCGGGATTCCATCTCTTTCCAAAAGTTGTTTGAGGATTGCGCCCAGTATGTTTGTCGCGGACTGTTGCTCCTGGGCAAGGTAATCGCAGTACAGGCCGGCGACCGCGATGTCTCGATCATGAGCTTGATTGCACAACCAGTCAATAACCAAGGAGCTAATATTTCTTTCCATCAGTGATCTCTACTTGCCGGAGAGAGCTTTCTCACTAACCTAACATGAGTCTTCCCTACACCTGGATCGCCATAGCAGAATAAAACAGCCTGCTTCGGTATACCTCGGCAATATCTCCACCTCCAAAACTCGCCACTCTCTAAAAGCCAACCTCCAACACCATCCACCCGGTTGGCTTGCACGTTTTGATGCCTATGCCGAGGCTCTAGTGTTGAAAGCCACTGCTTGATCTGGTTATCTTCGTCGTCGGTTTTGTTAACGGTAATAGCTTTGTTGTCGTTCAGAGTAATAGTGTTGTTGCTATTTGTTTGGTTCCCGCAGTTGACATTACCGAAACCAAAGAATTGCATATTTGTTTTTTGATCCATGATGCGTTTTGTTGATGCTTCGTTTCGCCGTGGATGCGCTTCCGCAATAATCTAGGGGGACAAGAGGGTTTATGAGCTTTTTAGGACCCAAAAAAAGATGGGTGATCTGGCTCGTTTCTTCGGTGGTGGCTTCCGATCGTTTCGATGAGAGGGGAACACAAGGTCTAACCCATGCAAAATACCAGCCAAAGTGGCCAGTCTGGATATTCCCAGGATATCAGTGATCGAAGATTGAAAAGTGAGCAATAAACAACCATAAATTAGCATTTGCATCTTGTCCAAGGAGCCTACTTAGGATTGGCGGTAGCCTTGCCACTTGTCGGAAACTTGGATGCCAAGGGTAAGCGAACAACTCATTAAATTCCGGGAAGGCAAGTATTCCGTTCAAGGGGCTGAGGCGACAGCTCAACAGCCTGGTGGCATACACTTAAATACAAGCCAATAAAGTACCGATAGTTCATGTTTCCCCCTCGCCCGCGCTCCCGTGTTCATTCAACTTGGGACGAAATAAAGCACATGATGGGCTGGCCTGGGCTCCCGATATTCCAAACTCCTCACTGTAAAGTCTCAAGGGTACGGGATGGGCCGAATTTTTATTTTTTCCCCCGGGTTCTTATTGATAATTCTGAGGAGTTTACCGGCAGTCCGCCCAGGACCTTTCCCCCGGATCTCGGAAATCCCTAGTGTTGAGTTCTGTACCGTACAGAATCCGCCAGCTTTCCCTGCTATGCCGGCATTTCGATGCCGCAGCGCAGGCAAAACCGCTATGTGGCTGTGTGTTGAGGGGAACGATGTCCCTCGTATTTACATACATGATAGTCTAAAGCTGGGGGTTTGGATAGCACTGGTGGATTACACAAAAAATAAAGATGTCTCGAGCGTTGATTCGCTAGGTAAGGAAGGATCTAGCGGTTGCATACCGGTATAACCCCTCAATCCTATCCACGATCGGCTCTGAGCACCTCTCAACCTTCCACTAGAACTCCACTCACGATCCCCTAAAAAAAATCAAAAATATATACTCCTACAACCCAAACCCAGCATTAATCACTTAGCTTAACCAACGCACTCTACAGTAGACTACAGTCCTCGGTATCGCCTGAACCCGAATGTGAAGAAAAAAAGTGCTGGACATTGCGATTCCCCTTCTGGGCTCTCTGCGAGTAGGAATCATAGCAAACTCAACCTTCACTCATGGTAAAAAAAAAAAGGGGGGGGGGGAAGCAAGGCGCCTTACCAAGAGAGGCGATTGCAATGGTTTAGGAATTACAATAAATATCACATTGTGTTTCTCTAGTTTGAGTTTTCACAGCGCTGCACTCGAGTACTCGGAGGTGGGAAGTTCGCTCTTTTTTCTTCTATCACGCTCACGGCTGACTGACGGTAAAGATAGGAGCATATATAACCCGCAGGTTGTTAGAAAACATAAGATTCTGCTCGATATACGCGCAATATAGTTTTATTAAGTAACCCTACTGTAAGTTATATATAATTACATATGAATAACCTACCAAAATCCTATATTTATTATTTTATACTAATTAGATACACAAATCCGAATTTTTCATACTTCTAATCCAAATCCGGTGATGCTTGGTACAGCCAGTTTACAAAGTCCGGACTTTAAATCCAAATCCTAGTCTAATCTGGGCGTGCCAAACAGGGCCTTAGTGTTCGTGGTGGGGCGGGGCGGGGGGACCGACCTGTTAATTCCCTGGACGGTGCTCCTTTTCTCCCTCCAACTGTCAACGGGGGCCGTCTAGGCTGGCGGGCGACCTGGGCTGGGGTAGGAGTAGGGAATGTGGAAGGAAGAAACGCCCCGCCCCGGGCTATTACCCTCTGCTTTCGGGGCCCTGGAGGCCCCGTAACGAATACTATGCACTCTTGCTTCATTGGGGGTTCCCCCCCTTCGTTATACACATATTCTTCTCAATCTTCTTTCCTCGTTCCTTTTCTTGTATACTATTTGTTTGTACTGTACCCAGTGATACCTATGACAATGGCCAAGGCTATTCCTTACAAAATTCCAGTCGTTGAGGGACTTTTTACATTTTTTGATTTTTAAGTTTTAAGATTTTCGCGTAGTGGCGGTTTTGGTCGTTATAGTCCGCCGTAGTATGATATAACATCTAATATTATACTGCTAATAGAAAAATAATAGTAATCAATACACAAGTTCCCTAGTCCAGCGCAGCCTACTAAATCGCACGACAATTAAAGCTAAACTCCGGTATCAACCACTGACCCAATGCGATTTGCGGATAGATCAACAATCAGTTCCCCGAGCCCTTCGTCCTTTATCGACCTGTTTTCATCATTCTTCTTTGCTCCGGGACCTACTTTTCCGCCCTTTCCTCCCACCCACGTCTACAAGCTCTTGCATAAAGCCATCTTGGGCTATGAAGGGCCTATTAGGGTTAAACCCTCCAATTCCTGGTTTTGGTTTCCTTCCGCCGGTCCAGACTTCACCAGCGTGGTCACTTATGGGATCATATTCTCGTAATCGTCGCCAAGACATCGTCTCTTCGAAGAGTGACTCGCAGCGCTGAGTGGTTCTATTTAGGCTAGCTTGCGTGAAGCCAGTAAAGGCAGCAACACCGAGGACTTGACTCCAATCCCGATTCTTTACCGCTAACATACGCTTTTCGGCGTTCAGTTTTGAGGCGGCAGGCGAGCTGTGGGAAGGCCGCCGGCGGCCGCGGTGGGGCATCTCTGAACTCCGGCCGTGTCCTGGTGTTTCGATCTCGCGTTCAACTCCTTCTCTCTTCAAAATGCCTGGTGTGTCGTTCTTCTTAACCTTCCTCTCCTTCGCGGTATCAGGAGTTGACTGCCGATCTAGATTAGACCCATCCCCCACCTTGCTAGATAAGGTTTTCATCATACTCCTAACATAAGGCTCTCGTTCAAAATAGAGCCCTATCAATAGCCCATCAAGTTTGGAAATAATATTTCTAACCACCGGCTTTAGCATGCTCTCCGAGAGCTCATCGTCAACCGAGGGCTTCAGCCCCTCTTGTTTCTTGCTCCCTATCTTCTCCTTCGAGGTTCTGAGGAACGCCGCCATGAGGGTGCTTTCAAGCATTTGTGATGGCTCTGGCTCCCTCCTATCTTTCTCGGCATAAGTCGCTTTGTCATCGTGATAATATTTCCTAGGCCCGGATTGAAATAACCCCACGGTCGCATATGTGTGGTCAGCTTCCCGGGGAACAGTCTCGGGGGGGAGGGGCCAGGCGGTCCAGTGAGGGGTTATGAACGGGCCTGTAATGTGTCCTTCTTTGGCGCCTGACCCCCCGGCGAGTTTTCGACGCTTGTTGGGCTGTTCGTAAGGTGTAGAGGCTGATCGCTGCTGACGATTTATAAGATGGGCGGAATGGAGATGTTGTGAAAGAGAGAGATGATGTTCTTGTTCGAGGCTAGCCAAAAGCGCTTGATACGGCCTGACCGAGGTTGCGGTGTCTCGTTTGTCACCCCAACGGTGAACACTATCGGTATCTGAACCCTCGTCTTCTTCCTCCGATGCATAAGCAGCAGGTTCCGGGGAACAGGCGTTCTCGCGCGCCAATTGCCGGTCCGGACTCTGGCTCCCAGTCTGATCTTGCTGTTCGAGCGCTCCTTCGTCTTCATCGTCACCATCAAAATCCGGGCTGGAGGGACCGGGAATCGAGATTGGTCTGGAACGGGACATGGCTGTTTTTCCTGTGGGGAGAAGAGTGGAGGCGTGAGGGAGGAATGGTTTAACGCGACCTTCAGATGATGGAAGGTGTGTCGGTGTACTACCGTACCGTACTCGCCTCGCCGGAATTAGACACCGGTCACGTGAAGTGAGAAGAAGTACCGGTACATTACCTGGAGGATGAGAACGGGTGCTTGAGGTTGGTACTCTCAGCTCCTCTGACTGAAATTGGAGTATCCATTGTGAAAATGAACAACAGATCCAAAGCACTTGAACCGGGGTTCTTGAATGCAATTCCGATGTTGATGATAGTGCATCGAACCGAGCTTCATGTTTAGTGACTTCACTACAGCTCACGCGACCAGTGACTAATTCCGGCGAGTGTGAGTATCGGGAGCTGTCGAGTGAAACAAAAGGATAAGCGTGCGGTAACCAATGGAAAAGGTGCTGACACCTACCACCCACAGTATTTGTGGTCACAGCATGTGAGGAAACGCACAAATCCGAGATGCCAAGCCGATGCGAAAACTAAGAGATTTCCTTCGAGAAATGCGGCTCTGGAGCCTTGGCGCGCTGTTACAGAAACGGTTGGGATATCTCCATCACGAGCTTGATTGCACAGCCAGTCAATAACTAAGGAGCTAATATTTCTTTCCATCAGCGATCTCTACTTGCTAGAGAGAGCTTCCTCACTAACTTAATATAAGTCTTCCCCACACCCGGATCGCCGTAGCAGAATAAAATAGCCTGCTTCGGTATCCCTCGGCTGCCTCTCCACCCCCAAAACTCGCTACTCTCTAGAAGCCAACATCCAACACCATCCACCCGGTTGGCTTGCACGCTTTGATGCCTGTGCCGAGGCTCTAGTGTTGAAAGCCACTGCTTAATCTGGTTATCTTCGTCGTCGGTTTTGTTGATGGTAATAGCTTTGTTGTCCAGAGTAATGGTGTTGTTGCTATTTGTCAGGTTCCCGCAGTTGTAACCCCCGTGTTCGTTGACCCCCCTCCTAGTCTAACCCCGCGCTGACCGAAGAAAGACAGAGACTCCCACTCTTCGTAGCCTCCGAGCATCCAACTCTTTCACGCTTCCTCACGGTTCTTCGGCTTTCCTACCGGCGGATGTGTCAAGCGCATCTTCCCGAAGCCACAGCGCGTTCCCAGAGGCCACTGTATCCAAACAATGAAGCGACTATCGCGCGAGCACGCCGAGCAGCATCTCACGATTTCCAACACGTACGAATTCCTGCCGACAGCTGTTGGCAACGCGATAAGAGGCACAATGACTTGCTATATAACTGAGTATGGTACCGGGTTTTAGGCTTGCAGCGCCAACGAATTTTAGCCATGAAAGACGATCCCCCCTTTACCTAAGGTTACACAATAACCCCAGCCATTTTTTTCAGCCTCATAACCCGACCACCAGACTCAATTAACACATCGACCACGTCCATGATGGCCTAATCCACGCCGCCCCGAGCGCCCGGTAGATTGGGCACGGGGAAGACACAATGCCTCGGTATCCCAGCGACAGGACCTGGCTCGGCAAACAGCAACTAACCAGTTCTGCCAGCTGCTGGAAATGGACATGGGGGGGCAGTGAAACTACCGTTGGACTGTAAGATGTCAACCCCGACGGGCCCAATACTTGCGACGAGCTAGCACTACCGAGGGCAGCAAAGGTCAGAAGAAAGAATTAAAGCTACTCCTACGGCGGCGAGACACCGGATCCAATAGCCGAACAACCCGGGGCCAAACACTAGCCTGTCGGGCGACCAGGGGTGTGTACAGATGTAATGAACCAACTGCCAGCACCCGAATACGTCACCCCGGACATGCCAGTTTGCGCAGGTCATGCACTCATGGCTGTCGCCCGGATGGAATCAATAGGCGTACTCGAGTGACTACGGGCGCGGAAGGATGTCAATCCCAATTCCGGGTGGCGCAAATGCTGAGCACCCCTCTCCTTTGCTGCCAAGGAGCACAAGGCTGTGGTGCGGATGCTTCTAGAACGGGGAGATGTCTACCCCGGTGGGCGAGATGCGCACCGTCAAACACCGATCTCCTACCCTTTAGTGGACGGGCACGGGGAGCGGTTATCCTCTCACGGCCCCGGAAAGATGTAGTCGGCGTGGATGTTTGATGCCCGGGGTGTATATTGGCTCCTGGTGCCCTCGAAAACAACGGAGATATGTATCCCACAACATCCCTAAATTGACTTGCTCCGACACCTGCCTGCCAGCTTTCGGCAGTGCATGGCTCTGCCTCAGGAACCTTTACCGCTCCCCTCTCCCTCTCAATTTAGTTTTTTCTGACCACTATGTTTGTGGATTATCAGTGCTGTGATTTATGTGTCGCCACAAATCCTATGTCATTGATGGAGTTTCATGTGATGTAAATTAACATACTGTGGCTGACCAGCCATTTCTGGTCAGTTTATAGCATTTACCGTGGCCGGTTACGTAAGTTTGTCATAGAGTCGTTGGCTCCTGCGTGGGGTTCCATCCAGACCACAACTTCCCCTGTTTTGTACCTAAATTAGCACAGACGTCGTTTCTATGAGGCTTATAGGTTCTACTGTTTGCGTACTGCTCGGGGCACACACATACTAGAGTACTCATATAGAGTAATATAAGACTATTCGGTATTACCCTAAACACCGTAGATTGGAGAGGGTTTTCCAGATTCATGTGACATCACTCGCATATCTTGGACATGCCCTGTTGAAATTATGCCCCAATGTGTGAAGCGAAATGGTAAAGACTTTGCGCGACTTGAACTTGCTGTGTGATTCTTACTTATTATCCAAAGGAAAGGGCCAAACGGCCAAACATATATAGAGAACATAAGTGACCTCATCCTTCATGAGAAGGATCCGGTTTCCCGTCTTCGGCCCCGGAATGCATCATGGGTTCCAACCGAGTGTACGCCTCCAAACCTGCAGAGCGCAATGAAGCCTAGCCGATACGAAATAGCCGCCCAAAGTCTTTTCCAGCTTCTCTATGAAATAGCTAAAGAACTGGGCTGTAGTTACCTCTTAAGTTAGATTTTGAAAATATGTGCCTTGCTCGCCAGATTCATTAGTGCATTTTTTTATCTGCTTGTATTATTATGACATGACAGAAAGTGTAGATTAATTATGTATGTAGCTCTAAAATGGGGGGTGTCTGAAGACGGGAGGTGTATGGTGGGAGCGGCAGTCAAAGGCGGGTGACCACTGTGAAATCCGGAGTCAACCCTTATATCGTCACTTGTATTACTATTTTCAATCATAACAACAACAACGGTCAATATATACAAGTTTCCTAGTCCAGCACCGCCTCCAGATATGCAACATTCCAACATTCCATACTCGCTCTCATGCCAGCCTCCATTCCAGAGATTCCTGTCATTCCTTGATTCCAAGCATGATGGTCATTCCTATCGCAATTCTCATGCCAATGCCAACGATCTCAACAGCCACTGAATTCCTTCGAACAACCACTTCCGACAGCACACTGGCTGCATAGGACTGCGAGTGACAGACGGTGATCGCAGTGTGGGGTTGGTGAGGAACAACCAGGGATAGTGGAAGGTGGTAGGGGACGGTGGGTGACTATGGATGAGAGTGGATGGCAACCAGTAATATCAAGGAGATGTCCGGGGGGTGTAGGGGATGGTAGGGGACTGGAAGCAATGACTGATGATCGTAATAAAAGACAGGAAGCAGGCGATACTAGTGGGTTAGAGTGAAGGACAATAATAACGGGGTTCTAGTAGAAACTAGAGTGGTGTATGAGATGATTGTAGTAATGTGGAAATTAGTCGACGCTGGTCAGCATGCTCTGGTTATTGTTTCTTTTGTTTCATGGAACTTCAGAAGTCTGGAAAGATGTGGTTTTTTCTTTTTGATGGAAGGGTGGAGTACTGGTAGTAAAGGGGAGGCATGAAGGCTGCCAATATGAAAGCAGAACAAGGTTCACGAATTTGCACTAAAGGCGCAGGAGACGGGAATCCCTTGTAAAATGTTTCCCTTCCCAAGGAAAGACATGGAATGTTTCTTTCTAATGCTATCATGGTGGTAGGCAAGTGATAGAGATCATGTGTCGAAGAAAGCAGACATGAGTTAAGAATAATGGAAGGATGAGAATGACCTTGTCACTTTTTTCATATATACTTCTGTCTTTGCCGTCAGTGTACAAGTAAGATAAATGAGAAGGAAGTTGCGTACTATCAGCTATGTCTTCCCCCCCTCGGTGCTGTATGTTTTATTCTGTCAAATACTTAGTTATTTTGCTTCCCCGTGAAACAGGTATATTAAAAGGTTTAATCTAAAACTCATATCCGGCCCAATAAATCGAGGAGCCGAACCGAGACATTGTAAGCGGTAATATCACACTGGGAGACTATGGGGCCCTGGCGTCCTCCACTTGGAATTGTAAGGCAATTTTCATGTAGGACCGGACATGACCACAAAAGTCGTCTGCCCTCAGGCTCAAAAGGGACCTCCTGCCCCATTGGGAGCACCAGGCAAAGGACTTAAAAACCAGGGTTTAAGGGTATCTAAGAGAAAGTGAAAACCTATTCTATACCAGGGGATCTCGTGTCCTCCCTATAGAATATGATACCGGCAATTTTTTTATCCCAGCAAAAAACATAATGTTCCACTCACGGTAAACCAAATAATACTTCAACTTCTTGCTGAGAAAACACACTCGGAAAAAATCTTAAAAATCCTACTATTTTTCTTCAAAATACATTAAAAAATACTCCCAAATTCTAGAATTTTTTATGACAGCAAAGAGCAACTATGCAGATGGTGTGTGTCGCTTAAAAATCACCCTTTTAGGAAAATTACAAGGTAGGCAGACTGCCAAGCTAAGCCGGGACCCTCTTTATTAGCTTTGTTGGGCACCTTGGTGGATCAGTAGGTGAAATATGGGCACTTTGGCTGGGATAAAAAAACGTTGTTGATATTCTGTATGGGTGTCCTGAGATCCGCTGATAGAATAGGTTTTCCCGTATCTCTCTCCCATGAAGTAACCGCCTGCGCACCTCTCGCTTTGTGTTTTTTCTTGCATTCTGAGCCCATGAAATAAGTAATGTTGAGCCGCAAAATTTCGTTGAGCCAGAAAGCAACCGGGAAAGCTGTTGGTCGCTCTTTAAAGTGCCTCTGGTTGTGAGCCTAGGTAGTATTGCACCTTAGCAAAAGTAACCGAATATCGCGATGCAACGGTGCACTTGGCGCACTTCCTTTTCAACACCAGTTGCTCACAAATGGCTATCAAAACTGAACCAAAAGATTATTTAAAAATAAAATAAATACATAATCCTAATTAATACTTTGTATACCACCCATCTG
>Ga0307509_10000480_pt1 | contig 67632 bp, 77 predicted proteins | sample 10_EM_MG_FD_202245 | JGI IMG/M metagenome (GOLD analysis project Ga0307509, IMG submission 202245) | Populus trichocarpa ectomycorrhiza microbial communities from riparian zone in the Pacific Northwest, United States - 10_EM | ecosystem: Host-associated > Plants > Roots > Unclassified | place...
CCTCGCGCTCGTAGGTGACAAAAGCTATGCCCTCAGAGCGGCCTGCACGATCGTACTTGAGTTCGAGCTTTAAAACAGTGCCTTGGCGTTCAAAGAGACCCTGTGCCGCCACCGCCGCTAGGGGTGTTAGTGATATATTTCCTAAGGTGAGATGACGGGCCTATCGGCGAGTAGGGAAACGCACAAGAAGTTCCTCCTCTCCAAGTTCATAGTGGATATTCTCGACCCTCAACTTGCCGGCCCCAACAGGACTACAGCATCAGTCAGTAAAAGCACATCCGACTGATCAAGCCCAAAGTTGCGATTGTAGAACATACATTGTCGCATCAGAGTTATGGCGCATATCTGAGCCAGCGGCTCGCCGCAGTGGTTCATTAGTTGCCAAACCAACTCAACCAATCAGTCAGCCAACCCATTTGTGTCCATTTGCAGCCGCGCACTCGCTTCTTCGGGGAAGGGTTTGTAGAACTTACGATCGCCATCATACTTGTCATGAACCCAAGCGCTGCCCAAATGTTAGCTACAATTGGGTGTGAAGAATAAATAACAAGAGTTGGAAAGGAGGAAGGCGCCAAACAGTGAGTCATTATAGGTGTTATCACGGCGGCCAGTCTGTATATTCCATGGAGGGCGCAGAGACGGGGAAAAACGTTAGCTTGACCGACTTTTTTTCTAAAATCTTCTGTGCGTATGTAGTTTGCTTGGATTCATCTTCGGCTCCCGCACAAAGGGTCTCGGGGAATGGAGCGAAATTGAACAAACGAAGGACTATATGCAGGAGGAAGAGGAGGAGGAGGAGGAGGGTTGAAGAAACAGGAGCTAGTGGGGACACGCCTAGATCAACGATTGGTGTCAGCGGCAGTGCTGTGAGGACAGTAAACTAAAACTAGGAAGGGGATTCATTATATCACCTTTCTGACGCCGCCTCGGGGGTTACGGCGGGACTTTCTGCCATTACCGCTACTACTACTGCGCTTATCATGCTATGCAAGACGGTTAGTTGAGGCCATTCAGAGGGAAGAAACAAGGTAAATACCGATCGCTCGCGAACCACATCATCAAGAGCTCTGTCCATGATGCCTATGCAAGGAAAGGCGGAAAATGCAATAGAGAGTCTGAACGGTAAAAGTAAGGAGATAAGAAAGCGAAACGATGTACACAGGTAGAGCTAGGAGTTGTGCGTTGAAGGCGCGCCTTAAAAATAATAATAAGAGTTGGCGGGTGAGAAGTGCAGAGAGAGCGAAGAGACCAGGAAGACAGCAAGTGTTCCCAAGACCCTACACTTGCGCGCCAAGAAACTAAGCCGCGCATCATGGCATGTCACTCGCTTTATAAAGTTTTTACCAGCTCTTGTTAGGGTAAGAGGGGGGTGTGATACACAGTCCAGGGTCGTAAATGGATCAAGCCGAACAAGTGAGCGAGATACTGGTGTTGGCGCGAAGCTCATTTGTATTATTTTTTGACTTTTTTTATTGAAGACAACTAGCTATCGGGCCCATTTCTGATTACCAAGATCCACAAACCATTGAACAAAAACTGCCTTTGAAGCAAAAGGAACCACAAGACATATGTGCCTGTCTGCTCATTTCCGAAAATATCGTCCATCAACTAGTGATGATTTCTGTATAGTTCGCTGGGAACTGGCCTTTCCGTCCATGTACTTCCCCTTCCCACCAATCTGTCAACAAGATATTAGTCGGATTCTCGAATCGGGGGGCTTTTTGGACTGAAGTGCGTCATACCATCGGTGCTTTCGGTCTTCTTCAGCACCTTAATCTTATCACCTTCTTTGAATACTAGATCTCCATTATCTTGGCCTTCAAAGGGGAATAAAGCTCGAACCCAAGTCTCACCCCTTCCTAACATCTTCTTCTTTGGCGGCGGGGGCGGTGGAGGCTTCTTTTTCCCCGCGATGCTCGACAATGACCCGGTATCTGACGCCGTAGTTTTGTAGGACGATACCGAAGCCGCTGTTTGTGAACGTGATACAGCCGGCCTTGAATTTTGATGATCAGAGGCTCCCATTGATAAGGATCGCTCGGCGGCACGGATTGCAGAGGGCGAAACAGCCCCCAGGAACCGCTCTTCAGGTTGCCGACCGTCGCCCGATCCTGCAGATCTTATCCGCACTAAATCTGACCTCTGGGAGGGCGCGAGCGAGTTTTGCGCAATGCCCGCAAGGGGCGTTGCACTTCTAGACTTTATAACGGACCTGAAATCATGCTGTTGAACCTCCCCCGTCGGACTCTGTCTGGACCCTGGCTGTCCAGGCCTTGGACCTGGAAGAGGAGGCGGAGGGGACTCATCCCGAGGAGTAGATAAGCTTGCATTAGAGGTCCGAGACTTTATCCCCCCGATCGTAGGCCTAGCCCTAGAAACCGATGATGGGGGTGATATCCTCCCGTCGCGGCCTCCAGAAGACCTCTTTGCACCACTAACGGTAGGCCGAGAAGACGAGAGTGGCGGCGATTCCTCTCCTTCGCGATTGCTAGAGAAATTTCTTGCGCTACCAATGGAAGGTCTGCTTGATTTGGAAGTTGGCGATGATGGTGCTGGTTCTTCCTTCTCACGGGAAAACCTGCTTGGCACCATTTTCCCAAACCTCGATTTTTCGTCCGGAGTTGCGGCCGCTGGTGCGCCGGCCGGAGGTGGAGGAGGCGGAGGCTTTTTCCCTCGTCCGATCCTTGGGATGCTCGGAACATAGCTCTTTTCTTGTGCCAATTGGCTCATAGGCATATTTATAGACTTCCCCCTCGCTATAAAACTGATCTCGGACTCCACTTGCTGTTGAACGGGTATAAAGAGATCCTCCCACTCAGCTATGACCACCTCACCATCAGGATCTGTAAAATTATATTCATTCCCATATTCATAGATAGCGGAATATGCGTTCGATAGCAATGTGTACTGGGTCTGCACTATCGATTCGACGACGCAAGGAAGAAACTCGGTGATTTTACCCATAACCTGAGGGACCCAGTCTTTGAGGTGATTATCAGCATTTTCATATGCCTGCAAGAAGGAAAATAATGAAAAGCCCTGTTAGCGAGTGGCACTGGACAAGTTCTATAATGCTAGGCCTCGGCATACGTTCTGTGCCCTTTCAAGGTCCAACTCTGCCTTCGAAAGAACCGAATAATCCCTAAATGTCCCCTTTTGTCAGCCATATCACAAAACCACCAGGTCGAGTCTGACCTATCAGATTTGTTCTTTTTGCCACGTTGATTGTCGACAGTTTTGGTAAAACGTTCAAAGTCGAGCTTCTTGTTTTCTCTTTTATCGATAGCTTTCTTGATCGGTTTCAATGCTGCCTTTTCCCCATCAGCCATAACTGCCCATCGAACTGACCTACAAGCTGCTGGATAGCATACCTTTGCCTCAGACAGTCGCTCCACCAGCATCTTATCCACCCGTTCAATCTCCTCCGTCATATCTGTCTTGAGATCGTTCTGAGCAGCATGTAGTTTCGCAACCTTTCTAAGGACCAGAACTGGAGTTTCAGCGACCTGAATATTGTAATCCTGAGGCAGTGGAATGGCTTTGTATATATCGTGGAAGCTATCGGTGAGGATTGTTTGATTAACCAAGATCTCGGACCAAGAATCTCGCCAGGCTTTAGTGTGCTCAATTAGCTATATAAAATATACGATTCTCAGCATTTAGCCCTCTCATCTCCACGTCACCCGTCTCCCATAGCTGCCAGTGTAAAGAGTAGAGTAGGGATTGAAATTTAGGCTCAGACCTTCCCCAGCAGAACCTCGGCATCGTTCACCTCCTTGATGAGCATAGCTACTGTAGCCTATCACAATCAGCGATTAGCTTCTCCAAAGCTCAAGACAGATCAAATCAAAACGCCAAGGGGTTAGAACAAACTCACTTCATCCGCCGACCTCTTTCCCAGCTTGCCTATCTGGCGGTGAATAGTAGTCGTCATCGTTACTCAGGGGATTGTGATGTTGAAAGGTGAAAGAACTACAAACATCAGGGACACGAAGTGTGTCGGCGACAATGAAGGTAAGAAACTAGAAGAAAAAGGGAAAACAAGAAATTGATGAGATGAAAGACAACTACGGCGAGTTACCGTTCTCTTGCGGAATATTAACGCAACGGTAGAAAGCCAAGCAGTAGGTGACCCTGACAGCTACCGGTGTTTATTAGGGATAAGCACTGGTATGGTGATTTGTGCTGTCTGGGTGGTAGAGGGTAGGGTGGTGTCTCCTATGGTACACATCGGTATGTACGGGGATGATTGTTACAAGTACGCGCAACACTTCAGCCTCACAGCCTCTTTCGTGCCGAATATGCGCATCCAGCGTCTGGCGTTTGCATGCTGAGATACCACCAGTACGGCACTTTCCGAGGCATTTATAGAGATATAATAATATGATATTGGACTCTACAATAAGAATTTACCTTCTCCGCCTCCCCCGTCTCTCCACAGTGCGTGAAGTAATAGCAGAAGAGTTTAGGGAGCTTTCACAGCATGATTGGGGGTGTTTGAAGTGGGTTTTCTCTGTGCAACGGTGCTGCCGCGTTGGGGGAGACGGCCTGAACCAAAGTCTTGGTTGGGGACGAAATGACGCTGTCTTGGCTGCCCCTGATGCCGCAACCGCACAATCACCACACAAATACCGTATTCGATACCAGTACTGTGCTTGGGGCAGGTCGAGCATATCCCGAATAACCTCCGACACCTGGAGAGCACATTAAATTTCTCTCAAAGAGGTGTATACACTGGTATACCGATACTTTGTATCTTGCAGACACAGGGTAATCCACTGAGTATAGTATCATATAGTACTTGCCTTGTTTTACCCGATCTTCCATACCCGAATTTACGTTTGCCCCGCCCCCGCCGTCCCTCTGCTCCCCAATCTCCCACTCCGCACATTATCACAATAGCTCACAATGTCCAACGAAGAACAGCTTCTGAAGAGGCCGTTATACGGTACGTATTCCTAGTACTCTCTATATTGTTTTCAAGCTAATATTTATTTATCAAGTGTTTGATCTCCCTGATAACCTCCTCTCGAATCTAGCCTTAAAAACCGGCCGCGAAATACCTTCGCCCCCGGAAGCTATCGAGACCCCCGCTCCTACCTCCAATCAAGATGGAGAGGCTGCCCCAACATCATGCGGACTTTGCGGGACTAATAGCACCACGGTAGAAGAACAGAGAGCACACGTACGATCAGATTTACATAGATTCAACCTCAAGCGGAGGATAGCAGGACAAACTGCGGTATCGGAAGCCGAGTTCGAGAAGATGCTGGAAGGTGGGTAATCTCGTTATTCGCTCTTTGAGAACGTGTTTGTTGATGTTTGTCCAACCAGACATGAACGAAAGTATTTCCGGCTCCGAGAATGATAGCGAATCCTCTGAAGACGACAACGACCCGCTCTCAACGCTTCTCCGACGAAAGGCTCGCATTGCAAATGAGAATACTGAGTCATCTCACCAGATACCCAAGATGGGGCCCGGAAGAGCTCCGATAATTTGGTACTCTTCTCCACTTTTACCGCCTACCGTTTCGCTGGGAGTCTACCGGACCCTGTTCTCGCATACCGAACAGGAGGAGGCGGAGTACATTTCAGGACTACAGTCCAGCCAACTCAAGGCAAATCCTAAAGGGAAACCGGCTCATATGTTCATGTGCATGATTGGTGGCGGTCATTTCGCTGCAATGGTCGTCTCTCTTGCCCCCAAAAACGTGAAAAAGCAAGGCACAATGGAACGTGAAGTCACAGTGCTGGCACATAAGACATTTCATCGATATACGACCAGACGAAAGCAGGGAGGAGCACAGTCTTCGAATGATTCAGCAAAGGGCAATGCACAATCTGCTGGTGCTCAGATCAGGAGATACAACGAAGCCATGCTAATGACCGAAGTCCGGGGTTTGCTGGGAAGCTGGCAGGAGCTCATAGATACGGCTAAATTCATATTTATCAGGGCTACTGGGTCGGCAAATAGACGGACACTATTTGGCTACGAGGATGCGCCATTACGAAGCCACGATCCAAGGATCCGCGGGTTCCCCTTCACTACAAGGAGAGCAACCCAGAGTGAGCTCCTCCGCTGCTTTGTAGAGCTCACCCGCATAAAGATCTCCCGGGTCGACGAAGCAGCACTGGCAGCACTCGCGGAAGAGTCTAAAAAGGCAGCAGAGCCCCCCACCGTCAAGCCTCCCAAACCCGAAGCGCCAAAACTTACCAAAGAGGAAGAAGCTCAGATCCTTCACTCAACACAACTAACAGCTCTCATCCGCCGATCCAAAGCTGCAGCACTTCTCTCATACCTGAACACAAACAAACTACCACCAGACTTCCAATTTCATCCCCCAAACCACCACTCCCCAACTCTCCTTCACTTCGCAGCATCATCAAACTCGCCGGCTGTCGTATTAGCACTATTAACCAAAGCCGGTTCAGACCCCACATACACTAACCCCCAGCAACCAAAAACCCCTTTCGAGTTAGCTGGCGACCGGGGAACCCGCGACGCTTTTAGAGTCGCGAGGGCCGAGCTGGGCGAGTCGAAATGGGACTGGGCGGAGGCTAGAGTTCCAACTGCACTCACAAAGAAGCAAGCCGAAGAACGTGAGAACCGGGAAAAGGCAGATAACGAGAAGGAAGAAAAGGCTAGGAGGCAGAAGGAGCTCGAGAAACTGAAACAGCAGGAGGTTAAGAGCCCAGTAAAGGGCGGGGGGAGGTCACTGGCCAGCTCTGTTGTCATGGGACTTAGTCGGAGGGAAGAGGAGGAGAAAGGATTAACTCCCGAAGCGAAAGTAAGGCTAGAGAGGGAGCGCAGAGCTAGAGCTGCGGAGGAGAGGATTCGGAAGTTGCAGGGGAAGTAGGAGAAGTGGGGTTTGTTTTGTCTTGTTGTTTTGCTTGATTTTGCTCTACTGTGCTTGTATGATAGTCTAGCATACACTGCCCGTGCAAGGCCAAAATATTAAACCCCATTGATCAATTTATCAGGATCACACAAGTGTGAAAGCATTAAATTACAAGCGTATTCAGCCCCTCCCCCCCCTTTCTCGCCATGCTAGCCAAACAATCAAATGCCAAGGGTCATCCTACCCTACACTCGAGTGCTCGAGTGCCATACGGTTGGGTCCCTTGTCCCTCAACAGCGCCCTAGCCAATTACAATAATATTATTATCATACACTCATATACCCCATAATAACACAAATATGGTTGTGCCATATGCTAGCCTAGCTTACGTCAGATGCACTACTTGCACCCGCCAGGACGTAGAAGCGAGGAAGGACGGAAGCTCGGGCACGCTATCACCACACGCAGGTCGGTAGTCCCGGGATTGAATGAATGTGTTTTAAGCTAGGATACGATATGGAATGGTACTTGTGGGTTGGTCTAGCCAGGTACGGGTTCGGTGGGGCAAAACAAGGCCACAAGTAAGGGACGGCACGGGCCGTGGAGGCCTGGGGCCGGAGGGAGGCGCATGGCACCAGTATTCTCCAACCACGGGGGGCTAAATTTTCAGCCTAGCTGTGACGTCCGAGTGTTTGATATGCTGCCGTGGCATCATGTTTGAATAGGTATGAATGCCTAACGTTGTGGGGCATGTGAAGATCCCATCACGGTACGGTAGCTCTGAGCACCGGTACTCAGGCGCGGTATGCATGTATCGAAGAGGAGGAGGAGGAGGAGGAGGAGGAAGGTGGGGGGGCAGGTGTTTGGGGTTTATCAGCACGTTCAGCACTAGGCCTGGCACCGCGACACCTATAAAAGATTACAATACCCATGGGTGCTCAACCATACCCCTCCCCCCTCTCCCAAGAGCCTGTAAAACACAAAATACAATGCACCAAATACAATGCACCGAGTGACAACTCATGACACCCTGCCCCGCCAAGCCGGGCCGACCCGCCCGCCAGCCAGGATAATGGCAGAAAGAACAGGAGTTACAATAATCCACGTGAACTGGCAGTTTTAATACTCTTTGCAGGGAATCACATGCTCCGCACAAGTCGTTCCGCGCCCGATAGGGTATTATGCCGAGTGCCGTGTTTTGACTACTCGAGTAGTAGCGGGGCATTCACGAGTGGGATGTGTACCGTGTACCGTAGTGCTTGTGCTTTCCATGCGGGAGCTGGAGGGGTAATGCAGAGGAGGTGGGGGCAGCGAACAGCGCGAACAGCGCTAAAAAAAATTGGATTTCCAGAACCAGATTTTTTGGTGTAGTGTTCGCCCACTGCTTTATTCGCTGTATCTTTCCCTGTTATAAAAACGGTGCTGGTTTACCATGCTAGTACTGATGGTGATTATGTAATTGATGATACACCCCAGCAGACACGGGTGGCGGGGAACATTTGTGTGTAGGTCTCATTGAGTGTTGACTGTTCCGTGATGTGGGGCATCGTATCCTTCAGCATATACTTGTACTCGTATAGTAAGTACTGTAAGCACAAGTACATCTCCAGAAGGGATAGTTACCGCGCTGTAAAATCATCACGAAGCCCAGACCAGACAAGCTTTCCATCAACCCAAATCCATGTCCTTCCACGAGCACTGCAAGCCTACCTAATTACTCGTACCCTTCTGAAATCCAATTCTAGAATAAAATTATGTCATAAGTTACGGCAATCCACCTTCCCGCCCGCTCTGGCACCGCCCCGCATCACTGCAGGTATGATACGAACAAGGAAGGCGGCTACCGCATCGTATTGTACCTATCGTACCTTCCACAAACCCTTCCACGCCAACCTCGCGTTTCCGAGGTGTCCGACATCTAACAATCTAACACCGAGGGGCTGGGCTGCTAAGATGCATAGTAATCACAAATTTATCATACCTCGGCAATTACCATCTTAGGACATAAAATACGATCCCGTAATTTACAGTCTCAATGATCTAATTTATGCGACCAGATCTGGTAATTCTTTTCGGATAAGTTACCAGTCATGAATTTTTTTTCCCGACCCCTCCTATGAGATTCGCAGGAAGCAACTCACAAAAGCAGAAGGGGGTTTAAGCGAGGTGAACCATAACCTAAGCATCATTCTCGGAGGTTGCGGAGATTACCCTACCCCGGTGCCTTTTTTTATTTATTTTACGGCACGGTTTTTCCGAGTATTTTTTTTTCTTTCTCTATGAGTTAACCTATGACGTTCATGGCATCATGCAACTTCTACTTCTGGCCCTTCGGACAATCCCGTCTGTGATATCTGATAGAGCGGGAATGCCGCTCTGCTCCAGGCCGAAAACGGGAAAAAATAGGACAAACCCCTCCAGCTAGTTGGTTGGTTTGCATCCTCACACACACACAACATGGAGATTTCGAATGGTATGCTTTTTTTCTTTCCTCGCTAGAGAGTTTGCATGCGGCCTTCTCCTGTTCCGGGGTTTTCGCTGGATCGGAATTACCAAGCTTTTTTTGCTTTCAACCTTTCTGGTCGCTGTTCGGAAGTGACGGATTGCGATTGCCTTGTTGCGTGCTTGAGAGTTGAGGGAAGGCGGTAATGCATCGGTTGATGTTTTCTCCGAGAGGAAGGACTGACGTTGGTATTGGGTGATTGGTCTGGAGTTTTAGTTCATGTGTATATATAAAGGGAATGGAAGGGAGGTTCCAGGGCTTTCATATCGCACATTGCTCTCTCACAATACAGCACAGTATATATACAGTACAAGTAGAAGGTGAATTTAAGTTTATCATAATTGACCGCTACTACTACTGCCTACTACTACTACCACGGCCGCGGCAAAATTTATAATATCATACAATGGCGGACGAAAAAATGCCCACCATGCCCTCCTCACCTTCACCACCACCCCACGAAGCCGCACCACCACTACAACGGGTCGACACCCATAGTTCGACAGCGACAACAGCCGCAGGACTAAGCTACATAGACCTGGAAGCGCAAGGCGGTCGGCGCAGCCTCGACAGGCGACAATCCGTTTCTTCGGTGGTAACGCAAAAGGACTATGTCGGGGACATCTTGCCAGAGTGGGAACGCTCGCTGCGGCGGCAGGAGACGCTGCAGAGGCTGCGGACAGTGTACTCCCAGCAGACTGAGAAGTTGGGAGAGTTGGATGCGCCGGCGGATGCTTCAGAGTTTAAGGATATTGATAAAGAGTTGATTACTTGGTATTATCCCCCCCCTCTTGGCAATGAGTGAGTGATTTCTGATGATGCAACAGGGATGGTCCCGAAGATCCGGAGAATCCGAGAAACTTTGCCAGTTCTAAGAAGTGGAGGATCACACTCATTATCGCCCTGTATACTTTTGTCTCGCCGTTTGCGTCGAGTATAGCTGCTCCTGCGGCACAAGCGTACTCCGCTGAGTTCGGCATTACCAACCCTACAGTCGCGAGTTTGACGGTTTCGATCTTCTTGATTGGGTTTGCGCTTGGGTGAGCTTCCATACCTCCTATGCAATTACGTGGGATGTGCGACTGATTGAGAGTGGGGGGTATAGGCCGTTATTCATGGCGCCGTTGTCGGAATTGTTTGGCAGAGTCATCGTCATGCAGGTGACGAGTGTGCTCTTCCTGGTTTTCAATATTGCCTGCGCGCTTGCGAATAGCACGGCGCAGATGATTATCTTCAGATTGCTGTCTGGCCTGTCCGGGAGTGCGCCGTTGGCTCTGGGTGGTGGGGTTCTTTCTGACATCTGGGCGCCTGTGGATCTGGTTCGCGCTATGGCCATCTTCTCACTTGGAGTATGTTTGATATCTCCCTTCCCCTTCAAGATCGCACATATACTGATATGAATGTTTCCCCCCTTTCATAGCCTCTCCTAGGCCCCATCTGCGCTCCTGTCATCGCCGGTTTCGTCGTCCAGAGCATCGACTGGCGATGGGTGTTCTGGATTCTCGTGATGGTGAGTGGCACCACTATGGTGATTGGAATGATTGTCTTTAGGGAGGAGACTTATCCTGGTGTGTACCCTATCTTCCTGCTTGCTCAGAGATCTGGCATAAGGGCGAATAAAACTAACGAACACGTCAATATAGTCGTCATCCTGAACCGTAAGGCTGCGAGACTGAGGAAGGAAACCGGAAACGAGTACCTTCATACTGTTTTCGAGGTCGCGGGGGATGCCAAGGCAGGTTTCCAGATTGCCATCACTCGGCCGTTAAAGATGCTCGTTCTGAACCCGGTGTTGCTGATGTTGGGCCTTTTCATGGCATTCGTAAGTTTCCTCCATCCTTTCCTCCCAGGCCGTTGTCCGAAGCTAACAAACCCCCAAAGGTCTATGGCTTCCTCTACCTCATGTTCGTCACCTTCCCAATCATCTTTCAGGGCCAATACGGCCAATCCATCGGCATCGCGGGCCTAAACTACCTCGGGCCGGGTGTGGGTTTCATAGCGGGCCTAGCACTCTTCACCCCGCTGCTGCAAAAGATCTACCTAAAACTCACAGCGGCCAACAACGGCGTCGCAAAGCCCGAGTACCGGTTACCAACCCTGCTCATCGGCGGCGTTCTCGTCACTAGCGGGCTATTCTGGTATGGCTGGTCGGCCGAGAAGAAGTTGCATTGGATCATGCCCCTGATCGGCACGGCACTCTTCGGCGCCGGTATGATCCCCGTATTCGCTGCCGTGCAGACCTATCTTATCGACATGTCACCACGCTACGCCGCCTCGGCGATCAGCGCCGCTACACTCTTTCGCTCGCTCTTCGGCTTCGCCTTCCCTCTCTTCGGAAAGCAGATGTATGAGAAGTTGGGCTACGGCTGGGGGAATTCCCTGATGGGGTTTATTGCCCTGCCCTTGGGCATTCTGTTTCCGTTGTTTATTTACAAGTATGGTGAGCCGTTGAGGATTAGCGCGGAGAAGAGGATGGAGGAGTCGGACGCGAAGGCTAGGGCTAGAGCTGCAGAGAAGGAGACGAGGTCGTAGTTGCCTTAGGATTGATTTCTTCTTTTGGGAGTCATTTTCTGTGTATATTTCCTTTTTTTCTCTTTCCCTTTTTTTCCTTTTGTCTCATCACCATCACCATAATCCTTAGGTCTAGCATGGTTCTGGAGTTTTAGTCTTTTTTTCCTTTCCTTCTTTCTTTTTTTTTGGGGGGTCTTCCTTTTTTTATTTTGTTTCATTGGGTAGATTTAGATACCGGTACCGTACTGTATTCCGCACCATTGGTTATCGCATATATAGAAAACCCCCGATGAGTTTCGCCCGTTTGTTTCATAATATGATACCCCTCCCCCTCCCCCTCCCCCTTCTCCCTCTGACAGATGTCGGTTCGGCAGGGGGGAAAAAGGACTAATAGAAAATTGAGTTGCCTGCTGTTCTTCCCTTACCTTCCGTGCTTGCTCATCGTTGTTGTTTCGATGGGGATAGATGGTTGATTAGACCCACACGAATGGTATAGCTCAGTAGAGGAGGAGAGGGGAGTGTCGGGGGTGTGAAGGTATGAGACCATGGCTTGTGTGCCTTCCTACGGGGTTTGCGCCGATGGGTTGTGGTATGTGCGGTATGATACTCGGCCGACGGCAATACCCCAGACTGAAAAAAACTCTTCCCTCTGCTGTAAATACTGTATGAGGAGAAATTGTGCTTGTGCTGTATGCTTAATTCTCACCACCACCACCACCACCACCACGATCGCTCCCAATACTGGCCGCTGGCCAGCGAGCAAAATCTCGTGAACAGGTTTAGCGCTAACCAGCCCTACGTATTTTGCACGACACATAACATGGTACCAGTATTGTAGCAGACAAACAAATGATTAATCAACAAGCACTTCCAGAAAAGAAAGGAAGAACGACAGGGAGAAAGGAAGAACCGCTGGCCGGTTGACGTATGTAACGCCCTGTCCTGCCAATGCTGCAATGTACTTGTACTGTACATGCTACGCCATGCTATGCTATGCAGACATACTTGTCCTCCTATCCACTTTCTGTCCACGATAAAACTGCCGTTCCGCCCAGAAGGCTTTGTTCGTCCGCTCGACATACTTGCCTGGCTTGGCTTTCGCTGTTCATTGCACTGCGCCAGGAATAACCGGCCGGTGTTACACCGACCGCACTTACTGGCGGTACGCGCACAGGGGAGAAAAAATTTGCTTAGAAAAAAAGTTGTGCCCGGGTTTTGAATTGGTGGGAAGGGCGGTGTTTGGTGGGTTTTTGGTCATGCTTTTTTTTGGGAGGGGGGTAGGGTACTTTCCATGGTTTATCGGGCTGTGAAGTTCTGTGAGTCCGTGAGTTGAGTGCTTTTTTCCGAGGTGAATGGAACGGAAGTAGGCAGAAAGTCTCCGAGTGAGAGAGGGAGAGGGAGAGGGAGAGGAAGAGAAAGGGAGGATTCGAGGTGTGTATAATAATTACAGAGATAGAGGTAGAGAAACGGTATCATAGTGTAGTGGGTTAAAGTAATTTTGGTTGGGTCGAGACTCTGTTGTGGTAGCGGACTTTCCACTCAATTGTAGCTAACTTAACTTAGTTTTTTTTACCTAAACTTAACTTGCCTACCTTACCGTACCATCTTACATTGTCGGTACCACATAACTCACCTGCCTACCAGACTTTACGCTACTGACTGTACCAACTCTTCTCACTTCACTTTCTCACCCACTTCCCCGTCCACAAACTGACTTCACCATCCTCCTGTCACCAACACCTACTACCCACCTACCAGACCTGCATCACCACTTTCAACCTACCTCCGACTCGCTCGTTCACCACCGCCCAAAAACAACAGGGCGGGTTGCTATAACCAAACCAACCATTATCTATGCAGCACAGGTATGATGCCAACTTCAGCCCTACCCTACCCCGTTTTAATTTACCTCCCCCCAAACCACTTTGCAAGATTGACCCCGGATACGAATATTAGAAGGCGAGAGTATCATATTGTGATCCTTGGAGCTGGTGAGTCTTCACCCCTTGCCCTATTCCACCACCCCCCCCCCTTGGGTTGGGCTAATGGCGGGTGAGTAGGCGGTGTTGGGAAGAGTTGTTTGACATGTTTGTTTCCCTATCTACCTATCCCCTTACTATGCTATGGGGTGGACGTGGTGGGGTGCTGAGGACGATCACGAATAGCGCAATTCGTACATAACGAGTGGATCGAGTACTACGATCCTACGATTGAGGATGTTTACAGGAAGGTTATTGATGTTGATGTTTGTTCTCCCTCCTATCATGCTTGATTGACTGGTGGTGAGCTAATGAGTGAGATTGGTTTTTTCTTCTTGGATTTTTTAGGGACGGTCGTGTATTCTTGAAATGTCAGTTTTTTTCCCTCTTTCTTTCGTTCTTCCTTCCCCCGCCCCCTGTTTGTTTTCGTTTTAAGCGCGATTGATCGATCGGGGTTGCTGATTTTTTGGATGGTTAGTTTGGATACCGCTGGGACGGAACAGTTTAGTTAGTGACCTTTTCCTCTTGGTTCTTTCTTCTATTCTCCCCCCCCCCCCCCGGGATTGTGATGGACGGACGGTGGATGGTGGATGCGAACGGTATTGTTGGGATTGAAGATTTTCTTTCTAACGGGGCTGCTGGGAATTGCGAGTAATAGCCGCCATGAGGTGAGATTCTTTTTCTTCACTTTCTTCTCTCTCTCGTGCTGGATTGCTTCCCCTGATTGGTATTTTGACTGACGGTTGTTTATTAGGGAAATTTACATGAAAGCTGGTACATACAACCTCACATTTCCTCCTCCCTCCCCCTCGAGTAAATCTTTCTTCGCCATATAGCTAACCATCGACTTAAAATCTTCTCCAACAACCAACAGGCCAGGGATTCCTCCTAGTATACTCAATCACAAGCCTGAGCACCCTCACGGAGCTCTCGGATCTCCGCGACCAGATTCTCCGGATAAAGGAAGCCGACTCGGTTCCCCTGGTGATTGTCGGTAACAAGTCTGACCTGGAAGAGGACCGTGCTGTCCGTCGCGACAGAGCGATTATGCTTTCGCAGAAGTGGGGGAGGGTTCCCTTTTATGAGACTTCTGCACGAAAGCGGCAGAATGTGGATGAGGTGTTTCTAGACCTTTGTCGCCAGATGATGAGGGCGGATGTGGGCGGGTCGGGAAGTGGGGGGGGCCCGGGGGGGGGGATCCTCTGAGAAGGTCGCGCAGACGCCGAGGAAGCGGAGGAGGTTTTGTGTTATACTGTGACGGAAGAGAAGGGATTGGGAGGGGAGTGATGTTGCTGGACCTTTGCTTTCTTTCTTTTAACTCTTCGTTGTAGATATACTTTTTTCCCTTTTTCTTCATCCTTCCCTCTCTTTTTAACATTCTAGCTTCCTTTTCCGCTACTTCTTTTGGCTCGAATTTTCCTGGCGTCGTCGGTTGCGGATGGATGTTGGCGTTGGGCCCACGAGGGGGCGAACGGGGGAGACAGAAGGAAGAAAGCAAGGCAGGAAAACCTTGGTGGATCAATCGACTGGACTGGACTGGACGTGGAATTGGATTATGGACTATGGAAATGGCTATGGATGGAATGTGTTTTTAGGGTGGCATATGGCGAATCACTGGCGTCCCGATTGTTTTTGTTTTTTTGTTTTCTCTTAGTCAAGTCGGTCTCTCCCTTGCTGTTTACAATTGCTTGACATATTCGCTTGTTTTCTTTTTCTCTCGTTTTTTACAATGATATCCATTTTCCAGAGTTCCCCAGAAATAGACATGTTCCAAGGAAGCGATGGAAAGAAAGATAAGGATGGCAAGGATTAGACTGAGCTATATACGATAACAACACCTTTCTACATTCTAAAAATCCCAAATTTAGTATCGGACTCTCCAACACTCCCACCCATGGCCGCCCTCAACCCGAGCCCTAGCATAGCCCTAGTATCCTCGGGAGCAATAACGCCATCATCCCACAACCTGGCGGAGCCAAACACCGCTTCACTCTCCTTTTCAATCCTCCCCTTCAAGCCCTCATCCACATTCTTCCCAACAGTCCGCATGACGGCATCCAACTGCTCAGCGCCCATCACACCGACGCGCGCATTCGGCCACATCCACAAAAACCTCGGCCCATACGCCCTCCCGCACATGCCGTAATTCCCCGCGCCATACGACGCGCCGACCACGACCGTGAACTTGGGAACATCCGCGCAAGCGACAGCATTGACCAACTTTGCCCCGTTCTTGGCGATGCCGCCAGCCTCCGCCTGACTGCCAACCATGAAGCCGGATATATTCTGCAGGAACAGCAGGGGGATCCGACGCTTGGCGCACATCTGTATAAAGTGCGCGCCCTTCAGCGCGCTCTCGGAGAAGAGTATGCCATTGTTGGCGAGTATGCCGACCGGGTATCCGTGTATGCGCGCGAAGCCCGTCACGAGGCTGGCGCCGTAGTCGCGTTTGAATTCGGAGAAGGCGGATGAGTCGGTTATGCGCGAGATTATGTCGTGGGGGTTTATGGGCTTGCGGAGGTTGGTGCTCGCGATGCCATTTAGCTCTGTTGGGTCGTAGAGTGGGTCTGGCGCTTCCGTGCCGGTGGTGGTGGTGGTGGATGTGGTGGATGCGGGGATGGTGGTGGGGTAGTTTAGGTTTGCTATGCAACGGCGTGCTAGCACCAGTGCGTGGGCGTCCGATACCGCGAGGTAGTCTGTTACGCCGCTGACTTTGGAGTGTAGGGCTCCGCCGCCGAGGGCTTCGGCGGTCACTTCTTCGCCTGTGGCGGCTTTTACTAGGGGTGGGCCGGCGAGGAAGATTGTTCCGGAGTTTTCGACGATTATGGATTCGTCGGACATGCTTGGGACGTATGCTCCTCTGTACATATGCACTGTCAGTGGGGGGGGAGGAAGAGGGAAGGGAGGGAAGGGAGAGAGATACCCGGCTGTGCATGGTCCCATTACTACGGAGATTTGTGGGATTCCGTCGGCGGACACTGAGTATCACTCGGTGGTTAGTCTTATATTGGATTTTAGTTTGGTGCAGGAAGGGATGGAGGAATTGGGAGGGGTACTTCTAGCTTGGTTGTAGAAGATACGGCCAAAATGGTCACGGTCTGGGAATACGTCTGCCTGATGGGGGAGGTTTGCACCGCCAGAGTCGACGAGGTAGATACATGGTAGTCCTATTCTCACCGGTGAATGAGCAATTGAACACCCACTGAAATGGCGAGCAGAAGTGGTGGCGGTGGGGGCAGACTATTTTCCTGAGCAATTGCCTGCGCACGAATATGTTTCTTTACTGTAATTGGGTAATACGTTCCACCTTTAACTCTACACACTCCTTTAGCACAACCACCCCCGTAGCTAATAAATAGGAGGGAGAAGTGGAAGAAAGAAGGAAAAAGCGCATACGTGCTATCATTAGCAACAACCATACACTCCACCCCAGAAACCCTTCCAATCCCAGTAATGATCCCCCCAGCGGGCACGTCCTCCCCAGGGTACAAAAGATGCCCCGCCAACGGCGACAATTCCAAAAACGCCGATCCCGGATCCAACAATGCTGTAATGCGACTACCACCCATCACCACCACCGCCACCACCATGACCACCATTCCGTTAGTTAGTTTTTCCCCACCCCCACCCGCCCACCCCTTCCGCAAGGGAAAAAAAGAGAATGAGAGGGGGAAAAAACCTACTCCCTCGGTAGCATCTTCTTCCTCGCTAAATGCTTCTCCCGCGCCTTCTCGGGCCCGCCGAGTTTTATGCGCTCGTGGAGGGAGCGCAGGGAGGCGGTGATTGCCGCCATCTGGGCGGCATTTTCTTTGAATTCCGGGGAAGAGGTATCCACTGTGCTGCGGAGCGTGGAAACTGCGGATTCGAAGTGTGGGTGCGAGTGGGTTGCTATTGTGCGGGTGTGCTTAAGAGCAGTGGTGGTGGCGGTGGTGGCGGTGCGGAGCGGGAGGTAGGGGAATCTCCGGAGGCGGAGGAGGGGGTGGGACATTTTGGTTGTTGTTGTTGGTGTTGGGCTCTTTTGTGGTGAAGGGAGGGGGAAGAGGAAAGTACGGTAAGGTGGAATGCAGAAAGAGGAGGATTGTTTTTATGTTGTAGTATAGTAGTTGTAGGTATGGTAGGCAAGGTAAGTAAGTCGCAGTATCTAGCTGGTAGGGGGGGTTATTCGCAGGTGATATCTATGATACAACGTTAAGGGAAGGTACAAGTGCTGGTAAACGGCTTATCCAAAAGAAGGATAGCCCCGGCCCAATGCCGGCTATCGATGGCGGAAAGATTAACAGTGGCCAGGAACTTGGTTGAACGGAGAAACTCTGTGGGGTAGTCTAGGCCTACTGCCGATTGTAGCCGCATACCTCTCCCCCTTGTCTCTACCGAGGAGCGAGACTACAGCTTCCCTAACAAGTCATTTCTAGCTGCAAAATCACCACCGCCAACACTACCCCCATAAATCTTCCTCCTCTCTTAGACTAAACACACTACCGAGCCATACCACGAAATAAAGAAACAAGAGTGAAAATAACAAAAAACAGACATGTCCTCTCTATCAATATTAACCCGCTCAATGCTCACCCGGAGAGCTGTGGCCTTCTCACACCAGGCAGCCATAAGACCACTATCATGTCGTTTCGCCTCCACGAAGCATACCAAGAACTTCAAACCACCCACCGATGATGACCTAACCGAACTTCGAGAACGAGTTCTAGAATTCACCAGTCCGTTTCCCATCCCCGCCCATTCCAATCCCAACTAACAATCCCCCCCCTCCCGCCCCAAAAGAGCGTGAAATCCCCGAAGAATTCGCCGCCAGCGTCGACCGCGCAAACGAATTCCCAGCACCAATGTGGCGCAAGCTCGGTGAAGCCGGCTTCTTAGGTATCACGGCGGAGGAGGACTACGGCGGGCTCGAACTCGGGTACCAAGCGCACTGTGTTGTGATGGAGGAGCTCTCCCGCGCCTCGGGTAGCATCGGGCTCAGCTACGCTGCGCACTCGCAGCTGTGCGTGAACCAGCTCACGCTTAATGGGAGCGACGAGCAGAAGAAGAGGTTGCTGCCCGGTTTGGTATCGGGTGAGAAGGTGGGCGCATTGGCTATGAGTGAGCATTCGGCCGGCAGTGATGTCGTCAGCATGAAGAGCCATGCAAAGGAGGTTGACGGAGGATGGCTGCTCAATGGGACGAAAATGTGGATTACAAACGTATTAATCGCCCGACATGTCACGCTTAAAGAGGCAGTGCTGATATAGAAAGTAATTAGGGGCCAGAGGCAGACGTAATAGTAGCATACGCAAAAACCCACCCGGAAAGGGGCTCTGTACACCCCCCCCCCCTTCCCCTTCCCCTTCACCCTAAACTAATTGTTACTAACAACTCCCCCAGAAAGGCATAACCGCCTTCATACTAGAAAAAGGCATGAAGGGGTTCACCTGCGCGCGCAAGCTCGACAAACTGGGCATGCGCGGCTCAAACACCGGAGAGCTAATCTTCGAGGACGTCTTCATCCCACACGTGAACCGACTCGGCCGAACGAACAAAGGTGTGCGCGTGCTGATGGAAGGCCTAGACCTAGAGCGCCTAGTCCTGTCCGCCGGGCCGCTGGGACTAATGCAAGCAGCACTGGACATAACACTGCCATACGTTCACCAACGCAAGCAATTCGGGATTCCAATCGCCCACCAGCAATTGATCCAGGCGAAGCTAGCGGACATGCACACTAAGTTGTCCGCCGCGAGGGCGTACACGTTCGCTGCGGCGAGAAGGGTGGACGAGGGCATTATCGACACGAGGGATTGCGCTGGGGCGATTCTGTTCGCGGCGGATCGCGCGACGGAGTGTGCGCTCGATGCGATTCAGTGTATGGGCGGGAATGGGTATGTTAATGAGATTCCGGCTGGGAGGTTGTTGAGGGACGCTAAGGTATGGCCTTTTTTTCTCCCCTGGTTCCACTTATAGTGATGATGGTGGCGATGGGGTTGACTGTTAACTTGTGGTTGGGGGATAGCTTTACGAGATTGGTGCGGGGACTACGCAGATTAGGCAAATTGTTATTGGAAGGGCGTTCAATAAGCAGTATGCTGATCAGGTCATTTAAGCCCTGTGTCGGAGGCGTACTTGTAGAGAGCGTACAGTACTGTTACGTTAGATGCATACTTTTCATTTGCACTAGTTTGTTTAGCATTATCCAAAAGCTACCCTAGCCCTCACTCTCCCCATGGGTGCACTTCTGGGATAAATCACAGTAAATCACTCGAACCACCAACAGTAGTCCCGAATTCCCAAGCCACAACAATCTATATAGCCCGAGAACCCAACCAACCACCCAGCATAGATAGCACCGTAGTATATTTGAAAATCGTAGTAGAGCTACAGAGCAGATAGCATCCCAACGATCAAATCGCCAGCCAGCCAATCCAATGAACGAAGTGGGGGGGCAACAAAACAAAAACATGACAAAAACAAAAGAAGGGAAACACCCCCCCATTGCTCTAACACAGCCCATTCCACGCCATTCAAACTCTAACTTGATCGTTTTGCCCACCCGTTACAAGCGAGCATTAAAAGTAGTAAATGCAAAGGAAAGAGAAACTGCAAATGGAAAGGCGGCGGGGAAAAATGACCAAAAAAGACTCCTCACTACTAGTGGATGACAAGACAAGATCCAGCTAAATGACTAGACTATGAATAGTAGAAAAGGAGAAGGGAGGAAGAAAAGTGCCGTCGAAAGCAGATGGGGTATAGAAAATAAGGAATAGAACGAGCAAGTGATCAAGCAATCAATCGATTGAAAGAGCCTCATTCCCCTCAGTTGAGGGTTTTCGTTTTCTAGTGTCGAATTTTGGCGCTTCCGCGTCTTGCTCGGCCTTTACGGGACCTCCTTTTTCTTTTCCGACGATGACCGTGCCGTTCCTCTTTTCTTCCTTGGATACGGGCACGATGACTGTGGTATTCTTCTTACCCCCGGCGGTAGCGATAGGACCTACTCTTGTGGCTCCCTCCTTCTCTCTTCCCGCATCCTCCACTTCATCCTTTCTTATCCCCGTCACTGTAGCGCCAACACTGACTCCTACAATCCCAACCCCCTTCTCTTCAATCTTCCTCCTCTTCCTCGGTGGCATCCTTCTACCTCCTCCGACTCTTCCCCTCTCCTCCACCCCAGTTCTCGCAACTTCACTTTTCTTCCCATCCACTCCACCAGCTTTCCCACCACCAGCCATATTCGGAACAACAACCTCCTCTTCGTAAAACTCCCCGTCGGAATAATACTCCTCCCAGTCGGAATGGTATTCTGTCGTGTCGTAATCGACGTCGAATTCGTCCCATATGGGGTCTCCCTGGGCGAAAGCCGTTTCGGCCATGGAGTCTACTAGGGCTGCCTTGATTTAGTTAGGTGTTAGTCAGCCCTAACCTTGTCGGGGGTGGGGGGGAGTACTAGGTCGTCATCCTCATAGTAGTCATCGTAGGGGGCATAGTCTTCCGAATATGTATCTGAGTAGCCGTCGTCGGACATTGTTGGTTGGGAGGAGGGTGGAGGTCTGAGTTGAGGATAGAAGAGGGGGATGGAGGGGCTTGTTGTGGGGGGTGGGGGAGGAGGGGGGTTAGTGAAGTTACCCTACTTGGGACGGAAGTATCGTGATACGGTCGGGAAGTTGCGATGTTATGGCAGATGCGAGAGTGTGAAGAATTTCCCCGCAAGGTAGCTTATCAATCGACCGGTGGATAGCTCGTGGGTACGTGAGCACTGGCGTCGCAGGTTGCTTGAAGGTATGATACGGTAAACTTATGAGCGAAGGTATTTTTTTCTCCGAGCGGAGGTGGGGGGGGCCTATGGCTCCGGGTAGGCAGGAAGAGAAGGCAAGGAGGAGGGGAGGGAAGGAGAGGAGGGAAAGGATGGTGAAACTAAGGATGGAATGGATGTGGATATGTATGAGGGATGTTGCCTGGTTAGAACGCGGGATGGGCCGCTGGGCTTGGGGTATCCTGGCGAAGACACGGTAACTCGCGTCATAGCATATCATGTCACTCTCGTGGCATAAAAGCCACCACGCCAAAGTAGGATGCGGGGCTGGTACCGGTACTGTATTGTACCCGTACTGCATGGTAACAGCAGTCCAGCAGGAAAACGAATGCAGCCTCATGACCACATCCAAAATAGTTTAAACACCTACTGTACATATACTAGGGGTAGGGGTGAAGTATTGGGACAAGCAGGGGTAGCAGAGGCCTGTGCATATGCCTTGGAAGGGGTATCAAAGAACCAAAAAAAAGTAAGATAACTACTAATTAGAGTAATTCTTCAACCCCCTGCTTGTCCCAATATTTTCCCCCTCACCCGAGTACATTAGAGCTCCCCTCCAAATCAGGTGTGATACGGGTCTCAGGCCTCAGTGCCGACCCACTGCTTCCCCAGCTTACATACCCCACACCCGATACCCGTAAATACCCTGCACGAAAAACACGTGCACAAGCCACAATGGTCCCCATAGCTTGACTGAGAGCTCTCCTCCGCTTATAGCCGCCCCCCTTCCGACTCAAAAACGACTACCCTTCACCTCCGAAATTCAAACCCTCGACTTTCCCTTAGTCGTACTGTACAATTTTCGGCATCTCCTACCTGCTTATCCTTCATTCTCGGGGTCCTTTTTTTTTTTTTTTTTTTGAAGAAAATGCCCCGCCCACAGCTCGCGCGGCGTGCCCTACTAAGCCTAACACCATCCGCCCTCCGCTGGCAAAGTAGTAGCATTCCCAAAGCTCGCCCGCTGACGAGCATCCTCATTGCGAATCGTGGGGAGATTGCATTGTACTTCCCTCCTCCCACAACCCTAAATTGTCCCTTCTCTTGTGGAGCACGGTGGTTTGTTAACAAGTGGTGCAGGAGAGTCAACCGCACAGCAAGCGAATACGGCATCCGAACAACAACGGTGTACACAGATCCGGACGCACATGCACAGCATGCCAGGGTGACACCGCATTCTGTGAATTTAGGGCCGCCGTCGGCCTACCTTGACGTGGATAAAATTATCAAGGCGGCGAAGGAGAGGGGATGTGATTCCATTCACCCTGGATATGGATTTGTATGTTTTCACTGTTTCTACCTGTATGAATTGGGTTTCGGGAGTAAAAAAAACTAAATAGCGGGAGAGGGGATTAGTTAAGTGAAAATTCGGCATTTGCAAAGCGGGTTACAGAAGAAGGTTTGGTATTCATTGGACCACCGTCTACAGCAATTGAGGCTATGGGGAATAAGAGGTATTCCTATACTTTGGAGAAATCTACAATTGCGGTTATTGACGGGAGTCCGGTAGTCAATCTAAGGACATTATGCTTAAAGCTGGGGTTCCCTGTATCCCAGGTTACCATGGTTCAAACCAGGACCCAGACTTCCTTCTCCAGGAAGCATCGAAAATTGGCTTCCCTGTATTGATTAAAGCCGTAAAGGGCGGTGGTGGGAAGGGAATGCGGATCGCAAGGACCCCTGCAGAATTCCCGGACATGCTTAATTCGGCAAAGTCCGAGGCTAGGTCTTCTTTCGGGGACGATGTGGTTCTCGTTGAAAAATACATTACTACTCCACGACATATCGAAGTCCAGGTATTTGCCGATAATCACGGAAATTGTGTGGCATTGGGAGAACGAGATTGCTCTGTCCAGAGGCGGCACCAGAAGATTCTTGAGGAGTCGCCGGCGCCAGATCTAGACCCTGTTCTCCGGAAAGACATCTGGAATAAAGCTAGAGCTGCAGCGCTCGCAGTAGGGTACCAGGGTGCGGGCACCGTAGAGTTCATCTTCGACAATGATACTGGAGAGTTTTTCTTCATGGAGATGAACACAAGACTGCAAGTCGAACACCCAGTTACCGAAGAAGTCACCGGGACAGACTTGGTTCATTGGCAGCTCCTGGTAGCCGCCGGGCTCCCACTCCCACTCACACAAGAACAGATCGAGAAGCAGATGGAAGGCCACGCATTCGAGGCGAGAATATACGCCGAGAACCCAGACATGGGTTTCGTCCCAGACTCTGGAGAACTAGTCTATCTGCGCACGCCCAAGACCTCCTCGACAGTGCGAATAGATGCCGGCTTTGGCGAAGGCGACGTTATATCCCCGCACTATGACCCTATGATCGCAAAGCTCATCGTAAAAGGCCCGGACCGAAAGGCAGCATTGGCGAAACTCCGTGCAGCCCTAGAAGAATACGAGGTAGTCGGCCTCTCAACCAACATCGAATTCCTTAAAAGGCTCGCGGCGCACCCGGCGTTCATCGCTGGGGAGGTGGAGACCGGCTTTATAGACAAGCACAGATCCTCACTCTTCGCCATAGAACCCACCCCGCCAGAAGCCTACGCCCAGGCCGCCATGTCCGTAATCCTCAACGGGAACATCCGACAGACCCCCACCGACCCGTTCAGCATCTGGGGCGGCAACGCCGGTCTTGTTGGCAGCTTCCAAGAGCGCATCGTAGAGTTCGTTGAGAAAAAAGGCGGGAAAGAATCTCGCATTCCCGTGTCTATAAAGCAGACCGGACGGGATACTTACGACCTCACCGTCGACGGGAAAACCACATACCCCTCCGTAACAGCGCACATCTCCTCCTTAGAAAAGTCTAAAGTGGTAGGCTTCTACCCACACACCCGCCTCGAAACGACCGTTGTCCAGAAGGAGGACACGCTGGTAGTATTCCAGCGTGGAAAGCAGTACAAGCTAGACATCCCGCGCCCGGCGTGGTTCGAAAAGGCGCTTGGGGTGGCAGACGTTGCGAACAGCGTGCTGTCGCCCATGCCGTGCAAGGTGCTCAGGGTCTCGGTCAAGGAGGGGGATAGGGTGGCCAAGGATGCGCCGTTGGTGGTTATCGAGAGTATGAAGATGGAGACAGTGAGTTTGCCCATTGAGTGGTGAAACGGGGATGGGTTGAGTGCGGGTAGGGCTGATGCGAAGATCTCTTTTATTCCAAATAGGTGATACGAAGTCCGCACGGTGGAGTAATTGCTAAAATTGTGCACGGGGAAGGGGTGAGTTTTGACTGACAGTCCTCAGGCTATCATGCTAACGAATCCACCTAGGACGTAGTAAAAGCCGGCGTAGCACTAGTCCTATTTGAAGAAGACCCTGAATCCGAATCTCTCCCCGCAGCAGAATGATCCTCAAGGCATTCATTCATTCATTCAAGCCATTCATCCATTCAAGCGCGCGGACTATCACACCGTAGCCCATCCCCAAGTACCGTATAGTAAATTTTAGTAACCATAGACTTCCTTCAGACAGTCTCCGTATCGTCTATTTTATCTTTCTCCCTCAGGCGTTTAGCGAAACCGACTCTGCTTGTAAATTAGGAAAAATTACCAATCAAATCTAGCCTAGCTTCCTTTTTCATGTGTGTCACGTCCGAATAAGGAAGTGGCCCCTGCACGATTTCGTCGCAGCATAGCGCCAAGGGGGAGTGGCAGATACCGGTATCATTAGCGTACCAGTAATCGAACAAGAAATGATCCACAAAACAAGAAACGTTCGCCAAATCATCAACAAAGCAAAAGCAGGGCAAGAGCAAAAGATCAACAAATATCCCCAAAAAGTTACGCATAGATTGCCGCACCGTAGTATCCTGATCCATGGGCACTGTAGTCCAAGTCAGTACGAGTATTCGTCATGGGTTCAGCCTACCAGCACATGATCATATAAATCACTATATCTCTTCCTCCTCGTCCTCGTCCTCGTCCTGGTCCTCCACTCCCCTCCCCTCCCCAAACAAAAAACAAAAAACTTCATCTCCCCCACAAAACAATACCATAACTCCAACTCTACAGTTATTCATACAAGCACAATTCAATACAACAACTATCATACAAAAAATAAAAATAAGGAAAGACAAACCAAAATGGTCCAAAAAAACAAATCCCACAGAACCCCCCTCCCAGACTCCCTCAAAATCACAATCCCGCGCCTGGCCCTACGAATCCTGCAAATCCTAATCTCCCTAACGGTCGCCGGCATCTACGGCCGGGACCTCCAATCCGCCACGAAGCACCACCAGAGCGCCGACTCGCGCTGGGTCTTTGCCGAAGTGGTCGTCGGGATCAGCGTCATCCTCGCGGCCGTCTACGTCTTGCCCTTCGTGCGGAGCTTTAGGACTTTTTATTTGGATGGGGTTGTTTTGTGAGTTTTTTTTTCCCTCCCTCCCATTTATTTATTTACTTGTTTGCCTTGTTTTGTTGTTGCTAAACTATTCTAACAGTATGATATTTACAGTTTGCTCTGGGTCGTTTTGCTGGGCACTTTCGGAATGAAGTTTGGGAGGGCGGATTGTCCGGGGGGTGGTGACGGCCAGGCTTGCCGCAGGATGAAGGCTGCGGTTTGGGTGGATCTTGTGGGGATGTTGTTGTGGTTTGCTACTTTTGTTGGTGAGTTTGCTTTTTCCTCTTTTCCTCTTTCCTGTTTTTTTTTTCTTTTTTTCACCCTTCTGTGGTGGGGTTGGATTGTGGCTGATTGGGGGGTTTTTTCCTTCTTTTTCTCTAGGAGGCGGGGTTATGTGGTGGAAGGATAGACATGGTAGGAGAATTTACACTGGGAGGGGCAGTGTGGTCTAAGGAGGGCCTAAAGAGGGGAAAATCGAGACTGCAGAAGTGCTCGAGTAGAGAGTGTGAGGGATGGGCTTGGGTTTGAGATTGCTGATCAAAGATAGTTGATCAATCGACGGGAGAGCAAATGGATCATGGATGGAGGGATGGGCAATATGGAGTACTGGCGCATTCACTTTTTACTTCCTTATTTTTGTCTTCCCGTATCAGGATGCTGGGGATTCCCTGTATTATACGATGTCCCTTGGAGAGGGATGGAGAGAGATCTGGTTTGGATTGTAGTAGCCCGATACCTTAATGACACAGCCGATAACAAAACAAAAGTCACCACCATCAAAACACAAGCCAAATGATTTGAGAAATAAATAAAAACAGCAACCAGGCAACTCGGACTATTAGAGACTAAAGTACACCCCAGACCAGCAGCCAGCCCCAAGACAGAAACAATTAAGCAACTAAAAGAAGGAGATATCATAGAAAGAAACTTAAGCCTTCAGATGCCACGCAAAAATCGCCTTGAAAACATCACTCCCTCCACTCTCGATAACATCCCCATGACACGGGATGATGCGGTCAACCTCCCACCCCGCAACCACCTTTACCGACTCGGCGAAGCTGGGCTTATTCGCAGGGGCGGCATACCAATTAAACCTCTGCTGCCCCTTCCCATGAATGTTCAAAAAGTGGTGGGCAAGTTTGGTCCAAATCCCGCCGGTGGCGTCCATGCCGGACTTCGAGAACTGCTCGTTGGCGGGGAGGTTAAAAACCAGGTCCGCTTGGATCATCGTTTTCTCAGGCTTGTAGTTGAAGACTATTTCCTTATTCACATGGCTGTGCCCATTCACCACCGTTGCCATTAGTCAAAATAATTGGGTAGGGGGAGGGAGGGCACTCTTACCCATCGAAATACTCCACATCAAACGCATTCGCCAATTCCTCCGGTAGCTTCAAAGAGCCCTTATTCTCCTTTGTGTAAACGATATCGATGGGAACGTCTTCGTTCCCTTGCGTCTTGCGCTTCTCGTAGAGTCCCTCGGGCCCAATTACCGTTGCCGAGGCGTACTCTTGCTTCCAGGCTCCTAGGTTTATGTGGTGCTCAAAGTCCGGGGCGATTATGTAGCCGACTCTTCCGCCCATGGATTCGACGGCGGATTTTGCCTCGGCGGATAGGCTGACGGGGGAGAATACAGCAAGGTTTCCGGTTGCGAGTTTTACTGTTCCATTGTTAGTTACTGCTGCATGGTGGGATGGATGTGCGTATGTATGAATGTACCTATGGTAGCCCTGCCGCCAAACTTCACTCTGTTGAAGCGGAGGAAGGGGACGGACAGAGTGGTAATGTTAGGAGAGATGGCGCGGGTAACCATTGATGATTCTGGGAATGGTTTCGCCATTTGAGAAAAAGGTTTGCTGAAGATGGAGTTGGGGAGCGAAGGGTTGTTTCGAGGGAATCGCGCGTGAGGTGGCCTCTATCGTAAATGACGTAACCCAATAAATCAAACTTCGACCGGGTAGCGTGGCAACCGAATTGTGTTCAGAGAGCTGTTCGGTACTCGAGTAGGTAAGCTGGTTCGACTTGAGCCTCAATGCCCTAAGCTAAATAGATAAATGAACAATTAAATAATGAAAATCCACTTCATGATACCTCCCTATCCCTCCCTCCCTCTGCCTTTTATATACACCTCCTCCCCTCCCCTCCATTTCTCCACCGCCTACGCAAACCGCCGAATCAATCACACCACACCGGAATCCGCACCCATCCGCACGCACCAAGGAAACCCCAATCCATCCATCCACGCACATGCCACAACGCCAGAACGCTGCAAATCGGTGTGCGGAGCAATCGAGAATTTGGAATGCCCCCCAAAGCATAGTACCGACCGCGAAGTAGCGCAGCACTAACCCCCACCCTATGCTAACATTCACCAGGCAAACCGCCCGGCAAGAAACTTACATACCCACGCCAAGGCATGACAAAGCCTGCAATGTATCATAGTTCCCAGAGGGAGGATTCTTCCCCATTAGGTTGATTTGGAATTATTTGGGGGCCCTAAGGGGGAGCTGGGGGTCGGTCGGGCAAGCGAAGTGAATTGATGGATTATATAATTGGGTCCAGACTTGAGAACCTTACCTGTGGGGCAACAAGTATCCGAAAATAACGAGCCGTAAATTTGTGATACGCGCTCATTGTTTGCCATATAATTATGTGAATCCCTGCTTTTGGATACTTTTTGCCTGGGCCAAGCACTTTGCTTTGCTTTCTTTTCCCCATGAACGGAAGAGTGGTTAGTGACGCAACCGTAATCTACGGCATGGCGTTGGCCATGAAAGACACGGCTAGCGGTAGCCGCGGCGGGGTCGTATGGAAAAGTTTGTCACGGGTTACTGCGTACAAGTGCAAGTGCCATATAGTATGAGTATCACTCTCGTATGTCACGGAGTTTTCGCTCTTCCCGCTCGCCGTTCTAACCTCGCCGTCGTGCCGTATCGCCGGATAAATTGGGGTTGGTTCCCTTGGCGCCGAGGCACGATGCGGGCCGATTAGTGGAATAATCAAACCTCGCGCTGGGACGTCGGAGTTGCCACTCTTAGTAAGGTCCGCCATATTTTCCTTCTTATTTGTCTTAGCAGGAGGCTATGGTCGGGGAAACCTTAAACCGGAGCCCCGGCGACATTCGCCCTTGCTTAATAACACATGTCAACATTCGTCTCAGTGCAGTTAGTTGCAAGTTAATTGACTTTCTGGAAGTTTTAACAGAAATAACTGGAGCGTGAACATTTAGCTTCCCTCCACCCACACTTTCAACCCCTATAACTTGCCCAAAAGTTAATATATTTGAAATCTCTCTCTCTCTATCTTCTGAACTTCTAGCTTATCTCCTATCAAAAAATAGAGAGAAAATAAAATAAAAGTTGTTGGGGAGCCTTAGTAGTTTGAAGTTGGGCATTTTTGGAAAGTGCTCCGGTTAAGGGTCTCCCCTACCACAAAAGCTTTCCCTTTTTTTCCGGGGTGATTCCTCCTTGATCCAAAGAGGGGAGTTCTGGATGCCTTGGCGCGAGGCCTAATTATTCCCGTTCTTAGGGTATTACCACACAGACACCCGTATCATATCATATCAGAAAGGCAGCTATCGCACAAGTACTCGGATACCAGGGCTAGTCCGCGAACACAGGGCTGACAAAGCTAACGACGATATTAGGAATAGCGCACGCACTAAGGGGTGTGTGTTGAAAACCAGAAGAATTCCTCGAACGCTTTCTGCTTTACTATTGGTTGAACTATCTATTCAAGGTTTCTATTGGATATTTGCCACTTTAGCTCATGCTCAGAATAAATCCTAGTGTTCGCGGACTAACCCTGACACCCGAGTACCAGGGGGATGCTTTCGCACAACGCAGGGATTATTTTGCTGGTTAACTACCCTTGTCCTGTACAGCCCCGTTCGCAAAGTTCTCGCGGATCAAGAGGTACCAGGGAAAAATATTGGCAGTAACAAATGTACTGGTACAAGTGTCTGTAGAAAACCTGAAGTGCAAATTCTTGTACCGGTACATGAGTTGTCCCTAGAAATTTGCTAAGATACCTACTGATCAGCGAGAACATTGCGAACGAGGGTGTACGAAAACATCTCCCCTGGCACTTGCATAGTCATATGTATATACCAGTACCGTGCTTGGATAGAAACTTATGCAGTTGGTCCGCTGGGAGAAGAAATAAATATGCGAGCTTTCCTGTTGATGTTACATGGCGGCAGTTCTGCGGGTGAATCATTAGGAAAAGCAATATGAGTTTTTGTCGGCCAGTCCACTTGAGAAGCGGAGAGTTGGGAAGGGAAAGGAAAAGGAAAGGAAAAAAAGAACGGGGGGAGGGAGAAAGGAAAAAAAGAACGGGGGGAGGGAGGAAGGAAAAGTAAATCCTATGAACGCGGGGCTTCGCACTGTAGTAATTTGGCCCTCAAGTACTGGAGTATAGAAGGGGAAGAGTGGAAGAAAGGGAACTCAAATCCAATGAACCAAGTCATCAAGGATACAACACCTATGGTAGGCTTCTTGCCACTTGTGCCATCTCACTGCCCTCCGTGGTCCTATGCTGGATCTATGCAAGGATTCCAAGCTACTATCGAAGCTGCACAAAGGCCATTCGCCCAACCAAACCTCTCTTCCTAGCTAGTCCCAAAAACCCAGCTATCCTGCTCTTCCCACTCAAAAACATTGCGAATCGCAACGAATCATTTCTGATGATCCCGGACACATTTTAAACGTACCCAATAAAATAAGCGACTTTTCGCCCATCATCACCGCCACCGCTAGCATCGTTGACCGCGAGCAGCGGTGCAATTGCATTGCATTGCAGTGCCGGCAATCTAGCCATCTAGCTCACGAGACAGGCAAGACATACCGCAGCAAGACAAGAACTAAACACCCCCCAGCCTACCATTACTCGTAATTGCCTGACCTTTTCAAAACAAACTGCTATTGCACACAGGCCAGAGGTTGGCCAGAGCCTCAGAATTTTGATGGTATGCAATAGCAGTCCGTTTTGCAAACGTCAAGCAATCACGAGCAGACAACCGTACCTGGATTAACGGATCTGCCCGAGGTCACAAGAGCGGTAGGTACGGAAAGCTGTCTTTTCCCCCTGCCCGCACCGGTATTTTGCCAGGTACCCACAACGGCTAAGACCAATCGCAGCCCCCACCGGGCAGCCGGAGCGGGAGAGGGAGGAGAAAGAACCGAACCAAGGACACAGTAACAAGGAGAAGCTTAATTTCGCACCCTCGGTGACTCTCTTCAGCTGAAAAACCCCCCTCCCCCTCCGATCCCCAGTCCCAGCACTACAGCTAACCCGGCCAAAGAGAAAGCTCCCATTAGGGGGTCCAAAATACCAGTGATATCCTTTCCCCCCGCCTTCTAGAAGTCATCTCAGCCGGGGCCGTTCTGGGGATAGTGACCCCTCCTTACCCTCCACACTTCCCCTGCCCCCTCCTCTCCCAACCTGCTCATAACCCAATATCGGGCATAACTCCGAAACCACAAAAACGCTCCAGCCTCTTCATCCCCCTCACTGGGGACAATCACGCAGGAGGGCGAGGCGTTAGGTGCCGAAGTGTAGGACCCATGGTATCCCCTGTTCGTGCTGTATGATAGGGCAGGGAAGCGCAAGGCGGGGGCAGGGATGGAAAAACGGTAGGCCGAAGCTAAAGCCCCGTTGTGAACGGGGTCGTGATGCTGCTTACCCCCCCCCCCCCTTCCTTCCCTCATCTCTGAAAGGAAAGAAGATAATGGGTGATTCGTTGCGATTCTGGTAGAGTAGGATGGAGCAGAGGGAGTTCGTGTTTGCTCCAGGAGGGTTTAGTGCAAAGCGGTGCTAGTAGATGGATGAGCAATCGTATGTATGTACTCGAGTAGAGGGGGAGGTCGAGGCTAGGAAGTAGGGCGTACGAGTGATGCTATGATAGGCGGAGGTCGTGTCGAGATAGTATACAAATGAGATGTCTAGGTTTGGGTCAGTTTGGTTCGGGGAGAGGCGGGGCAATGACTGTGGTGTGGGTTGTTTTGTCTAAGACACAGTAGCATGAGACTCGAGGACCAGTATTACGCGTGAGAGAGGAGGTTGTTTTGCGATTGGACTGATATGGGAGTAGCTGCTTGACTCAATGACTCAGGAAATCTCAGGGCAATGAGGTGTAACCCTTCCTCTTATTTTTTCCGATTATTTTTTGGTTTCTTTTTTTTCCCGCTTAATACCTAATAATACAACCTTGGCGATAATCATATTCTGAGTACGATTCTACGGATCCCCCTATCGTACCTTTCAACCTGTTGTTTGGTTTCTTTACCTTTTCTGCATACCGATGCACGATACGATAACAATGATGGTGATGGTGCCAAGGATGATAATATGCAAGTACGTCTCTCACGAACGATTCGATAACAAGACACAAAAAACAAGAGTCAAAACCAAGCCCCACCATGACCCCCCGCTGCATCCCTGCATCCCCTCTTGCCCAAACAACCTCCCGCATTCTATATAAAGCATTCCCCAGAAACCAAACCAAAGAAAAATCAAAAAATCCCATAACCAAGAGCAAGAGAGATAAGTACGAAAAAAAGAGAGTACGCGAAAAAAATAACTTCCCTCCTGGCGCCTTTTGTGAATTAGAATGCTGCGACAGGTTTAGTCGAACCCGAAAAGAAAGATGAAAGCCAAAAGCCAAAAGATAGTAAAGCTATGGTACCAACAAGAAAAAAACTGATAGGCGACCGGTAATATCAGCCGCACCTACTTTCCAACCACATGCTAAGAGGGGAAAATGTTCGAGCGTTGAGAAGTAATAAAGTCCCCATATTATGCTCAAGCCTTCCCCCACAAATCGGAGCAGGAAAATACAATCCCACCACCACCCACGCCGCCGAAACCACACTAAAAAGCTCCCCTACACGGAAAGATGGAATCGGACGGGGCAAAAGGAAAAAAGAGCGGGAAATAATAGAAGCAAATGGTTACCGGTAGCTCAAAAGGAAGGAGAAGAAGTCAAAGAAGCAACCGAGGATGCGGAGTGCGCGTCTAACCGCTGCCCCGTCGTGTAGGATTTCTTGCGCTCGGGCACGGCGCAACAGGCAACTCGGGTTTCGCCGCGGGAGAGTCGGTAAATGGGTTTGAGTAAGCAATTGCAGGATCAGCGGGAGCTGCAGTGGTTCGTCCCATTGACTGCATGATGGTTGTTATCAGCCTTTGAACGACTGACAAATGGAACGGATAGGGAGAGAGAGAGGGATGGGTTGGGGAAGGTAAGGTTCGATATTAAGTGAGAAGGGTAATAGTGAGAATGAGAGTCATACCTTGCATTGATGGCACTTTTCGCCCCAACTGCGGACTTGGTTCTTGCATTGATGGTAGCCCTGGGAATTCACTGGTCAGTATTACAATTATTTATTTATTTTATCTTCCATCTTAGTTCGAGAAGATAAAAGCGAAGAGAAAGAGGGTTTGGGTGCTAACGTAGTAGTTTGAGCAGTAGTATGATCCTGAGCCACTCATTGTGTATTGTAGGATGGAATTGATGAGAGGTTTGTGTAGAGGAGGGAGGAATTGGAGAAATGAAAAAAGAGAAGGATCCCTCTTTAATCTGGATGGATTCTTTTTTCCCCGCTTTACGGTATTTATGTCAGAAGTTGGAGTGGAGGTGGAGTCAGTGAATGTGGAGGTGGAGGTGGAGCTAGTGATGGTTGGATTGGATGAATGGCAAATGTATGATTCCTTGAGGCTTGGTGAGCCGACACGTTTTTTTTTGCTTGCTTTGTCGCTGCAATTGATTTGAAGAACTTGTTTTGAGGAGCACAGTTTCGATTTGATTGTGCGTGCGTGCTTGTTCTAAAGAAGTGTGGAAGGGGGGGATAATTAAATACTCTGGAGCTGAAGGGGAGTATCCAAAGTATGGTGTGTAGGAGGAGTATGACAGATGGGAATTTCACAAGGAGAGAAGAGTGAAAGGGGGGCGGTTTTGATTAGGAGGAGATTTAGATCTATATACTGATATGAGGATGAGGAAAGAGGACTAAAAAGGGAAAAAAAAGAAAGAAGGAGGGGAGAGAAGGGAGACAAATAAGAATAACGAGTGAGTGGAAAAGAGGATGTCCGAGCGTTACTCTACTAAAGGCCCGCAGCGTGGAGAAAGTGTCACTCAGTACCATTAGTCCAGACCACCCATTCCACCTTCCACCTTACCCCCCAAACCCAACAGCTCACCCCCCCTACACACATGCACCACGCATCTTTGTAGTGTACACCTTTGCCCTATGGCCTCCCTTGCCAGGGAATCTCACCAAGAAGCCCGCTGAACATGGCATCCCTTGTTTGACCGCACCCAAATTCGCACGGGGCCGGCTATAACTCTGGGCGGTCCCGGGCACCGGGCAAATCAGAAGACAGGCATGCTGCACGGAGGATAATTGAACACAGCAACGAACGAAAGGAAAAGGAAAAAATAAATACAATCAAGCAAGAGCAGATTCGCAATGCGACGGCCATCGCTCAGCAATCATGTCAAGCAGGCAGCCGCCGTGCTCAAACGACTTGGCCTTTTTTTGATCCAGAATAAAAAAGAGTACCCTGCATTCCCTTTTTTTCTTTTGACCTATCAGGTATGAAAGATCACTAACTTGTGGCTAAGAGAGAACTTTTGGTGAGTGATTGACATGAGTTTAGGTGAGGTATCATAATGTAGCTTTGGGCAATCTTCTTTTCCCTGGCTATTTATTCGAGTATCGATCTCGCTTTCTTTTGCCTGCGTTAGTTATCATTGGCTCCCGGTGTTTGCCGGGTCCCTCAGGGTTCATTATGCCTCGCGCTCCGGGGCTCAGCGCAGCTGGGGCCTGTTCGTTCGTTCGTTCTTCCGTTCACAAGAGCTTGCCAACCCAACCCGCCCCAGCCCAGTCTAGTCCAATTCCCAAGATTATTTTTTTTTTTAGGAGGAAGAGGAGAGGACAAAAAAGCATTATGATAATACAACCCATAGCTCAATACCCGATCAAAGTAACAGTGCAGGGAATCCAAGCAATCAAGTGCAACTTTTTCCTTTCTTTTCTTTTCATCCCATCTCTAACCACTGGGTTTCGAATCAACCGGTACGGGCCTAACTGCAAATGTATGGCACCCTTGCCTGTCTCTGCCCTGCACCAAGCCTCGTGCTGCACTCTTACTGCACTCCATCTTGTTTTGTTTTTCTTCCCTTTTCCTTTCCAAGCCACTCCAGGTAAAAAGGGCCGTATTATACTTCAGGGGTGAACACTGCACAGTACAGTGCGCAACACTTTTGGGGGAAGGGACCTGAGACCAGGCCTTTGGAGGGTGAGAGGGGAAAGGCCAGGAAAGGGATGATTTCATTGTGCGAGTACTGGTACTCGAGTGCATGAGGCTTGACAACCCAGGAGCAATGTTTTCCCTGTCCCTCGGCCTTTCTATACTATACCATAATATTATGACGTTTACTCCTGCGATAAATCGGTATTCTCTTCGATCCCGCCCACAACCCCCGGGAAGGGTTAAACCACGGGACCTCAGCACAGAACAGCCTGGGCGCTGTCACGGAGGTTCCATCTCCCTACCATCATTGAACTATATGATACCGCACAAGTTCTTGAAACCCACTATCAGATTACCAGCCCGCGATGGGTCTAGTCCGAGGATTGCCAGAGTTGTGAACACTAGCCAATGAGGTCCAGGGCCTCCAGTGGGCCGATCCCATATCTTTTCAGGAAAACACTAACCCTTCTCGGGAGCTTTCTGTCCCGAACTCGGAGAACATAGGGCGGGCAGAGATAATGGATTTTAAGAGCTTTTAGAGTATAGAGGAGACAAAGAAGACTCCACGTTCTAACTCTCCATACTGCCGAGTACAGAACAAGGGAAGGGAAGGGAACACAGGGGATAGCAAGAAGGAAGGCTACTGACACATGTGTGTGTACGGGTAGTGGGGGAACATTTCCTGCAAGGCGGGGGGGTATTTTGCAGAATAACTTAAACCAACTTTCTGGGGGGTATAGCACTTGCACCTCTATAATACTACTATAGCACGTGTACGAGTACTATATCGAGATAGCCTGCTCAACGGTGTACACAGCCAGCCGATCGGATTCACTTGCAACAGGGTGCGATCTATCCCCCGTCCTCCTTCTCAGGGCCGAGTACTCGAGTACAATAAGATACCTGTACGGGGCTACCGGTCTTACGCTATGTAGACCTCAGTAAGCGCCCCATCAGTCATCTGCTTACAATACACCAGGGACCACCTCATCTCACCCACGGTTCCAAACGATGATACATCTACCTTTAATTCGTAGTAGTCTAACTTGACTTAACTTACCGGTATCACAAGGGGCAGGAAAGCCAGCATCGAGCTTAAGCTTCAATCCCACTCCGTTTCCAGCCAGGAATTGATGAGGACCTCGCGAGAAAAAGGCAAGTTAAACAAGGGAGTTGTAATCAAAAGCAAAAAAAAGCCTCAAATATCTGCTGCACGATTCTGATTCACAAACAGCATAATATCATGCAAACAAGCTCTCTCTCTCCCTCCTCTCCATCCTCACAGATAAAGCAACAAAAGAAAAACAAAAAACAGACCATTTCAGCTCTTTCTACCACAATCCGTTTTTTACGTCATCCTCTCCTGCGCACGATACCGTATCAACTAACTACCGTACGGTAGGTATAGTAAGGTAGCTCTCCGGCCGAACGTTTATTACCGGTAGCCGGGCCTACCAGCGGTGACTTTTATCCAAGAACTATATCTTACCCACTCCAGCTACCCGGGTATTGAGGCGTGGGTGATCGGACACTAGCCCCCTCCCCTCCTCTCATAAGATAGGAGGAATGAATTTTGCTATGGGAATTACTCGAATAAGCAAGAAGCTTTGATGTTCTAATCCCTGAGTGTCGGATCACCCGCATTTATACCCGAGTACGAAGTGCCGGTATTCCCATCCCATCCCATCCCATTCCATCCCACCCCACCCCACCCAGACCCAATCAAAACCGAAAAGGAGAATACCATTCTTCAATTAGCGAGATTCTGTTTCCATCCTGCGCGTTGCCGGGACTGTGCTCGAGTACAGTACAGTACGTCGCCGGAGGGAGTAGCAGGGTGTCCGACCAGGATAAATGGTATGGCACAGGTGGTTGTGGAGAGGGGGTAATTTTCTTTTTCTTCCTGATTTTATTTCATTTTTATTATCATGTGGGGTATAATAGGAGTTCAGTACCGGTAGAGCTATCATAACTTTGTGCAGAGATAACGGCAAGTTAAACGGCCTGAGGACCAAATCCCAAACCTTCCGATCATGTCAAGTTGGGCCGACTAGCGATTTGATTCCCATCATCCCAATTCCTTCCTCCACGAGTCTGTTTTCTAACCACCGCACTTACCGCGTGTAATAAAATGCTTCGACAGAAGATAGAACGAGTACATGGTTACTTAACTTACAACCAATGTCTCTCCGAGAACATAGCCAGATATCTAGAGACAAAGCGCACAATGGAGAGAAAGGAGGCGCTATCGGTATTCTCCTATCATCCCTCCTACTATGTGCTCCAGGAAGTCGATATTGGCACGAGGTATTATACCAGCAGCACAATATAATAGTACTGGTACAGTATGCTACCGGCACTTGGAAAAAATCAAGCAAAACCAACAACAATAATTTCTAAAAATCCCGGACCACAATTACGTCCTTGGGGGAATATGGTTATGGTACCGGTAGCCTGATGGAAGTCCTCGGGGAACACTCCTCCCGGTCCTGTTATTATTATTTTCTCTCTATAATTTCCGATAAGACCGATATTTGTGGAGATAGTTGGTTCACACATGTCAACCTGGTCATTTTCGAGGTCAAATTTAGGGTATTTTACATGGCTGGGCCCTCCTTTTTGTATCATATGTATGATAGAGTATTATATAAGCGAAACGGATTTATCCATGAGTTTGATTTCAAGTTCCCCGGCATGATATTATTAACCAACTCATATCATGCAACAGCTCTACCTTCACCGATCCTTATCCGATGGAAATGACTCGGGCTCTCCCGATTTACTCTCCACCACTAACTTCTCGAGTACCTATCTATTCGATTCTAAGGCGGCTACCGGTACCGCACTGAACTCGAGTATGTAGCCTCCCTGTTGTGTCGAACACCCCGGGCTGAAACTTTTCCCAGTTCCCGGGTTTACTTCAACGACGCTACAGTAGGAAGGGTAAATTATTTATTTATTTTTGGAAGGGGAGGGTGGTGGGAGAGAGTTGTGTGTGTGTGCGAGTGAGACTCCGAGAACTAAGGCTCAAGTGAGTGGGTGACTTTGAGTGAGAGGGTGAGACTTGGAGGAAGATCCGCTACGGCAGGATGGGTTGTTTTTGGTTTTAGTTTTGGCTGGCTGGCTGGTTGGTTGGGGAGGTTGGGAGCATCGCTTGAGATGAGGTGGGTGGGTGAGTTGAGTGGATCAATCACAACTCCACACTTATCTCCCTCCCCCATGTCTCACTTCCCCTCCAATTTCCCCCACTCCCAATTCCGCCCGCCCTCAACAATGCTTCCTCCCCTCTCCCTCCCCCAGGGTTGGCTGTGACTGTTTATGCTTGTTGCAGTGCTCCCGTTCTCCTCCTACCAGCTACCTACTGCTGCTCGACTATTCTTACCGTGCAGGATTTGGGAGGTGCGGCGATCGAGCAGCTCTGAAGAAAAAACATAACTAATTGAACCTGAGGCTGCCCCGATATGGTGCACTACAGTATGATACCGTTTCTACCCAGGTCTCACACACCACCGTTACACAAAAGCCTCGACCCCAAAACGGCAAAACGGAAGCCTGATACCGATACCCCCTAAACTGGCAAGGACCTGCACTTTTACGTTGGGGTAAGAGTGGCTGAGATGAAACTTACGATTGCGTCAAAATAACCGCCCTGAAAGGCTTAGTCCTGGTTATAAAGAGTTAGTCTATGGCGTCTTATTGCGATTTTGAGACAAAAACTAGGATAAAAATCTTATTTGAACGTACTAGCGCCGGTCGGTTCTCACCAGCTTATGGGGTACCGGCATGTCGCTATTTCTGAATCTCGGGACTATGACCACAAGGGCTTAAGCTCTGCACGAATTGTTCCTGTAGCTTCCGGTGCCCGAGACATGGACTAGAGGGAAAGGCTCCCAGGGCGGATCACCCGTGACTGGAAGTGGTTATTATACGGCTTTTGGTGCAACCGCGCTTTGGTGGAGGGGTCTAGACTAAGGTGCCCGGCGGGTCTCTGTATGCTAATGGCGAAGCCCGGATGGTATTACCTGGGGAGCGGAGGATACGGGTATAACAGTTTCCCCATGAGGGAGTACCGTGGCGGGCGGTGATGTTTGTGACACTATCATGGCAAGGGCCTTGCTTGTACGGCTGCGGTATTATATTTGGGCATTAGCCAAATTAAGTTGAAGTCCTGCATCCAGAGATGGCAGGTACTGCAACTAGACTAGACCAGACTGAGCTTGGTCCCCTTAAGGGTGATCGAGCGGTCAAAGGTTTTTCCCGGCGAGTGAGTGAGTGAGTGAAATTCTCCTGCCACTTGTCTAGAACTATTAGTTTCCGGCTATGGGCTATTATGGGCTTGACTTTAGCTTTAGCCGGGCGTATATTGTCTGAGCTCAGCTTGGCCACGTAATCTCTAACCCCTCCTCCTCCTCCTCCTCCTCCTCATCTTGGGAGCACTTCTGCTCAACATGTTCGGCTGCGGTGGACTTTCGTCGGCACTGTGGATTGGGAAAAAACGCCGGGTGAAACTGATAAGAATGAGTCCGGAGTAGGCGGAGTGAGAGACTTTTGATTCTATAGTATGTACCCCTTATGAGTCACTTGGGCGGTTAATTTGCAACTGAAGTTTGGAGTCGAGAGTGAGTGTGTCCGGCAGGAGAATCTACTTCTTACGGTAATGTTTTTTCCGGCCGAAAACCGGAGCATGCGCAGAGTGTGTCCACGTCTAGAGGTGAGGCGCTTGGGGTGGGGTGGGCCGCGGGCTCCATGGCCGAGGCCCAGGCTACGATATGCTTGCTCTGCTACTTACAGCACTGCTCACAAAAGCCATTAGCATTTCTCGATTATGCTGCTGGCTGACCTCTAAATTGGTTATCGTCTAGTGCCGAATGAGCCCCCTGTTTGTGGAGTGTATATAAGCTAGACTAGGAATTGCGGGGCAAATGTACTCACAAGATCGGCAGGAATAAAAACATAAATACCCTCGTTACACACCACTCTGTGCCAGATCAGTCCCCTCACACGCCCTTTATGCAATCGGTCCGCATCAAGCAATCACCCAGTTACCCGGGGAAGTGGGGGTATATCCATTTCTGCAGAAAAGTATCCAAGACATCAGCGCAGGAGCAAACGTGGTAGATGTACCGGCCGGCAAAGCCCATACGATTATCTACACACAACACTGGGGTGCGTAATAACAAAAAATGTGCCTGCGTGGTGTGTACGATACAATGCTATTATATACATACATACCAGCTTTACGAAGCGAGATATATGGATTGGAAGTGGCATCATATTATGATGGATGGGTTTGGTGTGTGGGTGTGGGTGGGTGGGTGGGGTAACTCAACAGATCTTCACGAGGAAAGCAAGGGGAGGTGAGGGAGGTGAGGGGGTGAGTGGAACGGAGCGGGCCGACCCCTTACAGTTATCAATCATAACTAACTTACCGGTAGTTCTTACCGGCGGGACAATCACGTGAGCTGCATGGGAAACCGAGCCCGTGGTTCCACGCTTGCTGGTAACTAACTGGGCGGGGAACTGGCTGGGCGTTGAGTTGTACGAAGAAAAAAACCAGTTTGAAAGAACTACTACTATTGTTGTATGGCGGGTAAGTTAGTTAGTTACTCGTATTAGGTATTCTCTCCACGAAGTTCTTTGAATTCCCGAGCATAATCCTCCAGCCCCTCATCTAAATTCGATGGTGCCGGTCTTGGACCTGAGAAGGAGGAGGAGTTGCGGTGGAGAAAAACTAAAAAGGGGTACATCATCTTTCATCACTCGGGAGCTGGTGAATTGTGATGGGGAGGGGATGTGGTTTGGTTGTCTGGCTTGTTGTGCAGTGCAGCACATGCCTTGGATTGGTTGGAGCTATTGAACCCACACATCGTGCTTGACCCGAGGGAGCTCTCACGTTACCAGTTTATGGGGCGGCAGTGGGGGGGGGGGACCCGCATGGCACGCAGCTATGGCGAGCCAGCCAGTGATTCCCCCGGAAACTTAGGTACTGTATGCACAGTACGCTGCATTTATTCATGTCACTACAGTACAAGGGAAACAAACCCCATCAGACCCATGGAGTTCTACTAGTGCCCACCACCTCCCTCGTTGGGGACTCGGCCCCTGCACCATTCGGTGAATCTAAGGGGAACAGTATGGCAAGTTCTACTCTAAATGGATAGATAAACACGGGCGCTCAAGTTTATTTAGGGCATTGGGCCAAGAGTTGGTGGGTGGTGGGTTTTATGTAAATCGGCTCTTGTAAATGTTCCCCTCCCACTCCTAATACTGTCGCGGTGCTACTCAGTATGGGTTCCTATTAACTTATTCACAAAGTATGATGCTTTACATCACGGTAGTCGGGCGGCAATCCGGGTCATGACCTAGGCCCTGGACAAGCATTTAGCGAAGAGTAATTCCGACAAAGAAGGCTCGATATCACGAACGCGGCTTTGCCGGGATCTAATACAAGAGGTGGGTCACAGAACGACATAATCCGCCCTGCATAAATTGACTAGCTAGCCAAACCATGATCAACAACAATGCAGAGTGAATGCTGCCCAGCATCAATAGCCTCGTTCGGCACAATACTCAAGTGGATAGGAGAAAACCACAGTAGCAGACAACGCCTTCCTCCATGGGACCTCACATTCAGTCACCTATTTTAAGAGGACTTTCATTCGAGTGTCCAATGCACGTTGGGTAAACCATTGTAGCAAAAAAGGGTATATATTCAGTAAAGAGCAAGAAAAGGGAGAATAAAAAAGAGGGGGGAGGGGAAGACAAAATAACCAGTTGAGAATGCCTTGGTCCAGAACTAAACGCCAACAGAACAGAAAAATGAAATTTGGAAAGAAGAAAATATCACCCCACCACCCAGCTCCCCCTCACGGCTTTAGAAAAAGAGAGCCTTACCCATCATAACTCATTGCTCTTTTCTTCACAGTCTCTGTCGAGTACAAAAGAGAAAGAAAAAAAAGAAAAACACAGACATAATTACTTGGGTTTCGATACCACCTTATTATTACCCAAAATCAAGGCCTGAAAACAAGGACACATTCTTAAGGCTAATGAATTATTGAAGGGAAAAAGTCACCCATTATCCGTCTTAAAAAGTTTATAGAACCCCAAGTTATATCATCATCACTTCCCGACCCTCTAACCCCATGCTGCGCATTGGATGCCGTCTAGATCTTTTGCCGGGACCAAAAATCCAGAGATGCGATAACATCGTCGCCGCTTCCCTCGTCTTCGTATGCATATAAGATCTGGTCATCATCAGTATCATCGGCGGTGGAGAGTAGTAATGGGAACTCAATTACCTCACGGGTAGACTCGTGGAGGAGGCGAATGTTCTTTCCAGTGACAATGTGAACCAGCCCGCCAGTTTCCACGTTCCTTATTTCGATGAAGCTGGGCTCAAAGGCGAGGAGGTAAGGGTAAGAGAAAGCGAAGGCGGTTGGCTGCCCTTCCCATGCGATTTGCCAGTCGGGTCGTGCGCGCCATCCATTTCTGTTAACGAAGAAGGAGAAATCCGAATAATTCAGCAAGAACTCGCTATTTAATCGATAGATGGCTATCGGTTTGACGTTTTCCTTCCTTTGGAACAGTTCTAGTGATGTATCTGCAGGGTCCAGTAGTGACTGGGCCTCCAACGTTTCCAGACTTACAACCTCAAACCCTTTAGAACATCCAACGCAAAGTTTGGATTTCAAAAAGTGTATTGAGGTTGATTCAGAGGGAATGTAGAATTCCTAGGGTAAAGAGGGGGAAAAAAATTAGTGGGTGTTAGTAAGTTGTGAAATTAGGGATGCAAACCTTGAATGCCTTCAGCGTATCCTGTCCACCTCGTAGAAACCCTCGCAAAGCGGGCCGCCCTTTACCACGTGCTAGGGTATCCAAAGGCTCATAAACTTTGACCGTCGAAGACAATGATGAGCTCCTAACGCAGCACACAAGTACTCTTCCAAGACACACGCCAGCTTTGAAAAAGTTTGTATGTCCTACTACCTTCTTAGGGCGCTTGTTTGCAAGAGTAGTATCGTTAGGGTCCAAGCCCTCAACAGGAACAGACATGAGTGTTTTCTCTGTGAGCAATAAAAGTATTGAAAATTCTTCCAGAACGTCAATTTGATCAACTTTGTTGGCTTCAATCACCTTTTTTGGGACCGCAGATGCTCCCTCTTTAGGTTTCCGTTCAGAGACAAATATGCCACTGTCGGTGCCGTAGACAAGCTTCCTGCCGCCATCTGATTCGGGGGTGTTAGTCAGACTTCATTAGAAGACATATTTAAAGGGGAACTGGGCATACCTATAGGCACGAGACAGCTCACTCGGTTTCCTGCGTTGAAAAAGTCACCGCAGAGTATCGTTCGAGTAAATATGCTACTGCGCTCCCGAAGCACAGATTGTTGTGCCTCAATATGCTCGATCCACTTTCTTCGGCTAACAATTGAGGAGGCAAATAGGGGAACGGTATAGCCACGCTTTCCAAGGTGCTGGAAGGTAATGGGGTAACCCTTTTCCTTTGAATTGAAATCGTTAGGAATATTCTTGATAGTCTTAGTCCCCGGAATAAGGCTTGAAGACGGGCGTTTCGAAATTCCTGCCTTAGGCAAAACTTCTTCCATCTGAGCAATGACGAGCAACTCAAGCGGGATTGGCTGGAAAATAGATTAGTTTTCTCCCTGGAGTAAGAAAAGATGATGTGTTAGACTTGCCTTTCGGTACACTCTATACTCTTCTCCTTTGTTGACCGACTTTATTCGAACTAAGAGCAATGCATGATCAAGCAAGAAAGCTTGAATATCTCCGCCGCCATCCTGTGCTGCACTTTTCTTAAGACTTCCCTTAAAGATCAATTGCCTCCCCTCTTCGGTTAGCTTCAGATCGACATGCTCTCCGGGTCGGAAGATTAATTGTTCATTGAGCTGCATAAGATTGAAGTGGTTCTCGGCCTTCCCAGACTCGATGTTCACACGCGTAAGGAACTCCCGAATAAGTTCAGTGGCCTTAGGTAGGTCTTTCTTGTCGGGGTTGTCGTCACTTGTTGGCCTCATTACTGCCTCTAACAGCAATGGGTATCGAGCAAGCCGGGTTGTGGGTTTGGTGAGGTAACCATTGAGCTCCAGCTTCCGTGATTCCTTCATCCGCTCCGTCTCCTCCACAAAGCGGGCGAAATTGGGGTTGGCAGCCTTCTCCTTTTCAAACTCATATTTTCCATACAACTGATTCGAACCATACTTGATAAAAGGTTCGAACAGGGGCACAAATTCGAGAAAGATGTCTCCGATGTTGTGGACGATGGGAGACTGCTGTTGCCTTCGAGTGAGAGCGTCTGCGAGACGAGAGTTGACACTATGGACTTCCAGAACATTTCCGAAGACTGTGCGGATGAACCTCTCACGACGGTGTTCCGGGATGGGTGAGGGGTTTTGAGGGTTGGTCGAGCGCAATGGTTTCATCCAGAAGTCTCGAAGGTATTCCAAGTCCTTCACGAAATCTCGCTCGGTGTATATGGCTTCGCAAATAACCTCCTGCCTCTTTTTCTCCTTCTCTGATACGCTCTCCGCGATCTCCTTAGGCACTGTGTGAATCCACAGCTTCTGTTCCTTGTCATCGCCCCCATGTAAACTCGACCGGGATTCCTCTCGCTTCAAACCAGGCCGTGGCTGCATGTTCAACCTAGCCTGTTGCTCCAGACGACGAGGGCAAGCGATTGAGTAACAGAGTTGTTTGGGCGTACAAGTGGGCGAATAGCACTCTGTGAGGAGGGTAAAGACACCATTAACGTCATTGTCATCATCAAGCAAACCATCTTTGAACTGATACACTTCCATTTGTGAATCCCGTAACCGATGGTCGTAGGTGACATCATGAAAGAACTTTTGGGCGTCCAAAGCCCTTCCTAGAAGCAAGGCAAGACTTCGATCACTAGTCTTGATGATGTAAGAAATCACATCAACAGCTTCTGCACCAGTGAAGGCCGATTTATATGCAAGTTCATTCTTGACACGATCTCCAACAATTATGCGCTCCCGCATAGCATTTGCAACCCGGGACAACAAAGCAGGATATACGAGTGGTGTACGCTTCACAGGAATGGAGGCACCATTTCCGGGCGAAGACCCAGAATTATTCATTGAAGGCCTTGACACAATTGTAGAATCCGCGAGAGATGACCTGACAGACGGAGGTCCAGAAGGGCCAAACGCCGTAATGCTCGAGGAGGTACTAGTAGAGCTTGGCGTCCGCTTAGAGGCATAGTTGTTCTCCCTAGCTGGCATAGAGTTAAACCGCTGTTGTTCCGGTTGTTGTCGGTACTGACTGGTTTGACTATACTGACTCTCCTGAGAATCCTTTCGCCGGTGGGGGATAACTCGCCCGCTCGCAGTTTGAGAAAAATCTCGATCATGAGGATATGTGGTCAGTGACATGGTCCGCTCATCATGCCTCTCTGGCACGATCCTCCCCTGCGCCGTAGTCCTAGACATATGAGGTCCCGGTGGTCCAACTCCAGGGCGAGAGAAATGTGGCCCCGACGGTCCGCCGGAGGGTGAGTATGTTGCTGCCATGGATCTGGAACGATACGGGTCTGCATTGAGAGCCGGCGGGGGTGGATAATACCTATGTGGAGCTGGTTTTGACATGTTTGGGTTAGGGGGGGGAGCACCGAGGGGTTGAGTACGCATTGGCTGGGCATATGGTCTCCGTTCAGGGTGCATAGGCTGAAGTGAGCTCTGGGATTGGTATTGCCCCCTAGAGCTGGGGTTGGATTGTGGGTGATGATAAGCATTAGGAGGAGCTTGTTGATTGTATCCATTGGGTGGATGTCCCTGCTGCTGCTGACGAGATGAACTGGTGTATCCAGACATTCCCGATTGGGAGGACATTGTTTGTGAACGCCCGCTTAATGGAGAGATGGTTGATTGAGATGTCATGGTCTGAGAACGGCCTGACGGAGCGGTGCCAAAAATATTTGAGAAGGCGGCATCACGCTGTGAGGCCGGGGTATGGGGATTGTAGGGAGGCCTGTACATCCGCTGGTTTTGTTGATGGTCTCCCATGGTTCCGGAGAAGGTTTATCTGCAAAAAGAAGGAGAAGCAACGTTAGCGGTCAAATAGTATCTATTGTATGGCTGATGCATGTAACAGCTTTTCCTAACGTGAGGGAAGAAAGATAGAGCTTAAAGAAGAGGGTACAAACAGAAGTACAATTTTCAACGCTAAAAAAAACATGCAACTATCTAAGAGGGAGGGGAGTAGAGGGGCAGGAATCGGATGGAGATGTTGAGGCACAGAGTTGTGAGCCCGATAGGAGGGTTGAGGTAGGGGATAGGGAACAGCACTACGGATTGATTGTGGTGCTGAACGAGGAATTCATTGGTGGTGGGGACCTGAGGACTGGGCAAAGCTGAGTTGAGTCGTTACCCGGCCACAAAGTTGGCCTACCGTACTGATAGAGTGCTCTGCTAGCAGATCCTTCTTCGCCTATCATACTTGCACGTTAACAAAGGGTTTTCCCTTGTTTTTGTTTTTTACCCCATATTATATTCCTGGTTAACGGAGAACAGAAAGTTAGTCAGCAATTCCGTTCTACGATAGGAATCAACAGCGGCGATAAGTAAGGCAAGCGGCCCATGGGGAATTTTGAGGTTTCATAGGCGCTGTTTCTCGTTCACCATTCTATTTCTAGATTTCGATTCAGCAAACTTTCTCCCCAAAATACCGGTACTAACCATAAGGTACCTTGCTCCACTTGTGCTTATATGGTATCATAAAGGATAAGTGCTGCACAGTGGTTACTGGGCACCGCACCGGGTAGGCGAAAAAAAAAGATTTCAAAAAGCACCGATCGAGCAACTGCCCAATACCTTGTGCAGCGTAGATGCGGTAACAGGTGCAGGTGTGAAAGCCAGTCCTGGCTGGCCGAACGCCCACCCGTGGCCTCTCCGAGATGATAAATCGCACTCGAGTGTTGTATGTATGATAGGCTGAGATTGAGGATAGCAAACCCTTGCCGTATGCGATGATGTTCCTGTCGTTTTTTGGTTCTTTAAAAGCCACCTCCCCGGCCCATTTCTCCTCTAATCCCGCTTAATGCCAGTGTGCACAGTGACGCCTCTTGTCTACTTACACAAGGGAGGTATCCTGGTCATGCTTGATATTTTGGCTGCAGGGTGTTTGTTCGACAGTAGATGACCTGCGTAACCAAGATTGACGCAAAAAGAAAGAATTTTCCTCTTTGATCTTCCTCTCCCTTTGAGACATGGGGGATGATCGATTCTAAAACCCCATCCCTGGATCTCGGCAACCATCTCGGTCAGCAAACCACTAGCACCTTTATCTGTATCGGCAATGCAATATGGTGTCCTTCTGCGGTGCTGGTACAGTACAGTACCTCCTGCCCACAGTAGTTGTGTCTTGTGGTTTACATGTTATTTTCTCCATATTTACGTACAATATTTACTTTTTCCTATTCTCTAGTCAAAAGAGAGCCCATAGCGGCAGTGACTAACCGTCATGTGTTTTGAGCCACAGGACAAGCAAAACGGAGTAGCAGCAGACCATAGCACCACCGTGGAGCCTGGCAAGTGATGCGGGCAGACGGACCATATCCGGCATGCAAAAAGGGCGGACTACAGCACGAGAAAGGGACAACCTCTCATTGCTGCGCGCTCCTTCCATCGATGTCCCCCTAGCCATGGTAGAGTGTGTATGGCGATACTGGCAGATCGCTAGTATGTATTGTGCAGTATGACGCTTCCTCTGCCACCTCGGCTTGCCCTACAGCCTCACTACCGGCACGTAGATATTTCTCTGCACTCCACCTCCTTATTTTAATATCAGTACTCCAGCAGTTGTACGAGCTTGGGGACGAAAGAAGCCGACCCCACTGGGTTTTCCATATAAAACGCTCATTCTCAACATGTCCCTACTCACCACCACCACAACCCCACAAAACTCCAGTGATTTTCTTAAATAGCACAGTTTGGCACGGAGGTTCAAATAGAAACCATACTAAAAATTCAAAGTGCCAGGGCTCCAAAGGGGGAACCCAAAAGAACCCTCCAAGATGGGCAATTTGCACTGGATTCCCACAGGGCAACCATTCTGGCGGGCCTCACTCGCTCACTGCCGGTGTTCGACGGGGTGGGGGGGTTATGTTAATCCTTTGTGATTCTCTTTCATCTGATGGCTTTCTGGAGGACAAAACCCACTGTGCACCTTTATAGTAGTTGGACGAAGTTGTGCACTTGGTATGGAAACCCAAACGGCGGCCAGCCGCCCTTGTCGCCAAGCTAGTACTTTATGGAGCCGAACAGTCATGCCTGTTAAATAAGCACCATAATATTATTTTCAATTATTCTTAAGTAGGATAATATTGTATAATAGACTAGTTTTTATGTGAGTTTTAATATCTATTTCAAAAGATAACCTTTTTTTTATTGCTTTTAAACCCCTAAAATTTATGTTTTATATGGAGAAATCGGTCTAATGGTAAAATAAAGTAGTATCACAGTTGCAGTCAAAAATACAGTTAAGCATTCTGTATCTCATAACTTTTGCTAAAAGTAAGTCAAATACCCACTTTACTACTGGTAGCCTATATAATTATATTTCTATATGATGTTATAATACCTTGGTTCAAGCCCTGATAGCTCACATACAAAGCTATCTTTTCTCTAAAATTCATGTAAGTTACTAGTATTATCCACTACTAGAAAATACACTATTTTTTATTTTATTTTCTACTTTCTCTACATTTCTAATAATACACGGATATACCTGTAATATTAGAATTTACTATTTATTTTTGGCACTTATCCCTTTAACTCTTTATGATAATTCATTGAGAAGGCTGCGTGCCAAACCTGTTGTCATGGAGGGGTCATAGTTTTTTTTTCCCAAATACGACTGTACTTACGGGCCAAGATATCGTGCATCATATTCGATCTCACCCCTAAAACGCCACGGCTCCTGACCAGAGCCTGCAGCTGTATTGTGCTGTCCTTGGTGCCCATATTGAGTTACTAGGCGTGGACAAACGATATATCATCGAGGAAGGAAAAAAAACTATCGCATGTCGTGTAAGTACTATAATATTACAAGTCTCAGTCCGTTAGACACCCCACCGTCTGTCCGTCGGTCTGCCCCGCTGCCCGTCTGCTCCCCCTTCTTCCCCTCTCTCACACACCCTACCCTAGGGATAACCCCCTGACTACTCCTTGTGACGCGAGAGCTAGACAGAAGGAAGGCGATCCCCAAGTGCCCGTAACCAACAGCGCATAGGGTACATAAAGACCCGCGTCCTCCACACTGTGTGGCCGCTGTCCTGTGGGAAGATCGAGCAGCCTTGGAGTGACTTGGATCTGCAAACCGGTTTTACCCTATGCTCCATAGAATGCATTGAAGGAAAAAGAGAGAGAAAAAAATCTCTTATCCGACTCAAACCTCCCCATCAATTCTGCCAACTCCACCTCCGTCACCAGAAGCCTTCATTTCAACTACCGTATTAAAGCATAAATGGAGGTTACAACCCAACAAACGGCAGCGCCATCAAGCCTTCCAACACCACCCCCTGATAAGCTTCTTGACGGGGAGCCAGCAATGGCGGAACTCAATAAGGTTGATTCCGATATGGATATCGACCCTCAAAGCGATTTATTGCATACACCGGTGTCAGGCCCTATACAAGGGGGATTGGGGGGGCTTCCCGTGAATGGTCAAGCGCAGGGAGGAGACACCGGAAATGGCGATGTAGTATTGGGACCCAAAGAAGAAGAGAAAGGTGAAGGCGGTAAAGATGTCGAGATGAAAGATGTAAACTCGAGGCGGCCGTCTGTCGAGGACTTTGATTTAATGACTACTTTGGGGTAGGAAAAGGACTTGCCTGTTTCCGACTGGGCCTCCCGATATATATGTGTTTGAATCTAACGCCAATAAAGTACAGGCACATTCGCTCGAGTATGGTTGGTGAGACCGAGTGGTAGTCCGCCAACTGAGAAAGCGTCTTTGTTTGCTTTAAAGCAACTTAAGAAAGTGGATAGTAAGAAATACCGGCATTATTTAATGGCAGAAATAAATGGGGGCTAATGGTTGGCGTGATAAAAAGTTATCCGACTTAAGCAATGCGAACATGTGCGTTACTCGGATTTTTATTGCCACGATGGTCTTTTCGCCATATCTGATCAATTGTCTTAGGTCCGCAATGAGAGATCAATATTAGAAGTCTGTCGGCCTCATCCGTTTATAACCCACTACATTTGTTCATGGCAAGATCGTAATTCCTTATACCTTCTCGTACGTATTACCCAAATACAGTGGCGCATTAACAGGCTAACCACCGTGTTGTAGCTTGAATACTCACCCGGTGCTTATTCTTCCCCTTTGCTCAATTTTCCGAATCTCCCCACAATTTTTTATCTTGGCTCCTAACATGCACGGATTCCCAAAGGTGGTGAGATATTTGGCTATTTACGACGGGCCCGCCGATTCGACTTCCAAACTACTCAGTTCTACGCTGCAGAGATCACCATGATATTAGTTTTCTTACATAACCACGGCATCGTATACCGAGATTTGAAGCCGGAGAATATCTTGCTAGATGCGCGCGGACATGTCAAGCTGGTGGACTTTGGCTTTGCAAAAGTTGTAGGTGATAGTGAGTATCGCGAGATCATTAGACTTTGAGGATACGAGAAACTAATTCGCAATGCTTTTTCAGGGGAAACCTACACACTTTGTGGTGATTCCTAACATCTCATCATACCCCTATCAAAGCCGACTACTAATTTCAACTTTGTTGTGATATAGGAACACCAGAGTACTTGAGTCCGGAGGTCATCCAAAGCAAAGGCCATGGGAAGGCTGTTGATTGGTGGGCCTTGGGTGTTTTGATATATGAGATGAGCTGTGGTTTTCCACCCTTTTACGACAATTCTCCATTCGCAATATACGAGAAGATTGTGGCAGGACGGATATCTTTCCCCTCAATATTACCCGAAGAAACCAAAGACATCGTGCGGAAATTGTGCACGAAAGATTTATCGGCGCGGCTCGGTAATATGTGTGGAGGAGGACACCAGGTCATGGCTCATCCGTTCTTTGGGAGTGTACATTGGCAGGAATTAGAGAACCGGGTTCACCCAGTACGTCCCAACTCACTATAGCTTCCGCAATGATATCAACATGCTTACAGAATTATCCAGGGTCCTATCGTACCAAATCTCCGGCATCCAGGCGACACTAGATACTTTGACCAATACGACCCACCATCGACAACCGCGAGGGATGAATACACCGACGAGATGTTCGAGAAACACGACGTATCTTTCCGCGGTTTCTAAAAAAATCACGGCCTTGCTCACTACTACACCAGTCACCCTTCGGTCTGTATTCTAATGGCGTTTTCTCTCTTATCAATCTGCCCAGAAAACAATTTAATACAATTACTGTGTATGCATAGCTAGGGGTTTCCTTGATTTCGTTCATCTGTGTTTTCCTCAAGTCAGTGCGGGGGGTAGTGTTTGTAACGGCCATAGGCATTTATTCATGCTTTTTTCCTTCTTTTCCTTCCTCTTCCCCTTCCTCTTCTTCTTCTTCTGTTCTTGTGCATACTCAAGCTATTTTGCCTTGCAGAGCAGGCGTTATTTCTTTCTATTCAAACCACCATTCCCCGCCGCACTCCTCTTGGCCGGCACGGAGGAGGGGTCGGCCCGTCAGTGTGCGGGGAGCGCAACCACTTATCTTCGACCAGTCAATCGATAACTGCTAATCAGCCAGCCCCAACCTACCGAACAAATAAATTAGGCCATACATATTATTCGCATTACTAGTGTCCCGTCCCAGAATTTCCGCCTCACGTCATCATCCACCACCGGTGACCTCCACACCCCCAGTGACTTCTACACCCCCAGGATTCCAAGATCGATCGAAATGCAGCAAAATCCCCCGACACCGCCCACCGCCGCCACCCACTGGGAAAAAAGAAAAGAAAAAACAACCAAACAAACCCCGCCCTTGGAGGGCTTAAGATGGTGGAAAAAGAAATAATGGAATCACGTAACCTCACTCGGTTGTAGATCACATCCGATGTTTGCGTCATTGCACGGGCAAGGGCCTGAGATGAACACACAGATGGATACCCGGGGGTCTAAATCTGAACCCCCCCCGGAGACCAAGCCCAACGACGACGAACCAATCCCAGCAACAAAGCTCCTGAAGAAAGAACTTCTCTATGGAACTGCTTTAAAAATTATCTCCTCTTTTTCGATCCTGTGGCCCTTCGTGTCTTGATAAGGTGAGTATTCGTTGAGAACGGTGAGAGGGGAATTTTGAAAGGAAAAAAAAACCAACTCATAATATTATTATTATAATATAAGAATTTATGCCAAGGCGCTTCATTTTTTCTTCCCGCATTTATGCATTACTAAACAGAAAAGAAGAAGAAAGGAGAAGTGAACATGAGGATCGGTGTTTGGTGTCCAGCGCTGCAGATACGATAGTCTAGCTGTGCACGAGCGAAGAACCTGCAACGGGTTCGGAGCGGGGATCTCTGTTTGGGTGATTTGTGCTACTTTGATATAAAAATTAAACAATGTCATGATTAAATTCCCAGGATCAGACGGTCATGAAGGGTCACTCGGGGTGCTGGGATTGAGGAGGGTTTATTGGGAGCTGACTTGCGGTGATTTTTTTTCTTTCGCGCGCAGGGGTTTAAGCCCTCTGCATAATAGTGTTCCGGGATTCATTCACTCGCTCCTGGCTCTACTTATTGTTGCTCCCGAGGATATTGCATTTCGCCCCCGGGGGTGTTGTGTTTTAGACGGGTTCTCTTCTGTCCTTTTTGACTGGAGGGCCGTTCTAGGCTTAGGTAGGTTAACTATAGCAATCCATTAAGATGGAGGTATCATATATATCTTTGTTAACGGGACGGCCTACACAAGTTACGGGCATATAGTACCCGAACACTAGCCAGCAGCCCCTCCGCAACATTTGGCGGGAATTGACCCAAGGGCATTACCAACCCTAGACCTACCCCCCGGCAAAAAAGTGGTTCGCCGAGCTTTTTTTTTTAATGCTCGACTACTCCACTGCCCCCCGGATTCGAACTCATGATGGTCCCTGTTTCAAATTAGCCGACCAGTCTCCTAAGCCATTAGGCCATAGGAACTGGCCGATAATAATATTTCTTCTTGATCTTTTAACTGCATCTTCAGAAAGTAGACAGTTCAGGCGCCTGATACTTTATCTTTGGTATCATAAAAAAGGACATCAGTATCCAATCACAGCACTCTCTTATGATATTGATAGAACGAGGAACGGGGGGGTTCCTGTGTATACCTGTGATCTGCTTCCGAAACACTCGCTTTCTTTGTCAGAGGACAAATGTCCCCCGAATTCCATGGCTAGTATCCCCAATGTAACTATTCTTTAGTATGATACAGGAAAGGAAAGTGATAAAACTTTTGTATGGTAAATTATCTATGCGTATATATCTAACAGCCCATACAAAATCCGGACTCAAGTGTTCGGGTTCTATATGCCCGTAACTTGTACGTTTGGACTCTATACGTTTGGGCCCCAGCTCACTTCCTCCCTATCAAGACAAAGGCGTATTTTCCGTACTTGCTATGTATAATCAGTATATGCCCCAACACTTACAACCCCCGAACATCCCAAAAGTGACAAGTGGTGCACAAAATGTCCAATCATACGCTCTCACTCGTAAACATAATCTCTGCTTACTCTCGAGCTAGAGTATGAGCCTTTAGTATAGGATAGGATAGGATAGCGTAGCAAGGGACTGCCCAACCACTCATATGTCCGTTAAATACGCCCCTAGGTTAAGGCCACAGCCCTACAAGATTGTTTCTTGGTATGGATCCTTGTATCGTCTTGGGGGGGGGGGGGGCTATATCGTGTCACAAATGTTTATAAAATACGGCACGGCAGTACCGCAGTGCCAAGTCAGTGCCTGGGGCGCCACTGCCGGACTGCTGTCTCGGTATTGCTGTGGTGGATGGAAGCGGTGAGTCCGGAGTCGGCCGGGGCCTAGCACCATCCCCTCCATGACTGATTGCCACGAAGATGAGTGCTAGAAATTACTAAGAATTTCCCAGGGCCTAGTTGTGTGTGAAGTGGATTTGTATCGCCGTCGGGGGCTCCCCACGAATTTGTGCTCCGTTCCCGTAGTATATGGCAGTAATACCCACATGGACTAACGTGCTATGTACCTGTTCCTGGATATGATACTACTCCAGTTTCTAGCGCCTGGGTTTATGGCTGTGGTCGCTTTCCTCACATAGCGGGGTTTAACTTTTCATTTGGTTCGTAGCTATCATCTAACAGATCAACACTGTCTTCTTTGTGAAATGCGCAGATATTCAGCGGCGGAAGTAGTTCATTGGCTAACCTATCTCAAGATACAATGACTAGCACATCCCTCATATAGCCTCATTCCTTGTGCCTGCCCAAAGTGCTAAACGAGTGACAAGGAAGAACATTCAAGGTTGGCGTATCAGAACAAAGAAAACTCAAACAACAAAGAAGACATAATAGCCACATATCGCAACATTCTTCTCTATCGGTCCAATTCTCGCGACCGAAACCGTAGCAAAAAAAAGTCGCGCCTCAATTTTCCATATTCTACCGAATGATATATTGTGATTCATTCCTGGAGAACCTTGTAGTCAAGCTAAATTTAGGTTTGCTACTTTTACCACTGATCGCACCGCCCGGGGCATCGGATCGCGAGAGAGCACCATAAACGCGAACATGAATACCGATTATAAAGCTCCCATGAACGCCAACTCACTCCCTAGGGAGCGACGGCATCGCAACATATTTTCGACCGCACAAAGGCGTTCTAATGATTTTTTTAACTAGCCAACACATCCTAATGCTAAAAACAATCTTAAAGCAATTCCCTAATCTCAGCAGCCAGGTCCTTAATCCTTGGCTCCTTAACCCTGGTTTCTACCTCGGTGACGGTTTGGCCGGTCTCGTAAACAGACAATGCCGCCTCTCTGACCTCCTTCTTGAGCGTTAAGAGTGTGCCTAAGCCTACGAGGGCACGGAAGGTAGCCTCTGAGTCGATCTCCTTCTTAACTATATTTGTGAGGGGTTCAAGAAGTGTGATTGCGCGATCGATCGCTCCCTTCGAGGTGATCAAAACCGCGTAGCTGTGGATAAGGTTAGGGTTCGGATCGAACCAAGATCTCTTGGGGAATTTTAATCTTACTTGAGGAGAAGTGTGGACTTCGCAATCTTCAGGTTCCGATTTGTTGTTCCGGCACTCGCCTTCTCGGCGAGTTGAATAGTCTAGTGGGGGAGTTTCATCTTAGAAGTGCAATTTTGAGGGCAGGAAACAGTTGAAATACAAACCTGCTCAAATCGATTATCCATGTAGTCCCTGCCTTCCTCTGTCTGGAAGAGATTCACAAATGTCCTGGTTGCCAACATTACATTGTTCGGGTGACTGATATCAAACGCCCCTGATGTCTCAAGAATGTCGCCGACCTTGAGCCCGTTTATTGGTTCGTATGTAGCAGCCAGTGGAGTTGCCGCTGCTACTAACCTCAGCAGATCTAGGCCTGGGAGGCGGCTCTGCAGATGCCACTTGGTGATTATCTTGGAGATCAATTCAAGGCCACCTGAAAAACTAGCATTGTGTGCACCAGCCCTGTATGAAGGAGAGGCAACAGCTTGAAGAGACCCACATAATTTAGCAAGCGCAGACGCTTCGTCGGGGTTGAGTGCAATATCCTTCTCCCCGTTGTCAAGTAGACCTTTGTTTAGCTCATTGACTTTGCTCTGGATCGTTGGCAGGTTGGCTGCGGTGATTGATAAGTATGACTTCTGCGGAATACGCTTCGGTTTAGCCTGTTGCGGAGGAGGCGCATCCGGCCTATACCTGTTCTCCATACCCCATGGATCTAGGCCAGTGGGCTGCTCTTGCGTCCCGAGAGTGACACCGCCAGCATTTTTCACAATAAATTGGCCAACAGTATCAAGATATGATATTGGCAATTCATTCGCCTCCAAGAACCTCCTGGCGGCCTCAAATGGGTTTTCAGATGCATTATATGGCAGCTTTAATGCAGGGGCCCCCTCTTGGATGTCGACATCAAACACGTAGTCGTACTCCTTACCTTCGAACATTTGCTTACGGCTGGAACCTACAGCGTCTACAACAGTGCCGACGTTGTTCCACGCTCTTGTGGCATTGGACCAAACATGGGCCTCTACGGCCTCCCCATTGCGCACCATAATCACCTAGTATGTTTAGCATTGGTGTCAGTAGCGGCTTCGGATCAGTTATAAAAATGCTTACCTGGCCGTCCTTCTTGCCCGGCTGCATGAGGGCCTCGGGACCAGGCAAATCATCTTTCTTTACGTCGCCAACTTGGTTTCTAAATATTCGTTAAAACCAAAGAACCTACAGCCCAGCCACTCAGGAACTTACGATGGAATCGTTGAGGCGGCGACACTGTTCTCAAATGCCTGGCAATACTTTTAGTAAATATATGGTATTTTGAGCCCCAATTGTTCCTTGTATTTACCTCTAGTGCTTCTTTGTCTGCCCATCTCTTCCCCTCTCGGGAAAACACCCGGACTATTCGATCACTCGCTCCGCTCACAATGTCACCATTCTGAGCACAAACAGCAACGGACCAAACACTAATGGCAGGGTGAGTTATTGTTTGTACACAATCGCCGTCTAGATACTCGTAAGCCACAGCTCTTCTCCCAAATCCCCAGGCTCCTCAAACATATAAACCTACCTCTCCAAATTCTTACTGTCCGATCCTCGCCGGCAGAAACAAGCTCGCCCGAAGGCAAGGCAGCCACGGAGTATATAAACGCTGTGTGCCCATGCAATTCCTGTAACTGATGTCCATCCGGAGACCATATACGAACAGTCCTAAATCACCAAAGTACTATTAGCTCACGAACTGGGGACAGGTATCTGCGCCGGTCTGGTACCCGTCATTCGCACAGCTAGCAAATCCACCATTTGGCATCCTGCACAACCCACGGACACAATCTGTATGACCTTCGATCTTCTTGATAGTTTTTCCGTTCCTCCAGATCCGTATTGTCTTATCTGCTGACCCAGTAACCACATCTGTCTCTGAAAGGGCCAAGACCGCCAACACTCCCTGGTCGTGGCCATCCAACACATACTGGCTTTCCCAGTCTTTCCACACACGTGCTGTGCTAAATAACTATTAGCCCAAATCCGAGCAACCGAGAAGCCAGTACGACACACCCATCCCAGGATCCCGAAATTATGATGCCTGCATAATTGTCCAACGCGCAAACGTTTTGTGTATGGCCTAAAAGCAAATACTTTGCATCGTCTGTGTCTTTGGAGTCAGGTTCTCGGACTTCGATGATTGTGTCCTGACCGCCGCTAACAATCAAACCTATACAGCCCACCAATTAAACCTCAGCCTTAAGATCTATCGGGAAGATACTGACCCTTGGAATGCTCCTCCGTTGGAAGGATAACAGTAACACTGTTAATGAAACCAGAACCAGTTGAATTGATGTGGTCAGAGAAGACTGTCCCTTCGGAATCTTCACGTTTCCATAGTCGAACAGTAGCATCTCGAGATACAGAAGTCACAAAATGAGGAGAAGGAAAAACGACAGCGCGGACCTGTGCAAATGGAGGTTAGGCATCCCATGCAGTCTTTTTTTGTTTTGTTTTGTTTTTAGCAAACTCGGGGGCCAAAAGCAGAGCTCACTTCATGAGCTCGGAGCTACTCACATCGTCCTCGTGACCCCGTAGGGCTGCGGTGAGCTTGTACACACCTGCCATCGATTCTCTTGGAAGGGTAATTAGGGGCGTAGAGATAGATGAGTTAAACACACGGAGGTCGATATAAATTTGTGGGGTAGGAGGGGCAACTAGGTCGTCATCTAGGGCTGTGTTACTAATCCTGTTCCACCAAAGTAGGCGGCTCAACCTACCGCCAGGGCAGAGAGGCCAAAGTGCACACAAGATCACTCGAATAATCAACTCCTTCCAGTGTCGTTACAGGTGTGTCCCTTTTGAAAAGGCTAAAGCATTCTATCTATTACGAGATAAAGTAAGTTCTAGTACCGGAGCAATGCTCTTAATACAAGTGGAATACATTCCACAAGCAACTTCTTCATGGTCACCGTAGCTCAAGCCCACAAGTTATTAACACTGAGAACCCTTGCGTTATCATAATAATATTATGATACAAGCTCTATTTTAACTGTTTCTTCCCCTAAGCGCTCCTCCAATACCGACATCCGCACAGGTTTACCCCACCGGCTCCCAGGCTTTCGCACGTAGAGATACCGTACTACTGTTATAGATAACTGTGAAAGTAGGGTACTAGAGCAATCAGATAAATTCACTCTGGACAAGCTACTACAATTACGGGAATGACGGAGGTTTCGGGTGGTAGTTTCCCTGGGATGCTCGGCAGATAACTTAGTTTGCAGTGAGGCAAACGGTGGCTAGTTCCTCTATTTTTTTATTTTTTTCGTTGTAAAAAAAGAGCACTTAACAGTATAGCAGATAAAGCCACAAGAAGTAGGAGTGAGGCACCACAATTCTAACTCAACTATCCGGCGACTTCCATCAGACTTTTCGTGGACCGTTGCGTATTTGAGGGCAGGGAAGGCCTGGGAAAGCTTTCTCAACTCAAACTTTTCGGAAGGCTCCCTGACGTTTCCTGGCCTGTCGTTGATGCGTGCCCCCGCCCGTCGTCTCATCCTCCCCTTTCTGGGCTTCTGCAAGTAGGATTGAACGTTTGGGTTCCTTCAATCACCTCTCAGCCCTCCCTCCTGCACAGTACTTGAGAAGCAGCAGTAGCAATAGCAATTCGGTACATACACACACTACTTCTACATCCTGCTCACCTCTCCGCCTTCCTGTCTATATTCTCCCCCCCCTTATCGTCCACTTCTCTGGCCTCTATTTCTGACCTCTTCTCCTTCTCCTTTCCTTTTCCCCTTCCCACCTCCGTCTCCTTCCACCTTCTTCTACCCGCTCAGCTTCCTTTGCTGGATCGCCGCTAATACCAGATACCGAGACTCCTTAAAGCCCAATTTAACGAAGTTACGACCGGAATTAAATTTACTCGTCTTACTTTATTTTTCCCTATCGTCCGCCTTCACCAACCAGAGCCTCTCATCACGAGAAACATCGTTTAAACAGTTATACTTTACGTTTTCTATACATCTTTTTTTACACACGAATAATTAACGACGTCCAACGATCATCGCTACAACTGATACCCTCTTATTTTCAGCAGCAGAAGCCTATTTTGTCTTTTGCGATATCTTATATTCTGCCCCCCCCGCGCTCTTCGCGATAATCCCAGCAGATCAGCATGAACTCCGGATCCCCAACCGTCAATTTACCAAATGATGGCCAATCTTCTAATGGTGGCCCAATTCGTTCGTTCTATCTTGGTCCACTGATCAGAAACCCCCCCAAAAAACAGCCGAGTTCTAACCTACCTTGTGTCACAGAGGCTCCCCGAGTCGTACCTTTAACTTGCCATGGTCACTCTCGACCTGTCACTCATCTTTCGTTTTCGCCTATGTTGGCAGATGATGAATACTATTTAATATCCGCTTGCAAGGGTCAGAACATGCATTGAATCCACCTGTAGCGTTGTTTAGCATTGGACATTGGTACTAACTCTGGTTCAGATAACAACCCAATGCTTCGAGATGGTGTTACAGGTGATTGGTAAGCTTGGTTGCTAACCCTGAAAGCCCTGGCAGGATCTGATGATATTTTGTTTAGGATTGGGACCTTTTTGGGCCACAAAGGTGCCGTGTGGCAGGCAAGACTTTCCAATGATGCAGCTTTAGCGGCTACTGCTTCTGCAGATTTTTCTGCGTAAGTCGAGACAGGTCAGAGGCCGTTAACGGTCGGCATAACTATTTGTTTCTAACCACTGTGCAGGAAAATCTGGGACACCTTTACTGGCGAATGTTTGCAAACTCTCCAACATAACCATATAGTCCGTGCAGTCACTTTTTCGCCAAATCCTACGCATGTCGCAACCGGTGGTCAGGAGAAAAGATTACGGGTGTACGATTTGGCACGTTCGGAATCGCCAATGGAAATTGGTGCTCAAACTCATACAGGAACTATCAAGTCTATCGTCTGGTCGGACCCCAGCACCATTCTTTCAGCATCAGATGACCGAAAACTGCGTTGGTGGGATACTAGGTCCGGAGAGCTTGTGACAAAGTTCGATGTCGATGAGCTCATTGGATCTTGTGAGTTGAGTCCTGAGGGAAATTTGATCAGCGCAACGGCCGGAAAGACAGTGTATTTCTTCGATGCACAGAGCAGGCAGTTGATCAAGAGCATCTCAACAGCATACGAAGTATCTTCTGTAGCACTTCATCAGCAGACTAGGCGGTTTATAGCAGGTGGAAGTTCGGATACTTGGGTCAGGGTTTACGATTATGATACTGAAACTGAGCTCGAGGTTTACAAAGGCCACCATGGAAGTATATGGAGTGTCAGTTTTTCCCCAGATGGGAACCTTTATGCAACAGGTTCTGAAGACGGCACAATAAAATTGGTAAGCCACTTTGCAATTGGGCCGATCCATAGCTTGTCCTAATTTCGCCTACCTTGCAGTGGAAATACACCAACCAACCATATGGCTTGTGGAAATGAGCACCCTAGTGCGAGAGGTGTGAGTCGAGCAAAGTGTAGATTTCTCGCCAGCGACTACAATTGCGTACTGTATTTCGATTCCATACAGACGTCTCTGTACTAGGGCCCTGTGGGATTATTACGTTTTGTGTTTCCTTATCTCCCCTACGGAGTAAGGAAAAACTGTATGTCTAAGAGAGCAGATAGGTCGTCTAATGATAACTGAATCATGGAGTCGTGTTAAAGCCGAGCGCATTTGCCATATCACTGTGCAAGATCCATCGTACCCAGACTCAATATTGACGATATCGGTACTTGTACCCATGAAGTGCGTGTGGCGAGGTCACGGGATTTTTTCTTTGCGGAGTTTTCCATGTGCTTATCAATCCCACCCTTCCATCCCACTTCGCACCGTGCTGTATAGTACGGTAGACCTTCTCACTTCCAGCAACAATACCACCAAACGAAACGGGTTGCCCTTGGAGAACTACCTTTGAGGAAATTCAGAAGACTCGGTAATAAATGCTGAGCTGAACGCAATGGTCACTCTCAAAATTCCCGTGGCGTCAGAAGACGTCCCACAAGCCTCTAGGGCTGCTCCCGAACTTGTGGCCCCCGAGCCAGGTGTGCCAACCACCCGGTGTGTGCTTCTCTGTGAAGACGATAGCTAACATGTATACCAAACACAACAGAGCACTGTCCCGGACCCGAGAGCCAACAGGCGGGGAAAATGGACGCTTGCGCCGGATGCCCTAACCAACAGATATGCGCCACAGCTCCCAAGGGTCCCGACCCAGATATTCCCCTCATTCAAGCACGCATGGCGACAATAGAGCATAAAATTCTCATCCTTTCCGGAAAAGGCGGTGTCGGAAAATCTACTTTTACCTCTATGCTCGCATATGCTTTCGCCCAATCCCCTACAACACAGGTAGGCGTATGCGACATTGACATATGTGGCCCATCGATACCCCGGATGATGGGCGTCGAGAACGAGTCTATTCACTCTTCGTCATCGGGGTGGTCACCGGTATACGTAGCGGACAATCTCGGCGTCATGAGTATACAATTTATGCTGCCGAATCAGGATGATGCTATTATTTGGAGGGGACCTAAGAAGAATGGGTTGATCAAGCAATTTTTGAAGGATGTCGAATGGGGTGATTTGAACTTTCTGCTCATTGATACCCCTCCGGGGACTAGTGATGAGCATTTAAGTATAAATAGCTACTTGAAAGGTAGTGGGGTTGATGGGGCTGTTGTCGTCACGACGCCACAGGAGGTTAGCCTGCTGGATGTTAGGAAGGAGATCGATTTCTGCAGGAAGGCGGGGATTAAGGTGTTAGGAATTGTGGAGAATATGAGTGGCTTTGTTTGCCCCAATTGCGAGGTATATTATACACTCCTCCGGCTTCCCCTGTTCCCATTCCGGGGATGTTCGTTTTGCTGACGGAGTTTGGCCAAGGGCGAATCACAAATATTCCACGCCACTACTGGAGGTGGTCGAGCTTTGGCGGCTGAAATGGACATACCTTTCCTTGGGGCTGTCCCTTTGGATCCTAGGATAGGTATTGCTTGTGATTACGGCGAGAGCTTTTTCGATGCGTACCCCGAGAGCCCAGCATGTGAAGGATTGATGAGCATCATAAAGGGTTTACGGGGTCAGATGGGATTGCCTCCACCGCCAGATGGGGTTGAAGAGATGGACGAAAGCTAGACGATCCCAAGTTATCTCTGTACAAGTGTTAGAGTGGAGGTGTTCAATGGCGTTCTTGGGCTCTGGATTTTCCCTAGTTTTCAGCGGCAAAGGTGCTCAGGTGTAGCATTAGTAGCGCATTATGAAACACCTCCCCAGAAACTATATTACATTAGGATACATATATCAATCATCGTGCTGGCGCCCCTCCCTTCTGGAAGAATGTCCACTATTCCCATAACGCCTCCCCGACCTACTATTCCTCTCCCTATCCCGACTCCTATCCCTATCCCTCTCCCAACTCATATCCCTCTCCCTTTGCCTCTCCCTCTCCCTAACCCTCTCCCTAGCGCTCTCTTTATCCTTGTCCCTGCCACCATCTCTATCACGATCTTTCACCCTTCGACTATCCCTATCCTTTTCCTGGAAGTTGCTTGGTTCCTCAGAAGCTCTCTCCCTGTGCGCTCGCTCCTTGGAACGAGGTCTATGCCGCCTAGACCCCTCCTTTGAACGGCTTCTGTGTCTGTGGGAGTGTCTGTGACCTTTTTTGCTATCACCATCACGCCGATGGCGCGACTTCTTCTTCTCCCTCTTGAACTTCTCAAGAGCCAATTCGACCTCTTCTTTCTTTTGCCTCACAAGGTATTCCTTCATTGGATCGTCCTCATCATGATCCAGTATTAGCTTCTGCAATTCAATCTCCTCTAGAAGCATCTCCCGCGGCGGTGTTTCTTCACTCTCCCTGCCCTTTCTTCTCTTGCTGTGGTGTTCGCTCCCCTCCTCAGCATCATCTCGCACCCCCGGCCCTGAACCCTGACCCACAAGCTCCTCTAATTCTCCTTCCTTCGGCTTATATCTGGTATGATCTACCCGAATTATTCTTCCGAGAACTGTAGCCCCACCCAAGTTGTCTACCGCAAGATTTGTACTCCGCTGGTCTTCGTATTTGAGAAAAGCGAATCCTTTGCTCTTCCCGGTGTCCTTGTCACGAATCAGGTTGACGTGAACGGGTTCGCCGAATTGTGAGAAGATTGTGATTATGTCGCCCTCGCTGAGTTCGTACGGAAGGCCACCGATGTAAACATATGCAGTGTCGGACCAGTCAGTATGCCAGGACGCGGATAATGGCTTTAACCAAGTTAGCAAGCAGTTGGAGACCCGGGTTTCGGGGGGTTGGGAGTTAAACATACAACACCAGCTTCCAGCTCCCGCTGGTTGAGCTTTTCGATGGCGCGGATATTGTTCATTGTCCCTTGTTGATTCGCGGTGAGATACCGTCAAGCCTGCTATGTAGTCACGGCAGCGTGACGCCACACAAGGTTCGCGGGTGTTGCTCGGTGTCACACACACGTTAAAGTTTTGGAGACGAATTTTGCGACATTAGAGTGACGGCGCCCCGCGTAGGAATGAAAGTTGGAAGTTGGAAGTAACTCCTGGCGAATATTTGAGAGGGAAGAAAGCTCCTTCACAGCAAGAAGTTTCTGTAATTGCGTATTCCTTGCTTTTCTCAGGCGTTGGTTAAGGCATAGCTGCCAAGGCTTAGGACATTGCATGGGGGGCAGTCCCTCTCCTCGGGTATTGGGGGTTACCCGGACAGAGGATTTAAGGGGGAAAGCACGAGCGCACGGTTGATCCTATTTTACTTGCTGCAAAGAAAATCTGTGCGGGTTTGGCCTACGTGTTACTCTTGGTTTAGAATACTAAAGCCCAGTGATGTTTGGTTTTTTTTTCGTGAAAAAAATATAAAAATATGATAAACGATACCAAACAATGGATTCAATAGAATTAGAATGAAGCTCTGATTCTGGTGTTTATATTTTCCAAAGAATAATTTACCAGCACGCTAGCTGGCTATAGGCCAGAATTGAAATCTGTGCGATACTTGAACTGGAAATCTCGTTCCGGGGCATCCAGGGCTTGCCAAGGCTCGCGGAAAAGGGGCTATTTGCAGGGCAATACAATTTAGTGACTCTCAACACGCATCTTCGGGCTCCTCAACACCACAACAATCTTTGTCCAGCTTCTTTTCCCCAGGCTTCATCTTTCGCCTGCGTCTCTCAATCCCCCCCCCCTCCTCCTCCTCAACACCACCATCGCCAACTGACATAGCTCCGCCCTTCTCGCTATCGTATACTTTTCCTGGCTTGCGTCCTCGTGCCTGACTCCATCACACTGCAACAATGTCGTCTCCCCTCAGCGCTGTAAGTAACCCTGAGCTTTCACCACACCACCGCCATTGACCATCCTACCACCACACCCTCCCACACCCTTTTGCTCCCTCTCACTTTGCCCACACACCCTCCTCGCTCTTGCTCATTGCCCATCTCTTACCTCCATCTTCCCCTCCCCCTTGAACTGCCCCTGCGGCGTTCAAGTTCACCCGCTTCCCCTAAATCGCCTTTCCTCCCCCTTTATTACACGTCGAAGTACAATCGTTGGGCCAAGCTTCTGACAATGCCACCACAGATCCGCAGAAAGAAGAATGTCAAGAAGGGAATCCAATTCTGTTTGATGGTATGCGGTGCTTCTGGTACCGGTAGGTTATAAACATTTCCTTGTCATCTATCTATCGCTAAGTTCCTGATGCTGATCTGTATCGTTATCCGGCAATCCTTAGGTCGCACCACCTTTGTCAACACCCTTTGCGGTAAAAAAGTGCTACTGAGCAAAGACTCTGACGATTCGGCCAATGCACATGTTGAAGAAGGTGTCCGAATCAAGCCGGTCACAGTCGGTACGTGTTTTTTTAGGGGAGATTGGTCAATTGTATTCGCGTAAATAGTTTCTTACTGGCATCTCAATTGTAGAGCTTGATGAGGAGGGAACGCGCATATCCCTTACTATCGTCGATACCCCTGGTTTCGGTGACCAGGTTGATAACGAGGCAAGGTAAATCTCAAGCCGCGATTACAAGGCCAAACAATTTCATCATGAGAAGTACTAATATGTTGGCGTATAGTTTCGGTGAAATTTCTGGATACCTAGAACGTCAGTATGATGATATTCTTGCCGAGGAGTCGCGTATCAAGCGTAACCCCCGATTCCGTGACAACCGTGTCCATGCCCTCCTCTATTTTATCACCCCTACCGGCCATGGGTGAGCATTTCTGGTTGATCCCTGAGTGCAACAATGGACTAACAGCCACCTTAGTCTACGTGAATTGGACATCGAATTGATGAAGCGTCTTTCTCCTCGTGTAAACGTCATTCCCGTAGTCGGCAAGGCTGATTCTTTGACACCTGCTGAATTGGCTGAGTCCAAGAAGCTCGTCATGGAGGATATCGAACATTACCGCATCCCTGTTTATAACTTCCCCTACGATATTGAGGAGGATGATGAGGATACCGTTGAGGAAAATGCTGAGCTCCGAGGATTGATGCCCTTTGCGATTGTTGGGAGCGAGGAAGTTGTAGAGGTTAATGGACGCAAAGTTCGTGCCAGGCAATATCCATGGGGTGTCGTTGAGGGTTTGTCTTGCTCGTCCAAAGTTGTGGATCAAATATAAGGGACCAAGGCTAATCACTGTCAAACCATTTAGTTGATAACCCAAGACACTCCGACTTCCTCGCTATCAGGTCTGCTTTGCTGCACTCTCATCTGGCAGATCTAAAGGAAATTACCCATGACTTCTTGTATGAGAATTACAGAACAGAGAAACTTTCCAAGTCTGTTGAGGGTGGTGCCACTGCGTATGTTCCTTACGCTTCCCATATGACCTGAGCATGACTAACATGTCTATTCCGTAGCTCTATGAACCCCGAGGATCTCGCCTCTCAATCAGTGCGACTCAAGGAAGAGCAGCTCAGACGTGAGGAGGAGAAGCTCCGGGAAATTGAGTCAAAGGTTCAACGAGAGATTAACGAAAAGAGGCAAGAGCTTCTTGCTCGTGAATCACAACTCAGGGAGATGTACGCATGACCCACTTCCCGCCTCCCATCCCCAATAAGCTCATGACTGATATAACAACTAGTGAGGCACGGATGACTCGTGAACATAGCCAGCCTGTGCTAGACGAGAAAACGAACGGAGATGTGTAAAGGGTTTTTTTTAGCTTCTTGGCCCAGCTCTCAACGGTTTTGTTTTATTTGTGTATCGCGATATCCTTTCTTTTGCTTAAAGTGAGGCTGTGGGGGTCTGGGACATCTGTGCTGGTTCTATGGGGGTAGTTTGATTAGGTGGTAGGATGAGGTGGTATCAGCAAGCGTTTATGCAGGTGCTTCTGGAACAAGGGTCATTCTATAGCGGCTTTTTTTTTCTTTTTCTCTGATCTGGAGGATGTGATGTTAAAGTGGGGCAACGTCTTGTGGGGGCATAGTGGTTCGCCTGTCTGCCATCGATTCGACTTTTTCTCTCCTTTGTCATCCTACAGTGTTCTCACCTCTTTGTTTCCTCCCATGCCTACAACAACCTTATTTAATTTCCTCTTTCCTGCTGTAGTACTTTAACTATTCATGTTCCTCCAACGCCTGGGCATATTTTCTTTTATCCCACCAACAAACGCCGTCCACTTTCCTATCTCTATGTATCTCTCTCTCCAATCCCACTCTGGCTTGTGCGCTGCTGCTGCTCTGGTACTGGTCAATGTCAAGAACAAAGAAAGGCTTCCTCTATCTACCTCCTAGCATGTGAACGTGGCCGGGTCGACTACAGTTAGTCTACCCGAGTAGTGAATTATTTATTTATTTTCTTAAAAAAGCGTATGATAGGATGGTTTCGTCTTCTCGTGGCTCCTTCAACTATGTGCTTCCCCCCTACCCTAGAATACCTAACCCATCCACCACCACATCCATCTCCAGGGTGGGAACAATTAACCCGAACGGACAGGGATATATTTGGCTGGTTAACCTTAAATAACTATTCAATAACTTCTTACCGGACGAGCAAACCTTTTCAGTACCATGCTCTTGGCCTGAAACCCTCTCGGATACCATCGACCGAGAAATATACCATCGAAAAAAAATAAAACCATGACTAGGATGCCAGAAGTGAGTATTGGATCATTTCAGGATCATCAACTAGCCTAATAAGGGTAACCTTCACACCTGATAGGTGTTTCTCCGCTCTCCACCACTCACCTCCT
>Ga0307509_10000481_pt1 | contig 67628 bp, 50 predicted proteins | sample 10_EM_MG_FD_202245 | JGI IMG/M metagenome (GOLD analysis project Ga0307509, IMG submission 202245) | Populus trichocarpa ectomycorrhiza microbial communities from riparian zone in the Pacific Northwest, United States - 10_EM | ecosystem: Host-associated > Plants > Roots > Unclassified | place...
TGACGCTGCTGCACCTGTGCCTGGCGAAGGATCCGGCGGACCGTCCGACGGCCGAGCAGATCTGCACCGTACTGCTGGCCGAGGACGCCGTCCCCGACGGCGGGCAGCTCGACTGGCTGCCCGACGACGTCGTACGGGGAATCGCCGACCGCTCGGCCGAGATGCTGGCGCTGCCCGACATCGAGCCGACCGTCGCCGACGTGCCGGGGGACGCGGAACCGGCGTCGCCCGGCCGACGGCGGCTGCTGCTGGCCTCCGGCGCGGCTCTGCTCATGGCGGCGGGCGGAACCGCGGCCTGGGCAGCCCTGCGCGACGACGACACCCCGTCCACCTCGGCACCGCGGACCGGCCAGTGGGCCATAGGCGTACAGGCGGATCTCAGTGGGCCGCAGCGAACGGCGGGACAGGCACAGGAGCGCGGCGCGCGGCTGGCGGTCGAGCAGTTCAACTCCCGTAGGAACAAGCCCTTCACGCTCACCGTGAAGACCGCGGACGACGGCGGCAGCGACGAGCGCGCACCGGCCGCGGCCGAGAAGCTGATCCAGGACGCGGACGTGCTGGCCGTGCTCGGCCCGTCCAACAACGAGACGGCCGTCAAGGTCCTCCCCGCATACGACGGGGCCTTCCTGCCGCTGCTGTCCGTCTCGTCCGGAGCACTGCTGCTGACCACGCTGGAACACCGGTCCTACCTCCAGTGCCGCGCCTCCGACGCGCTCATGTCCTTCCCGATCGCCGTCCGGCTGGCGCAGCGGAAGGGGACGCGGCGGCCCGGGCTGCTCCAGGACCGCACCGCGCAGACGTACAGCTGGGACTGCGCCCAGGGCACCACCATGATGTTGCGCGGGTACGGCATCCCGCCCTACCCCCGGGTGATCCCGGCGAACACCCAGAACGTCAAGCCCGTCGTCACCGACATGCTGGGGGCCGGCATCGACTCCTTCGTCTACGCCGGCTACGCACCGGGTGCGGCCCGGGTGGCCCGCGAACTGGCGACGGCCGGCTTCGACGGGCCGCGGCTCGCGCCACAGGCCGTACTCGACCCGGAGTTCCTGGAGTCGGCCGGGGACGCGGCCGAGGGCTGGCTGGTGACGGCCTCCTTCGTCGACCCCTCCGCCGTGCCCGCGGCGGCGGCGTTCACCGCCGCCTTCCGCAAGCGCTTCGGCGCGGCGCCCGGCTACTACGCGGCCGAGGCGTACGACACCGTCAATCTCGTCATCCAGGAACTGGTCAAGGCGACGAAGGGCGAACAGCCGCCGAAACGGCGGGAGTTGGTGACCCTGCTGCGCAAGAGCCGCTACAAGGGCATCACCAAGGACTTCTCCTTCAAGCCGCAGGACGGCACGTTCGCCGGCTGGGGGGTCTTCCTGCACCAGGTGGACGGCGGCCGGTTCCGCTTCCTCGGTGAAGCCCCCTCCAAGGTGTAGCGGTGGGCGGGGCACGGTCGGAGGAGAGCGCGGGAGTGCACGCGCTCAAGGCGGGCGACCCGGCCTTCGTCGGCGGCTACCGGCTGCTCGGCCGGCTCGGCTCGGGCGGTATGGGCGTGGTCTACCTGGCCCGCTCGACGGGCGGGGCGCTGGCCGCGCTGAAGGTGATCCGCGCCGAGTACGCGGCCGACCAGGACTTCCGGACCCGGTTCCGGCGCGAGGCCGAGGCGGCGGGCGGGCTCACCGGGCGGTGGCTGGTGCCGGTCACCGCGGCGGACCCGGGGGCCGGTGAGCCCTGGCTGGCGACCGCCTTCGTGCCGGGCCCGTCGCTGGCCGAGGCCGTCACGCTGCACGGGCCGCTGCCGGACCGTACGGTACGTGCCCTGGGCGCCCGGCTGGCCGAAGCGCTCACCGAGGTGCACGCCGCGGGCCTGGTGCACCGGGACGTCAAGCCGGGCAATGTCCTGCTCGCCCTGGACGGGCCCCGGCTGATCGACTTCGGCATCGCGCGTTCCAGCGGTGCCACCGCGCTCACCGCGAGCGATGTGGTGATCGGTTCGCCCGGCTACCTCTCGCCCGAGCAGGCGCAGGCGCGGGCCGGTGAGCTGGGCCCGCCGAGCGACGTCTTCTCGCTGGGCTGCGTCCTGGCGTACGCGGCGACCGGCCGCCGCCCGTTCGGCACCGGCACTCCGGCCGCCGTCGTCTTCCGCACGGTCCACGAGGAACCGGACCTGGAGGCCGTACCGCAGGCCCTGGTCCCGCTGCTGACCGACTGCCTCGCCAAGGACCCGGCGGCCAGGCCCACCGCACGGGAGGTGTGCGAGGCGCTGGCCGGTGAGAGTGGGCGGGACGGCGACTGGCTGCCGCCCGCGCTGCCCCGGCTGATCGCGGAACGCTCGGCCGCCGTCCTGGCCCTGCCCGACCCCGAACCCGACCCGGCCACGCTCCTGCTGCCGCCGGAACGGCCCGCCCTCTCCCGTCGCCGCCTGCTGACGCTGGGCTCGGCGGCCGGGGTGGTCGTGACCGGCGGCGGACTGGCCGCCTGGGCCGCCGGCCGGACCGGGAACAGCGGCGGCGGCACGGCGGGCAGACCACTGCCCCGGTACGCCGTCGGGCTGCACGCCGACCTGTCGGGCACCGGCAGGGCGGTGGGCCGGGCGCAGGAGCGGGGCGCGCGACTGGCCGTGGCGGAGTTCAACTCCCGCGCCGACCGCGCCTTCGACCTGACGCTGACGGTGCGGGACGACGGCGGGCAGGCGAAGCGGGCGGAGGCGGTGGCCGGAAAATTCGTCGCGGACCGCACCGTGTACGCGGTCATCGGCCCGACCGGTGACGCCAGTTCGACCAAGGCCGTGGTCGCCCGCTACGAACGGGCCCTGCTGCCCCTGGTGACCGTCTCGTCCGGCACCGACGCCTTCACCGCCCTGCTCGACCGGGTGTTCTTCCAGCTCAGGCCCGAAGAGGGCAATCTGTCGACGGCCTTGATCTACTACCTCACCGACAACACGAAGAGTCACCGGACGGCCGTGATCGACGACAGGGCGGCCGGCCGCCTCAGCTGGGAGATCGTCAAGGACCTCACCGACTGGCCGCCGTCCGAGGGCACGACCACCAGCCATGAAGTCCCGGCGGCCAGTGCGGACTTCGGCCCCGCGGCCACCGCCGTACTCGCGGCCGAGGCGCAGGCCGTGGTGTACGCCGGCGACTCGCCGCACCGGGGCGCCCTGTGCGCCCGAGCGCTGGAACAGGCGGGTTTCAAGGGCACGCGCATGGCGACGGAACCCGTCCTGCAGAGCGGGTTCCTCACGGAGGCGGGCGCGGCGGCCGAGGGCTGGGTGTTCGGGACGAGCTATGTGGACCCGGCCCGACTGCCCGCCGCCGCGCGCTTCGTGGCGTCGTACCGGAAACGCTTCGGGGTACGCGCCGTCGAGCCCTTCGCCGTGGAGGCCTACGACGCGCTGCTCTTCGTCGCGCAGGGGCTGCGCGCGCTGGGTGCGGCCGGGGTCGAGAGGGGTGCCATGGTGCAGCGGCTCCGCGCGTCCACGTACAAGGGGCTGGCCAAGACCGTCCGGTTCGATGCGGCGACCGGCCAGTTCCACTGGGCCGACGGCCTCTTCCTGCACCGCGTGGAGAACGGCGGCCCGCGCTTCCTCGGCCGCTACGACAAGGTCGGACGGACCTGACCCGGCGTCACGCCCGCAGATAGGCGAGGACCGCCAGGACCCTGCGGTGGGTCTCGGTCGCGGGGGGCAGGTCCAGCTTGGTGAGGATGCTGCTGATGTGCTTGCCGACGGCCGCCTCGGACACCACCAGTTCGCGGGCGATGGCGCCGTTCGACTTGCCTTCCGCGATCAGGGCCAGCACCTCCCGCTCGCGCGGGGTGAGCCGCTCCAGCGGATCACGGCGGCGGCGCAGCAGTTGGCGTACGACCTCGGAGTCGACGACCGTGCCTCCGTCGGCGACCTCGCCCAGGGCGTCCATGAACTCCTCGACCTGGCCGACCCGGTCCTTCAGCAGGTAGCCGACGCCCGTTCCGTCCCCGGAGTCGAGCAGTTCGGAGGCGTACATCCGCTGCACGTACTGGCTGAGCACCAGCACGGGCAGGGTGGGCCGCTTCTCGCGCAGCCGCACCGCCGCGTGCAGCCCCTCGTCCTGGAAGCCCGGGGGCATGCGGACGTCGGTCACGACGATGTCGGGGGCGTGCTCCTCGACCGCGGCGACCAGTGCCGCGGCGTCGCCGACGGCCGCCACCACCTCGTGGCCGCAGCGGGTGAGCAGACCGATGAGTCCTTCCCGCAGCAGCACACTGTCCTCGGCCAGAACTACGCGGAGCGGTCTGTCAATTCGCAAGGGAACTCCACACACAGCAGGGTCGGTCCGCCCGGTGGACTGGACAGGCGAAGTCTGCCATCCAGCACCGACACCCGGTCCGCGAGTCCGGTCAGTCCGCTGCCGGCCCCGGCGACCGCGCCGCCCCGGCCGTCGTCGGACACCTGGAGGAGCAGGCGTCCGTCGCGGTAACCCCCGGTCACCTCCGCGCACTTGGCACCGCTGTGCCTGGCGATGTTGGCGAGGGCCTCGCACACGACGAAGTAGGCGGCGGCCTCGACCGCCTGCGGCAGCCGCCCGGACAGCTCCAGTTCGACGTCCACGGGCACCGCGGAGCGGTCCGCCGCGTCGGCGACCGCCGCCTGGAGGCCGTAGTCCGCCAGGACCTTGGGATGGATGCCGTGGATGAGTTCGCGGAGTTCCGCGAGCGCCTTCCCCGCCTCCTCGTGGGCCTTGGCGAGCTGGTCGGCCAGCGGCCCGGGCGGGGCGTCGAGTCGGGCCAGGCCGAGGGTCATCGACAGTGCCACCAGGCGTTGCTGCGCCCCGTCGTGCAGATCGCGCTCGATGCGCCGCCGCTCCGCCTCGAAGGCGTCGACCAGCCGGAAGCGCGAGCGCGTCAGTTCCACGACCTTCGCCCCGAGATCGCTCTCGCGCGGCGCGATCAGCAGCCGCGTCAGTTCCGCCCGGGCACCGGCCGCGACCCCCAGCAGGTAGCCGCCCAGGGCCAGGAGGAGGAGTCCGAGTACGGCGACCCCGAAGGCCGTCGGCCAGTCGGTGACCGTCCAGACCTTGAGGACCTTGGTCTCCCGGCCGTCGCCGACCGTCGCCATCACGAGCGGGGTCGCGATCATCGACGACGGGACGAGCAGCCCGACCGTGAGCGCGAAGGCGTCGACCGGCCACAACACCCCGGCGAACAGCAGCGCGTAGCCGAGTTCCCGCCAGGTCGTCTGCTCCCTCAGCCGCGTCGTCAGCCAGGGCCACAGCCCCTTGGCGGCCGGCACCCGGTGCTGGTCGGCGACCGGGTCACGGTCGATCAGACGCAGCCGGTGCCGCTCCTCCCAGGCCACCGGGATTCCGGCGAGGGCCACCAGGACCAGCAGGGGGATCCCCACGAGCACGAGGGCGAGGACACCGCCGACCAACGCCGTGCCCGCGATCCCCACGAGAGCGACAACACCGGTCAGCACACCGGTGAGCAGGTAGGCGACCGACCGCCACGGCCAGGGCGAGAGCAGAAAGCCGGGCCCGGCCATGGCCTGCCACACGTTCCGAGGGTGCATGCCGTCAGCGTAGAAGCCGCGACTGGGCCGGTGCCATCGGTCCAGGGGGCGGTCCGGGGTAGGGCCAGCACTACCTCCGGTGGTAGGGCGGGAGGTCACGGCCTCTTCCCTGCAGGGTTCTGCCACCGCAGCTTGCTGCCGTACAGAAGGCAGCAATTCCGCCAACCTGCGGCCCGAGCATTGGCCAGAGAACGACGCTACGGCGTTCCGCGCCGGCCGGGCCGTCCTGCGGACCGTCGGCACGAGGTGGGGGATGACTCATGGAATTCCGGCTTCTCGGTCCGGTGGAAGCGAGAGACGGGGCGCGGCGCATCGCGCTGTCCGGCTCCAAGGTGCACACGGTGCTGGCCGTGCTGCTGCTCGCCCGTGGTCGGGTGGTGAGCGACGAGCGGCTGAGCGAACTGCTGTGGGGGTGGGACCCGCCGGCCACGATGAACGCGCAGATCTACACCTACATTTCGCGGCTGCGGAAGCGTCTGGGTCCCGGGGTCGACCTGGTCCGCCGGCAGCCCGGCTACCAGCTGACCGCCGCCGGCGCGCGGATCGACGTGCTCGACTTCGAGCGGCTCGACCGGCTCGGCCGCAAGGCGCTGGAGGAGCGCCGCTTCGAGGAGGCGGCCGGGGTGTTCAGGAACGCGCTCGGTCTGTGGCAGGGCCCGGCGCTTTCCAACGTCACGCCGTATCTCGCGCAGGTGGAGCTGCCGCAGCTGGAGGAGGCGCGGACGAGCACGCTCGAACACCGGGTGGAGGCCGATCTGCAGCTCGCCCGGCACGAGCCGCTCGTCCCGGAACTCATCGGTCTCGTCGCCAGGTTCCCGCTGCGGGAGCGGCTGCGGGCCCAGTTGATGACGGCCCTGTACCGGTGCGGGCGACAGGCCGAGGCGCTGCAGGTGTTCCACGAGGGGCGCGAGACGCTCGCGGAGGAACTCGGCGTGGACCCCGGTCACGATCTGCGGGCCGCCCATCAGGCGGTGCTCAGCGGTGAGTCGGGCCGGCCGGCGCGTCCGAAGCCGGCCGGTGTCTCCGTCGGGTCGGCGAGGGCGCTGCCGCCCTTCATGGTGCCGCCCGCCACCGCGGACTTCACCGGCAGGGAGCACGAACTGGCGGAGCTGCGAGCGGAGTTGGCGGCCTCTCCCGGACATCACCGGGCCGGGTTCCGAGCCCGGCGGATGCTGATCACCGGTATGGCGGGGGTCGGCAAGACGGCACTCGCCGTCCAGGCCGCGCATGCCGTGGCCGACGAGTTCCCGGACGGTCTGCTCCATGTCCGGCTGCGCCACGAGGACGGTGCGCCGAAGGACTGCGCGGCCGTTCTCGGGCAACTCCTGCGGGCGCTCGGCGAAACCGGTGCCGACCCGTCGGTGGCGGGCGGCGGAGCCGAGCAGCTGGACGACCTGATCCGCCGCTACCGCACCAGGACGGCGGGGCGCCGCCTCCTCATCCTGCTGGACGACGCTCCGAACGAACTCCGCGTCGACGCCCTGCTCCCGCCCACGGCCGACGCCGCCGTCCTCGTCACGAGCCACAGCAGGCTCCCCGCGCTGCCCGGCTTCCGTACCCTCGTGCTCGAACCGATGGGGACCGCGGAGTCGCTCGCCCTGCTCACCTCCATGGCCGGAAAGTCACGGATCCTCGTCGAACCCGAGGCCGCCGACGCCATCGCCGAGGCGTGCGCGGGTCTGCCGCTCGCGCTGCGGGCGGCGGCCGACCGGCTGGCCGCCCGGCCCCACTGGCCCGCGGCCCGGCTCGCCCGGCGGCTGTCCGATCCGGCGCTGCGTATCGAGGAGTTGCGCGTCGGCGGCCTGGACGTGCGCCGGAGCCTGGACTCGGTGCTGCGGCAACTGCCCCCGATCGAGCAGGAGTTGGCACGGGCGCTGGCTCCGCGGGAGCGCGGCACGTTCACCGCGGCGGCCGTCGCCCTGGCGTCCGGTCTGTCCGAGGACACCGCCGAGGAACTCCTGGAGCGGCTGGTCGAAGGGGCGGTGCTGGAGATGTCCGGCATCGACACGGAGGGCAGGCCCCGGTACCGCTTCCACGAGTTGATGCGGCTCGTCGCCGCCGGCCCGCACGAATGCCTCGCCGACTCCCGGCTGAGCAGGGCGAGCTGAACGGAGTGGGGCGGGTAGGCCTGGCCCTACCCCAGGTCTCGCCTCTGCCGCACTGCGGCGCGGTGCCTCCACACGGTTCCCTGGAGGCACCGAGCGGACGAGAGAGGCGGCGCCCTGATGACGGGATGGCTCGCGGAACACCTGGGCGCCTACGGGGGTTCCGGTGTGCTCGGCGCGGTGCTGCTACTGCCCGCGCTGGAGGCTGCGCTGCCGGTGGTGGGGGCGCTGCTGCCGGGACAGACGGCGGTGGTCCTGGGCGGTGCGCTGGCCTGGGGCGGGGTCGTCACCGTCGAGGCCGCGCTGCTCGCGGCGGTCGTCGGCGCGGTCCTGGGCAATGTCGCCGGGTACGCGATCGGGCGCCGCTGGCGGGCCCGGTTCCTTGCTCCGCTGCGGGGCCCGGCACGCCGGCACGGGTACGCCGAGCGGGCTCTCGGACTGATCGAACGGCGCGGCGGCTGCGCGGTGTTCGTCGGACGCTTCACCGCGGTCCTGCGGACGCTCGTGCCCACCCTGTGCGGGGCGACGGGCATGCCGCTGCGGCGCTATCTGCTCTGGTCCGTGGTCAGCAGCGCCGTGTGGGCACCGGCGTTCGTCCTGATCGGGTACGCCATGGGGCCCGCCGCGCCCGGCTGAGCCCGGCTCCGCCCCAGGGCCCGAACCGCCCCTCGGGGCACACAACTTGCTGCCATCGCAGTTACCTGCCAATCGAACAGTGGGGAAAGATGAACAAGGACGCCATCCAGTTGCGCTCCGTCAGCAGGCGGTACGGGGCGGGTGACAGCGCGGTGACGGCGCTCGACCAGGTCTCGCTCGCCTTCCCGGAGGGCACGTTCACCGCCGTCATGGGCCCCTCCGGCTCCGGCAAGTCGACGCTGCTGCAGTGCGCCGCCGGGCTGGACCGGCCCACCTCGGGAGCGGTCGTCGTGGGCGGGACCGACCTGACGAAACTGAACGAGACCAAGCTGACCCTGCTGCGGCGCGAGCGCATCGGGTTCGTCTTCCAGTCCTTCAACCTGTTGCCGTCCCTGACCGCCGAGCAGAACGTGGCGCTGCCCCTGCGGCTCGCCGGCCGCCGCCCGGCGAAGGCCCGGGTGCGCGAAGTACTGGAACAGGTCGGCCTCGGCGACCGGGCGCGACACCGCCCGACGGAGCTGTCCGGCGGCCAGCAGCAGCGCGTCGCGCTCGCCCGCGCCCTGATCACCCGCCCCGAGGTGCTCTTCGGCGACGAGCCGACCGGTGCCCTCGACTCCCAGACAGGCCGCGAGGTGCTGAAGCTGTTGCGCGGCATGGTGGACGCCGACGGCCAGACCGTCGTCATGGTCACGCACGACCCGATCGCCGCCTCGTACGCCGACCGCATCGTCTTCCTCGTCGACGGCCGGGTCAACGGCGAGATGGTCGGGGCGAGCGCCGACGACATCGCCACCCGGATGACCAAGCTGGAGGCCTCGCCGTGCTGAGTGTCGCCCTGCGCACCCTGCGCAGCCGCTGGATCACCTTCGTCGGCAGCTTCGTCGCGCTCTCGCTCGGGGTCGCGCTGATCGCCGTCATGGGGCTGGCCCTCGCCTCGTCGCTGCACGCACCCGACCGGCAGCCGGAGCGGTTCGCCGCGGCGCCCGTCGTGGTGAAGGGCGCGGACACCCTGCGGGTGTCCACCCCGATCGGCGACCGGGTGCAGAAGCTGGCCCAGCCGCGCGCCGTACCCGCCGCCGTGGTCGCGAAGCTCAGGAAACTGGGCACGGTCGTCGAGGACCGGTCCTTCGCCGTACGGGCGCGGGGCGGGCCCGGCGATCTGGTGGGTCACCCCTGGTCGACGGCCGCGTTCGCGCCGTACGGGATCGACGCGGGACGCGCGCCCCGGGCCGCCGACGAGGTCGTCGTCAGCGGCGGTTGGGCGAAGCCGGGCGAGCGGGTGCGGACCGATCACGGCACCGTCCGCGTGGTCGGCACCGTCGCCGGGCGCGGTTTCGAGGACGCCGTGTTCTACGCCGACGCACGCGCGGCCCAACTGTCGCCGAAGAGCACCCAGTTGGCCGTGGCCGCGGACCCGGCCGCCGCGCGTGCGGCGGTGAGCGGCAGCGCCGGTGTCCGGGTCCTCACCGGTGACGCGCGCCGCTACGCCGACGCCGACCCGGACCGGGACAGCGAGGCCCTCACCGCGATGAACGCCATGTTCGGTACCGCGGGCGGTGTCACCACCTTCGTGTCGGTGTTCGTGGTGGCGTCCACGTTCGCCTTCTCGGTCGCCCAGCGGCGCCGGGAGTTCGGGCTGCTGCGCACGGCGGGGGCGACGCCGGGGCAGATCCGCCGGATGGTCTTCGTCGAGGCCCTCGCGGTCGGCGTGCTGGCCTCCGCCGCCGGCTGTGTGCTCGGTGCCTACGGAGCGCCCCGGCTCGCGACCTGGGTCGTCGACGGCGGGCTCGCCCCGGACTGGTTCACCATCGGGGCCGCCACCTGGCCGTACTACGCGGCCTTCGCGACCGGTCTGCTGGTCGCGCTGTGCGGTGTGGTGGCCGCGTCCTGGCGGGCGGGCCGCACCGGTCCGACCCAGGCGCTGCGCGAGGCGTCCGTGGACAGCAGGCCGATGACCTGGGGCCGCTGGCTGTTCGGCGCGGGGCTGCTGCTAATCGCCGCCGTGACCCTGGGCCTGGCCCTGTTCGGCGACCCGGGCGACCTGCTGCACCGCAAGACCTATGTGAGCCGGCCGATGCTGCTGATCACCGCGGTGGCGCTGCTCGCGCCCGTCGTGGTGCGGCCGCTGACCCAGCTGATCGCCTGGCTGCCGGCCCAGTTGCCGGGGGCCGGCGGCATGCTGGTGCGGGAGAACGCCGCCGCCGGGGTGCGGCGCACCGCCGCGATCGCCGCGCCCGTCCTGGTCACGGTCGCCCTCGCGGGCTCACTGCTCGGCGCCACCGCGACGCTGAACGGGGCGAAGGCCACGGAGACCCGTGAGCAGACGGCCGCCGCCTTCGTCGTCACTCCGGCGGGCGGCGCCGGCTTCGACGCGGCGACCCTGCGGGGGCTGCGCGCGGTGCCCGGCGCCGAGGTGTCCGCGACCTCGACGAGCGCCGTCTACGTCCTGGAGGACGGCGTGGCGCTCGTCAGGGACGAGGCCCGCGCCGCCGATCCCGGTCCGCTGGCCGCCACCACGAACCTGCCGGTCGCCTCCGGCCGGATCGGCGACCTCGACGACGGCTCGATCGTCGTCAACGAGGAATGGCAGCACCACACCGTCGGCGAGCGGGTGCGGGTGTGGCTCGGCGACGGCACGCGGAAGACCCTGCGAATCGCCGCGGTGATGACCGCCGGCACCGGCAACAACGGCGCCTACGTCACCCCGCGCAACGCCGTGGGCGCGAGCGTCGACCGGGTCGACGTGGCCCTCACGAAGGGTGCCGACGCGGACGCCGTGGCCGCCGGGCTGCGGGCCGCGGTGCGCACCTCGGGCGGGCAGGTCCTCACCAAGGACCAATGGGTGCAGGCGAGTTACCCCGAGACGAACCGGACGACCCGGATGGGTTTCCTGCTGGTGCTCGGCATCGCCCTCCTCTACACCGGTATCTCCCTGGCCAACACCATGGTCATGGCAACCTCCGACCGGGTCCGCGACCTGGCCGTGCTGCGACTGGCCGGGGCCACCCGGTGGCAGGTGCTGCGGCTGGTGGGCGCCGAGGCGCTGATGGTGGTGGCGGTCGGCGGTGTGCTGGGGCTCCTGGTCGCGGTCCTCAACCTGGCGGGCATGTGGAGCGCCCTGGGCCTGCTGTCGGTGTGGACCACGATCGAGCTTCCCTGGACGGCCATCGGGGTGACCGTGGGCGCCTGCGCGGTGCTCGCCGTGGTGTCGTCCGTGGTCCCCGCCTCGTTCGCCCTGCGCCGCCGGGCGGTGGAACTGGCGGGCGTCCGGGAGTGACCTAGCGACCCGGCGCCGGACGGTACGTTCCCCCGCCCCGGCCGGCGCCGACCTCCGCGACGCGCGGCATCCGACCCCCGTGGCCCGCGCCGTGGAGCGCCGACGGCCGGGACGCCTCCTGGAGAGCGTCCCGGCCGTCGGTCGTGCGTCAGCCTGTCGCGGCGGCCGGTCCTGCGGACAGTTCGGCCATCGCCACCGCGATCTTCCGGGGGCCGGTGAACGGTTCCCGGCCGTGTGCGGCGAGCATGTTGTCGACGATCAGCACGTCGTCGCGCCGCCAGTCGAAGCGGGTGGTCGCCGAGCGGTAGGCGTCCCGCAGGTGGGCGACCGTCCGGTCGGGGATGGGGCCGCCGTCGCCGAAGTACGTGTTGGTGGGCAGGTCCTCGTCGGGGAAGATCTCGCGGAGTCCTTCACCGACCTCCGGTGCCAGGGAGGTGATGTGCCAGAAGGTGGCGTGGTTGAACCACACCTCCTCGCCGGAGACCGGATGGGTGCGCACCGCCGGCCGGACCGCCGTGGTGCGCAGTCCGCCGTCCGCGCGCCACTCGGCGGTGATGCCCTTCTCCAGGCAGTACTCCACCACCGCGTCCCGGTCCCGGGTGCCGAAGGTCTCCTGCCACGGCACACCGAAGTCGGCGTGGAAGTTGCGCACCACGCGCCAGCCGCCCCGGCGGGCGAACTCCTCGCGCACCGCCGGGTCGACGGCCCGGTGCACCTCGCGGATGTCGGCGAGCGGGGTCGCGCCCCGGGTGTGGGCGGGCTCCATGCAGTGGAAGTACAGGGTGTTGGGCCACACGGCCTGGTACGAGTTCTCGTTGTGCAGGAAGATCTCCTCGTCGGCGGGGTAGTCCGTCGACGTGTAGACCTGCCCCTTGATCGTGGAGCGCGGCGAGGACCGCTCGGCGTAGGTCAGGGGTGCGCTGCCGGAGAACGCGCGCACCACGGCGTCGAAGCCGTCGACACCGCCGACCTCGAAGCCGCGCAGCAGGATCGCCCCGCGCTCGCCGAGGACCGTCCGCAGTTTCTCGCGGTGGGCGCGGATGAAGTCGTGGACCGGGGTGCCCGGTTGTCCGGTGTACTCGATCGCGGTCATCGGACCAATACCTTTCTCGTCTGCGCAGGACCCGCGGTGCCCGCTTCGCCTGCTTCGAGTTCCTCGTACCGGCGGAACACGGCGGGCCCGGCCGGGCCCGCCGCCTCCCGGGCCAGCGCCGCGAACATCCCGTCGGGCATCGGCAGGTCCCGCACCAGCCAGGGGCCGGGGCCCTCGGTGCGGGGGACCAGTACCGGACCGTCGTCGGCGGGTCGTACGTCGACCTCGCGGAGGTCCGTGGCGATGCCGACGCCGATCGCCTTGACCACCGCCTCCTTCCGCGTCCAGCAGCGGAGGAAGGCACGTCTGCGCGCGGTGTCGTCGGGGGCGGAACCGACATGGGCGAGTTCGGCGGCGCTCAGCACGAACGTGGCGGCGCCGCCGACGTCCAGCGGGCGGTCGTCCTCCAGGTCGACGCCCACCGGATGTCCGGCCGCCACGGCGAGCAGCCAGTGCGGGCCGCTCCGCGAGAGGCTGAACTCCAGGTCGACGGGCGGCCGGTCGATCCGCGGCCTGCCGTGCCTCGCCCGGGTGCAGCGCGGGCACGGGTGCCTGCCGAGCACCACCTCGCGCGGCGGCGCACCGAGGTACTCGGAGAGCACCCGGCGCAGGGCCGTGTGCGCGGCCGCATAGCGCGCCGAGGCCGGGGCGGGCAGCCGCCGGGCCTTGTGCGCCTCCTCGTCCGACAGCGGGCCGGTGCCGTCCGGCCCGGGCGCGTCGGCGGCCCGGCCGCGCCAGACGTGGACCGCGTCCTGCTCCCTGAGCAGTTCGTATGCGGCGGTCACCGCCTCAGTCCGACATCGCGACGAGGATCCGGCGGTCCCCGGTGAACGGGCGGCGCCCATGGGCGAGCAGGACGTTGTCGATGAGCAGCAGGTCGCCGGTGCGCCAGTCGACGTCGACGGCGTGTTCCAGGCCGCGGTCGCGGATCTGGACGACGTACTCGGCGGGAATGGGGCTCCCGTCGGCGAAGGTGACGTTCTGCGGCAGGTCGTCCTCGGGCAGGATCTGCGCCAGGGCGGACGCCGTGTCGTCGCCGAGTCCTGCGGGGTGCCACTGGTCGGCCTGGTTGAACCACACCTCGGCGCCGGTGACCGGGTGCCTGGTGGTGGCCGGACGTACCGAGGTGACCCGGACGCCGCCGTCGGACTTCCACTCCCATGCGGCGCCGGTCGGCTTGAGGAACGCCTCGACCTCCTCGCGACTGGTCGTCTCGAAGGTGTCCTGCCAACTCTTGCCGAGGCCGTAGCCGTCGTGCAGGTTCTGCACGTAGCGCACCCCGCCCGCGAAGGCCTCGCGGACCTCGGCGTCCAGCGAATGGAGCCACAGCGCGGCGTCGACGACGGGGGTGGCTCCGCCGCCGCCCGGCTGGATCTGGCAGTAGAAGGCGAGGCGGGCCGGCCAGGAGTGGGCGTAGCTCATCTCGTTGTGCATGGAGATGGTGAACTCCTGCGGGTACTCGGTGGAGGTGTAGACATTGCTGCCGACCTTGGTGCGGGGCGAGTTGCCGTGCACATAGGCGAGCCGGTTGGGGAGCAGTCGGCCGAGCACCGCGTCGAGGCGTTCGGGGGCGGCCTGGAACCCGCGGAACACGAGGGCCTTCTCCTCGGTCAGCATCCGGGTGAGCTCCCCCGGCCCCATGTCGTCGAGCCGGTCGATCAGTTCGTCGTCGCCGCCCACTCCCTCGGACTCGATGTCGAGCGGCGTCCAGATGTGGGTCTCCGTCATGGGTTCATGCCTCCAGGTCCTTGGTGATGTCGGCGACCAGCTCGGCCTCGTGTGCGGCGAGGTAGAAGTGGTCGCCCGGATAGGTGCGCAGGGCGAAGTCCCGGGTGCGGGTCAGCTCGGACCAGGCCTGTACGTCGTCGGGGTCGCAGCCCGGGTCGTCGTGCCCGAGGCAGGCGGTGATCGGGGCCCGGGTGGGCACGGGCGGCGACGCGGGGCGGTAGCCCTCGATGAGCCGGTAGTCGGCGCGCAGCGCGGGGAGCAGCAGTTCGCGCAGTTCGGGGATGTCGTAGGCCTCCGAGCCCAGGGAGCCCAACCGGCGTACGCCGGCGACGAGTTCGTCGTCGTCGCGCAGATGCAGGCCGGTGGGCCGGGAGCGGTGCGGGGCGGAGCGGGCGGAGACCACCAGGCGCCGGGGGACGACCCCGTGCCGGTGTTCCAGCCGGAGGGCGGTCTCGTAGGCGACGGAGGCGCCCATGCTGTGTCCGAACAGGGCGAGGGGCCTGTCGAGTCGGGGCAGCAGTGCGGCGGTGACCGCGTCGGCGAGGGTGGCCATGTCCTCGACGAAGGGTTCGGTCAGCCGCTCCTGGCGGCCCGGGCAGCGGACGGCGAGGAGTTCCACGTCGTCCGGGAGGCGGGCGGGCCAGCCGTGGAAGAGCTGGGCGTTGCCGCCCGCGTGCGGGAAGCACACGAGGCGGATCCGGGGGGCGCGGCCGGAGGCGGGGCGGTAGGTCCGCAGCCATGGGCCGTCGTCCCGCACCGGCCGGTCACCCGGCCGCGTCGGTGTCGGTCCCGTCATCGGGGAGCTCTCCCTTCAGGTCGGGTGCCACCGCGGCGAGCAGGGCGAGTACGGCCATGGCGACGGCGATCGCGCGGACGGTGGGCAGGGCGCCCCAGGCGGCGAGGAGCAGGCCGCCGGCGAACGAACCGAGCGCGTTGGTCCCCGAGCCCACGAGTCCCGCGGTGGCGGCGACCCGGCCCTGGAGCGCGTCGGGGGTGGTGCGCACCTGGTAGACGGCGGCGGCCACGTTGAACACGGCGCCCACGAATCCGGTGCCCGCGTACAGCGCGCCGAGCAGCACGGGTTCGCGGGTGAACCCCATGGCGCCGATCAGCACCGCCCAGGCGACGGCACCGGCGATCAGCAGGGTGCGCTGCCGGATGCGGCGCTGCGTCCGGCCGCCCACGAGCGCCCCGCACAGGCCGCCGACGCCGCCGATGCCCAGCACGATCGCGAGGGTCGAGGACGGCAGGCCGGCCTCCTTGATCCGCAGGATCAGGGCGAGTGCGAGCATCTGGAACAGGACGTTGGTTCCGGCGACGTAGCCGAACGCCGCGCGCAGGAAGCGCTGTCGCCACAGCCAGCGCATCCCCTCGGCGACCTCGCCGGCCATCCGGCCCCGGTCGGCGGCCGGGGCGCGTTCCTCCTGGAAGTCCCTGCGGATCAGCAGCAGGCTGACGGCGGAGACGAGGTAGCCGAGCGCGCCGAAGCCGAACGGCGCCCAGCGGCCCGCCGACAGCAGCAGCACACCGCCGGGCTGGCCGAGCAGACCCGCCGCCCGCCCCCGTGCCTCGTTCCGCGACAGCGCGGTGGACAGATGCGCCGGATGCACGATGTTGCGTACGGCGCCCCGCTCGGCGAGCCGGTAGAACACGGCGAGGGAGGCCTCCGTGAACGCCACGGCCGCCAGGTGCGCGACCGTGACCCGGCCCGCCGCGAGGGCGAAGGCCACGCTGCCGACGGCGGCGACCCGGCCCAGCTCGCACACCAGCATCAGCCGGCGGCGGTCCCAGCGGTCCACGAGGGCGCCGGCCGGCAACTGCACGAGCAGCAGCGGCAGCAGCGCCGCCGTGGACACCACGGACATGGCCAGCGGGGAGCCGGTGTGCCACAGCACGATCAGCGGATAGGCGACCGAGGTGACCCGGTTCGCCAGGAACGACATGCTCGCCCCGGACCACAGGAGCAGGAAGTCGCGGTTGTGGCGCAGCGGCCCCGGCGGGTTGCGGGCCGCCGGGCCGCTCGCGGCGCCGTCGACGAGGGTCACGTCCTGCACCACTCGAGGACCGCCATCGCGCTGTGCATCTTGTTCTCGGCCTGCTCGAAGGCGATGCTGGCGGGCCCGTCGAGGACCTCGGCGGTGACCTCGTCGCCGCGGTGCGCGGGCAGGTCGTGCATGAAGACGGCCTTGGGACTGGTCTCCCACAGCGCCTCGGTCACCTGGAACGGCGCGAACACCGTCCGCCAGTCGGGGTCGGGCTTGCTGGTGCCGGTGGTCTGCCAGCGCGTGGTGTACACGACGTCCAGGCCGCCGGGCAGGTCCGTCATGTCGTGGCGCTCCCGGAACACCGCGCCGTACCGGGCGGCCTGTGCGGCGGCGCGCTCGCGGTAGGACGGGTCCAGGCCGTACCCCGGCGGCGTCCGCAGCTCGAACTCGACGCCCGGGAACCGGGTCAGGGCGAGGGAGAGCGCCGACGCGGTGTTGTTGCCCTCGCCGACGTAGAGGACGCGCAGTCCCTCTACTCGGCCGAACTGCCGGCGCAGGGTGGTCAGGTCGGTGAGCGCCTGGGTGGGGTGTTCGTCGGCACACATCGCGTTGATCACGGCCATGCGCTGCTGGGCGGCCCAGGCCCGCATCTCGGCGGGGTCTCCCGCGGTGCGGGCGACGAGGACGTCGAGCATGCCGGACATCACCCGGCCGGTGTCCTCGCTGGTCTCACCGGTGTTGAGCTGGAGATCGCCGGGCCCGTACGCGATGATCCGCGCGCCCAGCCGCAGGGCGCCGCTGGAGAACGCGGTGCGGGTGCGGGTCGAGGTCTTGCTGAAGTAGACGCCGACGATGTCGCCGCTGCGCGGCTCGGGCCGGCCCGCGGTGCCGGCCGAGAATTCGGCACCGCGGGCGACGAGGGCGTACAGGTCGACGTCGTCGAGGTCGTCGATGGAGATCAAATGCCGTACGGAAGCCACGAGTTCCTCCTCGAGAGTGCGGGCGGGCGCGGGTCAGTCCCGCTGTTCGTCGGTGACCACGGGGGCGAGGACGGCGGGGAGCCCGGCGGAGCCGTCGGCGGAGCGCCAGTCGGCCGCGAGGCGTCCGGTGCCGAAGGCGGTGTCGTCGCCGCCGAGTTCGGCGGTGAGGTGCTTGACCACCGCCTTGCCGGAGTCGGCGTTGGTCAGCGCGACGAAACCGGTTCCGCCGTGGAGACGGCTGATCGCCATGTTCCAGTAGCCCGAGGGCTCTCCCCCGTGGCCGAACTCCAGGTCGTCGCCGCTGTCGTCGACGATCGTGCCGAGGCCGTAGAACGTGCCGGTCTCCCCCGCCAGGAGTTCGCGGGCGAGGGCCTGCGGAAGCAGCGCGCCCGGCGCTCCCAGCAGGGCGTCCCGCACGGCGACCGTGAACCTGGCGGTGTCGGCCGCGGTCGTCCACAGTCCGGCCGCCGCCAGGTGGGCGCGGGTGCGCCAGCCGCCCTGGAGCGGTGCGCCGTGGGCGTCGTGGCCGAGGGCCACGGGACGTCCGGAGCGGCGCGGGTGGTCCTGGTCGAAGCTGGTGTCCGCGAGACCGAGCGGGTCCAGCACCAGGCGCCGCATCAGCGGCTCGAACTCCTCTCCCGTGGCGTCCTCCAGCAGCTGCTGGAGCACCCAGTAGTGCGTGCTGCTCTTGCGGAACGCCGCGCCCGGCGGCAGTTCGCGGCGCACCGCCGAGGTGGCCGCCGGCGGCCTCCCGGTCAGCAGGTCGAGAAGGCTCGGCAGGGGCTCGCCGGGGCGGAACCCGACGCTGCGCTGCCGGGCGAGGCCGGCCCGGTGCCCGAGCAGCAGCCGCGGCGTGACCGGTCCGGGCGCGCCGGGGTCCTCGGCCAGGTGCCAGGACGTCAGATACGTCCCGATGTCCGAGTCGAGGTCGAGCACGCCCTGGTCCACCAGGCGCAGTACGGCCAGTGCGGTCACGTGCTTGCTGAGGGAGCCGACCTGGAAGAGGGTCCGTGCCGTCACCGGCTCGTTCCCGCCCGCGGCCAGCACTCCGTGTCCTTCCACGGCCGCGACCGCGCCGTCCCGGAGGACGGCGAGGGCCAGTCCGGGCACATGATGGTCTGCCATGACGGCGTCGATGCCCGCCGAGCGCGCGATCCGTCCGGCGCTGCCGTCCGTGGGGCCGCTCCCGGCCCGGGGCACCGCCCCGATCAGCGCGGCGGCCTCCGCCAGTGCCCCGGTCGCCGGCCCGGCCGGATCACCGGCCGCGGCCTGCTGCACCAGCCGGGCCAGCAGTTCGGCGGGGACTTCTACGGTGGCGGGGGCGGCGTCCGTTGCAGGGGTGCTGTCCGTCGCGGTGTGCGCGGGCGTGTCCGCGTCGACCGCCGCCGCCAGGTCGATCAGGGTGTCGTGCTGGTACATGCGGTAGATGGAGACCGCGAGCCCGGCCGCGCGGGCCGCCGCCAGGACCTTGATCATCAGCAGCGAGTGACCGCCGAGGTCGAAGAAGCGGTCGTGGACACCGATCTGGTCGACGCCCAGGACCTCGGACCAGATGGCGGCCAGGGCCTTCTCGGTGGGTGTGCGGGGCGGCACATGGTCGGTGCCGGTGCGCAGCGCACCCCGGTCGGGCACGGGCAGGGCGCGGCGGTCGACCTTGCCGTTGGCGTTGAGCGGCAGCGCCTCCAGCGGCACGAAGGCGGCGGGCACCATGTAGTCGGGCAGGTGCACCGCGCAGTGTGCCGCCAGCTCCTCCGCGGTGGGCCCGGCGCCGTCCGCCGCCGTCCAGTACGCGACCAGGCGGCGGTCGCCGGGCACCGGTTCATGGACGGAGACGAATGCCTCGCGGACGGCGGGGTGTCCGGCCAGGACCGTCTGGACCTCACCCAACTCCACCCGGTAACCGCGGATCTTGACCTGATCGTCGATCCGCCCCAGGAACTCCACGTCCCCGTCCGGCAGTTGACGCACCAGATCACCCGTGCGGTACATACGAGCACCCGTATCCACGGCATACGGATCCGGCAGGAACCGCTCCCCCGTCAGATCCGGGCGACCCGCATAGCCCCGGGCAACACCCGCACCACCGACGTACAACTCACCAGCGACCCCGACCGGTACCGGCTCCAACGCCGCGTCCAGGACGTACACCCGCATGTTCGGCAGCGGCCGCCCGATCGGAACCACCTCCCGCCCCACCCGCTCCCGCACCGGGAAGACCGTGGAACCCACCGACGCCTCCGTCGGCCCGTACTCGTTGATCAGTCGTCCCGGGCCGAGGATGTCCAGCGACCGGTCGGCGGTGGTGCCGGGCAGCGCCTCGCCGGCGACCACCGTCACGGCGGCCAGGTCGTCGGCCTGCTCGGTGGTGAGCTGCTCGGCGAGCAGGTCGAGATGTCCGGGGGTCAGCTTCACGAAGCTGTAGGGCGCACCGGCCAGCAGTGCGCGGCCCAGTTCGGCGGGACGCGTGTCCTGCGCCACCGCGAACACCCGTTGACCGGTGACCAGCGGTCCCCACAGGTTGGGGACGACCAGGTCGAAGGCGACCGAGGAGAACAACGGAGCACCGCCCGAGCCACGCGACGCCAACTCACGCGCCGCCCACGCCACATGATTCGCCAGACCCCGATGCGGAACCTCCACCCCCTTCGGCACACCCGTCGAACCCGAAGTGAAGATCACATACGCCAGCCCGTCCGGATCGTCCCGGCGGATTGGTGCCGACACCGGCAGGGCGCTGAAGTCCCCGTCGGCGAGCAGCACCGTGAGGCCGGGGAACCGGTCCGCGTACGGCTCGGCCGTGATCGCCGTCGGGGCACCCGAGGTCGCCACGATGGCGGCGACGCGCTCGGCGGGGTAGGACGGGTCGACCGGCACGTATGCCCCGCCCGCCTTCCAGACCGCGAGCAGCGCCGCGATCAGGGCGGGTCCCCGGTCCAGCTGGACCGCGACCCGGGTCTCCGGGCCGACGCCGCGGGCCCGCAGCGCGTGGGCGAGCCGGTTGGCCCGGGCGTCCAGCTCCGCGTAGGTCACCGTGTCGGGTCCGAGGGTCACGGCCGGTGCGTCCGGGACGCGGGCGGCCTGCTCCTCGAACCGCTGGAGCACGGAGGCGGATCCCTGCTCGTACGCCGTGTCGTTCCACTCGGTCAGCTGCCGCGCGCGCTCCTCGGCCGGCAGGGGCGCGACGCGGGCATCGGCCGCGGGGTCGCGCGTCATCTCGGACAGCACCGCCGTGTACAGCGCGGTCAGCCGGTCCGTGTTCGCCCTGGACAGGGCGTGGGTGTGCGTGGTCAGCAGCAGGTATCCGGAGACCGCCGACACCGCGAGGTCGAACTCGGTGGCGCCCTCGGCGGAGCTGCCGCCGACGTCGACGCGTTCGGTGTCGACGTGGTCGAAGTCCTGGTAGCTGAAGCGGACGTCGAGCAGGCGCTCCGCGCCGGCGTCGCGCTGGATCGCGGGCATCGGGTAGCGGCGGTGCTCCCACATGCCCGCCTCGTGGGCGAAGACCTCGCGGACGAGTTGCTCCCAGGTGCGTTCGCGGTCCGCGTCGAAGGTGAACGGCAGGGTGTTGAGGTACATGCCGTAGACGCGGTCGGCGCCCGGTGCCTCGGGGCGGGCGCTGAAGACGAGGCCCGAGTGGAAGCGGTTCTCCTCGGTGAGCAGGCTGAGCACCTTCAGGTGTGCGGCGAGCAGCACGCTCTTGACCGAGGCCCTGGCCCGTGTCGCGAGGGCGCGCAGTCCCGGTTCGAACTCCCGCAGCTCCACCGCGGCCCGGTACCTTTCGCGGTCGGCGGTGCGGTCGTCCGCCCAGGCCGCCGGCAGGCGGAAGCGCGCGTACCGGCCGGTGACCTCGGACCAGTACGCCCGGTCCCGGTCTGATTGGAGGGACTGCAACTCGGCGGCGACGAAGTCCGCGTACCGCACGGCGGGCGCGGGCGCCGGGGACGGCGAAGCGCCTTCGCGCAGCCGCCGGTACTCGTCGAGCAGTTCCATCAGCAGGGCCCGGTGGCTCCAGCCCTCGGTGATGGCGTGGCAGACGGTCACCCCGAGCCGCCAGCCGTCGTCCTCGATGTGCGCGGTCATCCGCAGCAGGGGTGCCCGCTCGAGGTCGAAGAGGTCGGCGCGCTCCCGGGCGAGGAACTCCGCCACGGCGCTCTGCCGTCCGGTGTCGTCCAGGCCCCTGAGGTCCCGCACGGTGACCGGTATCCCGGCCTCGGCGTGCACCAGTTGCAGCGGTTCGGTGTAGTCGTCGAGGTGGAAGGAGGTCCGCAGCATCTCGTGCCGGGCCGTGACCACCTGGGCGGCGGCGCGCAGTGCCTCGGCCGAGAAGGGCTCCGGCTCCGTGATCCGGAACGACGACACGTTGTGGTAGGCGTGCTGGGTGTCGTCGGCGAGCATCTCCAGGACCATGCCGAGCTGCACCTGGGTGAGCGGATAGGCGTCCACGGCGTCGTCCGGCAGCCGTTCCCGGTCCTCGGCCGCGATCAGCGCGAACCGCTCGACGGGTGTGTCGACCTCGGTGCGAGCGGGCCGCCCGGTGAGGAACTCGCCGAGTTCCGCGACCGTGCGGTGCTCGAAGACGTCGCGCACTCCGACGTCGTAGCCGGCCGAGCGCAGCGCGCCGACGAGGGCGACGGCGCGGATCGAGTGGCCGCCGATCTCGAAGAAGCCGTCCTCGACTCCGACCCGTTCCAGGCCCAGCACCTGGGCCCACACCTCGGCGATCCGCTCCTCGGTCACCGTGCGCGGGGCGACATGTCCGTCGGCCGTCTCCTCGACGGCGTCCGGGACGGGCAGGGAGCGGCGGTCGACCTTGCCGTTGGCGTTGAGCGGCAGCGCCTCCAGCGCGACCAGGGCGGCGGGCACCATGTAGTCGGGCAGCCGGTCGGCCAGGTGCGCCCGGACCGAGTCGGCGGAGGCGTCGGCCGGTGCGTAGTATCCGGCCAGTTCGCCGTCGTGGGTCGTGACGAATGCCTCGCGGACGGCGGGGTGTCCGGCCAGGACCGTCTGGACCTCACCCAACTCCACCCGGTAACCGCGGATCTTGACCTGATCGTCGATCCGCCCCAGGAACTCCACGTCCCCGTCCGGCAGTTGACGCACCAGATCACCCGTGCGGTACATACGAGCACCCGCCTGCACGGCATACGGATCCGGCAGGAACCGCTCCCCCGTCAGATCCGGGCGACCCGCATAACCCCGGGCAACACCCGCACCACCGACGTACAACTCACCAGCCACACCCACCGGTACCGGCTCCAACGCCGAATCCAGCACGTACACCCGCATGTTCGGCAACGGCCGCCCGATCGGAACCACCTCCCGCCCCACCGGCTCCCGCACCGGGAAGACCGTGGAACCCACCGACGCCTCCGTCGGCCCGTACTCGTTGATCAGTTCCGTGTCGGGGGCGAGCGCGCGCCAGCGTTCCAGCGTGGCCCGGGTGAACGCCTCGCCTGCCACGACCAGGACCGGGGTGAGCGAGGCCGCCTCTTCGGCGGTGAGCTGTCCGGCCAGGACGTCCAGGTGTCCGGGGGTGAGCTTGACGAAGCTGTAGGGGCCGGAGGCGACCAGGTGGCGCCCCAGGTCGGCCAGGTCGACGTCCTGTCCGACGGTGTGCACGGTCTGGCCCACGACCAGGGGCGCCCACAGGTTGGGGACGACCAGGTCGAAGGCGACCGAGGAGAACAACGGAGCACCGCCCGAGCCACGCGACGCCAACTCACGCGCCGCCCACGCCACATGATTCGCCAGACCCCGATGCGGAACCTCCACCCCCTTCGGCACACCCGTCGAACCCGAAGTGAAGATCACATACGCCAGACCGTCCGGATCGTCCCGGCGGATTGGTGCCGACACCGGCAGGGCGGCCAGCTCCGCGGGGTCCGGGAGTTCGGTGAGTGTCAGCACGGCCTCGGCGGCCTCGCTCATCGCGGTGACGCGCGCCGCAGGGTGGGACGGGTCGACCGGTACGTACGCGCCGCCGGCCTTCCACACCCCGAGCAGCGCGGTGAGCAGGTCGGGCCCGCGGTCGAGCCGGACCAGTACCCGGGACTCCGCCGTCACGCCGAGGCCTCGCAGGTGGTGGGCCAACTGGTTGGCACGGGCGTCGAGTTCGCCGTACGAGACGGTGGTGCCGGAGTGTTCGACGGCGATCGCGCCCGGGGTGCGGGCAGCCTGGTCCTCGAAGCGCCGGAGCACCGAGGCGGATCCCTGCTCCCGGGCCGTGTCGTTCCACTCCACCAGTTGCCGGTGCCGTTCGCCCGCCGGCAGGAACGCGGCGCGCGCGTCGCCCTCCGAGTCCCCGGCCATGGCCTCCAGGATCTGGCGCAGCATGTCCGCCAGCCGGTCCGTGCCGGACCGGCTCAGGGTCCGTGGCGCGGCGGTGAGGACGAGGTGGCCGATGCGGGCCGAGACACCGAGCGAGAACTCGGTGGGGCTGTCGTCGATGCTCGCGAGGTAGTCGACCTGCTCGTGGTCGACCTGGTCGAAGTCGTGGTAGCTGAACCGGATGTCGACCAGCCGCTCGCCGTCGGCGAGTTCGCGCTGGATGAGCGGCATCGGGAAGGCCCGGTGCGGCCACAGTTCCACTTCGCGGGCGAACACGGCGGCGACCAGTTCGCGCCAGGTCGCCGCCGAGCGGTCGTAGGCGAACGGCAGGGTGTTCAGGTGCATGCCGTAGACCCGGTCGGCGCCGAGCACCTCGGGGCGGGCGTTGCACACCAGTCCGGTGAAGAAGCGCTCCTCCTCGGTGAGTTGGCCGAGCGCCTTGAGGTGGGCGGTGAACAGCACGCTCTTGAGGGAGGCGCCCGCTTTCGCGGCGAGTGCGCGCAGCCGGTCCTCCAGATCGTGGAACGGCACGGGCACCCGGTAGGGAACGCCGGTGTCGTCCGGGTCGCCGCGCCAGGGGGCGGGGACGGCGAGCCGCGCGTGGCCGTCGACGACCGACTGCCAGTAGGCGCGGGAGTCCTGGGACTCCACGGCGCTCAGCTCCGCGGCGACGAAGTCGGCGAACCGGACGGCGGGGCGACGCGGCCCGGCGGGCTCACGGCCGTCACGGATACGGCCGTACTCGTCGAGCAGTTCCATCAGCAGCGAGTGGTGGCTCCAGCCGTCCAGGATCGCGTGGCACTCGGTGTTGGTGATCCACCAGCTGCCGTCGCCGGCCACGTGCGCGGTCAGCCTCAGCAGCGGCGGAGCGGTCAGGTCGAACAGGTCGGCGCGCTCCTGGCGGACGAACTCCCGCAGCGCCGCCCGGAGTTCGTCCTCCGACAGGTGCGAGACGTCGTGCACGGTCACGGGCAGCTCGGCGGTCGCGTGCACCAGCTGCATCGGCGCGGAGTAACCGGTGAGGTCGAACGAGGTGCGCAGCACGTCGTGGCGGTCCGTGACCACCGCGGCGGCGGCGCGCAGCGCCTGGGCCGAGAAGGGCAGGCCGTCGCGGATCCGGAACGAGGTGGCGTTGTGGTAGGGGTGCTTGCCGTCGTCGGTCAGCATTTCGACGACCATGCCGAGCTGCACCTGTGACAGCGGATAGGCGTCGACCACCCCTTCGGGCAGCCGCGCCGCGTCCTCCGCCGTGATCGACGCGAACGGCTCGACGACGCGGTCCGCGTCCGCCGGCGCCGGACGCCCGGTGACCAGTTCGGCGATCCGCGCGACGGTGCGGTACTCGAACACATCGCGTACGGCGAGGTCGTAGCCGATGGCCCGCAGTCGGCCCACCAGCGCGACGGCGCGGATGGAGTGCCCGCCCAGGTCGAAGAAACCGTCCTCCACACCGACGCGTTCGAGGCCCAGGACGTCCGCCCACACGGCGGCGATCCGCTCCTCGGCGACGGTGCGCGGGGCGACATGGCCCGTTGCGTCCAAAGCGTCCCGGCCGGGAGCGGGCAGCGCGCGCTTGTCGAGCTTGCCGTTGGTCGTCGAGGGCAGCGCGTCCAGGGCGACGAACGCCGCCGGGACCATGTAGCCGGGGAGCAGGTCCGCCAGGTGGGAGCGGAGCGTGCCCGGGTCCGGCGCGGTCTCGTCGGCCGGGGTCACATAGGCGACGAGACGCTTGTCCCCGGGTGCGTCCTCGCGCACCACGACGACCGCGTCCCGCACCTTCGGGTGGGCGGCCAGGGCGTTCTCGATCTCGCCGAGCTCGATCCGGAAGCCGCGGATCTTGACCTGGTCGTCGATACGGCCGAGGAACTCCAGGCCGCCGTCGGCCAGTCGGCGGGCCAGGTCGCCGCTCCGGTACAGCCGGGCGCCGGGCGGTCCGAACGGGTCGGGCACGAACCGCTGCGCGGTCAGGCCGGGCTGGTTGAGGTAGCCGCGCGCCACTCCGGCGCCGCCGACGCAGATCTCGCCGGGCACGCCGAGCGGCACAAGACGGCCGTCCCCGTCCAGCAGCACGATCCGCAGGTCGTCCAGCGGCCGGCCGACCGGACTGCCAGCCGGCGCGTCCAGATCCCGTTCGGTGAGGCGGCGGTAGGTGGTGTGGACGGTGGTCTCGGTGATCCCGTACATGTTGACCAGGGCGATCCGGTCGAGGCCGAACCGGTCGGCCCAGGGCCGCAGTTCGGAGACCTCCAGCTTCTCGCCGCCGAAGACCACGGCGCGCAGGGCCAGGTCCGCGTCGGTGTCGGCCAGGGCGCGGAAGGCGGTGGGCGTCTGGTTGAGGAACGTGACCCGTTCGCGGACCAGCAGGCCGAGGAACTCCTCGGGGGAACGCGAGACGGAGTCCGGGACGACGATCAGCCGCCCGCCGTACAGCAGCGCTCCCCACATCTCCCAGACGGAGAAGTCGAAGGCGTAGCTGTGGAACAGCGTCCACACGTCGGCCGGTTCGAAGGCGAAGTGCTCGTGGCCGCGGTCCATGAGGCGGGCCACGTTGGCGTGGGTGAGCGCGACGCCCTTGGGCCTGCCGGTCGAACCCGAGGTGTAGATCGTGTAGACCAGGTTCTCCGGGCTGCCGGCGACCGCCGGGTCGGTGTCGGGCTGCCCCGCGATCAGCTCCGCGTCCGCGTCGAGCAACAGCGGCTCTCCGTCGAACAGTTCGGCGTGGGCCCGGGTGGTGACGACGACCGGCGCCTTGGCGTCCCGCACGATGTAGGCGATGCGGTCCGCGGGGTTCGCCGGGTCCAGGGGGAGGTAGGCGGCACCGGACTTCAGGATGCCGAGCAGCGCGGGGATCAGGTCGGGGCCGCGCTCCAGGCTCAGGCCGACCAGGGTCTCGGGGCCCGCTCCCCGCGCGATCAGGGCGTGCGCGATGCGGTTGGCGCGCGCGTTGAGCCCGGCGTACGTCAGGTCGGTGCCGTCGTAGGAGACGGCGACGCGGTCCGGGGTGCGCGCGGCCTGCGCCTCGAACAGCTCGTGCACCCGCCGGGTCACCCGGAGCGGCTGCCGGGGCGGGCCGGTCAGCAGGACCTTCTCCGCGTCGTCGATGCACTCCAGCGCGGACAGCGGCGCACCGGGGTCGTCGGCGATGCTCGTGAGCAGCCGCAGCAGATGACCGCGCAGCCGTTCCACCGTCGCACGGTCGAAGAGCGCCGTCGCGTACTCCAGGTGTCCGCCGAGGGATCCGTCGGCGCCCTCGCGCAGTTGCAGGTCCAGGTCGAACTTGGCGTGCCGGCCTGAGCCCTCGAACAGGGACACGTCGACGCCGGGCAGTTCGAACGTGGCGCCGCGGTCGCCGTGCATGGTGAACGCGACCTGGAACAGCGGGGTGCGCGAGAGGTCGCGCTCCGGGGCGATCGTCTCCACGATCCGGGCGAAGGCCACGTCCTGGTGGTCGTAGGCGTCCAGCACGGTGGTGCGGGTGCGGGCCAGCAGTTCGGTGAAGGTCGGGTCGCCGGACAGGTCGCCGCGCAGCACGAGGCTGTTGATGCCGTAGCCGATCATGTCCTGGAGTTCGGGGCGGCCACGGCCGGAGACCACCGTGCCGACGGGGATGTCCGAGCGGCCGGTGTAGCGGGCGAGGAGTGTCTGGAAGGCGGCCAGGAACAGCATGAACAGGGTGTTGTCGTGTGCGGCGGCCCGTGCGCGGAGTCGGTCCGCGAGTTCTTCGGGCACGTCGAAGGGCACCGAGTCCCCGGCGCCGTCGCGCGCGGCCGGACGCGGCCGGTCGGCGGGCAGGTCCAGGGGTGCCAGTCCGGATAGTTGCCCGGTCCAGTAGTCGAGGTGACGGGTGACCACCTCGCCGGTCGTGGCCGAGCGCTGCCAGGCCGCGAAGTCGGCGTACTGCACCGCGAGCGGGGCCGGGGCGGCGCCCGAGTACGCCGCGCCGATCTCCTGGCCGAAGAGCCCGGTGGACCAGGCGTCGCAGGCGATGTGGTGGAACACCACGGCGAGTACGTGCTCATCGGGGGCGGTCCGGATCAGCCGGCCGCGCACCGGCCAGTCGCGGCCGAGGTCGAACGTCCTGGCCAGGTCGGCCTCGACCAGGGCGCGCACGGCGTCGTCGTCGGCCGCCTCGGACCGCTCCAGGGGCAGCGGCCCCGGCGCGTCGACGACCTGGACCGGCTCGTCGCCCGCCAGAACGTAGCGGGTGCGCAGGATCTCGTGCCGCTCCAGCACGCTCTGCCAGGCCCCTTCCAGCGCCCCGGTGTCGAGGTCGCCGCGCAGCCTGAGGACCAGCGGCACCACATACTCGGGGCTGTCGGGCTCCAGCCGGCTGAGGAACCACATCTGCTGCTGGCCGTGCGACAGCGGGAGCGGGGCGTCCCGGTCGGCACGGGGGATCCCGGTGCGGTGCCCGGTGGCGCCGCGGTGGCCGACGAGTCGGCGGCGCAGCAGCTCGGCGCGGAGCGTGTCGGCGTCCGTGCCCATGTCGACGGGCTGCTCCATGTCCCCGTTGCTCATGCCTGGTGCTCCTTGGTCGGCGGGGTGAGGTCGGCCGTGGCGAGGGGGCCGACGGCGTTCAGCAGGTCGTCGTCGGAGAGCGCGGCCACCTCGGCCGTGACGCGCTCCTCGACCGTGGCCGCGAGCTGGGCGATCGTCGGGCCCTCGAAGACGGTGCGGACGGCGAAGTCGATCCCGAACTCCTGCTGGATCCGCGAGATCAGGCGGATCGCGAGGATCGAATTGCCGCCGATGCGGAAGAAGTTGTCGCGGGTCGAGGCCCGGACGCCGAGCAGGTCGGTCCACAGCTCCGCGATGCGTTCCTCGACGGGCCCGACGGGCGGGACGTGCGCCCCGTCGGCGGCCCGCCCGGGCTCGGGCAGGGCCGCGCGGTCCACCTTGCCGTTGGCGTTGACGGGCAGGGCGTCCAGGGCGGTGAAGGTCGCCGGGATCATGTACTCGGGCAGCCGTCCCGCGCAGTGCGTGGCGAGGTCGGGCAGCGGGGCGCCGGGCTCGGCCGGCACCACGTAGCAGGCCAGCGCGGGTTCGCCGCCGGCCGGCCGGTGGACGGTGACCGCGGCTTCGCGCACGGCGGGGTGCTGCTCGACGACGGACCGGATCTCGCCGGGTTCGACGCGGTAGCCGCGGATCTTGACCTGGTCGTCCAGGCGTCCGAGGAAGGCCACGTTCCCGTCCGGCAGCCGGCGGACCAGGTCCCCGGTGCGGTAGAGGCGGGCACCGGTCCCGCCGCCGTAGAGGTCGGGGACGAACCGGTCGGCGGTGAGCTCGGGGCGGCCGGCGTAGCCGCGGGCCACGCCGGTGCCGCCGACGTACAGCTCGCCCGTGACCCCGACCGGGACCGGCCGCAGTCCGGGGTCCAGCACGTACATGGTCATGCCGGGCAGCGGCCGGCCGATCGGCAGGACGTCCGGGACCGGCGCCTCGTCCTGCGGCACCGGGTAGACGCTGGTGCCGACGGAGGCCTCGGTCGGGCCGTACTCGTTGATCAGCAGCATCTCCGGGGCCAGCTCCCGCCAGCGCTCCAGCGCGGCCCGGGTGAACGGCTCGCCGGCCACCACCGTGAGCGGGGTCAGCGCGCTCGCCTGGGCCGGGGAGAGCTGGTGCGCCAGGATGTCCAGATGGCCCGGCGTCAGTTTCAGGAAGCTGAACGGGGCGGCCTCCGCCAGGCGCTTGCCCAGCTCCGACATGTCCGTGTCCTGGGGCAGCAGGAACAGCCGCTGGCCGGTGACCAGTGGTGCCCACAGATTGGGTACGACGAGGTCGAAGGCGACCGAGGAGAGCAGCGCCGCGCCGCCGCAGTCGTGTACCGCCAGCTCGCGCGCGGCCCACGCCACATGGTTGGCCAGCCCCCGGTGGGTGATCTCGACGCCCTTGGGGACGCCGGTCGAGCCGGAGGTGAAGACGGTGTACGCCAGCCGGTCCAGGTCCCTGGTCCGGGCGGGCGCGGCGCCGGAGCGCGCGGCGATCTGGTCGGCGTCGGTGTCGACGCACACCACGCGCACCCCGGGCGCGGTGAACCGCTGCCGGTACGAGGAGGAGGTCACCGCCGTGCGTACGCCGGCCGCCTCGCACATCGCGGCGATCCGCTCCGCCGGGTACGAGGGGTCGATGGGCACATAGGTGCCGCTCGCCTTCCACACCGCGAGCAGCGCGGTCACCAGCTCGGGTCCGCGGTCCAGCAGCACCGCGACCCGGGACTCGGCGCCCACGCAGCTGGTGCGCAGGTGCTGGGCGAGCCGGTTGGCGGCGGTGTCGAGTTCGCCGTAGCGGACGGTGCGTTCGCCGGAGGCCAGCGCGACGCGCTCCGGGCCGCCGCGGGCCTGGTCCTCGAAGAGTTCGAAGACGGTACGGTCGTCGGCCGGCGCCGCGGTGTCGTGGTCGTTCCCGTCGGTGAGCAGCCGGTGGCGCTCCTCCTCGCCGAGCAACTCCACGGCGCCGAGCGGCACTTGGGGGTGGTGCGCGACCTGTTCCAGGAGGGTGAGGAAGTGGCCGGCCATCCGCTCGACGGTGGCGCGCTCGAACAGCGAGGTGGCGTACTCCAGGACGCCGTCCAGGGCGCCGTCGGGCGTCTGCCGCATGAACAGCGACAGATCGGTCTTGGCCACCTGCCAGGCCTCGACGAACGCGGCCAGGTCGGTGTCGCGGGTGACGACGCTGGTCACGCCCTCGCTGTGCAGGTCGAAGGCGACCTGGTAGAGCGGGGTGCGGGACAGGTCGCGCTCGGGCTGCAGCTCGTCGACGAGCCGTTCGAAGGGCAGCTCCTGGTGGACGAAGGCCGCGCGGGCGGCGTCCCTGACCCGTTCCAGGGCCTCGGAGAAGCCGAGTTCGGCGGTCAGACCGCAGCGCACCACAAGGGAGTTGAGGAAGAAGCCGACCATGTTCTCGGTCTCGGGCCGGGTGCGGCCGGCCACCGGGGTGCCGACCGGTACGTCCCACTGACCGCTGTAGCGGGCCACGAGCGTCGCGTACGCCGTCAGCAGCGTCATGAAGGGCGTGGCGCCGTGCGCGCGGCCCAGTTCGGTCAGGGCCTCGGCGGTCCCGGCCGGAACCCGGAACGGCACGACGGCTCCGTGCGGGTCGCGGATCGCGGGCCGGGGGTGGTCGGCGGGCAGGTCGACGGGGGCGACGCCGTCGAGGGCGGCCCGCCAGTGGGCCAGTTCGTGCTCGACGGTCTCCTTCGTGAGCCGGGCGTGCTGCCAGGCGCCGTAGTCCGCGTACTGCAGGGCCGGGGCGGGCAGCTCGGGCTCCCGCCCGGCCAGGTGGGCCGCGCACAGTTCGCGCAGCTCGCGCTCCAGCAGCACCGTCGACCATCCGTCGCAGGTGATGTGGTGCAGTGTCAGCAGCAGCAGGTGGTCCTCACCGGGCAGCCGCACCAGCAGCGCCCGCCACAGCGGACCCGCGGCCAGGTCGAAGCCGCGCCCGAACTGCTCGCCGAAGAGCGCGGGCACCTCCTCGCGCGCGGCGTCGGCCACCAGCAGTTCGACGGCGGTGGCATCCGGCGCGTCGACGACCTGGCGCACCCCGCCGCTCTCGGCGACGTACCGCGTGCGCAGCGGCTCGTGCCGGGCGGCGAGGGTGTCCAGGGCGCCGCTCACGGCCGCGGGGTCCATGTCTGCGGGGAGCCGCAGGAAGAGCGGGGCGACCCATTCGGAGCTGCCGGGGTGCATCCGGTCCAGGAACCAGAGGCGGCGCTGGCCCGAGGACAAGGGCAGTTCCCCGTCGCGCGGCACCGGGCGGATGCCCGCTTCGTCACCGGCCGTCGCGGCGGCGCCGATCAGTTTCGCCTGCGCCTCGACCGTGGTGGCCGCGAACAGACCGCGCAGGGAGATCTTCTCGCCGGACGCGGCGCGCAGCCGTGCGGCGAGCCGGGTCAGCTGGAGGGACGTGCCGCCCAGGGCGAAGAAGTCGTCGTGGGCCCCGACCCGTTCGCGGCCGAGCAGCTCCGCCCAGACACCGGCGACGAGTTCCTCCGACGCGTCGCGCGGGGCGGTGACGTCGGTCCGGTGCGCGGCGGCGATCTCGTCCGGGCTCGGCAGCGCGGCCCGGTCGACCTTGCCGCTGGGCAGCAGGGGGAAGGTCTCCAGGACGTGGAAGAACGCGGGGACGTGGCTCTCGGGCAGCCGCTCGGCGAGGAAGACCCGCAGCTCGGCGGGGTCGGTGCCGGCGCTCACGGTCAGGTGCGCGGCCAGCCGGGTGCCGCCGTCCTGCGCCCGGTACGCCGCCACCACGGCGCCGGTGACGGACGGGTGGGCGGCGAGGACGGCCTCGATCTCACCGGGTTCGATCCGGACGCCGTTCACCTTCGTCTGGTGGTCGAGGCGCCCGAGGTACTCCAGGGTGTGGTCGGCGCGCCAGCGCACCTGGTCCCCAGTGCGGTAGAGGCGCGCGCCGGGCTCGGTGGCGTAGGGGTCGGGGACGAACCGGTCGGCGGTCAGGTCGGGGCGGCCGGCATAGCCGCGGGCGACGCCGGTGCCGCCGACGTACAGCTCGCCGGGGACCCCGACCGGCACCGGGGCGCCGTTCGGGTCGAGGACGAGGACCCGCAGGCCGGGGATGGGGCGGCCGATGGGCACCGGTCCGGTCGTGGGGTCGGTGCCGACGGCCTGGGCGGTGACGTCGATGGAGCATTCGGTCGGGCCGTAGGTGTTCCAGATCTCCAGGTCCGTGCCGGCCCTCTCGCGCACCCGGGCGACGAGTTCCGCGTGCAGGGCCTCGCCCGCCGAGAAGAGGAGCCGCAGTGATCCGCAGCGTCCCCAGTCGTCCGTACCGCGCCCGGGGTCGTCCTCGACGAGCAGGCGCAGCACGGACGGCACCACCTGGAGCACGGTGATGTCGTGGTCGGCGACCGCGCGCAGCAGCGCGGCCGGGTCGCGCTCGGCGCCCGCCGGGGCGAGCACGACGGTGCCGCCGCTCACCAGGGGGGCGAAGATCTCCCAGCCGGCGGCGTCGAAGGCGATGGTGGTCTTCTGCAGTACGCGGTCCGCGGCACCGAGCGCGTGGCGCTCCACGGTCCAGCCGACCCGGCCCGCGATACCCGCGTGGGTGACGGCGACGGCCTTGGGCTTTCCGGTGGAACCCGAGGTGAAGATGGCGTAGGCGACGTTGTCCCGGTCGACGGCGGGCAACGGCGCACTCGTGTCCTGCTCCGGGGCGTCCGGCGGTTCCCCGGGACCGATGCGCCGGGCCCCTGCCGCGTCCACCGTGGCCGCCAGGTCGGGGCCGGCGAGCACCAGATCCGTCCCGGCGTCGTGGATCAGGCCGGACAGGCGGGCCGGCGGCTGGGCGGGGTCGAGCGGGACGTAGGCCGCCCCCGCCCGCCAGACGCCCAGCAGCGCGACCACCAGGTCGACGCTCCGGGGCAGCGCCACCCCGACCGGCGTCTCGGGCCCCGCCCCCAGGTTCCGCAGGCGGTGGGCCAGGCGTACGGAGGCCCGGTCCAGCTCCTCGTACGTCACCGTCCGCCCGCCGTCGACGACGGCGATGGCGTGGGGCGTGCGGAACGCCTGCTCGGCGAAGCGTTCCGGAAGCAGTTCGGCGTTCACGGCAACTCCTGTCAGGGACCTGGGTGTCGGGCGGGCGCGGGTGTCAGGCCGCGGAGGACTCGTGCATGCGGCGGCGCAGGCTCAGCGGGCGCATGTCGGTCCACACCTCGGCGATCCGGGCCAGGCACTCCTCGCGGGTGCCTTCGGTGCCCTCGGCGTGCCAGCCGGCGGGCAGCTCCCGTCCGACGGGCCACAGCGAGTACTGCTCCTCGTCGTTGAACACCACGCGCTGGCGGGGGCCTTCGGTCTGTTCGGCGGTCATGGGAACTCCTTCGTGGATGCGGTCGGCGGTCGTGGCCGGGGTGGCGGTGCGGTGGATCGGTACGGGGCGCGGTGCCCGTGGAGGAGGGTCAGGCGGGCAGGAAGTCGTCGACGCGGACGCCCAGGCCGCGCCGTTCGGCCTCCTCGCGCACGAACTCGGCCAGGGCCACGTCGAGGACTCCGAGGCCGAACGGCGAGTAGACGACGGGCCGTTCCGGCTCCCGGCGCAGGGTGGCGGTGCCGCGCAGCAGCGCGCCGATCGGGGCGGCGACGAAGTCCCGGTTCCCGGCGGCCTGTTGGGCGAGGTCGAGGGAGGTGCGCTCGCGGCAGACGTGGTCGGCGTCGTCGACCACGTTGACCGCGCCGAGGATCGCCTGGGCCGTCAGGTCCCGCAGGGAGACGTGCAGCACGGTGGTGTCCGGGCCGCAGGCGGCGAGGTCCATGTGCGGGGCCGCCGCGGTGGTGGCCAGCGAGACCAGGCGGTGCGCGCCGAGCGCCGCGGCCAGGTCGCTCACGGGGTGTGCCTTCACCCCGGGCAGCGTCTCGGCGCACCGGGCGGCGAAGGCTTCGGCGCGCGCCGGGTCGGTGTCGTACAGCGCGGCCTCGCGCAGGTCCGGGAGGGCCGCCGCGAGGAAGCGCAGGATCTCCTGGTTGATCACTCCGCAGCCGATGAGCAGGACCGAGGCCGGGGGCCGGGTCGCGGTGAGTTCGGCGGCGGCGAGGGCGGCACTGGCCGCGGTGCGTACGGCGGAGATCACCGCGCCCTCGACGAGGGCGACCGGGCGGCCGTCCGCCAGGGAGTTGAGCAGGACGGCGGCGCTGGCGCGCTCGGTCCCGGCGGCCACGTTGCCGGGGAAGGAGGAGATCCACTTCATTCCGGCGGCCGGCCGCTCACCGCCCCGGTAGGCGGGCAGGCCGATGATGCGGTCGCGGCTGTGGTGCTCCTCCGGGAAACGCAGGAACACCGAGTGCGGCAGCGAGGTCCGCCCCGCGTCGTGCAGCCGGTAGGTGTCGGCGACGAGGTCGATGATCTCCGTCTCCCGGCCGGACAGGACATCCGTCACGTCGGTGCGTCGGAGGATCAGCATGGGGTTCCCTCTCTGCGGAACGGGCGGGGACAGAGCCTTGGTGACGGAGAGATGGTGGGTTCCGGCGCTATATGCGCCCTATACGGCGCGTACGGCCTCGACGTCGTACAGCGGCGTGCCCGCGAGCAGGGGCTCCTGCCGCACCCGGACCTCGAATCCGCGCGCACGCAGCAGGTCCTGTACGGCGGCCAGCCTGCCGTCGTCGTCGTGCACCTCGGCGACCACGGCGCGTACGAGGGGCCAGTGGTGGTCCTCGACACCGCGCAGCACGTCGAGCTCGGCGCGTTCCACGTCCACCTTGAGCAGGTCGACCCGTTCGACGGAGTGGAGCCGCAGCAGGTCCGACACGGTGAGGGCGGAGACGGTGAACTCGACGCCCTCGTGCAGCCCTTGGACGAGTTCGGCCCCGTCCTCGGCCTCGACGCCGCTGTTGCGCAGGAAGGCCAGGGTGATCTCGTCGTCCGCCTCGCGGTCGGCGTACAGACCGGAGTTGCCGGGCGCCTCGGGGTAGTACGTGAACCGCAGGCGGCCGGGGCGGTCCGTGACGGCCGCGCACTCGGTGCGCCAGCGGGTGCCCGCGTGGTCGGCGAGGTTGCGCACCAGACAGGCGTGGAGCGCGGGTGCCGGCTCGGCCGCGACGATGTGGACGCCGGGCCGCAGGAGCGCGCAGTACACCGACAGCAGCCCGATGTTGGCGCCGATGTCGAGGACGGTGTCGCCGTCGCGCAGGCGGTCCGCCGCCCTGTGGTAGGCGCCGGGCGGGAGCATCTCGCGCCACATCGCCGCCGCGGCCGGTCCGTTGGTGCACCACACCGGGGGACCGTCCGACAACTGCTGCCGGACCGGATCCGCACCGGCTCCCGGTGCCGTCCCGGTCATGACGCGCCCGAACCCAGGGTCAGCAGGAACTCCAGGTCGTCCTCGTCGACCAGGGCGACATCGGCCACCCTGGTGCCGGGCGCGTCGAGCGAGACGCCGATCAGGCGCTGCCAGGTGGCGCCGAAGCGTTCGACGGTGGCGGCGTCGAACAGGTCGGTGTTGTAGCGCAGCACGGCCCGGAATCCGCGGGCGTCCTGGAGGATCTCGACGGTCAGGTCGAGCTGTCCCTCCTGCTGCGGTACGTCGCACAGCTCGGCCCGCAGTCCGCCGAGCCGCACCAGACCCTCGTACAGGCCCCCGATCGGCAGCCGGTCGGCCGCGATCAGCGTGCAGGAGATCCGGAACTGGGGCCCGCCGCCCAGCAGTTCGACGGGGTGGCGGGCGTGGGCCAGGCCGGTGCTCAGCTGTCCCCGCACGGACTCGACCGTCTCCAGCAGTGTCGTCGCGGGGGTGAAGCGGCCGGCGACCGGAAGAGCGTTGACGTAGTAGCCGACGGCCTGCCGTGAGCCGGGGGTGAAGCGGGTGGTGACCGGGCAGCCGACGAGGAAGCCGTCACCGCATCCGGACCGGTGCAGCGCGGCCTGGAGGGTGCCGAGCAGCCAGGCGAACGGTGTCACGGACCGCTCCGCGGAGGCCTCCCGCAGCCGCCGCGCGGCCGACGGGTCGAGCACGACCTCGTGGGTGGCCCCGTTCAGGGAGCGCTGCGGCGGTCGGGGCCGGTCGGTGGGCAGCGCCGCCGCGTCGAGTCCCCCGCACACGGCCCGCCAGTGCGCGGCGGCCCGCCGGCCGCGCGGCGAGGCGACGAAGTCCTGTTCGGCCCGCACCTGTTCGTCCCAGTCGGCCGGTGGCGCGGGTGCGGCTCCCGCGGGATGCCCCGTGCGCGCCCCGTACTCGGCGAAGAGGTCACGGACGAGCAGCCACTGCGAGGTGGCGTCGCTGACGATGTGGTGGGTGACCGTGACGAGGACCGCGTCGTCGGCGGCCCGGCGCAGCAGGACCGCGCGGAAGGCGCTCTCCCGGGCGAGCCGGAAGGGTTCCCGGCCGGCCAGCCCCGCGAGCCGGAAGAGCTCGGCCTCGCCGGCCCCCGGGACCTCACGGACGTCCAGGCGTACCGTCGCGGCGGGTTCGGTACGGCGCGACGGTCCCTCGTCGGTGACGGAGAAGCGGGAGCGCAGCAGTTCGTGGCGGACGACCAGGGCCGTCAGGGCGTCCTGGAGGGCGTCGGTGCGGACCGGGTCGCGCAGGCGCACCGCGAGCACGACGTTGTACGCGGAACTGCCGGGGTCCAGTTGGTGGGCCAGCCAGAGCGCTTCCTGCCCCGCTGAGATGAGCATGGAGCGTCAGTCCTTCCACAGGTGCGAGACGTCGCCGAAGTGCTCACGCACCCAGCTGTCCGAGTAGATGGTGTCGAGGTAGCGGTCGCCGCCGTCGGGGAAGACGAGGACGCAGTTCGAGCCCTCGGGAATGCGGTGCCGGATCTTCCACAGGGCGGCCACGGTCGCTCCGGACGAGCCGCCGGCGAGCACCGCTTCCCGGGCGATGAGCCGACGGCACGCGACGACGCATTCCAGGTCGGAGACGTGGACGACCTCGTCGGCGGCGGAGGCGTCCATCAGCGGGGGGACCACGGAGGCGCCGTGCCCGGGGATGAGCCGCTGGGTGGCTTCCTGCCCGAAGATCGCACTGCCCATCGCGTCGACGGCCACCACGGTGGTGTCCAGTCCGCGCGCCCTGATGTGGTCGCGGCAGCCGCGCAGGGTGCCGAAGGTGCTGACCGCGCAGAAGAGGTAGTCGACCCGGCCGTCGAGGCTCTCCTCGATCTCCCGCATGGTCGTCTCGTGGGCCTTGGGGTTGAGCAGGCTCTCGTACTGGTTGGGCCAGTACGCGTCCGGGATCCGCGCCACGAGTTCCCGCACCCGGCGCAGCCGGACGGGCAGGAACTCGCCCGTGGTGCGGTCGCGTTCGGTGATGACCTCGACCTCGGCGCGGAACGCCCTGAGGATGGCGAGGTTCTGCTCGGTGGTCTTGCCGTCCACCACGCAGATGAAGCGGAGTCCGAAGTAGCAGCAGATCTGGGCGAGTCCGACGGCCAGGTTGCCGGAGCTGGACTCGACGATCACGGAGCGGCCGGGCTCCACCTCGCCGCTGTCGATCGCGGCGAGCAGCATGCCCAGGGCGGACCGGTCCTTGATGCTGCCGCCCGGGTTGAACCGCTCGATCTTCCCGAAGATGCGCGAGTCGAAGTGGGGTATGAGTCGTTCGAGTCCGACGAGGGGGGTGTTCCCCACCGTCGACAGAATTCCTGGGACCGTGTTCTCGGGCACGTCGCCCCTTCCCGGAGGAGTCACGACAGGACGGGCGGTGCTACGCGGCCAGTTCGGCCGCGAGGTACGCGGTCATGGCTTCGATGGTCGGGTGGTCCCAGGCCATGGTGGGTTCGACGGCGAGGCCGAAGTGGTCCTCGACGTCGCCGCAGAGGTTCAGCGCGTACACCGAGTCGAGGCCCAGTTCGGCGAGTTGCACGCCTGCGTCGACCTCGGCCGACGGGCACTCCAGGTAGTAGGCGACGCGGTCGAGCAGCCAGCCGCGGATCGCCTCGGACGAGGTTGCGGCGGACGGCACAGTGGCTTCGGTCATCGGTCAACTCCCTTGGCGGGCACGGCCCGTGTGGCGAGCCCGGTACGGAACAGGTCGAAGGTGAGGGCGTCCCGTCGCCGTCCGTCGAGCTCCTCGAAGAGGGCCTCGACGACGGGTTCGGGCTGTGGATCGCGGCGCGGGCCGAGCCGTTCGGCGAGCCGCCGCAGCGCCGCGGTGGCCCAGAGCGGATCGGCGAGGAAGGGGTCGCGGGTGCCGGCCGCGCGCCAGACCCCCAGGCAGGCCGCGACGGCGAGGAGAAGGGCGTACCGCTCGGCCAGCAGGAAGGCGGGCCGGCCCGCGACCAGGGTGCGGTCCCGGGGCGACAGGGAGCCGGCCCGGCGCGCCAGGTCGGCCAGCTCGTCCGTGAAGGCGGCGGCCAGCGTCGCGAGTTCGGCGACTTCGGGCCGGTGCGCCGCCTCCCGGGCGAGTTCGTCGGCGAGCGCCGGGAGCACGCCGGTCAGGCTGTCCGCGCCGTGCGTGGTCAACTCCAGTCGGGAGAAGTCGAGTTCGGGCAGCGGGTCGTGGAGGCGGAACAGTGTTTCGGGTGCCGCGGGCGCGTCGCGTGCGCGGTCCAGGGCCGGCCGCCAGGCCCGTTCGGCGAGCCGGGGCAGCTGCGGCACGATGTTCGACAGACACACGGCCTCGCTCGCGTGGGCGAGGGCGACGACGGGCAGGTCCCGTGCCGCCTTCTGGAAGCCGGCGTAGGGGCCTTGGCGTACGTAGCTGCGGGCGCCCAGCAGCACACCCAGCCGGTAGGAGTTGTCCTGCAGCAGCTTCGGCACCAGGTACTTCACGGCCGCCGACCGGACGCTCGCCTCCTCGGGCAGCAGGTGCAGGGACCTGGCCGCGACCATGGACAGCGCGTCGCAGATCAGCAGGTCGACGAAGGCGTCCGTCAGGACGGAGCGGGACAGGGGCAGCGCGCTCACCGGTCCGCCGTACAGCCGGCGCTCACCGGCGAAGGCGAGGACCGTGCGCAGCTGGGTGTCCCCGACGCCCACGACCACGCCCGGCAGCACGCACCGGGTCACCTGGAAGACCTTCAGTACGGTCTCCATGGCACCGCCCTCCTGGCCCAGCAGCGTGTCGGCCGGTACCGGGCAGTCCTCGAAGCCGATTCCGCCCAGGAGGCAGCCGCGCACCCCCGAGGTGGCGTACCGGTAGGAGCGGCCGGCCCGGCCTGTGGGCAGCCCTTCGAGGTCGATCAGCAGATGCGAGTGGCCCCGGCTGCCCGGCCGGTCGTCGGTCCGGGCGAACAGGACGGCGGCCTCGGCCCGCCCGATGTTGTTGACGAGTTGCTTGCCCCCGTCGAGGAGATAGCCGCCGGGTGCGGGCCGCGCGGCGAGCGAGACGCGGGCGAAGTCGCTGCCGTGGTCGAGTTCGGTGTACGCGGCGACGACCCGGCCGCCGCCGCACAGCAGCTCGGCCACGCGGCGCCGCTGTTCGGCGCTGCCGTCGGCCCAGACCGGCAGTCCCGCGATGAAGCTGGTGATGCCGTGGCCGATGCCCAGGCTGCAGTCGCGCCGGAACAGGCTCCGCATGAGCAGCGCGAAGCGGTCGGCGCGTTCGAAGCGTCCGCCGAGCGCGGCCGGGACGAACTCGGCGCCGAGCCCGAACCGGGCCAGCGCGCGCTCCCCCTCGGGCAGCAGTTCCCCCCGTTCGTCCGCGTCGAGAACGGCCCGCAGGCCGAGCGGATTGTCCGGGTCGTCCGGATCGCCGAGCAGGCTCTCGAGACGGTGGATGCGCTCCAGGGCGGCGTCGGACTCCACCGGGAGCCGGGTCGCGCCGGTGGTCAGCAGGTCCGTCATGCCGCGTCCTTCGTCGAGCGGATGGGGTCGGCCGGCGGGCCGTCCGGCGCCGTCCCGCTCCCGGCCAGCGGGCAGTGCAGCAGCGAGAACAGCAGTCCCTGGCCGGCCTGCGCGTACAGCGCGGGCAGCAGCCGGTCCAGGGCCGGACCGTCGGCGTCGTCCAGGTCGGGTTCCCGGGTCAGCCGACGCAGCAGCCGGGCCAGTACGGCGTCCAGCCAGGCGGCGTCCTCCCACAGCGGTCCCCGCGCCCGGGCGGTGCCGGTGTTCTCCAGCCACAGGTGCAGGCTCGCCGCACCCGCGTACACCAGGGCGTACCTGCGGGCGGAGTCGAAGGCCGCCGCGGGCACGGCGCGCGCGCTGTGCCGATGGGCGGCCATCTCCTCGTGCAGTTCGGCGGCGACGGCCAGCAGGGTCCGGGCGCGGTCGGCCACCGGGGGCGGCGCCGTCTCCTCGATGCGGCGCACCGCCTGGGGCAGCGACTGCACGACACCGGCGCCGGACCGGGCGTAGAGGGAGAGCCGGCCGTGGTCGAGGGCGGGCGGCGGCCCGTCGAGCCGGGCGGCGGCGGCGACCCCGTCGGGGTCCGCGAGCCGTCTGCGCCAGCCGCGCGCGAGCACGGGGAACTGGTTGATCAGGGAGTTGAGGTTGACGGCCGTACTGCCGTCGAAGATGCCGACGACGCGGTGGTCCCGCTCCAGCTTCTGGAACGCGCCGTCGGCGAAGTCCGCCACCAGCATCGCCCGGGCCCCGAGCAGCCCGCGCAGCGCGCCGATCACCTCGTCGCCCAGGGTCGGCACCAGGTACTTGACCGCGGCCGACACCACGCTCTGCTCCTCGGTCAGCGTGTGGACGGAGCGGGTCGCGACAAGGCTCACGGCCTCCATGGCCAGCAGGTCGGCGTGGCACTCGGCCAGGGTGCGCGCGGCGTGCGGGAGTTCGGCGAGCGGGCGCCGGTAGAGCAGGTGGCCGCGGGCGAAGTCCACGGCGATCCGCAGTGCGTGGTCCGTCATGCCCAGGGACATCGCGGAGCACAGCGTGCGGGTGATCTGGAAGCCCTTGAGGATCGTCTCCAGTCCCTCGCCCTCCGCCCCGACCAGGGCGTCGGCGGGGATCTCGGCGCCGTCGAAGGCGATGCCGCTGATGTCGGCGCCGCGCACCCCGTGCGTGGGCACGTGCGGCAGCGCGCGCCAACTGCCGTCGGCCAGCCGGGCCTTGTCGACCAGGAAGAGGCTGAAGCCGCGGCTGCCGCCGTCCGCACTGGTGCGGGCCAGGACACAGACCAGGTCGGCCCGGGTCGCGTTGTTGATGAGCCACTTCTCGCCGTCGAGCCGCCAGCCGTGCCGGGTGCGTTCGGCACGCAGTCCGCCCGCCAACAGGTCGCTGCCGTGGGCCTGTTCGGTGAGCGCGAGGGAGACGACGGCGCCCTGGCCGATCCGTTCGGCGAGCGCCTCGGCCTGCTCCCTGCGGCCCGCCACCCACACGGACACGGCACCCAGATAGGTCTTGGCATGCGCGAGCGCGGAGGTGAAGTCGCGGCGGGAGAGGATCCTGATCAGCTGCGACAGCTCCTCGCTGCCGCGGAGTTCGCCACCGTGCTCGGCGGGCACGAACCAGCGCGGCAGGCCCAGCGCGTCCAGCTCCCGGCAGACCGCCTCGGGGAACTCCTCCGCCCGGTCGAGCTCCGCGACCCGCGCGTAGGAGAACTCCCGGCGTGCGTCGCGCGGGTCGCCCAGGCGCACCTCCAGCTCCCTGGCCAGGGCCAGGGGGTCCCAGTCCGCGCCGGCCGTCGCGACCGGCACGTCCAGCCGGTGGGCGGAGCTGCGCGGGGCGCGGAAGGCGGTGCGCAGTTCGGCCGACAACTCCTCGTGCAGGGGCGCCGGTTCGCCGCTCTCGAACAGCGTCCGCATCCGGGTGCGCCGGATCTTGCCGCTCGTGGTGCGGCTGATCCGACCCGGCCTGACCAGCACGACACCGCCGACCCTGACCCCGAGGCGCCGGGCGAGCCCGGCCCGCGCGGCGCGGGCCAGAGCGGCCAGTTCGCCGGCCTCGCGGCCCCGGCCGCGCACCTCCTGTACGGCCACGATCTGCTCGGCGGCGCCCGCGCCGGGCCGGGACGCGAAGACGGCGGCGGGCAGTTCGGCGAAGGCCGCGTCCAGGTCGCGCAGTTCGCGCTCGATGTCGTGCGGATACAGGTTCCGCCCGTGCACGATGATCATTTCCTTGAGGCGGCCGGTGACGTACAGCTGCCCGGAGCGCAGGGCCCCCAGGTCTCCGGTGCGCAGGAAGGGCCCGGCGCCGTCGGCGGTCGTCGCGCGGAAGGTCCGCTCGGTCTCCGCGGGCCGGTTCCAGTACCCGAGGGCGACGCTGCCGCCGCGGACCCAGATCTCGCCGACGCTCCCCTCGGGCAGCTCGGTCCCGGTCGTGGCGTCCACGACCCGGACGTCGAGGCCGCGTACGACACCACTGCTCGCCAGCTCCCGCACGGCCGCTCCCGGCCCCGCCTCGGCCACCTCGTCACGGGCCAGGGCCGCGGGGTCGGCCCGCAGGATCGTCGGCGGCTCGTCGGCCGGGGTGCCCGCGACGTAGAGGGTGGCCTCGGCTAGTCCGTAGCCGGGGAGCAGGGACCGCGCCGAGAAGCCGGTGCCGGCGAAGCGCTCCGCGAAGCGGGCCAGGGTGGCGGCGTCGACGGGTTCGGCACCGTTGCACGCGTACGTCCAGCGGGAGAGGTCGAGTCCCGCGGTCTGCTCGTCGGTGAGGTGGCGCGCGCACAGGTCGTAGGCGAAGTTCGGGGCGCAGCTGACCTGCGCGCCGTACCGGTCGATCAACCGCAGCCAGGAGACCGGGTGTTTGAGGAAGTCGGTGGGCGGCATGAGCACGGCGGTGCCGCCCAGGTGGAGCGGGGCGAGCATCATCGCGATGAGCCCCATGTCGTGGTAGGCGGGCAGCCAGCTGCACCAGGTCATCCCGCCGTGCCAGCCGTGGCTCTCGCTCATCAGCCGCAGGTTGTGCACGAGCGCGCCGTGCGGGACCATCACGCCCTTCGGATCGCTGGTGGAGCCGGAGGTGTACTGCAGGAAGCACAACGTGCCCGGTTCCAAGGGGTGTTCGGTCCACGCCCCGGCGTCGCCGGTCAGTTCGGCGGTCTCCACCGACGCGGCGGAGAGCTCCGGCGGTCCGGTCCGCCCGCTCTCCAGCCAGCGGGTCACGGCCGGCAGTCCCGCCTCGTCGGTCAGCACCAGCCGGGCCCCGGTGTCGGCGGCGATCGCGCCGATCCGCGACTCCTGGCGCCCGAACCCGCCGGGCAGGGGCACCGGCACCGGCACCGCGCCCAGGTAGAGACAGGCGAGGAAGGCGCGGACGAACCCGCTGCCGGGGCCGCAGGAGACCAGTACCCGCTCTCCGGGGGCCGTCCGCCGCCCGAGCCACTGCGCGGCGGCCCTGGCGCCGTGATCGAGTTCCCCGTACGACAGGTTCTCCTCGGTCGGCCCGCTGACGCAGCGGACCGCGGTGCGCCCGGGCGCCTGTGCGGCCCTGAGGCGCAGCGCGCCGACGAAGCTCTGGAAATCGGTCACCCCAACTACTCACCCTCTGCGGCTTGTCGGGCCGCGTTCGCACAGCAGCGGTATGAGCGCCAGCCAACCGGGGTCCGCTATGCGGCTCCTATATGCGGTCTTATGGCCTGATGGCGGTATGCGGGCCGGGCCGGCTCAGCCGCAGCCGCCGGCGTGCCCGTCGTCGACGGACCGTTCCGGCCCGGCGGCCAGGGGCCCCGAGTCGCGCCGGCTGTCCGGGAGTTCGGCGAGGGACGGGTCCTTCGCCGCGAGTGCCGCCACGAAGGCGGGCAGCCGGTCGACGCCCCAGTACTTGTCGTACTGGTCGACGAAGAAGGGGACGCCGAAGACACCGTCGCGCTGTATCTCCAGCAGGACCCGTACCCCCTCGGCGCGCCTCCCCGGGTCGTCGGCGGCGGTGGCCAACTCCCCGGGGTCCAGGCCGAGTTCGGCGCCGAACCCGGCGATCACCGACCGGTCACAGATGTCCTGCCCCCGTTCCCAGCGGGCCCGGGCCGCCAGCGCGATGTACTCGGGTCCCCTGCCGTGGCGGGCCGCGACCAGGTACCCGAGGTGCGGCACCTCCCACACGGGGTCCCGGTCCACCGGCCAGCTGAACTCCAGCCCCCGCTCGGCCGCGAGGCGCCGTACGTCCTGGAGGATGTAGCGGTGCTTCTCCGGGGACATCGGGGTGTAGGGGAAGGCGCCGCCCGCCTCGGTCAGCAGTGTGCGGCTCAGCTCGTCCGGTTCGAAGAACGGCACCCACTCCACGGCGGCGGCGGTGCGTGCGTACCGCCCGAGCAGGTCCCGGTAGGCGAGCCAGGAGTACGGGCTGCGCAGCGAGAAGTAGAAGCGCGGGGGCCGCCGGGTGCGGCGGTTCGCGCGGGCCGTGGCAGTCACAGGGCGATGCCGCCGTCCACCTGGAACACCTGGCCCGTGATGTACGACGCCTCGGGCGAGACCAGGAAGGCGACGAGGGAGGCGACATCGGCGGCGCTGCCGAAGCGCTTGAGCGGGATGCGGCCCAGCATCTCCTTGGCCTTCTTCGGCGGCAGTTGCGAGGTCATGTCGGTGTCGATGAATCCGGGCGCCACCGCGTTGGCGCGGATCCCGTGCCGCCCGGCCTCCTTCGCGAAGGAGCGGGTGAAACCGATGATCCCGGCCTTCGACGCCGAGTAGTTGGTCTGTCCCGCGTTGCCGGCCACCCCGGCCACCGAGGAGAGCGTGACCACGGTGCCGCCGCCGCGTCTGACCATCGCGAAGGCCACCGCACGGCACAGGTTGTAGGTGCCGTCGAGGTTGGTGCGCACGACCGCGTCCCAGTCCTCGTCCGGCATGAGAACCAGCGGGCTGTCGCGGGTGATGCCGGCCGAGGTGACCGCGGCCGACGGCGGGCCGAGTTCCTCCTCGGCCGCGGCGACGAAGTCCCGCACCTGGGCGCGGTCCGTGACATCGACACGGCGGCACAGCACCCGGCGCCCCAACGACCGCACCTGCTTCTCCACGAGGGCCGCCGCCTGCTCGTCGGAGCGGTAGCAGAAGCCGATGTCGTAGCCGTCCCTGGCCAGCCGTTCGACGACCGCGCGGCCGATGCCGCGCGAACCTCCGGTGACCAGCGCCACCTTGTCGCTCCGCGCGGACTGCGCGTCCTGTACAGACATGTGTCCCCTCCCTCAGACGTTCAGCACGGTGCGTTCGGCCACCGGGCGCAGCTCCCCGACGTCGCGCAGCGCCACCACGAAGGTGCCGACCCGCAGGACCTCGCGGCCGTCCGCGTACGACTCACCGGCGAGGACCGCCGTCTCGCCGGCGGACTTCACCAGGCGCACCCGGTGCTCCAGGACGTCACCCGGGTAGGCGCGCGCGCCTACGGTCACCTCGTTGATGGAGCCCGCCAGTTCGACCTTCCCGGCCAGCACGTCCGGGTTGGGGTTCTCCCACACCGACAGCAGCACCGCCGACTGCGCCCAGGACTCGATGACGAGGGAGACGGGGTAGGCGTAGTCGGCCGGGGCGGCTTCCGGGCCGAGTCCGGCGTAGCAGGGCTCGTTGCCGGAGACCGCCTTGACGGCGGCCAGGGTCTCCCCCGGCACCACCTCCGTGACGCGGTCGACCAGAAGGATCTCCCCCCGGTGCGGGATGGTGTTCTTGATCCGGTCGACGCCGTACCCGGTCACGACGTGCTCTCTTCCTGGTCGTGCGCGGGCCCTACGCGATAGCGCAGACGCATGTCGGCGACCTTGCCCCGGTTGGTGGCGACGACCGCTTTGAAGAGCAGTCCGGCCGCGCTGTCGACGACGGACACGTCGGACAGGACCCGGTCGCCCGGGAAGACGGGCCGGTGGAAACGGCAGCGCTCCATGGCGGCGAGTTCGACGTCGCCGCCGTCCGGTGCGGGCGCGTGCGTCCTGGCCCACTGGCGGACCGTGCGGTCGGCGGCCTCGATGAGGAACACACCGGGCAGCACCGGGAATCCAGGATAGTGACCGTCGAGCACGGGATCGTCGGCCCGGGCGTCGAAGGCGGTGGCGGCGCCCAGCGCACCGGTGCGGATCAGTTCCAGGTCGCCCAGCGGCGAGGCGGCGCTCACCGGGTCTCCCGCAGCTTGTGCCCGAGCAGTTCGTACGTGCCCTGGAGGGAGGTGATCGAGGCCAGCTCGGTCTCGGCCAGCCGCACCCCGTACTCCTTCTCCAGCCGCACGGTGATCTCCAGTGCCATCAGGGAGTCGACGTCCAGGTCTTCCGTGAAGTGGGCGTCGTCGGTGACCTCGGCCACGTCCAAATCGAGGATGTCGGCGACCAGGTCGCGCAGTTGCTCCTTGTCCAGCCCGGGTGTGGTGGTGTCGGCCATGGTGGGCACGCGTCCTTTCGGGTGGTGGGGGTACGGGTACGGGCGGTTTCTCACCGGGTGCCGGTGCGCAGGACGGCGGCGCCGGTCTGGCCGTCCGGGTCGACGGAGGTGACGAGTACCGGCCGGTCCGCCTCGGCGGTGAGGGCCGCGGCGAGCTGGAACGAGGCGGCGGCCGCGCCGCAGTCGCCGGTGAGCCGGCGCAGCCGCAGCCGGGGCGGGCACTGCTCGCCGAAGACGCCCGCGAGCGCCGCGTCCTCGCGTGCGCCGAGCGGCCCGCCGCTGTCGGAGGGCACCAGCAGGCCGACCTCCTCGGGACGTACGTCGGCCTCCTTGAGGGCCTCGGTGACGGCCCGTCCGAGGGCTTCGCCGGCCCGCTCGGGGTCGTTGAAGGAGATGAACCGGGTGCCGGCCAGGGCGGCGAGGGCGGTGCGGCCGTGCGCGGCGGCCCGGCCGAGCGGTTCGAGCAGGAAGAGCGCGCAGCCCTCGCCGAGCGGCCCGGCGGGCTGCCGGTGCGGCCCGCCGGTACGGGCCCGGTACTCCAGCCAGGCGCGCTCGGTCGAGAACTCCTCGACGGCACCGCACAGCACGGCCTCGCAGTGCCGCTGCCGCAGCAGCCGGGCCGCGTAGCTGAGGGCGAGCAGTCCGGTCACCGCGCCGCCCGCCACCGTGGTGTTGGGTCCGCGCAGCCGGTGCCAGATGGCGCTCTGGCCGGCGGCCCGGTTCATCACCGTGTTCGGGAACAGCGCCGGGTCGACGTGGAAGGGTTTCTCGCCGGTCAGGGAGTCCCGGGTGAAGTCCATGATGCTCTGCACGCTGCCGTGCCCGGTGCCCAGCACCATGCCCACGGCTTCCGGGTGGTCCTGGGCGAGGCCCGGTCCGGCCTCCTCCAGGAGCAGCCCGGCGGTGGCCACGGCGAGCGCGGTGGCCCGGTCCATCGCCCGGGTCCCTTTGCGGCCCAGCACGCTCCGCACGTCGAAGTCGGGCAGGCGGCCGGCCCGTTCGTAGGGGCCGAGGTCCGTCGTGCCGTCGTCGGCCCGCACCGCCGGGCGGTTGCCCCGCACGCCCTCGGTGAAGGCCTCGGCACCGAGCCCGTACGGCGAGGCGGCGGACCAGCCGGACACGACCAGGGTGTCCGGGTCCGCCCCGGTGGCAAGAGTGACACTCATCGCTGTCTGCTCCTGAAGGTGGGAGGTCGGGTAAGGCGTGCGGAAGGCCGGGCGGCCGGGTTCAGCCCCACGCACCGGCGGCGGCGTGCAGTTCCGCGCCGTCGACGCCGAGGGTGTTGCCGGTCAGCCACGAGGATTCGGTACGGGAGAGCAGCGCGACGGCGTCCGCGACGTCCTCGGGGCGGGTCAGCCGGCCGTGCGGGTTGTTCTCGGCGGCGCGTCGGAGGTAGCCGGCGTGTTCGGGGATGCGGCGCAGGGCCGGGGTGTCGGTGGTGCCCGCGCGCAGGGCGTTCACCGCGATGCCGCTGGGCGCCAACTCGCATGCCAGCTGCCGGACATGGGATTCCAGGGCGCTCTTGGCCGCGGAGACCGCGCCGTAGCTGGGCAGGTGCTGCGAGGTGCCGGCGCTGGTGAGCGCGTAGACCTTCGAGCCGGTGCGGAGCAGGCCGTGGGCGCACAGGTCCTGGGTCCAGTAGACGAGGCTGTGGGCCATGACGTCGAGGGTCATCTCCAGCTGCCTCGGGGTGAGTTGCTTCTCCCAGCCCTCGCGCGGCAGGAAGGGCACCAGGGTGCCGAAGGCCAGCGAGTGGACGAGGATGCGGATGCCGCCGCCGGAACCGGTCAGTTCGGCCAGTTCGGGCAGGAGCCGTTCGCGGGTGGCGCGGGCGGCGGCGTTGGCGTTGAAGAAGTGCGCCTCGACGCCCCGCCCGCGCAGGCCGGCGACGAGTTCGCCGACCTCCTCGGTCCGTGCAGCGGTGTCGAAGTGCACGCCGGCGATGTTGACGCCCTCGTCGGCGAGCCCGAGGGCGATGGCCCGGCCGATACCGCTGGAGGCCCCGAGGACCAGGCACCAGCTCCCCTCAAGCGGCTTCAGCATGCGGTGACTCCTGTGGTGTGGTGGGCGGTTCGGGGCTGACCCGGACCAGGGCGACATGGCCGGCACGGGTCGCGCAGACGACGAGCCGGTCGCCGTCCACTGCTGTGGTGACGGCCCGGGCGAGGGCCAGGGCGGGGCCGAGGCAACCGGTCCGGCCGGGAGCGGCGAGGGGGTCGGACGGCACCGGCGGGCGTACGGCGATGCCGTCGAGTGACGCCGCCACCGCCGCGGAGACCGGGGAGGAGTCCAGGTCCGGGTGGACGGTCGGGGGCGGGCCCGCCGACGGGAGCAGCTGGGTCAGCGTGGCGGTGAGGACCCGGTCGGCGCGGGCCCGTCCCTGGACGGTGTCCAGCGCCGTGGGCGGCAGGAAGAGCGAGCGGGCCCGCAGTGTGGCGCGCACCGCGGTGCCGCGGGCCCTGGCCGCGGCGGCCGGTTCCAGCGTGAGCGCGACGGCGCCCTGTTCGCCGCCGCCTCCGCGGCCGGCCGGGACGAGTTCCTCGGCCGCGGCCAGCACCAGCGTGTCGCACCGGCCCGAGGCCAGCGCGAGCGCGCCGGCGGACAGGGCGTCCACCGCGGCCGTACGGGCGGTGCCGAACGTCAGGGCGAAGCCGTTCAGGGAGAGTTCGGCGGCCAGCCGGTTGCCGAGGACGTTGACCGCGAAGTACGGGGCCGAGGCCGGAGAGATGCCGGCCGCGCCCTCGGCCGCGAGGGTCGCGTCCGTGCTGTCGAAGAGCCCGGCGAGCCCGGCGTTGGTCGCGAGCAGGAGGCCGCGCCGGGCCGCCGGACGCGCCTCGGGGCACCCTCCGTCGGCCTGTGCGGCGCGGGCCGCGGCGAGGAGGTACTGGGCTGCCGGGGGAAGGTACTTGTAGCCGCGGGGGCCGAGTCGTGTGCGGTGGTCGAACCACTCTCCGGCCGGGAGCGGAGCGGCCCCGCCGGCCGCGGCCCGCTCCGGGTCGTCGCCCCACGGGGAGACGACCCCCATACCGGTGACGGCCAGTTCGGCCGGTGCCGGATGCCATGTGTTCACCGCCGGTCACCCCCCTCGCGCGGTCCGGGCCCTGCGGCCAGTACCAGTGAGGCGTTGTTCCCGCCGAACCCGTACGCGTTGACCAGCACCCGGCGGGCGCTCGCGGGCAGCGGCACGGCCGCGCCCTGCGGCAGCAGCACCTCGCACTCCGGGTCCTGCTCCTTGAGCGGCACGTTCGGCGGGACGGCGCCGTGCCGCAGGATCAGCGCCGCCGCGACCGCGGCGAGCGCGGCGGACGCCCCGCCGCAGTGGCCGAGCAGTGCCTTGAGGCTGTACAGCGGCACGTGCGCGGTGCGTTCGCCGAGGACCTGGCGCAGGGCGCGGCTCTCCAGTACGTCGTTGAGTCGGGTGCCGGTGCCGTGCGGGACGACGCAGCCGACCTCGTGCGCCGCGTCGCCCACGGCCTCGCGCATGGCTCGTACGATCTGCTCGCCGTCGGGCCGGGGAGCGGTCGGATGGTCCGCGTCGCAGCTCCACGCGACACCGGCCAGGCGCAGCGCGCGGTCCGGGCCCTCCGGCGCGCCCGGGTCCTGGGGCAGTGCCCCCCGCGCCCTGGCGTGGGCGGCCGACTCGACGACGAGTACGCCCGCGCCCTCCGCGAAGACCGTGCCGGCCCGGTCCTTCTCGAAGGGACGGCAGCGCTCGGGGTCGACGGCGCCGAGCCGGTTGAAGCAGCCGAGCGCGACCCGCGAGTACGCGTCGGAACCGCCGGCGAGCACGATCTCCGCCTCGCCCGCGCGCACCAGGTCGGCCGCGATGCCCAGCGCGTAGGCGCCCGCCGCACAGGCGTTGGCGATGTCGTGGACGGTGGCGAACAGCCCCAGTTCCGCGGCGAGCGCCGCCGCGAGGCGGAACGGCGGCGACCAGTCCCCGTCGCCCCGGCCGCGCTCGTTGGGCCCCGGCTCGCCCATGCAGCTGCCGAGGACCACGGCGGTGCGGGCGGTGTCCAGGGAGGCGGCGTCGAGCCCGGCGTCGGCCAGTGCCTCGGCGGCGGCGAGCGAGGCGAACCGTGTCGCGCGCTCGGCCGTCAGGTCGGGGTCGGGCACCAGACTTATCAGCGGCAGGTCCATCCGGGCGAGCGGGTCGGCCGGCCGGTCGGGCAGGCGGGTACCGGCCGCTGTCATGGCCCGCCACAGCGTGTCCGCGCCGGCACCGTGGCAGGTGACGGCGCCGACCCCGGTGACCACGACCTCGACCTCGCGGTTCATGCCGTACGACCCTCCAGGGCCGCGTTCATACGGTCGTCGAAGGCCACCAGGGACCAGTCGCGGCGGTTCTCGATGACCGCGTAGCCGTGGGTGATCCGGCCGGTCGCGGTCTGCACGAGCCGGCCGTCGCGCACCACGTAGGTGTCCATGCGGGAGTCGTAGGTGAAGCCCTTGAAGACGCTCTCGACGGTGAGGACCACGTACAGGTCCTCCTCCATGCGTGCCTCGTCGAGGACGGTGATCCGGGAGTGGGGCACCACCGGGATCCAGTTCCGCTCGTCCAGGAGCGTCTTGATGGACACGCCGCGGTCGGCGACCAGGCGGTCCTTGGCCTCCTCCATCAGGCGCAGATAGCCGGACATCTGCTGGCGCTCGGTGAAGTGGCAGTACCAGTACGGGATCCGGAACTTCCAGGCGTACGCGTTGCGCCCGGCCGTCAGCTCCTTGACCACGTCGTCGGCGGAGAGGTCGACCTCGACGGGTTCGGGCGTCCAGCCGGGCACCGCCGCGAGCCGGTCGACGGTGAACGGGGCGAGCGCCGCCGGGACCTGTTCCGCGCCGCCGCCCCGCGGGTCGAGGCGGAGCTGCACCTTCACCGTCGAGGTGACGGCCTTGAGCAGTGACTCGCGCCGCACGTGCAGCGTGACGGCGAAGGCCAGTTCGCCGTCCTTCGCCCGGCGGTGCGGCCTCACTTCCGCTACGGCGGTGTCGTCGATGTGGAAGGCGTGCAGGATGCGGGTGTCGATGTCGACGATGTCCGTGCACAGGCCGTACACCTCGTAGAGGGTGCCCGGGGCGAGCCCGGCCTGCCTGAGGTGGTCCAGGACGGCTTCCTCGACGAGGTAGTTGACGTGCTTGAACCCGATCCAGGTGCAGATGTTGGAGCCCTCGTAGCGGGGGCGGATCTCCAGCCGGCTCGGTTCCTTCAGGGCGAGAACCGAGGCGGCGAGGTCAGCGGTGTGGGTGGTCACGTCGACTCCGGTGCGTAGAGGTGGAGTTGGGGAAGGAAAGATGGGTCAGGAGACTGCGCGGGCCGGGGGCGCGGTACCGGGGCCGAGGCGTGGGAAGACCTCGCCCAGCAGTCCGTTCACCGCGTCCGCGAAGAGCTGTGGCTGTTCCGCCATCGCGAAGTGGCCGCAGTTCTCCATGAGTTGGAGCCTGCCGTCGGGCAGGGCCAGGGCCAGTGCACGGGCGTCGTCCGGCGGGGCCGCGAAGTCGTCGGCGCCGGCCACCACGAGCACCGGCAGGCGCAGCGCGTCGACGTCGAGCCAGGGACTGCGCAGATACACGTCGAAGAACTGCTGCCAGCCGTACGGGCCGATCCGGTCCCGCACCCGCAGTGCCATCGCGCTGCGCAGCTCGGGTGTGATGCGGTCCCCGGCGCCGATCCGCAGCCCCTCCTCCAGGATGCGGTGGAAGCCCCCGAGGTAGTACAGGGCGTCGTCCCAGGTGAAGTCCTCGGGGCTGCGCCGGTGGAAGGGGGCGACCACCACGGCGGCCCGGGGCCCGCGCCCGGGGTCCCGGCGGGCGAGCGCCTCCAGGGCCGGTCCCGCCGTGAAGGAGTGCACCACGACCAGGTCCGCCCCGCCGGGCACCCCGTCCAGGGCGCGCTCCACGTGGTCCGCCGGGTCGTCGTGCAGGCTCCACCCGGGGTCGCCCTCGGCGCCCCAGGGCAGCAGGGCCTCCCAGGTCTCGACGCCGTCGGGCGCCAGCCGGTCGTAGGCGCGCCACACGGACGTACTGCCCGCGAGGCCGTGCAGCAGCAGGATCCGCACCGGCGGTCCGGAGGTGCGGGCGGCGCGCCGCCGGCGGACGGCGGGAACGCGGTGCCCGGCAGGTCCCGGCAGCCCGCCGGTTTCGACGGCGGCGTCCTCGCCGCCCGTGCCCCGCGCCCTCATCGCGTGCTGCCCGCGAGCCGGGGCGCGACGGCGTCCGGCGCGGCCAGGATCAGGGCGGCGCCCGCGTCGTCGCCGCCGGCGTCACCGGTGCCCGCGCTGACCAGCACCATGTCGTCGCCCGCCGCGCCGCGCCCGTCCAGCCATACGGCCGCCGCCGCGCACTGCAGCACGCCGAGCGCGCCGGACGCGGCACCGTGGAGCGCGGACAGGTCGTGGACCGGAACGCTGCCCGCCGCCGCACCGAGGGCCGGCGCGGGAGCGCGTACCCCTTCGGGATGCTCGGGCACGCACCACAGTCCGACCGGGCCCGGTTGCAGGGCCCGCACCTCGGCGACCGCGTCGGCGTGACCGCCCCTGCGGGCATAGGCGCCGATCGCGGCCAGCGGGCGCGCGCCCCGGGCCTCGGCCGACGCGGGCGACTCGACCACGAGCGCCACCGCTCCGTCGAACAGGTCGGGGGCGCCGCCGGTCTCGTCCGGGTCCGGGCCGGGCCGGTCGGTGACATGGCGTACGGCCGGGTTGTCGGGCTCGACCCCGACGACGAGCATCCGCTCGACCCGGCCCGAACCGATCAGCAGCCGGGCCCAGTTGACGGCGTCGAGACCGGAGGTCGGCCCGTTGCACAGGGTCAGGTTGGCGCCGCGCAGACCGTGGGTGATGGCGACCCAGGAGGCGACGACGTTGCTGGAGGTGGCGGGCAGCATCATGGGGCTGGTCGCCAGGTAGCTGGACTCGGCGATGGTCCCCACGGTCTCGCAGACCGTGTCGACGTTGCCGTAGTTGGTGCTCACGCTCACGCCGACCCGCTCGCCCGGGACCGTCAGAGCGCCGGCCTCGTCGGTGAGGCCTGCCGCGCCCAGCGCGTCCCGGGCCGCCACCAGCGCGAGCTTGGTCGCCCGGTCCTTGTAGCGCAGGCCCCGTCCGGTGAGCCGGGAGACCGGGTCCGCCGCCCGGCGGTGGTCCGCGGGCAGCGGCCCGAGCAGCCCCTCCGGTCCCGGCAGTCCGCGCACGGCGGTGCCCAGTCCGGTGATCACGGCGTGTGCCGTGCGTACGCTCCTCACTGGTCCGCCCCTTCCGGGTGCCCCGCACCGTCGCCGGGATCCCCGAGCCGCTCCACGACCGCCACGGCGTTGAGCCCGCCGAACCCGAACGAGTCGATCTGGGCGAGCCGCAGCGGCTGCCGCGAGCGCTCGGCGGTGCCCCGCACCAGGCGGAAGCCGGCCACGGCGGCCACCGGGTCGTCGAGGTACACGGTCGGGGGCACGATCCCCGTGCGCATCACGTCGACGGCCGCGACCAGGCTGTGCAGCCCCGAAGCGCCCGCGGTGTGCCCGGTCATCGACTTGATGGCGGTCATGTACGGCGAGGGGGCGATCCCCGCGAACACCGAGCCCAGCGCGGTGGACTCGGCCTCGTCGTTCAGCGGTGTGCCGGTGCCGTGCAGCATGACGAGGTCGATGTCCGCGGGCCGCACACCGGAGCGCCGGTGTGCCTCCTGGACCACGGTGGCGATGCTCTTGGCGTCGGGTGCCGACGGGTGGTACGCGTCGCAGTTGACGGCGACCCCGCGCAGCCTGGCGTGGACCCGGGTCCCCGGGCCGGGACCGTCGGCCTCCCTGCGCAGCACCACGGCGGCGGCGCCCTCGCCCTGGAGCATGCCCCGCCGGCCCCGGTCGAACGGCCGTACCCGGTCGGGGGCTTCGGGGTAGCAGCGGTCCAGCAGCCCGTAGGTGCTCTCGGTGATGGTGTCGACGCCCGCGACGACCACGGTGTCGGCCTCGCCCAGGTCGAGCAGGTCCGCGCCCAGGGCCATGGTGTAGAGCGAGGCCGAGCACGCGTTGGCCACGGTGTGGGTGTCCACCGCGCCGAAGCGGCGCCGCAGCATGGTGCCGAAGTGCAGCTCGGAGGCGTCGAAGGGGATCCCGTCCCGCCAGGCCAGTTCCACCGAGCGCAGTTCGCGCAGGGTGGTGCCGACGAGCACCGGTACGCGCGACAGATCGTCGCCGAGCCCGGCGTCCTCCGCCGCCGCCGCGACGGCCTGCTCCAGCCAGCGCGTCGCCCGCAGCGGCACGTCCACACCGGGCGCCGGACGGTCGTCGATCTCGTAGGCCATCCGTGCCCGGAACCTGTCCTGGTCGTATCCGCGCAGCGGCGCCAGTCCGCTGCGGCCGGCGGCGAGCGAGTCGGAGATCTCCCGGACATCGGCGCCGATGCTCGCGACGGCGCCCATCCCGGTCACGATCCAGCTCATGCCGCGCTCCGGTACGCGCCGAGGATCAGGACGGCGTTGTTGCCCCCGAATGCCAGGGCGTTGTTCTGCACGATGTTCAGCTCCGCCTCGACGGCCTTGTTGGGCACGCAGTCGACGGCGCACTCGGGGTCGGTCTCCCGGTGGTTGATCGTCGGCGGGATGAATCCCTCGGTGATCGCCAGCGCACAGGCCGCGGCGGCGACGGCGCTGGCCGCGCCCATGCTGTGGCCGATCATCGATTTGATGGAGACGGTGCGCGGCATGGTGTCCGCGCCGAAGACCTGGCGGATGGCGCCCGCCTCGGTGATGTCGTTCGCCTTGGTTCCGGTGCCGTGCGCGGAGACGAAGTCGATCCGGTCCGGGGTGACGCCCGCGTTGCGGTGGGCGATCTGCATGGTCCGCGCGATGCTGTCGCGGTCCGGGGCCACGGGGTGCAGCGCGTCGCAGGCGAGCCCGTAGCCGAGGACCTCGGCGTAGATCCGCGCCCCGCGGGCGACGGCGGAGTCGAGGCTCTCCATGAGGAGGATGCCCGCGCCCTCTCCGGTGAGGATGCCTTCGCGGTCCTTGTCGAAGGGCCGGCAGACCTCGGGGGCCACCGTGCCCAGCCGGTAGAAACCGGTGAACGTCTTGCGGCACGCGGCGTCGGCGCCGCCGCACAGGGCGATGTCGACGTCGCCGCTGCGCAGGGCGTCGTAGCCGTAGCCGACCGCGTAGTTGCCCGCCGCGCACGCCGTCGGAATCGTCACGGCCTCCACGTCCTCCAGGCCGAGTTCGCGCACGATGCCCGAGGAGAGCCGGCCGGCCGGGACGCGCCGCGCGACGCCGGGGTCGTACGCGTCGGGACCGGTCTCCATGCCCGCGGCGACGAGCTGGTCCAGGTCGCGGGATTCACCGTCGGTGGTGCCCACGGACACCAGGGAGCGGCGGGACCGTACGTCCGCCGCGGTCAGGCCCGCGTCGTCGACCGCCATCCGCGCGGCGGCGACCGAGAACTGGCTCGCCCTGCCCAGTTCCTCGGGCTGCTGCCGCGTGATCCAGCGTCCGGGCTCGAAGTCGGTGACCTCGCAGCCGTTGGCGTGGGCGAATCCGGTGGTGTCGAACGCGGTGATCGGCTTGACGCCGCTGCGTCCCTCACGGAGTCCGGCGGTGAAGGCCTCGACACCGATGCCGATGCTGGTGACCACCCCGAGTCCGGTGATCACCACCCGGCGTCCCCCGGCCCCGGGGCGCGGGTCCGGGGGGCCGCTGTGACCTCGTGCGTCCGTGCTGATCGAAGCGCTCATCGAAGCTCACCCATCTGGCGGTCGGGACGGCGATCAGTGCTTGGCGGCTTCGGCCACCACCACGTACACGCCTTCCAGGTTGACCATGCGGCTGAGTTCGGCCTGGTCGATGGTCACCTTCTGGGTCCGCTCCAGAGCGGCGAGGATCTCGATGGCGCGGAGCGAGTCCGCGTCGTGCTCCTCCTTGAAGAGGCTGGTCTCGGTGACCTCGTCCTCGTCGATCTCGAGAATGTCGCAGACGATCTCCTTGATCTCCTGCTTGCGGGCAGCATCGAGGCCGTTCGTCACGCTCGCGTTGGTCATCTCGACTCCAATGAGGGATCGGTGCCGGAGTCCTGCGACTCCGCCGTCCTGGTGATGGGTCGAGAGTGGAATGGGCGGCTATACCCGGCCTATACGGCTTCTGCTTCTGCGGCCCAGCCCAACTGGGCGGCGCGCAGTCCCGCCTGGAAGCGGCTGCGGGCGCCGAGCCGGCTCATGAGCTCGGCGGTGATCCGGCGCCCCGTGCGCACCGAGACGCCCAGCTTGCGGGCGACGACCTCGTCCGTGAGGCCCTCGCCGAGCAGCCGCAGTATGGCCTTCTCCTGCGGCGACAGCTCGCCGTCGGTGCGCTCCCTGTGCTGCGGTCTGCTGCCGAACGGGATGGCGTTCTCCCAGACCCGCTCGAAGAGTTCGCAGAGCGCGACGATCACGCCACGGCCCTGCAGTACGAGGGCGCCGGCGGCGGAGTCGTCGGGATCGGTGGGCAGCACGCCGATCGCGCGGTCGAACACCAGCATCCGGCACGGCAGCGAGGCCGTGGTCCGCACGTCGTCGCCCTGTGAGCTCAGCCAGCGCAGATGTTCCACCGTCGCCGGGTCGTTGTGGACGCTGTCCAGGTAGATGCTGCGCATGACCACACCGCGTACGGTCAGGTCCTCGCTGAGTGGTCGGCTCGCCTCACGGCTCGCCTCGCTCTGCGGACCACCGGCCGCGAAGGCCAGCAACTCCGACTCGCACTTCTGCGTCAGCTCCTCGATACGTATGCGTATCTCCTCGAGGCCGCTGAGCCGCTCGACCATCGCGCCCCGGAGATCCTGCTGGGCCGCGTTGTAGTCGTCGACGAACCGGGCCACTTCCGTGCGCGCGTCCGCCAGTTGCTGCTGCCGCTCCAGAAGATCGTTTTCCTGATGGGCCAGAAGCGCCTCGAGAGCGACATCCGGACTCACCGCTCGTAGATTTTCCGGCGCGCCCCAGGAGGGTTTCACAAGAGAAAGGCGGACACATTCGTCCAACGTTGAACGGACTGATTCGCGTGACCATCCCAGTGAGGTCGCGAGTTCATCGAGGCTGCAATCAGGGTTTCTCAGCATGGATCGGTACATCTCGGACACACGAGACGGCAACCCAAGCAGGTCCAGCATCACACCACTCCCCCGTGAGCGTAAGCAGGTACCAAACCACTATTGTATAGCCCGAAAAGGATCCGCAACGAATATGCGGAGCGCACCGGGAGTGGACCGCAAGCACAAGAAGAGCCCACTCCGAGGGAGCGGGCTCTTCCAGACGTTGATGGCCGAATATCAACCCCAGATGGGGTCCTGCGGGTCGGTCACAGCATCCGATTCGTCGGACACTCCACCCCAAATCGGATCCTGCGCAGAGGCTACCGTCGCCACCGCGACCCCACCCGTTACCGCCGGGATCGACACCGTGGCACCGGCCACACTCAGCACACCCACACCGGCGAGAGTCAGCACGACGACACCGACACGCGACAGGCTCTTTCGCATGTAAAGAATCCCCCCAGAGGAAAGAACGCTTCCAAATTCTCCAGCAAATCCTTGCCGACCGGTCACCGCAATTCTTTCCGATACGCACCGGAAATATCCACGTAAGACCGATGCAACAAGCTGCCCTGGCAGGATCGTGACAGCGGAACGCAACCCTCCGCCACTCGCGCGAATCATTTGGGGAAACCTTGCGGTATTCGGGCTCCGCGAGATCGACGTCGAACAGGGTCCGGACGCTCTCAGGACAGTGTCCCCTTCCGTTTTCGGGCATGCGTGAGACCGCCGCCGCAGCCCGTACGAAAGAACGGGCTGCGGCGGCGGTCTTGAGGGAGTTGCGGGCGGGCTCCGGTACCGGAGGGGATCCCCGGGGCCGCTCCGTCCGTCAGATCAGCCGTGCACCAGGGGCGAGCCGAGGAGCTCCTGGGTCACGGGCCCCTTTCCGTCGCCCTCGATGTCGTAGACGATCGTCGAGTCCGACGACCAGAACACCTCGCCGTCGTAGATCGTCGACGGGGCGGTGCAGGTGTTCACGGGCTCGTTGAGCAGCCAGGTGTAGTGGTCGTTGACCAGCTGAGTCAGGTCGCACGTCTTGGAGGTCTCGACGACATCGGGGTTGTCCTTGCCGGGACGGGACTCCAGCCGGGCGGTGATCTTGAAGCTGGTGAAGCGTTTGCTGTTGTCGATGACCTGGTCCTCCAGGATCTCCCAGCTCACGACCGACTTCGCCGTGATCCTGCCGTTGGCCACGCCCGCGGTGTTCTCCACGTGGTAGGCGGTGGCCGGCTTGTCCCCGGGGAAGATCACGCTGAAGTCGGAGCCGGACGAGGCGGCCGACGCCGGGGTGGCGAGCAGCGCGACGGCGGCGAGCAGAGCGGCACCGAGGCCGGTACCGGTCAGTGTTCTACGCATGGGGTTCCTTTCCTTCGCGGATCCGATTTCCTCAGCAGTGGACATTGGCCCACTGGTCGCCAACCGACTTGCTGCCACTGGGAGATGTGACCCAGCCGCTGACGGTGACGCATTTCCCGCTCATCTTGTTCAGGCTCACCGGGCCCGCGTACTCGTAGTAGTAGTGGTTCTTGTCCGCGTCGGTCCGGCTTCCGTCACTGATGACGACTTCGATCATGTGCCGCTGCCCGGAATACTTTCTGGCCACGTTGACCGCGCAGTTCGTGCCACCGTCGGCGCTGGAGTAGTAGAGGTGGATCGTTCCCCAGACGCTCCCGTCCGTGTCCTTGATGTTGTAGGTGTCGATCTCGGACCCGGCACATCCGTAGGCACCGGCAGGAGCGGCCGAGGCCGACGGGGCGGCCACGAGACCACCTGCCGCCACGGCGGCCGACGCAACGAGACCCACCAGAATTCTGCGCACTTCGCATTTCCCTTCTTCGGATTTCCGAGCCCATGGAATTCCACATAAAAACCCCAAGAGAATGCTCATAGAATGCCCATGGACTACTCATGGGATGAATGACGCCCATTACCCGTGATCGCGGAGAAAGCGCCGCGCATCCGATGCGCCCAGGGCCTCACTCCGCGCAGCTGAAAGCCCCCGTGGGCCCGACGGAACTCCGCGAATCGGGCAGCAGCCCGAGCTCCTGCGCTTTCGCGCCCAGCGCCACGCGCCCTCTGACCTGGAGCAACTCCATGAGATTCTGCACCCGGCGCTGCACGGTCCGGTGCCCCAGGCCCAGCTTTCTCGCTACGGCCGCGTCGACCAGTCCCTGGTAGAGCAACTCCAGGATCCGCTGGTCCGTTTCCTCGACCTCTGGTGTCGTCGCACGCAAAACTCCCCCTAAAGCAGTAGCTGGTCACGGCTACCTTGTGGAAATTCTATGAAATCCCCAAGCTCAACAACAGCCCCCCAAGCCCCACCAAAACAGACACTCGGGCCCAATGGGCCTGACGGTTTTACGCCACGCCGGATTCCAACGGATTCCAGGAATGCGGAAACCAGGAAGCCCGCCCCGGCAGGAACAGGAAATGCGCGGGGCGGGAAATCGGGCGGGGGCCGGTAGGCTTCCCTCCTGCCGGCCGACCCCCGCCCGGGACATGCACTCTCGGCGACTTCAGGGCTTCGCGGGAAAGCCCGAGCACTTCCGAGAGTGGTCGGTGATGCCGGTCAGGCCAGTCCGGCGGGACCCTCGTGACTGCCGCAGACGCGGTCGTACAGCCGTTGGCGCGCCCGGCCGCCTACCCGGCGGATGCCGGCGCGCGTGTGGTTGAGCGCCCGGGAGACCTCCGCGACCAGCTGCATGGACTCGGCCATCTGGTCGAAGAGACCGGCGGTGGAAGGAGCCCATGTTCCTTCCGGCGCGTGCTGCTCCCCCATCGACGCGCACTTCGTCAGCAACTCGCTCATCAGACGGTGGAACTCGGCCACGTCCTCGTCGGTGAAGTCGTCGATGGTCAAGTGATACATATTCCGCGCAGTCGGCCCGCGCATACGCAAAACTCCTTGGCGGTGGGTGAGGAAGGAACAGTCGACGGAGAGCACTTGGCACATACCCGACCCGCCCGTTGGGGAATGTGCCGACAGGACCTAGTGCCCCATCCCGGCTCCCCCGTCGACCGGCAGGACGGCACCGGTGATGTAACCGGCGTCGTCGGAGGCGAGGAAGGCGACGGCCGCGGCGACCTCTTCGGGCCTGGCGAGGCGGCCCAGGGGAATCTGGCCGGTCAAGTGTGTGCGCTGTTCTTCTGTGAGGTTCTCACTCATCGCGGTCTCGGTGAGACCGGGTGCGACCACATTGAAGGTGATCCCGCGCACGCCGAGTTCCCTGGCCATCGAGCGGGCGAATCCGATCAACCCCGCTTTGGAGGCCGCGTAGTTGGCCTGCCCGCTCTCGCCCCGCAGGGCGACGGCGGAGGAGATGAACACGACGCGGCCCTTCTTGGCGCGCAGCATTCCCCGGCTGGCTCGTTTGACGACGCGGAAGGCGCCGGTCAGGTTGGTGTCGACGACCTCGGTGAAATCCGCCTCGGACATGCGCAGCAGCAACTGGTCCTTGATGATTCCGGCGTTGGATATCAGGACCTCGACCGGACCGTGTTCCGCCTCGACCTGCTTGAAAGCGAGGTCGACCTGGTCGGTGTCGGTGATGTCGCACCGCACGGCGAGCAGGCCCTCGGGCGGCTCGCCCGTCCGGTACGTCACGGCGACACGGTCACCGGCGGCTGCCATACGACGTGCGACAGCCAGGCCGATACCGCGACCGCCACCGGTGATCAGGACTGAACGGGACACAGAATGCCTTTCCGGTCTGAGAGGTGCGGCCGGTAAGCGACGGCAATCTGGCCAGTACTCGACTGTAACGAGATCAGTTGAGCCGTCACTGTAGGTGATGAATGATTGAACATGACAGTTCTCATGGACTCCGAGAGCAGGAAGGAACGGTGCCGTGCGCAGCGTGCACGCGACCGGGCTCGCCCGTCGGCACGTCGGATCGGCCGCCGCACGTCGAACCACGCCCCCCTCGCAGTCAGGGACCCCGCGTCCCCAGCAACGCGAGCGGCCCGGTGAGTGATCCTTCTGCATCGGCGTCGAGCACACCAGGCTCTGTTTTTTCCGGTTCCGGATTTTCAGGAAAAGGGCTTTCCGGTAATTGAGTTGGCGGCCCGGCGGGCGCCACGGGAGAGGTTCTGAGTTGGACAACAAGGAGGCGCTGCAGAGGCTGCTGCGCTGGAAGCGGGCCCAGATAGACCCGGTGGAGCTCGGGTGGCCGCAGCGCAGCGGACGGGGGCGCCGTTCCACGGGTCTGTCGCAGGCACAGGTGGCACAGGTGCTGTACGTCTCCGAGCGCACCTACGCCGACCTCGAGCGAGGTGAAATGCCGTCGCCCGCCGCGGAGTTCCTCGACAACGTCGCCCAGGCCCTGCGGATGGAGGAGCGCGAGCGCACCGCCCTGTACGTCTACGCCCTGGGCTACGAACCGCCGTTCCCCATGGACCCGCTGGCGGGCAGCAGCGTCGCCCCGGCCTGGCAGACGGCGATCGAGCGCGTTTCCGGCCAGCCCTGCTACGCCAATGACGTCGCCTGGAACGTCCTGGCGGCCAACGACGACTTCATCCGGATGTTCCCGCAGGAACCGGGCAAGGCCGCACGCCTGCCCGAGCAGAACCTGATCCGCTGGATGCTGCTGCGCGAGGACGCCCGCGAGCATCATCTGGTGCAGTGGGAGAAGCGGTGGGCCGAACCGGTCGCCGCCCAGCTGCGCACGGCCGTGGCCTCGCACCCTGACAACAAGGACCTCCAGCAGCTGGACCAGGAGGTCAACGACGACCCGGTCGCGGGCCCCATCTACCGCAACCACAAGGTCGCCTACGTCCATCCTGACGGCGACTCACGTCTCATGCGCCACGCGGGATATCTCGCCCCGGAGGGCGCGGAGGACCGCAGGGACCGCTGCTGCGAGCACCACGAGGTGTCGCAGCTGGGAGTGGTGACGATGTGTGCGGCGCAGCCCTTCGGCTCACCAGGGGCCCGGTTCCTGTTCCTCGTCTTCGAGCCCTCGCAGCGCCCCGTTGCCGCCTGAAGTCCGGTCCGGGAAGAATGCGTCCCCATGACTGATGCAACCCAGCTCCACGAGATCGCGGCCGGCGTGCACATGTGGGCCCCCGACGGCGTGGACACCTGGGGTCTGGCCAACTGCGGCCTGGTCCACTCGGACGGCGAGGCCCTCCTCGTGGACACGCCGTACACCCCCGCACTCACCGAGACCTTTCTCGCCGCGACCCGCCGGGTGACGGGCGGCACCGCGCCGGGCACCGTGGTGGCCACGCACGCCAACGGCGACCACACCTGGGGAAATCAGTGCCTCACCGGGAGCGAGATCCTCGCGACGGAGGCGGCGCTCGAGCACCAGTGCGTGGAGCCGACGCCTCAGGAGCTGCACACGCTGGTGTGGGAGAGCGATCCGGACCAGCCGCTGGGCTGGTATTTCCGCCGCCACTTCGGGAAGTTCGACTTCTCGGGCATACGGGTCCTGCCGCCCACCGTGACCTTCACCGGTCGCCACGATCTGACGGTCGGCCGGATCCCCGTCGAACTCCACGAGGTCGGCCCCGCCCATACCGTGGGCGACCTGGTCGTCCATCTCCCCGAGCAGCGGGTCGTGTTCGCGGGCGACATCGTCTTCTCCGGTGACCACCCCTGTCACTGGGCCGGCCCGCTCGACCGGATCTCGGCGGCGGGCGAACGCATCCTCGCCTTCGACCCCGAGTGGATCGTGCCGGGCCACGGCCCGCTGATGACGCCCGAGCAACTGCGCACGTACATCGCGTACTTGGACGACCTCTCCGACCAGGCGCTCCTGCTGCACGGTCAGGGCAAGACCCCGATCGAGGCGGCCCGCATCCTCATCGACGAGGACCGCTATCCGGGCCTCGGCCTGCCGGAGCGGCTCGCCATCACCCTCTCCACGGAGTTCCGCCACCTCAACCAGGACTCTTCGCGCCCGAGCCTTGTCGAACCCTTCACGCTCGCCGCCCGGCTCGCCTGGCGGCACTCGTCGGACACGGCGGCGTCCGCCTGATCCTCAACGGCATACGGAGATCCCGGTTAGCGTCGCCGACGAACTGCCCCCGCAGGAACGGACCTTCAAGCGTGACCGACCCGTTGCAGGACCCCCGGTTCTTCGCCGACCCCTATCCGACCTACGCCCGGCTGCGGAACGCGGCGCCGGTGCAGCAGGTGCCCACCGGTTCGGCAGGGCGCTTCAGCTATCTGGTCACGGGCTACGCGGAGGCGCGGGAGGCGTTCACCGACCCCCGGCTCTCCAAGAACACCGCGCGGTTCTTCGCCGGCCGGCTGTCCGACCGCGACCTCCATCCGGCGGTCTCGCAGAACATGCTGGCCACCGATCCCCCGGAGCACGCGCGGCTACGGGCCCTGGTGACAAAGGCGTTCAGCACCGGGGCCGTGGCAAAGCTGCGCCCCTGCATCGCCGGCCTCGTCGACGAACTGCTCGACGCCTGGCCGGAACACGGGCCGGTGGACCTCGTCGCCGGCCTCGCCGTACCGCTGCCGGTCACGGTGATCTGCGAGATGCTGGCGGTGCCCGAAGCCGACCGCGAGCAGGTGCACGCCTGGTCCGGTGAGCTGTTCGCCGCGGGAGATCCCCGGCGGATCGACGTCGCCTCGCAGGCCGTCGGCACGTACATGACGGACCTCGTCGCCGCCCGGCGCGGTTTCCCGGGCGAGAGTCTGCTCGACGATCTCATCGCGGTACGCGACGGCCAGGACCGGCTGACCGAGGACGAACTCGTGTCGCTCGCCGTGCTGTTGCTCGTGGCCGGGCACGAGACCACCACCAACTTCATCGGCAACGCGGCCCTGGCACTGCTCCAACACCCGGAATCCCTCGCCCGGTTGAAGGCCGAGCCGGAACTGTTCGGCACCGCCCTGGACGAGTTGCTGCGCTTCGACTCGCCGGTCTGGATCGCCACGTTCCGCTACAGCGCCGAAGCGCTCACACTCGGCGGGACCGACATCCCCGCCGGCGTTCCGGTGCTCATCGCGCCCGGCGCCGCCAACCGCGACCCCGCGCGCTTCCCCGACCCCGACCGCGTCGACCTCGACCGCGGTGCCCCCGGGCACCTCGCCTTCGGCCACGGCATCCACCGCTGCCTGGGGGCACCGCTCGCGCGGGCGGAGGGCGAACTGGCGCTCCGGGCCGTCTTCGCCCGCTTCCCCGACGTACGGCTGGCACGTCCCGTGGAGCAACTGGAGTGGCGGCACACACGGTTGACGCGCGGCCTCACGTCCCTGCCGGTCGAGGTGTGACGCGGACGATCGCCTGAGATGGCATCAACTCGCCCTGGCCGGGCCGGAGTTGTCGACGGCCAGGGAGACGGCGAGCGTGCCCAGCACCGTGCCCATCGCGTAGCGCTGCACCTTGAGCCAGGAGGGGCGGCGTTCGAGGAAGACGGCGATAGCGCCGGCGGCCAGGACGATGGCGAGGTTGACCGCGATGCTGACCACGATCTGGACCGAGCCGAGGACGAGGCCCTGGAGGAGGACGTGTCCCTTGTCCAGGTCGATGAACTGGGGGATGAGCGAGAGGTACATGATGGCGATCTTCGGGTTGAGCAGGTTCGTCATCAGGCCCATCGTGAACAGCTTGCGCGGTGAGTCGTGCGGTACGTCCTGCGGGGCGAAGACGGAGACCCCGCCCGGCTTCAGGGCGTTCCAGGCCAGATGGGCGAGGTACGCGGCACCCGCGAGTTTCACCGCGAAGTACAGCTCGGGCACGGCGACGAAGAAGACCGACAGGCCCAGGTTCGCGGCGAGCAGGTACACCATGAAGCCGAGTGCCACCCCGCCGAGGGAGACCATCCCGGCGCGCCTGCCCTGGGTGATGCTGCGGGAGACGAGATAGATCATGTTCGGGCCGGGCGTGAGCACCATGCCCAGAGCCACCGCCGTCACGCCGAGTATGCCGCTCAGTTCGACCATGCTCGGAGCGTATTCAAGACCAGCACCTCGATGCAATGTTTATATTGCACTCGGCGCAATTCAATGATTGGCTTGGCTCCCGATCGAAAAGGCAAGAAGGCGAGCAGGGCGGGAGAACGGTGCGGGACTACCAGAGCGTCGCCGACGCCGTGGCCGGGGAGATCAGGTCCGGCGCCCTCCGCCCCGGTGACCGGCTCCCCCCGCAGCGCGAGTTCGCCCGGCGGCACGGCATCGCCAACTCCACCGCCACGCGCGTGTACCGGGAACTGGCCCGCCGGGGCCTGACGGTGGGCGAGGTGGGCCGTGGCACCTTCGTCCGCGCGCTGTCCGCCGACCCGGCCGGCTCCGCCCCCGCGCTCACCGAACCCGCCGACGGCCGACGCGTCGACCTGGAGCTCAACTACCCGGTCGTGCCCGAGCAGAGCGCGCTCCTCGCGGAAAGCCTCGGCGGTCTGCTGCGGCCCGACGCCCTGGGGTCCGCCCTGCGGCCGGTCGGCACCTCCGGCTTCCCGGCCGCCCGCGAGTCCGCCGCCGACACGCTCGCCCGCGGCGGCTGGCGCCCGGACCCCGCGCGAATCCTCTTCGCGGGCAATGGTCGGCAGGCGATCTCGGCCGCCGTCACCGCGCTCGTACCGCCGGGTGCCCGGCTCGGCGTCGAGGAGCTGACGTACCCCGTCGTCAAGGCCGTCGCCGCCCGCCTCGGCATCACCCTCGTCCCGCTGGCCATGGACGACGCCGGACTCGTCCCGCAAGCCGTGCAGGAGGCGCACACCGCCGCCCCGCTGCACGCCGTCTACGTCCAGCCGAGGCTGCACAACCCGCTCTCGCTCACCATGCCCGCCGAGCGCGTCGAGCGGCTGGCCGAGGTACTGCTCGCGCTCGGGATCCCCGCGATCGAGGACACCATCTGGGCCTTCCTCCGCGACGAACTGCCGCCCCTCGCCGCGTACGCCCCCGAACTGACGGTCCTGATCGACAGCCTGTCCAAGCGCGTCGCCCCCGGCCTGACCCTCGGGTTCGCGGTGGCGCCCGGAGCCCTGGCGGGCGGGATCGCCTCCGCCCTGCGGTCCGGCGGCTGCACCCCGGGCCGGTTCGCCCTGGAGGTGGCCCACCGCTGGCAGCAGGACGGCACGGTGAAGGCGCTGGTGGCGGCCAAACAGAAGGAAGCGGCCGTACGACAGGGGATCGCGGCCCGTCAGCTCGCCGGGTTCGCCGTGCGGAGCGATCCCCGCTCCTTCCACTGCTGGTGGCAACTGCCCCGCCCGTGGCGCGCGGACACCTTCGTCGCGGCGGCCGCACGGCACGGCATCGGGGTCGTACCGGCCGCCGCGTTCACGGTCGGCCCCCACCACTCCCCCAACGCCGTCCGCCTCGGCCTCGCCACCCCCGCCCCGGAGACCCTCTCCCGGGCCCTCGGCACCCTCGCCGAACTCGCCCGCTCCACACCGGAGGACCTCGTCACCGACTGACGTGGGGGCGTTCCCTAAGGTGGGTCGCCGTGGACCTCGGAGCAGTACGCACCTTCGTCGCCGTCGCGGAAGCGGGCCAGTTCCAGAAAGCCGCCGCCGACCTGTCGATCAGCCAGCAGGCCGTCTCCAAACGCGTCGCCGCGCTGGAACGCGCTCTCGGCGTGCGGCTGTTCACGCGTGCCCCCCGCGGCGCCGAACTCACCATCGACGGGCAGGCGTTCCTGCCCCACGCCCGCGAGCTGCTGCGCGTCGCGGAGCGCGCGAGCGCGTCCGTGCGCCCCGGCCGCCGTCCGCTGCGTGTCGATGTGATCGCCTCGCGCGTCGCGCCGTCGGCCCTGATGCGCGACTTCCACCGGGCACACCCCGAGATCGACCTCGACGTGGTGATGCTGTCCGACGTCGACACGGCCGTCGCCGCCGTCCGGTCCGGCGCGGTCGACGCGTCCTTCCGCGCCGTCGCCATGCCGGGCCGCCCCCTGCCCGAGGACATCGAGTCCGTCCGGGTGCTCGACGAGCCGCACCAGCTCCTCACCGGCCCCGCCCACGCCCTGGCGGACGCCCGCTCGGTGACCCTCGCCGAGCTCACCGGGCACCGGATCTGGATGCCCGGCCTCGTCCCCGGAACCGAGTGGACCGCCTACTACGACGACCTCGTCGCCGAGTTCGGCCTCACCGTCGAGGCGACCGGCCCCAACTTCGGCTCCGACGCGCTCCTCGACACCATCGCCGACACCCCGGCCCTGGCGACCTTCACCACCGCCCGGACCCGCCTCGTCTGGCCCGCCGGCCACGACCTGCGCCGCATCCCGGTGACCGACCCGACACCCGTGTACCCGCACTCACTCCTCTGGCACCGCGACAACCCCCACCCGGCGCTGCCCGCCCTCCGCACCCACCTCGCCACCACGACGAACGACCAG